>ERZ834694.1335-NODE-1335-length-22577-cov-5.537519_pt1 | contig 22577 bp, 19 predicted proteins | sample MGYA00519691_ERZ834694 | MGnify/ENA primary metagenome ERZ834694 (study PRJEB31850, sample SAMEA3708758) | human gut metagenome | biome: human gut; feature: human-associated habitat; material: faeces | place: China | collected 2014 ... | reverse complement strand
AGAAGTAAGTATCCAGCCGGACGAGGGCTTGCAACCGCCTCGTCCGGCTGGTTTTTTGTTTGTTCCTTCGCACATTTTCCGGGCAGAATGTTCCGTTTCGGGTTGAATCCCGTCCTTGTTTTTTCACCCCCCTATGTTATACTTGTGGAAAAAGATGGAGGTGTATCGTATGGATTCGTTCTTCTCGTCTTCCACCCTGTTCAACATTGTGCTGGCCGTGATCTGGTTCATCTCCGGCATCCGGGATTTTCAGGGCAAGGACCCGCTCATCAAACTCCCCTTCAACCAGTACGTCCGCGACCCTGAGTACCGCGCGTTCTGGCAGAAAAAGAACGGCGTATTCTACATGCTCAATGCTCTCGCCTTTCTGATTCTGGCCTTTACGCCTGTCACATCGCTGGTCTACCGCATCCTCTTCGGTGTTGCCATCGGGGGCGATCTTCTTTATCTCGTTGCCTATGAGAGCTGGAACCATAGTGCCGATTGAATCGTTCTGCTCTGGTTCCATTCCAAAATTTTTCTTGCTCCTTCTGCCGTTCTCTGCTACAATGGAGAAAAAACGCAGGAGGATTTTTCTTATGGTCAAACATGTGATTCTGTGGCAGCTCAAGGATGAGCTTTCCGACACCGAAAAAGCCGCCGTCAAGGCAGGCATCAAAGAGGGCCTGGAAGGATTGGCCGGTCAGATCCCCGGTCTGGTGGACATCCGCGTCAACATCGACGCGCTCCCCTCTTCCAACGCCGACCTGATGCTGGACACCACCTTCGAGACCGCCGAGGCGCTCAAGGGCTACTCCACCCACCCGGCACACGTCGCCGTGGCTAACAGCAAAGTGCGGCCTTATTACAAGAACCGAGTTTGCTTGGATTACGAGGTCTAACATGCTTACACCAGCTGCATCCTCCCGGAGATGCGGCCATAGCACGAAATGAGGATGGCATCATGAATAAAGCACTTCGGAATATTACAGCCCTTTTCCTTGCAATGCTCCTTTGTCTTTGTCCGCTTTCGGTTCAGGCCGCTGGTGTCACCGGCGATACGGTCCTGGCCAGCTACCAGACACTGATCGACGCTTACAACAACTTCGCCGACCTGCACGAGTCCTATCTGGTCATGCTGGGTACACAGAATGTTTCAGATTCTGTCCGCGCCTACTACGACGGTGTTGACCTTGTGTTGGATAACCTCTACGCCACCGGCTCCGCAAAGGGGAATCTTGCCACGCTGGATGCCGGCACGCTGACCGAGATCAACAACATCCTCACCGAGGACATCGCTTTTATGAATGCGGCCAGCGCCACGGTACAGGCCCAGATGGGCAATGGTTACCCTGCCGGGAACTATACACCGGGAACGGTCTACGGCCCCAAGCTGAACCAGACTGAACTTGATCAGGTGGCCGGTGTCGTCAGCCGCTTTGCTTCCAGCCTGCCGCTTTCTTCCATGAGCGACATTGATAAGGTCATGGCTGCGCGGGACTACCTCATCCAGTTCTGCTCCTATGCCCCCGACTGGTCGAAGAACCGTGCCAACACGGCGTGGGGTGCGCTGGTCTACCGGCAGGCGCAGTGTTCCGGCTATGCCCGCGCCATGAAAGCTCTCTGCGACTCCATCGGAGTGGAATGCTGCTACGTTCATGCGGACGCGGCGGCTTCCAATCCAAGCCACCAGTGGAACACCGTAAAGATCGACGGCCAGTGGTACATTCTGGATGTGCAGGGCGATGACTCTTCCGGCTTCGAGGCATTCTTCCTGCTGTCGGATAACAGTTATGCCGCATCCACCGGCCTGTCATGGGATCGTTCCGCCGTTCCCGCCTGCCCCGCCGACTATACCGGCACGCATTACCACTACGTTTTCTTCCAGCGCATGGATCAAAGCCTGTTCGCCGCGCGGATGATTTGAGCGTTTCTCATTGACAAACCCGCCTTTTTTGCGTATTATAATGTCAAAGGGGATTTTATGCCCCTTTGACACACACAAACTGGCTTTGACGAGAAGAGTATGCACAGCAGGCACCTGACAGAAAGCCCGAAGGATGGAAACGGGCAGGCAGCGCTGGGCAGAAGATGGCCTCCGAGCCGCGCAGGTGAAGATTGAGCCTGCGACGGGTGCGCCCGTTACTGCGCGTGGGCTGGTCAGGCACCAGCCCACAAGGCCCCGCTCGCAAGAGCGCGGCGAAGCAAGGTGGTACCACGGAAGTTCAGCTCCCGTCCTTGTCCGGCATATCCGGCAGGGCGGGAGCTTTTTTGTGACACAGCCACGATAGAAAGGAAGAGCATATCCCCATGAGTGAGCACAAGACATTTTACATCACCACCCCCATCTACTACCCCAGCGATAAGCTGCACATCGGCCACAGCTACACCACCGTGGCCTGCGATGCGCTGGCGCGCTTCAAGCGGATGCAGGGCTATGACGTCATGTTCCTGACCGGCACCGACGAGCACGGCCAGAAGATCCAGGATAAGGCCGCAGATGCCGGCGTGACCCCCAAGGAGTACGTTGACAAGATCGTCGCCACCGTCAAAGACCTGTGGAAGCTGCTGGATGTCAGCTACGACCGCTTCATCCGCACCACCGACGACTACCACATGGAGTCCTGCCAGAAGATCTTCACCAAACTGTATGAGCAGGGCGACATCTACAAGGGCGAGTACATCGGCCACTACTGCAAGCCCTGCGAGAGCTTCTGGACCGACAGCCAGCTGGTGGACGGCAAGTGCCCCGATTGCGGCCGCGAAGTGTACGACGCACACGAGGAAGCCTACTTCTTCAAGACCAGCAAGTATGCTGACCGCCTGCTGAAGCTCTACGAGGAGAACCCCCAGTTCATCCAGCCTGAGAGCCGCAAGAACGAGATGATTGCCTTCATCAAGCAGGGCTTGCAGGACACCTGCGTGTCCCGCACCTCCGTGAAGTGGGGCATCCCCGTGCCTTTCGACCCCAAGCACACCATGTATGTGTGGGTGGATGCCCTGAGCAACTATATCTCCGCGCTGGGCTACGGTAACGAAAAATATCACGACTACGACAAGTTCTGGCCTGCCGACCTGCACATGGTGGGCAAGGAAATCCTGCGTTTCCACACCATCCTGTGGCCTGCCATGCTGATGGCTCTGGATCTGCCTCTGCCCAAGCGGGTGTTCGGCCACGGCTGGCTGCTGATGAACGGCGGCAAGATGTCCAAGTCCGTGGGCAATGTGGTGGACCCTGTGATCCTGTGCGACCGCTACGGCGTGGACGCCATCCGCTACTTCCTGCTGCGTGAAATCCCGTTCGGCAACGACGGCATGTTCACCAACGAGGCCCTCATCAACCGCATCAACAGCGACCTGGCCAACGACCTGGGCAACCTGCTCAGCCGCACCGTCGCCATGTGCGAAAAGTATTTCGGCGGCACCGTCCGCAATGTGGCGGGCACCGAGGCCATCGATGTGGAGCTGGAAGGCCTGATCAACGGCCTGACCGCCAAAGTCACCGCCGACATGGACAACCTGACCATCCCGCAGGCGCTGATGGAGATTTTCGCCGTCATCCAGCGCGCCAACAAATACATCGACGAGACTGCGCCCTGGGCATTGGCCAAGGACGAGGCCAACAAGGAGCGCCTGGAGAGTGTGCTCTATCACCTGTGCGAGGCACTGCGCGTGACCGGCATCCTGCTGAACGCTTACCTGCCTTCCACTGCCCCCAAGATGATGGATCAGCTGGGTCTGGACGCTTCTGCGCTCGACCTGAGCAAGACCGTCTACGGCGCACAGGAGACCTACACCGTCCACAAGGGCGACGCGCTCTTCCCCCGCATCGACGTGGCCAAGGAGATCGCCCACCTAAAGGAAGAGGACGAGAAGCGCAAGGCCGCTGCCGAGGCTGCCAACAAGGCCAAAGCCGAGGCCGAAGCCGCCAAGAACGCCCCCGCTGCTGCGGAGGAGAGCGGCGTGGACTTCACCCACGAGCCGGAGATCGCATTCGATGACTTCTGCAAGGTGGAGTTGCGCGTGGCCGAGGTCCGCGCCTGCGAGAACCTGAAGGAGAGCAAGAAGCTGCTCCATCTGACCGTCTTTGACGGCGAGCGCGAGCGCTGCATCCTGTCCGGCATTGCCAAGTGGTTCAAGCCGGAAGACCTCATCGGCAAGAAGATCGGCATCGTGGCCAACCTGGCCCCCCGCCCGATGATGAAGAACAAGTATGTCAGCGAGGGCATGATCTTTGCTGCCGACACCGCTGACGGCGGTTGCTCCATCGCCTTCTACGGCGAGGACACCCCCGTGGGTTCCCGCATCCACTAAGAAAGGAAGATCATGTCTATCAATTCTGCTGTCCGCGCCACAAAGCTGGATAAGATCTTTGGCACGCCCGTGTGCGCTGTGCTGCTGGCGATCCTCTGCAATGTCCTGTGGGGCTCGGCCTTTCCGTTCATAAAACTGGGCTACCGGCTGTTCTCCATCGACCCCGCTAACACGGCTTCCATCTTCTGCTTTGCGGGAGTGCGGTTCATGCTGGGCAGTGTGCTGGTGCTGCTGGGCAGCATCCTGCTGCAGGGACATGCGCCGCATTTCCCCCGGGGCAAGGTGGCAGCAGAGTGTTGTGCGTTGGGTCTGTGGCAGACCACCGCGCAGTATGCGTTCTACTACATCGCCGTGGCTATGCTCACCGGTGCCTTTGGCGGCATCCTGAACAGCACCCAGAGTTTTTTAGGCGTCATCTTTGCCCACTTTATTTACGGCAATGCGGACCGCATGACCCCCGCCAAGACCCTGGGCTGCGCCATCGGATTTGCAGGTGTGCTCATCGGCACCATCGGCAACCATGGCAGCGGCAGCGGCTGGGGCGTGTTCTGCATGATGGCAGCCACCGTCATCTTTACCCTGTCCGGCCCGTGGAACAAGTCGGTCACCAAAAAGGCTGATAGCTTTGCCGTCTGCTTTCTGAACCTGTTTGTGGGCGGTCTGGCGCTGTTTGTGCTGGGCACCGTTATGGGCGGTCGGCTGCATGTACAAAGTGCGCTGGCGGTGCTGGTCATGCTGTATCTTGCCTTCATCTGCGGCGCAGGCTATATCCTGTGGGCGCTGCTGATGAAAAACAACCCGGTCAGCCGCATCGCGATCTTTGGTTTCGTCAATCCGGTGGTCAATGTGCTGCTCAGTGCGGTGCTCAACGGCGAACCGCTGTTCCGCTGGCAGTATCTGGCGGCGCTGCTGTTCGTGTGCGTGGGCATCTGGCTGGTAAACAAGGCCCCTGCCCAGAAGGAGAAGCTATGACCGGCCCCATCTTTGACACCCACGCCCATTACAGCGCCCATGCCTTCGATGCCGACCGCTTCGCCCTGCTGGACAGCCTGCCCGCAAAGGGCGTGGTCGGCGTCTGCGAGCAGGCCACCCACTCCGGGGATGCCCCCCATGTGCTGGAGCTGGCCCACCGGTATCCGTGGGTCGTGGCCGCCATCGGCATCCATCCGGAAAGCCTGCTGGCCCCGGAGGACTGCGGCGCGGACGGCCCGGCCCCCACGGTGTCGGTCTACGGCGGCGACTGGGCCGCAGAGATGCGGGCGCTGGCCCCTTACTACGACGACCCGAAGGTGGTGGCCGTGGGCGAATGCGGGCTGGACTATCACTGGCCGGTGCCAAAGGACGCCCAGCTGGCCCTGTTTGAGGCCGAGATCCGGCTGGCGCTGGAACTGGACAAACCCATCATCGTGCACGACCGCAACGCCCACGCCGACGTCTACGCCCTGCTGAAACGCTACCAGCCCAAGGGCATCGTGCACTGCTATTCCGGCAGTGCCGACGATGCGCTCGGACTGGCAAAGCAGGGGCTCTATTTCGGCTTCGGCGGAGCCTGCACCTTCAAAGGGTCCAAGCGGGCCGCCAAAGCCATCGCGGCCCTGCCGCTGGAACAGCTCGTTCTGGAAACGGATTGCCCCTACATGGCCCCGGAGCCTGTGCGCGGCACCCGCTGCGACAGCTCGCTTATCCGCTATGTGGGCGAATCCATCGCACAGGTCAAGGGAGTTTCCACTGAGGAAGTGTTCCGGCAGACCGCTGAGAATGCAAAGCGGGTCTACCAGTTGTAAAGTTTAACGCCGTATAACCTCTCAGTCTCGCCTACGGCTCGCCAGCTCCCCTGGTAGGAAAGACTCCCTCCGGCCGGAGGGAGATGTCGCGAATAGCGACAGAGGGAGGACGACCACTGGCGAGTCGGTTTTGGCCGTGCTGGACGAGCGGGGTTTTTCGTTTCCGAGAACAGCCGGACTCCGCTGTTGAGATTTACGGCTGCTTATCCAGCGCCCCTTGTTAGAGCATAGTTCCGCAGCTGCTACCCATGAGGACAGAGCCCGGCACTTTGCGCCCGATTGAGCCCAAGCGCACAGCAGGGCTGGCCCGGCCTGCCAGTGGCTCCCCTATTTAGGGGAGCTGGCGCGAAGCGCCTGAGAGGTTGCACCCCATCATTTCACCTGCAAAAGCTGAATTTCATCTCAGCTTCTGTATAGATCAACTCTGAAAATCCAAACTGTTATAAGGAGATATCACTTATGAAAGCTCGTATTCCGCAGCACCGCGAATTCATCATCAACTTCCCCGACACCGTCGATCAGGCCAAGGCCAACGAGGGCTGGGCAAAGCTGCAGCAGATCGTCGAGGACTACAAGAAGGACCACAACGGTGCTTCCGTCTATGCACCCAGCTTCATCGAGGACTGCGAGCCTGCCGTCAAAAAGCTGCAGGAAGAGTATGGCTTCGAGTACACCGTTGAGTATGTGAAGTAAGTTCTGAGTTTTCAGTATATTGCATTAAAAAGAGCAGAGCGTTTCAGCCAGCTGGCTGGAACGCTCTGCTCTTTTTGTTGCTTATTTCAGTTCCATATTGATGGACTTTTCCGTAAAGCCGTAGTTCCGGTACATCTCATACGCCTTTTTATTTCTGGCGTTCACCTGCAGCTCGATGGTGTCACATCCCTTTTCCGCCTTGAGCTGCTTCACTTTTTCAAAGAACTGGTGGCCGATGCCTTTGTCCCTGTACGCTTCCTCCACCGCCATGGTACTGACGAACAAAACATCCTTTGTTACCTGCGCCGGGCCTTCCACATGGCGCTTGAAGACTTCCAGAACACCAACAACGATGCCGTCCGTCTCGGCAATATACCAGCTGTCCCCTTTCAGGAGCTCAGCAAACAACCCTTTTGTAATCAACGGACGAGCCGGTTTGTAGACATCCGGCCGCCACTCGACATGCATCTGCTGCACCTGATCCATAATCGCAGAAAATCGGTCATAATCCTGCATTTGTGGGGTACGGATCGTTATTTTCATCTCGTTTTCTCCTTGTTGTATCAAAAATACCCTGTCTGACACGGTTTCGGGTCCAGACAAGGCATTTTGAGTTTCTTTTCAGTTGTCCGCTTCCACCTTGCTGAGCAGGATGCGGTCGTTGTCGAGGGCCTTGCCCGCATTCTCACGGAACTTTTCGAGCAGGTCGTCCACAGTCATCCGGCTGCGCTCCTCGCCCTTGACGTCGAAGACGACGCGGCCCGCATCCATCATCAGGGTGCGGTTGCCCAGCTCCAGTGCCTGGTGCATGTTGTGGGTGACCATCAGGCAGGTGATCTTCTTTTCCGCTACGATGCTCTGGGTCAGTTCCAGCACCTTTTCGGCGGTGGCGGGGTCCAGCGCGGCGGTGTGCTCGTCGAGCAGGAGCAGCTTCGGGGTAACAAGGGTCGCCATCAGCAGCGTCAGCGCCTGACGCTGTCCGCCGGAGAGCAGGCCCACCGGCTGCTTCATCCGGTCTTCCAGCCCCATATCCAGCAGAGCCAGCTTTTCGCGGAACAGAGCCTTATCCTTCCGGGAGATGCGGGAGAAGATGGCGTGGGGGGCCGTACCAGCGCGGAGGTAGGCCAGCGCCAGATTCTCTTCGATGGTCATGTTCGGGGCGGTGCCCTTGAGCGGGTCCTGGAAGAGGTGGCCGATGACCCGGCTGCGCTCAAATTCCGGGGTGAAGGTGATGTCCTGCCCGCCCAGCGTGATGCTGCCCTCGTCGGCGATGAAGCCGCCCGTAATGGCGTTGAACAGGGTGGATTTGCCTGCGCCGTTCGAGCCGACGATGGTGGCGAAGTCGCCCGCTTCCATCCGGAGGCTGACACCGTTCAGGGCCACCTTTTCATTGACCGTGCCGGGGTTGAAGGTCTTGTGCAGGTCGTTCAGTTCCAGCATTTCCATCTCAGACCGCCTCCTTCTTCTGGGCTGCATGCTTCCGCTTTTCAAAGGCCAGGCGGTTCTGGATGGCCGGCATCGAGATGGCAATGGCTACGATGAGGGCCGACACCAGCTTCATGGCGGCCGCCGGAACATTGAAGCGCAGGGCCACCGCCACAATGAAGCGGTACAGGCAGCTGCCGAACACGACGCCCAGCACCCGGCGCACCATGGTGCGCTTGCCCACCAGCGTCTCGCCGATGATGAGAGAAGCCAGTGCGATGGTCACCATGCCGGTGCCCACGTTGATATCGCAGCTCTTCTGGTACTGGGCCAGCAGACCGCCGGACAGGGCCGTCAGCGCACCGGAGATGCACAGGCCCACCGTGATGGTAAAGGCCGGATTGATGCTGGACGCCCGCACCATGGCGGCGTTGTCGCCGGTCGCCCGGATGGACAGGCCCAGCCGGGTGCCCAGAAATCCCACCATCCCGGCACCGGCCAGCGCGATGACCACCACGGCCAGCACCAGCTTATACCAGCCGCCCGTAAAGGCCAGCGCTGTTTTGGCCAGCGAGAAGACCGTGTCCGTCTTGACCAGCGACAGCGTGGACGAAAAGCCCATGACCGCCAGATTGATGGTATAAAGGCCGGTGTTCACGATGATGCCCGCCATGATGCTCTCGACGCCGAGGCGGGTCTGCAAAAAGGCTGTGATGAAACCGGAGCACACACCGGCCGCCATCGCCGCCAGCAGGGCCAGAAAGGGGTGGCCGGTCAGTGCAACCTGGCAGGCCACAGCGCAGCCCAGCGTGAAGCAGCCATCGGTGGACAGGTCTGCAATATTCAGAATGGAATAGCTCAAGAACAGAGCCAGCGCAACGAGGGCGTAGATGCAGCCCAATTCCAGCGCGGTCTGGATCACGTTGAGCGAAAAGATACTCGCCAGCATGGTGTGTACTCCTTTAGTTAAAATGTATTTATCCTCCCAAAGGGCAGGCTCTCCTTCCTACAACCTCTCCGTCTCACTTCGTTCGACAGCTCCCCTGGTAGGGGAGCCCTTGGCAAAGCGAAAAACGTTCTCTCTTCGCCAGAGCCTCTCCTACAAGGAGAGGTGGCATTGCAAAGCAATGACGGAGAGGTTGCACAAATGGATAACCTACCCTTTGTGTCCGGCTGTTACCGGTTTATCATTTTAGAAGTTCTCCTGCGTGGTCACTGCCACGATCTCGGTGCAGTAGGGCTTGAAGGCTTCCTTGATCATGTCCAAAGTCTTATCATCCATGCCCAATGCTGCGGCCGTCTCTGTATTGATGGTCACAATGCCGTTGTCGAAGGTCTGGTAAGGCAGGTCGGCGGTGGTCTTGCCCTCGCAGAGCAGCTCGACCACCATGTCTGCGGTGGCCTCGCCCAGCTGGACGTAATCGACGCCGTAGCCCACGAATGCACCGTTCAGCGCGAAGCTGTCGGCACCAGTGAAGTGCAGGATCCCGGCATCGGTAAAGGTCTCGTAAATGGACAGCTCCGCGGTCATCACGGTGTTGTCGGTCGGGGTGAACACGGCCTTGACCCCGGCTGCAACGAGGGCTTCGGCCGCCATCTGAACTTCGGCGGTGGTGGTGCCGTTCTTTTCAATGTACTGGATGCCCTTGCTGTCGCAGAATGCCTTGGCATCTGCGATGGCCTGAGTGGAAGCATCCTGGCTCAGGTCGTACAGCAGGCCGATGGTGTCGATGTCCGGGTTGACGGCCAGGATGAGGTTCATGATGGCGTCGGTGTTCAGGGCATCGGAAGTGCCGGTGATGTTCTCCTCGCCGTCAAAACCGGCAGAGACCGGGTCGGTGACCGCAGAGTAGACAACAGGGATGTCGGTATCCTCGACCGAAGCCAGCATGGTGGCGGCGGTGGGGGTAGCCACGGCCACGATGACGTCCACGTCATCGGCCACAAGGTCGGCGCCGATCTGGTTCAGGTTGGTCTGGTCGGCCTGCGCGTTGGCATAGTAGTCGGCATAATCAAAGGTCATGCCCTTTTCCCTGCCCACCTCATCCAGACGGCTCTCAACGGAAGCGACGATCTGATTCAGAGAGGCATGGTCCACATAGTTGACGATGCCCACCTTGAAGGTCTGGCCCGCTTCTGCCGACGACGCGGCAGCGCTGGAGGCGGTGCCGGAGGCAGCGGACGAGGCCGAGCCGCCGCAGCCGGTCAGGCTGAATGCAGAGACAGCGGCAGCGCCCAGAGCGGCCTTGAGGAAATTGCGGCGGGAGATCCTGTTCATGGTTTTCATAGCGGTTGCTCCTTCCCTGGAGCGGGCGGCAGTAAAAAAGACCCGCTCCACTTGCGGAACGGGCCTTTTTATGGTAACAAAAGATCCCGTCCCTGTGTGTTCATCCACAAGGACAGGATCGAAAATACGATTCTGCGGTGCCACCTTGTTTGCTCTGCCCAAGCCAGCTTCTGGCTGCAGAGCCCCTCACGGAGAGCCAACACTCCCCTGCCCTGTAACGGAGGCTTCCGTCCCAAGCTACTGGAAAGCACTGGCTCTCGTTTGCCCGGCCCTCGGCGGCCCACGAAGTCCTGCCCCGCTCTCGCCCGTTTCCATCCTCCGGGCTCTCTAGCAGATGCGCTGTGCAGGTTCTCTTCCGCCTCATCGGTTTGATTGCATTATACACTTTATTCGTGTAAAGTCAAGAGGGAATTTTTCATCTATGCAATGGTTCAGATGAATCCGGTTTTCGTTTCCTTGACTTTTCTTGACTTCTTTTGTGAAACAACGTACACTGTGTTCATTATAATTTTCCGAAAGAAGGTGTTCTTCACGAATCCGACCGAAAATACCCTGCTGCATGGGCCGGTGCGTCCGGCGCTGCTGCGGTACGCCCTGCCCATCATCCTGAGCATGGTGGCCACCCAGTTCTATTCGGTGGCCGATACCATGATCATCGGTCTGCGGCTGGATGCCGACGCGCTGGCGGCGGTCTCCAATGCTTCCACCATCCTGATGCTCTTTCTGTTCATCTCCGGCGGCATGGAGCTTGGCGGCGGCCTGCTGGTGGCAGCGGGCCGGCCCACGGCCACCCGGCAGGAGATGGCCGAACTGCTCTACAACCTGCTGTTCGTCGATCTTGTGCTGGCGCTGGGCCTGACCGCACTGGGCTTTTTCACCCTGCCCGCTCTGCTCCGGCTCATCCGGACGCCGGAGGAGATCCTGGCTGAGGCGGTGCTCTATGGGCGGGTGTATCTGGTCGGCCTGCCCTTTCTGATGCTCTATGACCTGACCAAAGAGTGCATCATGGGCTGCGGAGACTCGAAAACACCGCTCCGGGCCGTAGTCGCCACCAGCGTGATGAACATCGTGCTGGACCTGTCGCTCGTCGGCCCCTTCGGGGTCGCCGGTGCGGCCGGTGCTACCGCTGCCGCACAGATCGCCGGAGCGGGGTACATGCTGGCCCACCTGCGCAAGACCGAACTGAGTCTGCCCTTCCGCCGGGAGATGCTCAAGGCAAGCTACGCGAAGGACATCTTCCGCCTTTCCGCCCCCAACTCCCTGCAGCAGGCCAGCGGCACCATCATCACGACGGTCAAACAGGGGCTTCTGGGCGGGCTGGGCGTCGCGGCCATCGCGGGTTTTTCCTGCGCGGGCAAGCTCTCCAGCCTGCTGATGATGCCGGTGTACGGTTTCGTGCAGTCCATCGTCTTTTTCATCGCCCAGAACACCACTGCCCAGCAGCCGGGCCGGGTGCATACCGGCCTGCGGGAGGGGCGGCGCATCCTGTTTTTCTACTCGCTGCTGGTGGCAGCGCTCTGCATCGGGCTGAACGGCCCGCTGCTTCGGCTCTTCACCACCGACGCTGCTGCCGCCGCCTACGGCTCCACCATGCTGGCCTTTGAGGGCATCTCGTATGTGTTCACCGCGCAGAAGCATCTGTGCGAGGCCCGGCTGCGCGGTGCCCAGAAGATGGGGCTGTATCTGGCCTCGAACCTGGGGCAGATCGGGCTGAATCTGGCCGCCTGCATTCTGCTGGTGCCTAGCATCGGCTTTTCGGGCTTCTGGCTGTCCACCTGGATCAGCGCCCCCGTCGGCCTTGCGCTGGCCGCGCTGCTGGCAAGGATCGGCGCAAAACAACAGAGCTAAAACAAAAAGCACAGTGCTTGTACTGTGCTTTCATTTATGATATACTGTTTTTGCAGCCATCTGGCTGACAGGCGCTGTCTGCAAATGCAGGTGGTCACGCTCCTCTCCCCGGCAAAGCGTTGGGGGGAACGCGTTCTTCTTTGCTTCCCCTGACGCAAATGCGGAAGGGGGGATGTTCTATGACGCTGAGTGAAGTGCTTCAGCTGCTCGCCGTGATCGGCGGTGCAGTTTTTGTGACGTTTCAGATTACATGGACGATTTCCAACAGCAAAAAGAAATGACCGCCTCTGCCCTACCAAAGCAAGCGGTCATTCTTTTTGACACCTGAGCCGAGGAGGAGCTGACCATTTTGCAGCCAGCGTCTTTCTCTATTTGTAGTATAGTAATTTTTTATCGTTTTGTCAAGCAGAAGAGGAACACAATGGAACCTTTGAAGATCCAACACATCACCCTGCCCCACCGGGCCGTGTTCGGCCCCATGGCAGGCTTCACCGATGCGCCCTGCCGCCGCCTGATGGCGCAGCACGGGGCCGGTTTCACAGTCAGTGAGATGGTGTCCAGCCGGGCGCTGGTCTACCACGACCACAAAACGGTCAGCCTGCTCAAGGCCGAACCCAACGGTGCCCCCTACGGCGTCCAGATCTTCGGCGAAGTGCCCCAGATCATGGGCGAAGCAGCCGCTGCCATCGAAGAATATGATTTTGATTTTCTGGACATCAACATGGGCTGCCCGGCTCCGAAGATCGTCTCCGGCGGCGCCGGCAGCAAACTGATGCTGGACCCCGACCTCTGCGGCAGGATCGTCGAGCAGGTAGTGGCGCACACCTCCCGGCCCGTCACGGTCAAGATGCGCAAAGGCTGGGACGCCGACCACGTCACCGCAGTCGAGTGCGCCAAGGCATGCGAACAGGCCGGTGCGGCCCTCATCGCAGTACACGCCCGGACGCGGGAGCAGATGTACACCCCCGGCATCGACCCGGAGATCATCGCCCGCGTAAAATCTGCTGTGCATGTGCCGGTGCTGGGCAACGGCGACATCCATTCGGCTGAAGACGCCGTCGCTCTGGTCAAAGAGACCGGCTGCGACGGTGTGATGATCGCCCGCGCAGCCCTGGGCGACCCGTGGCTGTTCGAGCGGGTGAACGCCGCACTGGAGGGCACCCCGGCTCCCAAAGAGCCGAATCTGCAGGCCCGGATGAACGCCCTCCGCCGTCAGGTGGAGGAGATGGTGGAGCAGAAGGGCGAATTCGTCGCCATGCCCCAGGCCCGCGCCCAGACCATGCACTACATGAAAGGGCTGAAGGGGGCGGCCTCCCTGCGGCGGTACTGCTGCGAGCTGACCCATCTGGAAGACATCGACCGCCTCATCGAGGCAGTGTTCGACCAGCAGCGCAAAGCGGGGCTTGACCCTGACGACGAACGCGAGGTCCCGTTCCCCTGATCTTCCCGGACGATCCGGATTTTTTTGAAACAAGAGGTTCTCTGCCATGACTTCATCTCACAGCCCCCGGCTTCTGGGGCAAAAACAGAACAAATTCCTGCTCACGGTCTGCCTGTGTGCGCTGACGGCAGCGCTGATCTTCCTGCCGTTCTACCTTCTGGACGGCGGCTTTTTCCACTACGCCGGTGATTTCAACAGCCAGCAGATCAGTTTTTACCGCTACATGAACGGCTTTCTCAAGGGGCTGGGCTACCCGGACGGCGCAGGCAGTGTCCACAACACCTTCTCCTGGGCCACCGACCTGGGCAGCGGGGCGCTGAACGCCTATTCCTTCTACCTGTACGGCTCGCCGTTCTTCTGGTTCTCGCTGCTCTTCCCCCAGCGGTGGCTCCCCTATCTCATGGTCCCGCTGCTGGTGCTCAAGTTCGCCGTGGCGGGCGGCGGCGCATACCTGTATCTGCGCCGCTACGTAAAAGACCAAAACTATGCCGTGCTGGGCGCGGTGCTCTATGCCTTTTCCGGCTGGGGGCTCTACAACATCTTCTTCAACCACTTCATTGATGTGCTGGCCCTCTTCCCGTGGATGCTCTGGGCGCTGGACGAGGCCGTCTACCATGGGCGGCACGGGCTGTTCGCGTTCTGGGTCGGCGTCAACCTGCTGAACAACTACTTCTTCTTTGTGGGGCAGGTGCTCTTCCTGCTCCTCTACTTCATCTGTAAAGTCAGCGCGGGGGATTTCAAGCTCACGCCCCGGCTGTTCGTCCATCTGGCCTTTGAAAGCCTCCTCGGTGTGGGGCTGGGGGCCGTCATCCTCTGGCCCGCCGTCCTCTCGCTGCTGCAGAACCCCCGCACCATCGACCTGTCCTCCGGCTGGGGCTTTCTGACCTACGCAAAGCCCCAGCAGTACCTTGCCATCCTGCTGAGCTGGATTTTGCCGCCCGACTCACCCTATATGACCTCCATCTGGTCTGAGGGCGTCATCAAGTGGACGAGCATGACCGCCTATCTGCCCCTGTGCAGTCTGGCCGGTGCTCTGGCTTACTGGCGCGCCCGGCAGGGCGACAGCAAAAAGCGGATCATTGCCACCTGCGCTGTCTTTGCGCTGGTGCCGGTGCTGAACAGCGCCTTCTATGCCCTCAATTCCAGCTACTACGCCCGGTGGTTCTATATGCCGGTGCTCATCCTGGCCGCCATGACCATCAACGCACTGGAAGACCCCGCCGTCGAGCTGGACCGCCCGGCCCGGAACATCAGCGGGCTCGTCATTGCCACGCTGGCCTTTGCGCTGGTGCCGGTGCAGGATGCCAGCACCAAGGAATGGTCGCTGGGCGTCCTGCAAAATCCCGGCCAGTACGCCGCCGTGTTCGGCTTTGCCCTCATCGGGCTGCTGGTCTACCGCTGGGTCGCGCAGCGGTGGCGGGCCGACAAGCGCCTGCCCCAGCGGATGCTGGCGGCGGTGCTGGCGTTCAGCTGCCTGTTCGGCATCACCCACATCGGCATCGGCAAGTTCGGCCAGTGGAACACCGACAGCGACCTGGTGGAAGAGTACACCAGCGCCCTGGCCCTGAAGGAAGACCTGCCGGAGGGCGACTGGCGCATCGACACTTACAAGACTCACGACAACCTCGGCCTCTGGCTGGACAAGAGCTGCCTGCAATACTTCGGCAGCACCGCCGCCCCCAGCATCCTCAGCTTTTACCCGGCGCTGGGCGTCAAGCGGGACGTCCGCAGCCAGCCGGAGCTTTCCAACTATGCGCTGCGGGGCCTGCTGAGCGTGAAGTACCTCATCACCAAGCCCGACCGGCAGGCAGACTTCCTCGAAGAGGCCGATGAGGGCTGGGCCTATTACGACACGCTGGATGGCTACACCCTCTATGAAAACACCAACTACGTCCCCATGGGCTTCACCTACGATTACTACCTCACCGAGGACGATTACGAGTCCACCGTGACGGTCACCCGCTCCAATCTGCTGATGCGGGCGCTGGTGCTCTCCGATGCGGATGCCGCCGCATACAGCCAGTATTTGCAGCCGCTGCCCGCCGCTGAGCTGAACGACCTGACCTATGACCGCTACGTGCAGGATTGCGCCGACCGCCGGGCCTCGGCCTGTTCGGTGTTCCAGATGACCAATTCCGGCTTCCACGCTGAGATCACGCTGGACGCCCCGAACCTCGTCTTCTTCTCGGTGCCTTACGACGACGGCTTCACGGCCACGGTCAACGGCAAGGAGACCGACATCCTGCGGGTGGACGAGGGCCTGATGGCGGTGCTCTGCCCCGCCGGGGAAAACACCCTTGATTTTGTCTACCAGCCGGACGGCATCCAGTTGGGCAAGCCTGTCACGCTGCTTTCGCTCGTAGTCTTCGTATCCTACACCAGCTATTTTGCCTGGGACGATCGGAAAAAGCGGAAGCACTGAAGAAAAGGAGAGCGTTCTATGGAACAGCGTCATTGGAAGAAAGCCGGCATCACCACCTCCCTGCTGGGCTACGGCTGCATGCGCCTGCCCACCCTGCCGGACGGCCGCATCGACGAAGTGCGGGCCGAAGCCCTGCTGAACACCGCGCGGGACGCGGGCGTCAACTACTTTGACACCGCCTACCCCTACCACGGCGGCGAGAGCGAGCCGTTTGTGGGGCGGGTCATCGCAAAATGGCCCCGCGAGAGCTTTTATCTGGCCACCAAACTGCCCCTGTGGCAGTGCGATTCGCTGGAAAAAGCCCAGCAGATCTACCGCAGTCAATTCGAGCGGCTGGGTGTGGACACCATTGATTTCTACCTGCTCCACTCCCTGCACCGGGCACGGTACGACAAAGCCAAGGCGCTGGGCATCGTGGACTGGCTCTGGGAAGAGAAGAAGGCCGGGCGCATCCGGAACTTCGGCTTCTCCTGCCACGACAACGCGGACGGGCTGGAACACATCCTGCGGGACCAGCCCTGGGATTTCTGCCAGCTGCAATACAACTACCTTGACACCGACGACCGCGCCGAGGAGATCGCGGGCGACCGCGGCTATGCGCTGACCGAAGAACTGGGCATCCCGCTCATCATCATGGAGCCCATCAAGGGCGGCACACTGGCCAACCTTCCGCCGGACGCTGCGGCGCCGCTGACCGCCCTCGACTCCGCCGCCAGTGCAGCTTCCTGGGCGCTGCGCTGGGTGGGCAGCCACAAAAACGTCCACCTGATCCTCTCCGGCATGAGCGCCGAGGAGCAGCTGGCCGACAACCTTTCCACCTTTGCGCCCTTCCGCCCCCTGAACGCGGCGGAAGATGCCGCTGTGGCCGAGACGGCCCGCATCCTGCACAGCCGCATCAAGATCGGCTGCACGGGCTGCCGGTACTGTATGCCCTGCCCCATGGGCGTGGACATCCCGGACAACTTCAGCATCTGGAACCGGCTGGGGATGTTCGGCCAGCCGGACGCCGTCCGGCACCAGTGGACCGCCCGCTTCCCGGATGCCGAAAAGGCCAGCCACTGCGTCCGCTGCGGCAAGTGCGAGGCCGTCTGCCCCCAGCACCTGCCCATCCGCACTGCGCTGGCCCAGCTGCAAACGGAACTGGATGCACTCTGATCTTCCCGCAAGCAAAAAAATACCGTGTCCCCGGCGTGGGGACACGGTATTTTTGCTTTTATGGTTTACCACTTCATGCCGATGGCATCCAGACGGCGGATGCGATCCTCGGTCAGCTTCGGGTCATTTTCCGCGCGGGCCATGCGCATCCGGCGGACCCAGTCGCCCAGACCGAAGCCGTCTTCGCTGCGGTAGGTGGCCGACGGCAGCAGGTCGCCGTTGGCCTTGGCATAGGCCGCTGCGTGTTCATAGGCCAGGTCCCACTTGGCTATACGGGCGTCCCACTCCATGCCGATGCCGTCCAGCCGTTTCACATGCTCCGGCGTTACCTGGAAGGAGTCGGGCCGGGTCTTGCGGGCAGCGCGGAGGTTCGACATCCAGACGCCCAGCCGGAACCCACCGGCCGTGACGTAATTGGAGGGCACCAGCAGGTTGCCGTGCTCCTCGGCGTACCGGGCGGCTTCCTCAAAGTTGTGCTCCCAGTTCTTCTCCCGCAGGCTCTCCTTGCCGGAGGGTGCCGCACTCTGCTTGTGGGGCTTTTCGTCCTTGAGCAGCTCGTCCAGCTCGCGGCGGTGCACCTCGCCCAGGCGCGGGTCGCCGGTGCGGCGGTACTGACGCTGACGGTAGAGCCAGCTGCCCAGCCAGATGCCGTTCTCGGTCTTATAATTCAGCGGGATCTCCAGATCTCCGTGCTCTGTCCGATACTTCCGGGCCAGCTCGAAGCGCTCCCGCCAGGGGTCGTATTTATCCCAGACCATCCCGATCTCGTCCAGCTGGGCCTTGCGTTCCGGCGTGACGCGGGCGCTGGAATTGTCCGGGTTCTGCCAGGCGTAGCGCTGGCGGGCGATCCATTTGCCCAGCAGGATGCCGTCCGGTGTGACATAATTGGAGGGCACTTCCAGATCCCCGAACTGCTCAGCGTACCGCTTAGCGGCCTCGAAGTTTTCCTGCCACTTGCGGACATTCCGGTTGACCCAGTTGATGCCGATGGCTTCCAGCCGCTCGACCTGCTCCAGGGTCAGCTCGCCGTTCTTATAGGCGCTGCGCTGGCTGCTGAGCCAGACGCCCAGCGCGAAGCCATCCGGCGTAACGTACTTGATGGGTGCTTCGAGGTCTTTGTGTTCGAGATAATAGCGGGCGGCTGCGGCGTAGCTCTGCTCCCACAGGTCGGTGGAAGCGTTCCACACCATGCCGATGCCCTCCAGCCGCTCGATGCGGGCGCGGCTCAGGTTGCCGCTGACGTAGCGCTGACGGTTATAGACGATCCACTCACCCAGGGCAAAGCCGCTGCGGTCGCGGTAGCGCACCGGCACCAGCAGGTCGCCGTGGTCATCGCGGTACTTCTGCGCCGAGACAAAGGCCTTTTCCCAGGCCAGCTCTGAGCGCTGCTTCCAGCCGATGTTCAGCTTGTCCAGCCGGGCGATGCGGTCTGCATCCAGACGGCCCGGCTTCTGCCCGGCCCGGACCTGGCGCTGCGTTTCCAGCCAGCGGCCCAGAGGCAGGCCGTCCTCGGTCAGATAGTTATAGGGCAGCTGCAGATCGCCCCGCTCTGCGGCCACAGCCGCCGCCGCTGCATAAAAAGCATCCCACCGGGCTTCCAGTTCCTTTTTCAGGCGGCAGTACAGGTGATAGCTCTGGCGCATGGGCTTCTGCTGCTGGAAGCCGGGGTGTTCGCTGCCTGCGCGGAGCATAGCGGTGGTGCATTCCTTTTGCAGCACACGGCCATTGCCCAGACCGTCGAACCGGGCGGTCAGGTCGAACACCGGGATGGGCTTGCGGCCGCAGGCCACCAACGCCCGGCAGAGCATCTGGCGGAACCGGCCTGCCTCGCCGGTCTCGCGGACCAGAATGGCACCCGCCAGCCCCTCAATGGGCTGCTGGACGCCCGGCGAGTTGACGCAGAACAGCACCTTCGGCCCCGTTTCGGTGGAGGTGCAGAACTGTTTCACCGCCTCGGCGTCGCGCAGGCAATCACACTCGGCACGGTAGAAATGGGCATTCGGATCCACGGTGCGGAGGAACTCTTCCAGCTGTTCCTGCACCTCGTCGAGGTAGTCCTCCGACTCAAAGATGGCCAGATAGCGGCCCTGGGTGTCGGTCAGGACGCGGGGCATCAGGGCGATGGGGTTCTCGGCCTGCCGCACCGACCAGTTGATCTCATCGTATTGTGCGCTCAGCGCGTTGGTCTGCGCGGGCAGGTGCAGGTTCTTGATCCGGGCGCGGAGCAGGTTCATCTGCCCTTCCTGCGGCCAGAGCATCGCGGCGTAGTTCGACGGCACCGGCAGGGTGCCCAGCGCCATTCCCTCGCCGACCGTCATCCGGGAGACGACCGTCCCCTCGAAGAGTTCCGCGGCCGCCTGGCATTTCTGGTCGGTGCTGTTGGGCACTGTCAGGCCCAGCAGCTTTGCCTCCGGGCACAGACGGAGCAGCCGCTGGGCCGATTTTGCCCAGCAGGCCGCCGTCACTTCATGGTAGCAGTCGAAGATCAGGTAATCCGGCTTGCGTGAGGCCAGCCGGACCCACTCCTCGGCCGACGCCTCGGCCAGCACACCGCAGTCGCAGAAGATGAGGTTCTCCGGCAGCACACCGTCGTTGTAGCGGCGGACATCCTCCCTGCGCAGGGTCAGCCGCGCCGCACCGTACACCAGCCAGATGAACGACGCCTGCGGATGGTCCGCGATGAGCTGCCATGCAATGCAGCTCTTGCCCGTGCCGGTGGCATGTTCCACTGCTGCTTTTCCGTTTTGTTCCAACGCAGCGGCAACCTTTGCATACGCCTCCGCGTTGACCTTGTTCAAACTGATCGGCATCGTTTTTCTACCTCCAGGAGCGATCTTCTTGCAAAGAATTTTTCTTATAAATCTATTATGGCAAAAAGCACTTTCTTGTCAAGCATTCCCGGCAAAAAAGAAGATTTCGGATAAAAAATACGATATTTTTCCCATTATTTTTTGGTCATCCCAACCAACTTCCGGCATAGCTTCGGGCATCCTCAAAACGAAACACCGCACAACCGCCGGGCGCAGCCCTCCCGCAATGCCCTGTTTTTCCGCAGCACAGCGCCTCCGTCTGCGAAATGTTCCGCCGCCCCGGAAGCAGCTGCAAACACAAAGACCGCCTGCCGAACGTTTCCTTCAGCAGACGGTCTTCAGTTGCGCCAGCGTGAGTCGAACACGCGGTGGGGGAGTCAAAGTCCCCTGCCTTACCGCTTGGCGATGGCGCATTGTCGTGAGTATAAGTATAGTAGAATGTTCCCCATTTGTCAAGCAAAAACATCGTTGACAAAACCGACCCGGTCCCTTATGATAAAAGAAAAACGAAAGGGGGATGGTCTATGGGCCCCTGGTATTATGAGGTCGTCAGCTTTGACGGCGACTATGTCAACCTGCGCCGCACCGACATCGCCAGCGACGAGCTGAACCCCGTTGCGCTGGCGCTCCTGCCACCGGAGATCGAGGTCGGCAGCAAGATCAAATGCGAATACTTCCAATACGAGATCATCGGCTGAACGCAGAAGAACGCCCGGAGTGCAGATCGTGCGCTCCGGGCGTCCGTTTTTGCTCTTCAGTTGCGGTAGCAGCGGTCCTGCCCGACGAGCCAGTCCTCACACAGGCGCTGGGCCTCCTCCACACTGCGGCTGACGCAGTGGAACAATGCACCGTGGAGCGAGCAGTAGGAGTAGCGGACTTTGGGCACCCCATTGGGATCTCGGAATTTTTCACAGCGTTCCTGTCCGGGCATCAGATAAAGTTGTTCCATAAAGCCACAGCTCTCCTTTGTTTCATCTTGGGTGTGCCGTGCACACGCCGTGTCCTATTGTAGCACTTCCCGCCGCCGGGCGCTATTCGCTGTTTCCACAAAAAACCGGACGGAACTTCGGGGCTTCTTCCCTCTTGACAATTCCAGATCTTGTGATAAGAAGCAAGCCGCAGCTTCTTTCCCTCTTGTAAAATCCGGCCAAAACGGTTATGATAGAACCAAATAAAAAACAAAGGAGCATCAACCTATGCGTGCTTATGAGCGACTGTTAAAATATGCCCGCGTTTACACCACATCCGACCCCAATTCCGGCACCCATCCCTCTGCCGAGCGGGAGTTCGACCTGGCCCATATCCTTGTGGAGGATCTGAAGGCCATCGGCATCGAGGACGCCTTTGTGGATGAGCACTGCTACGTCTACGGCACCCTCCCCGCCACCCCCGGCTGCGAGGACAAGCCTGCGCTGGGCCTCATCGCCCACATGGACACCGCACCGGACGCTTCCGGTGAGAACGTGAACCCCGTCCTGCACGAGAACTACGATGGCCGCGACGTCACCCTGCCCGCCACCGGCATGGTCATGAAGGTCTCCACCTTCCCCTTCCTGAAAGACCTGAAGGGCGAGACCCTCATCACCACCGACGGCACCACCCTGCTGGGTGCAGACGATAAGGCCGGTGTGGCTGAGATCATGACCGCGGTGGAGACCGTCATCCGCGAGGGTCGCCCCCACGGCAAGCTGTGCATCGGCTTTACCCCGGACGAGGAGATTGGAGAAGGAGTTGATCATTTTGATTTGAAGAAATTCGGGGCTAAGTTCGCTTATACCTTGGATGGGGGTGAGATCGGGGAATTGGAATACGAGAATTTTAATGCGGCTTTGGCTCGCTTGACGTTCAAGGGAAGGAATTTCCACCCCGGTTACGCTAAAAACAAGATGGTTAATTCTATCAAGGTAGCCAACGAGTTCATGGCAAGTCTGCCGAAAAAGGAAGCTCCCGAGTATACTTCCGGTTACGAAGGCTTTTTCCATATTTATTCCATATACTTCTTTTCTTCATACAAATGTACCTTTCACGCCATTCAGACAGGAGTAATCTCCTGCCTGAACATTAGATTCTAATTCAATTTATGCCATACATACTCTCTGAAACTTCTTATTCCGGGATACTGACTTTTTTATCTTGCTAGTAACCTTCTTTCTTCCTGATACTACTGTCACATTCTTAACAGATGACGTTGAGGTGGTTCTAATTTTAGGTTTTATTGGATTTACATTTTTGGAAGTTGTAGTTGATGACTTAGAACTTACTGCCGCAGAAAGTCCTACCGCCGCAAGCTCTGCTGTCTGACCAACAGTATAACCAACTCCCGCATTTCCAATTATCTGCGCTGCGGTTGTTTCCAAAGCAACTCTTTCTCCAGTCCAATTATTAGCAGTAAAACCTGAAACATATGTAGCTCCTGCTT
>ERZ834694.1322-NODE-1322-length-22747-cov-5.546712_pt1 | contig 22747 bp, 15 predicted proteins | sample MGYA00519691_ERZ834694 | MGnify/ENA primary metagenome ERZ834694 (study PRJEB31850, sample SAMEA3708758) | human gut metagenome | biome: human gut; feature: human-associated habitat; material: faeces | place: China | collected 2014 ... | reverse complement strand
AGGAAGAAACTGCAAAGCCTATTCCGTATCCCAACCTATTGAAGAGACAAAACAATATGCAATGATAGGGCTTCGCGCTTCTTACGAATACCTCCCGCTGGGACATTACCAGGCAGCAGGCAAAGCCCACGAAATACTGCATTGGGACAGAAACAGTCTGTTCTGCTCGGCTTGCGGCACTCCGATGGAACAAAAAGAATCCATCATGAAACGCTGTCCGAGTTGTGGCCGTGAAGTGTATCCGGCTATCTCGACAGCCGTCCTTGTTTTAGTGCGCAAAGGCGACTCCATACTTCTCGTTCATGCCCGCAACTTTAAAGGCAGATTCAACAGCCTTGTAGCCGGATTCCTCGAAACAGGCGAAACACTGGAAGAATGTGTAGCCCGCGAAGTGAAAGAGGAAACCGGACTGGACGTGAAGAACATCACTTATTTCGGCAACCAGCCCTGGCCCTACCCCAGCGGATTAATGGTAGGATTCATTGCCGATTATGCCGGAGGAGAAATCAAATTGCAAGAAGAAGAATTAAGCTCCGGTGATTTCTATACAAGAGATAATTTGCCGGAACTTCCACGAAAACTGAGCCTGGCACGGAAAATGATCGACTGGTGGCTGGAATGCTCTCACAAATAATCGGCTATGGAAAACATCATCAAAGGTATCCGGCAATATTATCCGGTATCGGACAGTTCTCTGGAGGTTCTTTTCAGTCACATGGAAAAGCTGGAACTTCCTAAAAAGCACTTACTGATACGCGGTGGTGTAGCAGACCGTCACGTCTACTTTATCGAAAAAGGATTTTGCCGGTCTTATTGTTTACACGACGGCGAAGAAATCACGATATGGTTTTCACGCGAAGGTGATATCACTTTTGCCATGAAAGACTTGTATCACGACGAACCGGGATACGAATATGTAGAATTGTTGGAGGACTGCGAATTATATGCCATACGTATCGAAGATTTGAATCGGATTTATGAAACCAACATCGAGATTGCCAACTGGGGACGGGTTATTCATCAGGAAAGCCTGCTATATATGGATATGCACCATATCAACCGGCTCTATCTTCCGGCTAAGGAACGTTACGAACAACTCTTACGTGAACAACCCGATGTCATTCACCGTGCCCAACTGGGGTATATAGCTTCCTTTCTTGGCATGACTCCCCAACATCTTAGCCGTCTGCGTTCCGAATCCTAAGTTCTTTTTTAATCTATGTGAATTTTTATCTCATAAGAAAACACTACTTTTGCAGTCGAATACAAAAAAACTGATAAGTATCGTGATTAACACATTAACTTCTTTACGGATATTCTTTGCCCTAATGGTATTTGGGGCGCACTGCTACGTCATTGATTCAAGTTTCGATGCTCATTTCTTTAAAGAAGGGTTTGTCGGAGTCAGTTTCTTTTTTGTGCTCAGCGGTTTTATTATTGCTTACAACTATCAGGAGAAGTTATTGGAAAAGACCGCTACCAAACGAACATTTTGGGTAGCACGCCTCGCCCGCATTTATCCCTTGCATTTACTGACATTATTAATTGCCGTATGCATAGGAGGATACGTTCAATATAGCGGCACGGCAGACTGGATAAAACACTTTGCCGCCTCCACCTTTCTCCTACAACCGTTCTTCCCCTCTGCCGACTACTTCTTTTCATTCAACAGTCCTTCGTGGAGTTTGGGATGCGAACAGTTGTTTTATTTCTGCTTTCCTCTGATTGTTCCTTTCTTGCATACCAAAAGAAGCCTGTTTATCACACTGCTCATCTGTCTTCCAATTATGCTGGCAGGCATGTATCTGACCAACGAGGAGCAAATCAAAGCATACTGGTATGTAAATCCATTCACCCGCCTGCCTGACTTTTTCGTAGGTGTCCTGCTTTACCAGTTCTACCGGTCATTATGTAATAAAAAACTTTCTTATTCCACCGGAACTTTATTAGAGGCAGGAGCCGTTGCCTTATTTTTACTGTTCTTCCTCTGCGCCGCAGACATTCCTAAAGTCTATCGCTATTCTTGTTATTACTGGTTACCCGTCTCGCTAATCATTCTTATATTCGCCTTACAACAGGGAGGCATATCCCGATTGCTATCCAACCGGTTCTTAATCATAGGCGGAGAAATCAGTTATAGTTTCTACTTGATACATTTGTTTATCATAGATGCATATATGCGAATGTCCGCCCACTATCATTGGCAGATACAATGGACAATAAGTGTCCCCGTCATTCTCTGCATCACCATTATACTCAGCCTGCTTTCTTTTTATTATTTTGAAAAGCCTGCCAACAAATGGGTAAAACGAATATTCACTAAAAAAACAATCATAAATCAACCCCATGGAATTATCAACAAAAACACCCCGAATTGAAGTAGTAGATGCTCTTAGAGGATTTGCTGTAATGGCCATCCTTCTGGTTCATAACCTGGAGCATTTCATTTTCCCCGTATATCCGGAAAGTTCTCCTGAATGGCTCACCATTTTGGATGCCGGAGTATTTAATGCGACATTTTCACTGCTTGCCGGAAAGTCTTATGCCATATTCGCTCTGCTTTTCGGATTCACTTTCTATATCCAGTCGCACAACCAGCAGTTGAAAGGAAAAGATTTTGGTTACCGCTTTTTATGGAGAATGATATTGCTGGCAGGATTCGCCACTTTGAATGCTGCTTTCTTCCCGGCAGGAGATGTCCTGCTTCTGTTTGTTGTAGTCAGTCTTGTACTATTTATCGTACGTAAATGGAGTGACAAAGCGATTCTAATCACCGCCATCTTGTTTTCACTGCAACCGATTGAATGGTTTCATTATATAATGAGCCTTTTCAATCCTGCCTATACCCTACCCGATTTGAATGTCGGAGCCATGTATGCTGAAGTAGCGGAATACACCAAAGCCGGAAACTTTTGGGATTTTCTGATAGGCAATGTTACTTTAGGACAGAAAGCAAGCCTGTTTTGGGCTATCGGTGCCGGACGTTTCTTGCAGACTGCCGGACTTTTCCTGTTTGGCTTATATATCGGACGCAAAGAATTGTTCGTAACTACCGAATCTCATTTGAAATTCTGGATGAAAGCACTTATTATTGCAGCTATCAGTTTCGCGCCACTGTATTCTCTGAAAGAACAGATCATGCAAAGTGACAGCAGTTTAATTCAGCAAACGGTAGGTACTGCCTTTGATATGTGGCAGAAATTCGCATTTACGATTGTACTTGTTGCTTCTTTCGTGTTGCTTTATCAGAAGGATCAGTTCAAGAAAACTGTATCTAATCTGCGATTCTACGGAAAAATGAGCTTGACCAATTATATTTCTCAATCTATTCTGGGAGCCATTATCTATTTCCCATTCGGATTCTATCTTGCTCCTTACTGTGGATATACTCTTAGCCTGATTATCGGTATTATTCTTTTCCTGGCACAGGTTCGGTTCTGCAAATGGTGGCTGTCTAAACATAAACAAGGACCATTGGAAACAATATGGCATAAATGGACTTGGATAGGCACGAAGAAATAACAGAAAAAAAAGAAATAGCACTGACTGAAAAATAGACTAAGAAAGCAGGCCACGAAATACACATAACTACAAACGAACAACTTACGAATATGAAACTGAACGTATCACTCTAAAGCATCAACAAAACATGTGTATCCGCAGCCTGCGGGTTGAAATTGAGATGATGTCAATACAACAAGATTCTCGCAAGAAGGATTAGCAAGTGGACTTAAAGAATGCAAAGGAAATGAAAGAACTGTGCCAAGTTGGGGAAAAAGCCCGAAAATAGGCAGAATCAGGGCTATGTATAGAGAAAAAGAAGCGCCTCCATAATCTTCGAAAAGACCATGGAGGCGCTATTTATTATTTATCTTTCGTTATCTATATCTGAAATTTCAGAAGAAACAAAATCAGATACCCAATGATTTCTTCACTGCTTCAATCTTTTCCATTGCAGCAGATTCGGCAGAAGCATAACAATTGCGGCAACCCATTTCACCCTGAACTTCCATATAGAACTTAATCTTCGGTTCTGTACCTGAAGGACGAACAGAAACTTTGCTACCGTCTTCAGTGAAATATTGAAGTACGTTAGATGGTTCCGGCATATCGATTGCAGTTACGTTACCTTTATCATCTGTCTGTTTCAGTGTCTTATAATCTTTGCTTAAGATCACTTTAGAGCCACCCAATTCTTTCGGAGGATTGGCACGGAAGTTCTCCATCATAGCTTTGATTTCTTCTGCACCGCTCTTACCCGGTTTCACTACGTTTACAGTAAACTCTTTAGAGAATCCGTATTCTACGTAGATATCCAGCAACAACTGATACAAGGATTTACCATTATCTTTTGCCCATGCGGCAACTTCAGCAATCAAACAGCAAGCTGATACGGCATCTTTATCGCGAACGAAATCTTCGGCAAGGAATCCGTAACTTTCTTCACCACCACCGATATATTTCTGTTTGCCTTCACGCAGACGGATTTCACGGGCAATCCATTTAAATCCGGTGTAGCAGTCAAGCATTTCGATATTGTTCTTATCTGCGATTTTCTTGATTAGTTCAGTTGTAACGATTGTCTTCACACAGAACTCGCCACCTTTAATCTTACCCAGTTGTTTGTACTGTGTCAGAATATAATAAAGGTACATCATACAAGTCTGGTTACCGTTAATCAGTACCCATTCGCCTTTATCATCCTTGCAAGCAATACCCACACGGTCAGCATCCGGGTCGGAAGCCATAACGAGGTCAGCATCAATTTCTTTGGCAAGGTTTACAGCCATAGAAAGAGCTTCCGCGTTTTCCGGGTTCGGAGATACGACAGTCGGGAAGTTACCGTCCTTAATCATCTGTTCGGGCACAGTAAATACGTTTTCGAATCCCCACATTTTCAATGCACGAGGAATCAACATCATACCTGTACCATGAATCGGAGTATAGACAATCTTCATATCTTTGTGACGGGCGATAGCTGCCGGATCAATAGAAACAGTTTTCACCATATCCAGATAAATCTTATCGATGTCTTCACCGATAATCTGAATCAAATCCGGATTTCCCTGGAATTTAATATCGGCAGCAGAAGCAATTGCATTCACTTCGTCGATGATACCTTTATCGTGTGGAGCCAATACCTGTGCACCATCGTCCCAATATGCCTTGTAACCGTTGTATTCCTTCGGATTGTGAGAAGCAGTCAGGATGATACCGCTTTGGCAACCGAGGTGACGGATGGCGAAAGACATTTCCGGTGTCGGACGCATGTCGTCAAACAGATATACTTTGATACCATTGGCAGAGAAAATATTAGCAGAAGTTTCCGCAAACAAACGGCTGTTGTTACGGCAATCGTGACCTACTACTACAGAAATCTGCGGCAGGTCTTTGAAGTTCTTTTTCAAATAGTTGGAAAGTCCTTGAGTGGCAGCACCTACCGTATAGATATTCATACGATTGCTACCTACACCCATAATACCACGCAGACCACCAGTACCAAATTCAAGATCTTTGTAGAAAGCTTCAATTAGTTCGGTTTTATCATCGTTTTCCAACATACGTTTCACTTCAGCCTGGGTTTCAGCATCATAAGCCGGGGTTAGCCATTTTTCGGCTTTTTCAGTGACCTGTTTAATAAGTTCCTGATTTTCCATTTCGATTGTTATTTATTGGTTAATGAATTATTCATTGCTATTTTCTTGAGCACACAAATGTAAAATAATAAGTTTACAATTCCTAGTTATTTAATGGATAATTGTCGATTATCCATTAAATAACTATTTCACTAAATATCTGTCACCGGTTTGTTTCACATACTCCTGCAAAAACTCTTTCGGGTATCCGGGTCGAAGCACTCCTGCAGGTTGTCCGATAGAATTACGTTCAAACTGTCCGTCTTTCATACGCTTCACTACCCCATCATTGTACTTTACAATCAGGAACGTACCCAATTGCTTCCAAGTATCAAAAGTACTTTGAGCAGTCATGTTAGTATAATTTGTCAGGAAATTGATTGCTGCATCCTTATCCTTTTCCAATAGTTTGACTGCCATTTCTTCAATACCAGCCTGTGCTGTGTTGAATGTGCTTTCCATCTCTTTCTGTGTTTCCCGCACATCCCCAATCATCAGATCATAACGCGGATAAACCATATTGGACACCCAATTGAAAATCCAGAAAGCGGAATTCCATGAGAACGTAATGTAGTCGGCACCATCCACACGTGTGTAACATACCGGCACCTTAGTAGCACAACAATAAACAGGAGTAAATACAGTCATATTCGCATCATCCACACCAAACCAAAGTACTCCCCCTACCGGATCCGGCATATGAGCACGCATCTGTGCAACAAATACAAAACCGCTCTGTTGAGTAGAGATAGGACGTTCATTGAAATATTCCTTATCATCGACTTTAAAGTTCAGAGGAGAAAGGCGATAGGGTGTTTTATAAGGACCGGCTCCAAAATCATTGGAGATATCAAGCGGAGTACCTTCGTAATGATCGCGCATCATATTTTTCACATCCTGCACGGATAATTTCTGCTTCGGCTTAACGAAAAGCGGCATCGGAGTATCGGTTTTTCCTTCGATATAAGGAAGATATTCATTTCCTCTATCAGTGAATTTGTTGAAATAACTCCATACACGAGCTTCACAAAAGCGGCGTGCACCAAAATCAAGAGGGGCATAAGCCAATGAAAAACTAAAATCCTTGTTTACTCCATTAAAATATCCCTTCTCACGGGCAAAAGAAACGACATCCGGAGAGTACATACAGTTTTCCTTATCATTCATATCAAACTGATGAATGCGCGCTTGATTAGCATGAGCCGAGATACAATCGTCCGGCACACGGACAGCTACCCAAACCGCTCCGCGAATGCCGGGACCTTTACCAATCATCTCCATAATCCATACTTCGTTCGGATCGGCAATGGTAAAAGACTCACCCCCACTATAATATCCATATTCCTGTACCAGATCAGTCATAATTTTTATAGCTTCGCGAGCAGTACGCGAACGTTGCAATCCAATATAAATCAAACTTCCATAATCAATAATACCCGTAGAATCCGTCAACTCGGGACGACCGCCGAAAGTAGTTTCCCCAATAGTGACCTGATATTCATTCATATTGCCAACCACATTGTAAGTCTGACGAGCCTGCTCGATTTCTCCCAGATATTTACCGGTGTCCCATTCGTACACTTTCAACATGGTCCCTTTCGGATACGTAGCTGCCGGATAATGATAAAGTTCTCCGAATAAGCCATACGAGTCGGCTGAATAGGAAACAATGGTCGAACCATCAGCGGATGCATTCTTTCCGACAATCAAATTAGTACAGGCGAAAGTATTCGCCACAGCCGTCATCCATACGGCAAAACACAAAATAATACTTCTCTTCATAATATATCATTCATTTTTTATAATTACCAGACAAAACTTTCACGGGCAATACTCGTATTCCCGCAATGATCGACAACCGTAAATTCAACAGTATGTTTTCTCCCTTTCTTCACACGCTTCGGATCAAGTTTGCATTCCCAATAAGACTTTACAATATTAGGCCGTCCGAAAAGTGCATATTTTCCGTCAATCGTTCCCCGATAAGAAGCAATGCCACTTCCTTTATCTTTCAACCGATAGACTATCTTTCCATTCCTTCCCCAGTAATTCTTATTGACAGGGATAATTTCCGGTGGAACCGTATCAACAGCGACAGTATAAGTCCCCAATTCACGAATAGACGTCTTCATGTATCCGTCTTCGTATTTTCCTCCTACACTGTACTTACTTCCTTTCGGAGTAACCCGTGCCACATAATACTTGGCCGTATCGGCAACCGTTTTCCTACGTAGTCCGATACGGAGTTCACAACCCGCATGAAGCGGAATGGATTTATCATTAATCTGATAGGTGAACGCCACTGCCCCACTATCGGCTTTTACCTGATAATTGAGCGGAGTATCCTTATATAACATTCCTTTCGGAACCACCAGGCTCAATCCCGGTTCTTGCAGATAATTGGTTTTATCCCAAGTAAAAAAATACTTTTCCCGATAATTGAAAGGTTCAATCGGCTGCTTTCGCCCACGCACGACAAAGCTATATTTTGAAGTATTTCCAAAAGCGTCTTTCAAAGTATACAGAAATTGATAATCCCTCTCTTCGTCAATCGTGACCAGACCGCGATTTTCATTTGAGGCTTTCAGCAAACGCAACGTATTTCCCGGATCGATAAAAGATTTCATATATTGCCCGTACGTCCACGAATTGATCATCCGGTTTTCCTCTTGAGAGAAACGGTCTACTGTACTACGGAACACCTCATTACCATCCACCGTAAGAATAACGGAATATACTCCGTAATGGTTGTTTACGCCATCCATGTAATCGTATGCCTTAATGCCCGTACCTATCACACCCCACGCCTCCACCAGACGTTCGCTATTCGGGAGTATCGTTTTTATCTCTTGTTTTCCGTCTACCACTCCCTCACCGGGCTGCGGAAAAAACATAATACCATCAGCTTTCGGAGCACGTGTATCCTTTATTTTTGATTTAAAGAAAGGCATAGGATCTATATAATCTCCCGATTCCGTTTCAAACATATCCAAATGAAGATGCGGACCGAAAGAATATCCGGTATTCCCGCTCCAAGCTATCTGCTGTCCGCTTTTTACCGGATATTCATCCGGTTCGGGAATAATCTCAACCTCCCAGCTCTCATTCCCATATTGAAGTTCCTCCACCCTTTCGGCAATGGGAGAAATAAAACCGCTCAAATGCCGGTTAACAGTAGAATATCCATTATGATAGCAGACATCAAGCACATACCCCGAACCGTTAGTCACCCGAATACGCGAAATATAACCATCGGCAAGGGCACGAACCGGTTTGCCGACCACACCTCCTGTTTTAAAATCCAACCCGCCATGAAAGTGGTTGGAACGAATTTCACCGAAATTTCCGCTCAATGTAAGAGGAAAATCAAAAGGGGGTATAAAAGTCGCTTGCTTTTTTTCCTGCCCATAACCTCCGATGCAGCTAGCCAACATCAAAGCAGTGATATATTGTTTTATCATTCCATTCTCTTTTTTACTTCCGGCAAATGTACACTATTCCAACTAAATTACGAAATATCCAGAAAGAATGATGCAATAAGAGACTAGTTAATAATTCTTTTATTATTAGATTCATTATTGGCTTAAATCCATTATATTTGTATTTTTGTATCCGTTTTTTAATTATAATTAAATATAAAGAACTCAATGAGAATGTATGTAAGAGTAATGGCAGCGGTCATTGCATGTATATTGCTGAGTGGAGAAGCCCTTTCGGCATTTGCAATTACCCCCGCTACAGAAAATCTGAGTTGGTTTAAGAAGAAAAAGAAAAAACCAGAAGAGAGAGAAGAGAAGAGTAAAAGTGACTACGAGAAACTAGTGGAAGGCAGCAAAACGACAAAAGGAATGTTTGCTGTACATCAAAAGAAAAATGATTTCTATTTTGAAATTCCTACCGCATTTTTAGGACGCGATTTATTGGTTGTCAATAAACTGCAACGGGTTCCTGCCGAATTGAATGAGGCAGGTGTGAATCGTGGAGTAAACTACGAGAATCAGATGGTTTGCATGGAATGGGACAAAGCAAGTGGCAAACTGATGTTCCGCCAACAACGCCCGTTACCTCTTGCGCCCCGCACTGACGCCATTTTCCGTTCGGTACAAGATAATTTTATTTCTCCATTGATTGCCGCATTCAAAATCGAAGCTGTCAATGCCGATTCTACTGCATTGGTAATCAAAGTGAATGATATTTATGACGGCACGGAAACCAGTATCAATAACGTATTTACCAATATTAATCTGGGTACTTCGGCCATCAAGAATTTATCACGTATTCTATCCATCAAATCTTTCTCAAACAATGTCGTGGCAACTTCCGAGCTGACAACCAGAGTGACAGAAGGAACTACAACAGTGTATGTGACAGTGGAAGTCAGTTCTTCCATTCTTTTATTACCCGAAACGCCGATGATGGGACGTTTTGATAATCAGAAAGTCGGATACTTCACCAACCCTTTATTGAACTTTAGCGACGCCCAACAAGGAACGGACAAGACACAATACATTACCCGTTGGCGCATGGAGCCGAAACCGGAAGACCGTGAAGCCTATCTAAAAGGACAGATTGTGGAGCCTGCCAAACCAATCGTATTTTATATTGATAACTCAACTCCCTACCAATGGCGTTCGTACATCAAAAAAGGAATCGAAGATTGGCAGGTCGCTTTTGAAAAAGCCGGTTTCAAAAATGCGATTATCGCCAAAGAAATAACGGACAGTATGCACGTAGACATGGATGATGTCAATTACTCCGTGCTGACATACGCTGCTTCGGAAAAGAAAAACGCAATGGGACCTTCTCTTCTGGACCCTCGTTCCGGAGAGATTCTGGAAGCGGATATCATGTGGTGGCACAACGTGCTTTCTATGGTACGTGAATGGATTACGGTACAGACCGGAACCGTTTGCCCCGAAGCACGCAAAGTACAACTGCCTGATGACTTGATGGGAGACGCCATCCGGTTCGTTGCCTGCCACGAAGTAGGACACTCATTGGGGTTACGTCATAACATGATGGGATCGTGGGCTTTCCCGACGGATTCATTGCGTTCCGAAACATTCACTTCCAGAATGAATTCTACCGCTTCATCCATTATGGACTATGCACGCTTCAACTATATCGCCCAACCGGGAGACGGTGTGAAGGTTCTTTCTCCACACATCGGTCCATACGATATGTTCGCTATCGAATACGGTTACCGTTGGTATGGGAAAAATACTCCGGAAGAAGAAAAAGCTCTCTTATTTAACTTTTTGAGCAAACACACCGACCGCCTCTATAAATATAGCGAAGCACAAGATGTTCGTGACGCAGTAGATCCGCGCGCACAAAATGAAGATTTAGGTGACGACCCGGTTCGTTCCTCCCTACTGGGTATTGAAAACCTGAAACGCATTGTGCCACAGATTCTCCAATGGACTACAACTGGAGAAAAGGGACAGACTTATGAAGAAGCGTCACGCCTCTATTATGCTGTCATCAATCAGTGGAACAACTACTTATATCATGTACTCGCCAACATCGGTGGTATTTATATCGAAAACACAACTGTAGGAGATGGCATCAAGACCTATACATTCGTAGAAAAAGAGAAGCAGCAGGCCGCACTTAAGTTCCTGTTGAATGAGGTATTGACCTATCCTAAATGGTTGTTTGACACGGAAGTGGGACAGTACACCTATCTTCTGCGTAATACTCCGGTGGGAAAACAGGAGAACGCTCCTACTCAGATTCTCAAAAATGCACAGGCTTACATTCTTTGGGATTTACTAGGCAACAATCGCTTGATGCGTATGATTGAAAATGAATCCGTCAATGGGAAAAAAGCTTTTACGGTAGTAGAACTGATGGATGGACTTCATAAAAATATTTTTGGAGTTACCGAACGGGGAAGTGTCCCCAATGTCATGGAACGTTCTTTACAAAAGAATTTCCTTGATGCATTGCTGACAGCCGCAGCAGAACCCGAAGCAGTAAAAATCAACAAAAAGATTGCCGATGAGCACTTCTTGCTTGACCATGCCACTCCGTTCTGTAGTTGTTATGCAGCTGAACAACGGGCACTTCGCCAGGAAGACCGCATGGGAGCTCCACGTGTGCTCAACTTCTACGGTAGCCAGCTTAACCGCATCTCAGATGCAATCTCAGTAAAGCGCGGTGAGTTGTTACGTATCAAGAAGCTGTTGCAGAATCGTCTCGGAACTTCCGATACGGCTACACGCTACCATTATGAAGATATGATTTTACGAATTAACACAGCTCTAGGAGTCAAATAAAACAAATCAATCACTAAACATTTACAATTAATGAGAAAAAGACATCTTTGTATTTTGATATGCCTTTTCGCCAACGCATTGTTTTTTGCCAATGCAGCAAATCGCACTATCACCGGAGTCGTAATCTCCGGTGAAGATAATGAGCCACTCATCGGCGCCTCAGTTTACGTATCAGCCGATGAACTGAAAAAAGCCGGAGTACCACAAACATCTCTAGGTACGATTACAGATATAGACGGAAAGTTTTCCTTGTCTGTCCCGGAAAAAGTAACCCGGATTCATTGTAGCTACATCGGTTTTGAAGAACAAAGTGTACCATTACAGTCTGGAAAAGAAAATTACCATATTGTACTTCAAGCCTCATCACATACATTAGGGGACGTAGTAGTAACCGGTTATCAAGAGTTGGAACGCCGCAAACTGACCGCCTCCATTGCCAAAGTAGATGTTACAGATGCAATGGTAGGTGCCGCAAAAAGTATCGACCAGGCATTAGCCGGACAAATAGCCGGTGTATCCGTTACGACAACTTCCGGTGCTCCGGGTGCCCCCGCACGTATCCGTATTCGTGGTACAGCGTCGCTAAACGGAACGCAAGACCCGCTGTGGGTGTTGGACGGAATTCCATTGGAAGGGACGGATATTCCGGACTTAGACAGTGATACGGATAATGATATTGTAAATATAGGACAATCATCAATTGCCGGAATCAGTCCGTACGACATTGAAAGTATTACAATTTTGAAAGACGCTGCTGCAACAGCTATTTACGGTGCACGCGCAGCAAACGGTGTAATTGTAATTACTACCAAAAGAGGACGCACAGGCAAACCTATAGTCAATTTCAACACAAGATTGAGTTATACGCCCAATTTGAATACTTCGCGGTTGAATCTATTAAATTCCGAACAGAAAGTCAATTTGGAATTGGAATTGATGAAAGAACCGGATGACATATTCACTGCCCATCCTTTTTATCGCAAGGGAGGAGTCGCTTCTGTCTTAAGGCAATACAATTTATTTGAAACTTACCAACAGCAAGGATGGGACGGATTAAGCAGTGAGGCTCAAAACGCTATCAACCGATTGAAAACAATTAATACTGATTGGAACGACCTCTTGTTCAGAAGTGCATTTACCCAAGAATACAATTTCAGTATTTCAGGAGGTAGCGAAAAAACCACCTATTACAATTCATTAAGTTACTCTAAAGAAAATGGTAATGTACCAGGTGTTGATATGAGCCGTTTTAACCTGACAAGCAAAACCTCTTATCAGGTAAACCGAATGCTAAAAATCGGTGCTTCCATATTTGCCAACCGACGGAAGAACCAAGATTTTGTAAGTGACAAATACGGTTACTCAAATCCAATTTATTATTCGCGTGTGGCAAACCCATATCAGGAAATATACGATGCGGAAAATAACTATATCTACGACTACGATATCCGCTCGACAAGTGATAACGAACCGGACCCCAAACGAGGGTTCAATATCCTTGAAGAACGTGCCAATACAAATAAAGAGACAGTGACAACTGCTATCAATTCGATCTTCAATGTTGATTTACGTTTCAATGATCATTGGAAAGTGACTTCACAAGTCGGATTGCAATGGGAACAGTCTAAAGTTGAACAATATATCGGTCCAAACACATTCTCCATGCGTTATATGCGCGAAGAGAGCAAAGATGGAGAGAGCTATATTATTCCGGAAGGAGGAATGCATAAAGTAAGCAACTCCACTACCTCGCAAATCACTTGGAAGATACAAGGCGAATGGAACCAGACTTTCAAAGATATCCATGAGGTACAAATTATGGGTGGTTCGGAAATACGCAAAAACTGGTATGATGCACTTGCATCCACCGCTTACGGTTATGATCCTAAGACACTCACAACAAAGCCACTTAACATTGACCCGAGAGACGCTGACGATTATCCGCTGCACATAAAATCTTATACAGAAAACGCTTTTGCATCTTTCTATGCTAACGGTTCCTATACACTTATGAAACGTTACACATTAGGAGCAAGCGTACGTATGGATGGCTCCGATCTATTCGGGGTAGACAAGAAGTACCGTTTCTTACCCATTTACTCTATCAGTGGATTATGGAGAATCTCCAATGAGGCATTCTTGAAACCGGCTAATCAATGGATGGATAATTTAGCTTTGAGATTATCCTACGGTCTGCAAGGTAATATTGATAAAAACACTTCTCCTTTCTTGCTCGGTAATTATAGTAACCAAACAGTAATTGATAAAAATGAGACAATTATAACCATCGGTTCAGCTCCCAACGACAAACTACGTTGGGAAAAGACTGCGTCTTACAATGCCGGAATAGATCTCTCCGTACTCAAATCAGCCATCAATCTCAGTATAGACTATTATTACAGAAGGGGAAGTGACCTTATCGGCTACAAGGACTTGCCTTTGGAAAACGGCTTCTCCTCCCAAGCAATCAATTGGGCCAGCATGGAGAACAAGGGGGTAGAAATAAACCTACAAACCCGTAATATAACAACTAAGGATTTTTCTTGGTACACTACATTCAATTTTGCTTATAACAACAACAAAGTACTTAAAGATCATAAAAAGGAAAACAGCCCGACTCCAGGACTGGAAGGTTACCCAGTAGGTACTATTTTTGCAATCAAAAGCAAGGTTGATCCGGAAACAGGACGCATACTTATCTATCCAAAAGGAAGCGATGAAGCTGTTACTGTTGAAAAATTATTCGAAATGGTAGACCTAACCGGAGGACTTGGAGGCTTTTATGAGTATGATGCGACTGCAGAATTCCAACAAAGCCTATACGAATATGCCGGAACAAATGACGCTCCCTACACAGGTGGTTTAATCAATACATTCAACTACCGCAATTGGGAATTGAATCTCAACTTTTCATATTACTTTGGTGCACATGTACGTACAAATCCTTCTTACGATGTTGTCGGATTTGACCCCGGACATAATACAAATCAGGATATCCTTGAACGCTGGACACCCGAAAACCATAGTGGAAAGTTTCCGGCTTTACTCACAAAAAATAATTATCCTGCCGATTATGCACTTTTCGGTGATCTGCCTGCTATTTATAAGAACCTTGACTTATGGGTAAAACGTCTCAACTATGTACGCCTACAGAATATAAGACTAGCATATAAGTTACCGCAAGAATGGCTCCGTAAAATCAACATCAACGGAGCGACTGTTGCTGTAGAAGGACGTAATCTATTAGTTTTTGGCTCTAGTTATAAAAACTATATGGACCCGGAATCAATGAGCAATCTCTATTCCACTCCGGTGCCCAAATCAGTAACATTCAACCTCAGTCTTAATTTTTAAGTAATTCTCCAATATGAAAAGAATAAAATCAATATACAGATTTCTTGTATTGACAGGTTGCATTGTCATGACATCATGCAGTAACTACCTTGACATACAGCCTGTCGGAAAAGTCATCCCCAACACTCTAGAAGAATATAGAGCATTGATGACTACGGCATACTCAAAAGACCTTTTGGACAGGAGTGTTTGTGATATGCGTACAAAAGACATCACCGTAAAAAAAGACAACATAGACCAAAATAATTACGGCGATATAGAAAAATGGATAAACAATAGTACATCTGCCAGAGAATTCGGCTGGCTAGATTATTATGAAAATATATATTATGCCAATGCCATCATCGACAAGCAAGATGAAATAACGGAAGGAAGCGAACAGGACATCAACCAATTGGTGGGAGAAGCCTATTTAATGAGAGGATATATGCACTTCCTTTTGGTCAACTTCTACGGGCAACCTTACACTAAAGAGGGTGCACCGAAGACAAAATCCATTCCATTGAAACTAACCCTCGACCTTGAAGAGATTCCATCACGCAATACAGTAGAAGAAGTGTATACTTCTATTCTTGAGGACATAGAAAGCGCACGCAATCTCATTACAAAAAAAGAATGGGAATTAGGTTATAATTACAGGTTCAACACTCTTTCCGTAGATGCTTTTGAAGCACGGGTACGCCTTTACAAAGGAGAATGGCAACTTGCATACGATGCAGCAGAACGTGTCTTAAAACAAAAAGCGACACTCGAAGATTACAATAATCCGGATGCCAAAGCCAATTTATATACCTCTGTTGAATCAATTACTGCGTATGAGAGAATTTATGAGCCAACCAGCACATTAGATGCATCAAAAGCTACACAATCATTTGTAGATATGTTTAGTGAAGGAGATTTACGCCCTATAAGATATTTCGGAGAAAAGGACAATGAAATTGATTATTATCCCATAATTAAAACAAACGGAAGTGTAGATTATAAATGTAGTTTCCGTGTCGGTGAACTTTACTTGAATTCTGCAGAAGCAGCTGCCCGTCTAGGTCATTTACCAGAAGCTAGAAACCGCTTATTACAATTAATGGAAAAGAGATATAATCCAGAAAAATATGAGCTGAAAAAGAATGAGATAAATAAAATGGAGCAAGAGATTCTAATTTCTGAAATATTGGATGAACGTGCCCGCGAATTGGCATTCGAAGGTCATCGCTGGTTTGACTTACGCCGTACTACCCGTCCGAGAATAGAAAAAACTTTATATAGCGGACAAACCATCATTTTGGAACAGAATGACGAACGCTATACCTTACGCATTCCTCAAAGTGCTATTGAAGCTAATCCGAATCTCTCCAATTAGAGTTGTTCTGATATTCACTATAAACTCCCTTTGCAAACTCATCAGCAAAGGGAGTTTTTTCATTGTATCATATTTATTCTGCTATTTCAAATTATTATTGAAGAACTGTTCTATCTTATCGAATGGGATTACTTGCAGATTATCGTACAAATCTACATGATTGGCTCCGGGAATAATCAATAATCCCTTATTGTCACCTTTCAGTTTCTTGAACGCATCCTCACTAAAGTAGCGGGAATGAGCCTTTTCTCCGTGAATCATCAGCACTGCACTATGTATCTCGCCGCTATAGGACAGAATAGGCATATTGATAAACGAAAGCGAAGAAGTCTTATTCCAACCACCATTAGAATTGAGTGAACGTTTATGGTAACCGCGTTCGGTCTTGTAATAGTCGTAATATTCTTTCACAAATTGTGGAGCATCATCCGGTAATGGATCAATCACCCCTCCGGCAAGTGTATAAGAACCATTGCGGTAGTCTTCGGTTCTCTGAGCATTGAGTTGCTTGCGTAATTCATAACGGGCGGCAGCATCCATTATATCATTGTAACCATTAGCATTCACACGGCTCATGTCATACATCGTAACCGTTACTGTTGCTTTGATTCGAGTATCGATAGCCGCCGCATTGAGTGCCATACCACCCCAACCGCAAATACCGAGTATACCGATACGATCCGTATCCACATCGTCACGGTTGGCAAGATAATCCACCGCTGCACTGAAATCTTCCGTATTAATATCCGGTGAAGCCACATAACGAGGCTCACCACCACTCTCACCTGTATAAGACGGATCGAAAGCAATCGTCAAGAATCCCCTTTCTGCCAGCGTTTGAGCATACAGTCCCGAAGATTGTTCTTTCACCGCACCAAACGGGCCGCTAATGGCGATTGCCGACAATTTACCTTCTGCATTTTTGGGGATATATAAGTCAGCAGCAAGCGTGATACCATAACGGTTGTGAAAAGTAACTTTCGAGTGACGTACTTTATCGTTTTCGGGAAACGTCTTGTCCCACTCTTGAATCAGGTTTAATTTCTTTTCCGTAAACTTATTATTTCTGTCAGAAAGATTACCTGCAGACAACAACTTGCCTGCAATACAAAGACATACTGTCATTACTACACGCGAAAAATTCAATGTTCGTCTCATACATTTTATTATTTATGTTATCAATCATTTTTCTATGCCCTTTTAGGAATGTTGCAAAATTAGATAGATTTATGCCTAACCCCGGTAGACAAATTACTGATGTTACATCTCAATCATAACCTTAATTACAGATTTTATAATACTGACGAAAGCTGTAAGTAAGGTGGAATCCGTAACTGAGGTTATATAATCCGTAATTAAGGTTGTTAGAATGACAGAATTATCCCGTATTTTTGTAAACGATATACGACGGAAGTGCTTTTAAAACATTAAACAGCAATAATTATGAACAAGATATTCAACTTGGACAGTGTAGACCAATACAATAAATTGTACGGCCTTGAAACTTTGAATCCGTTGGTCAGTGTGATCGATTTAAATAAAGCCACCCGGCAGATGAATTATGCACACTGGCATTATGGTATCTATGCACTTTACCTGAAACTCGAAAAAGCGTGTGACATCAGATATGGACGGCAAAATTATGATTATCAAGAAGGAACCATTGTATGTTTTGCTCCCGGACAGGATGCGGAAACGACATTGATCACAGATCGCGTGCAAGTGAATGCACTTGGCATCCTTTTTCATCCGGATTTATTACTAGGAACATCACTTGGCAAGACAATCAAGAAATACACGTTCTTCTCGTATGAAGTAAACGAAGCCCTTCATCTTTCTGAAGAGGAACGGAATATTATTATGGATTGCCTGAGAATCATCCGCCTTGAACTAGAGCACGGAGTGGATAAGCATAGTAAAACATTGCTCGTAAACTATATAGAACTGCTCCTTAACTACTGTATGCGTTTCTATGAACGACAATTCGTCACCCGCAGTAAAGCGAACCATGATGTGTTGACACGTTTCGAGCAATTACTTGACAACTACTTTTCAGGAACTTTTGCAGAACAAAACGGCTTACCTACTGTCAAATATTTCGCTGACAAAATATGCCTTTCCCCCAATTACTTCGGCGATATGGTAAAGAAAGAAACCGGCAGGACACCACAGGAACATATTCAGGAAAAAGTAATCGAAATGGCAAAGGAACGTATGATCGGCACAGAAGATACAGTCAGCCAGATTGCCTACTCATTGGGATTCCAGTACCCGCAGCATTTTTGCCGCCTGTTCAAAAAACGGGTAGGATGTACTCCTAACGGATACCGTGTACAGAATAATCTGTGAAAAGAATATGAAACAGAAAAATACATTGGACTTAAATACCGTGCATGAATGCAATCGTTGTCTGGACTGCAAAACATTGCATCCTCAGGTGAGTCTTATTAATTTAGAGAATCCGTGTCTGGAGCAGGATACTGTCAAGTTCGAGTTCTACGCTATCTTACTGATAGAAGACTGTCCGGACGAATGTTCATGTTGCGGCCGGAAGTATTATGATTATTCCAATGCGACAATGGTCTTTCTTAAGCCGGGTGAAGTTTTCCGAATGAGCAAGGAAAAGACCTTACCCAGCAAAGGCTTTTTGCTGGTGTTTCATCCGGACTTGCTGTTTCAGACCACATTGAAGAACCATATCAATAATTACACCTTCTTCCACTACCACAAAGAAGAGGCATTGCATCTATCACAACGTGAAACAGAGAAAGTCACCTGCTGTCTATGGAATATAGAGGAAGAACTGCATCATTCGATTGATACACATAGCAGGACTATCCTTTCACGGCATATCGAACTATTACTGGATTACTGCACTCGTTACTACGAACGTCAGTTTATCACCCGTGAAAACAAGAATAAGACAATTCTTAGAAAAATGGAACAGTTGCTTGAAAATTATATAGAGTTGGGGAAATTACAAAATGGCAAACTCCCTACACCCGACTATCTGGCGGAAAGGCTCAATCTTTCTCCTGTTTATTTTACAGACCTGCTGAAATTTGAAACAGGCAAGACTTTGGAACAGTATTTCCAACTCAAACGATTGGAGACTGCCAAACGAATGCTAATAAAAGACGGTGCCACACCCACTACCGTTTCCCGTCAATTAGGCTATCCGAATGTACAGCATTTCAGCCTTATATTCAAGAAAATAACAGGTATGTCACCAAGTGATTATCCCAAACAGGTGAATTAAAACTACTCTTTTTTCATATTTATCCTCCAAAAGCATTGTTATTCAACAAGAAAACAATACCTTTGTTTCCACTTATTACGATTAATAACGTAGAAGCGTTTAGAATATTATCTCTGTTCAGAATCTGGTAAATTCATTAACGGTGGGATAATGGCAACTAAGCGTTCACGTCTTTGTTATATGCAAGAGCGTGGACTCTGTTGTTCATTCACCGTTAGGCTTACCAGAGCCCTGAACAGGATGAACTAACGACGTCCACGCTTCTTTTGTATATATACGGTATCCGGACGCATACTACCACAACAAACAATCGTAAAATGAACAACATTATTACAAAGTTCTTTGCATCTTTATTAGCCTACAGGGTAGCTAATAAGAAAAAGCGTTTTTCGGCAATCGGTCATTTCTCTGAGGGATTAGCTCCGGCCAGAGGTAAAATACAATGGGGATACATAGACAAAGAAAATCAAGAAATACTTCCTTTTAAATACGATATAGCAGAACCCTTTTATAACAACATAGCCCGAGTGGGTCTCTATGGAAAAAGCATGAAAATCAATAAGCAGGGCAGCGAATGTCTGTAACCAACCACTCCGGCATTCATTTCATCTCAGCCTACAGCATCCTGCCTTAACGCTCATTTTCACCACAGATTACACGGATTTACACGGATAATAGATATTGATTATTGATATATTAAAATCTAATCTGAGAAAATCCGTGTAAATCTGTGGTGAATTATGATACAGCCTTTACTAGAAATATTTCTTCTCCGCCGCCCGTTGCCAAGCCTCCACCAATTCCGTCATGACTTCCGATACTGACTGTCTGCGGGATATAATGGCGGATACTTGACCGATCTCCAGCTCACCCTCTTCCAAATCACCTTCGAATATGCCTTTCTTGGCACGACCGCGTCCGAGCAAAATTCTTAATTCTTCGGGAGTAGCACCACTATCCTCCGCTTTCTCCACAGCTTCACGAAAAGCATTCTTCACCAAACGTGTCGGAGCCAGTTTCTTCAACAGCAATTTCGTGTCTCCTTCACCCAAACTCAAACAATAGTCTTTGAATACCGGACTGGCAGAGCTTTCTTCCGTCAGGGCAAAACGGGTTCCGATCTGCACCCCTTCGGCTCCCAACACCATAGCTGCTAGAATACCTTCACCCGTACCGATACCGCCTGCCGCAATCAACGGCAATGTAGTAGCTTCACGCACGGCCGGAATCAGACAAAAAGTCGTTGTTTCCTCACGTCCATTGTGCCCGCCGGCTTCAAAACCTTCGGCAACTACCGCATCCACTCCCGCTTCCTCACATTTCACTGCAAAACGGGAAGAAGAAACGACATGAATCACCGTAATGCCACGTTCTTTCAGCCATCCTGTCCACGTTTTCGGGTTTCCTGCAGAAGTAAAGACAATCTTTACTCCTTCCTCCACCACAATATTCATTATTTCTTCTATCTGAGGATACATCAAAGGAATGTTCACCCCAAAAGGAAACTTCGTTGCCACACGGCATTTACGGATATGCTCGCGCAAAGTCTCCGGATGCATTGAACCGGCACCGATCAGTCCTAAGCCACCCGCGTTACTCACTGCGGAAGCCAGTCGCCAACCGCTACACCAAACCATACCACCTTGAATAATGGGATACCGGATCCCTAGAAGAGAAGTTATTCTGTTCATAATAAATAATGTATCAATACATTTATATAACGATTTTACCGGGTAATCTGTTCGATAGGTTTATTTATCAACACGGTAGTTGAATCTCCGTAAGTTTTCAACACTTCTAACGTGCGGATACGGTTATCTCTTCCAGTTTTGTTCCAGAATTCTTTCGTAAAGGCAGCCATCAAATCAAGCCCGCTAATAGTTCCGCCACAAACTGAGACATCCTCCCCTATCCGTATTTCATTCGCTTTCCGGCTACGTGTCCGGTTCGTATAGAATCTCTGCCGACACAGTTCGTAGAAAGAATCTCCCCGCCATGTATTCTTGTTCACTCTGATCTTTTTCTGATAAACAGGATCCCAGTTATAGCGGGTATTCGCTTTATATGGCATCAGAGTCAACATCACTTTCGGTTTAGGCAACGCTTCAGGAAGCGATTCGTCAGGCATCATCCAGCTTTTCTCCTCCGACATCCGGGGAGTACCCACTGCGCTTCCGAAATCAATCGACTTCACAGCATCCATATTTAAATGCAACTCCTGGTCACTCTCCAGCAATTTCTTCAAATGAAAAGAGTCTTGCGCCGTCCATACTTGCGAATATGCAAATAAAGCCGTCAGGCACAGTACCATCGTTGCAATAAACCGTTTCAATCTATCCATCCTCTATCCTCTTTCATTACCTGTTATTTTGGAGCACTTCATATACACTAATGCACATACGTTTCTCCCTTACGTTACCACCTATATTCTCCTACGAGAAGCGGTCTTTTGAGCGTAGTAATCCCCTGTCAGCAGCATAAGACTACTGATACAAACAAACGTTCCCACATGAATGTTTCCTATTTTTTGCTTTCCGAAGGCTCCTCCTTTGTTACCACCAACGATAACCCGATCCACAAAGCGGCTCATCGTAACACGGATCAATTGTCCATCTCGTTTTCGGATATTGGCGTTCTTCCCACCAACTACGATAACAAGCGGCTGCATCAAGTACTTCCTCATCGGTCAGGAAATAGATTGCTTCATAATTTTCAGCATTCGCCAATACCATTTTGCAACCTAATGACGGAGGTGTGCCCTGACGGATAGATTCAATCACCCAAAGCATACACTCACCCAACCGAATCTTACCGTTGTTCATATTATAAACCGACGGAAAAGAAGGGATAATAGTCAGAT
>ERZ834694.1304-NODE-1304-length-22955-cov-7.058821_pt1 | contig 22955 bp, 23 predicted proteins | sample MGYA00519691_ERZ834694 | MGnify/ENA primary metagenome ERZ834694 (study PRJEB31850, sample SAMEA3708758) | human gut metagenome | biome: human gut; feature: human-associated habitat; material: faeces | place: China | collected 2014 ... | reverse complement strand
TGAAAGATGAAGTGACAGGAAAAGAAGTTTTGCGTTATGGCGGAGACTTTGATGATAAGCCTTCTGATTATGAGTTTTCAGGAAATGGAATCGTATTTGCAGACCGTAAGGAAAAACCAGCTATGCAGGAAGTGAGGTATTACTATGGCTTATACAGATAAGAATAAATTGAGAGTTGTATATGGAGATTATACACTTGGCGTACATGGAGAAGGGTTTGACTATATATTCTCTTATTCACAGGGCGGTATAGAGTCTATAGTAAAAAAAGGTTATGAATGGCTGTATCGTTGTCCAAAGCCTACTTTTTGGAGAGCATTAACAGATAATGACAGAGGCAGCAGGTTTCATATTAAAAGTGGAAGCTGGCTCGCATCGGATATGTTCATTGACTGTAAAAAAACGGAAGTTATTATGGACGGTGAACGGCAAAAGCAGTATGCTCCGGACAATAATAGCTATGGCGGTGATGTGGCTGCCGGGGAAATAATTGTGAAATATACCTATGAGACTGTCAGCAATCCAGTAACAACAGTCATTGTATCTTATACAATTGATGTAATTGGAAATATCAAGGTGGATGTGGATTACACAGGAGTAAAGGGACTGCCAGAACTTCCGGTATTCGGAATGAGGTTTATTATGCCGACACTTGCAGATAAATATATGTACAAGGGATTATCGGGGGAAACCTATCCGGACAGAAAGGCAGGGGCAGAAAAAGGAGTTTATGAGGTATCAGATTTGAGACTGACACCATATCTGGTTCCACAGGAATGTGGTATGAGAATGGATACAGAGTGGCTGGAGATTACAAGACATACAAGTCTTGATAATAGCAGAACGGATAGTTCAGCACAGACATTAAGAATAGAGAAAAACGACAAGGCATTTGCTTTTTCATGCCTACCTTATACAGCATCAGAGATTGAAAACGCAACACACCATGAGGAACTGCCACCAGCAAGAAGAACAGTCCTTTGTGTCTATGGTGCAGTAAGAGGAGTTGGTGGAATTGATAGCTGGGGAAGTGATGTGGAAGATGATTATCGGATTAATGCAGAAAAAGACATTCACTATTCTTTCATTATCCGCTAAGTTTTGTTTGAAGTGAGGTGTTTGAGATGCAGATAGAGATATTGATTCGTAGTTTTCTGGATGGTGCATATGATGAAAGACTCGTAGACATTTATGCTGATGAGACAAAGATTTCTTACCAGAGGGAACGTTATATCAATGCAATAAAGAAATTTGAGCAGTGCTATAAGCCGGGAGATGTGGAATTGTTCAGTGCTCCGGGAAGAAGTGAGATTGGCGGCAACCATACGGATCATCAGAACGGAGAGGTTTTGGCAGCCTCAGTTAATCTTGATACTATTGGGATCGTAAAAAAGACGGATGATAATGTAATCAGATTAGTTTCTGATAACTACGATGAAATCATTATCCGGCTTGATGATGTATCTGTAAAGGAAAAAGAAAAGGAAACAACAAAGGCTTTGATAAAAGGTGTGGTTTCTGGATTCCTTGAGAGAAAATATGCAGTTGGAGGTTTTCAGGCATATATAACAAGTGATGTGCTGATTGGTGCGGGACTTTCATCTTCGGCAGCATTTGAAACACTGATAGGAACGATTTTGTCTGGACTTTATAATTGTGGAAAAGTTTCAGCGACAGAGATAGCCATTATTGGACAGTATGCTGAAAATGTTTATTTCGGAAAGCCTTGTGGTCTGATGGATCAGATGGCAAGTTCTACGGGAAATCTTGTTCATATTGATTTTGCTAACCCGGAAAATCCACAGGTTGAAAAAATTGATTTTGATATGGAAAAGTATGGTTATAGACTATGTATTACGGATACAAAAGGCTCTCATGCTGATTTGACAGATGAATATGCGGCAGTTCCGAAGGAAATGAAACTTGTTGCAAAATATTTTGGGGAAAAAGTGCTACGTGATGTATCTGCAAATGATGTACTGGAAAACATTCATAATTTAAGAGAAAAACTTGGGGATAGGTGCGTCCTTCGTGCGCTACACTTTATTTGTGAGAATGAAAGAGTACAGAAAGAAGTAAGAGCATTGAAGTCAGGAAATATAGGAGCATTTTTGGAGAATGTGAAAGCTTCTGGTAATTCTTCTTTTAAATATTTGCAGAATGTTTATTCAAATCAGGATATAAAAAATCAGAATGTTTCCGTTGCACTGCTTGTAAGTGAAATGCTTTTAGGAGAAAACGGTGTATGCAGGGTGCATGGCGGTGGTTTTGCTGGAACAATACAGGCATTTGTGAAGAATGAATATGTAGAGTCTTATAAATCCGGAATGGATAATGTATTTGGTAACGGTTCCTGTAAAGATTTGAGAATAAGAAAATATGGCGGCATAAAAGTGTTATGAAATAGAAAGAAGGTTTTATGATGAGGATTTTGGTTTTAGGCGGGGCTGGCTATATTGGTTCACATACAGTATATGAGCTGATTGATGCAGGATATGAAGTGATTGTAATAAGATTGCAGGGAAGCAGCATTGGAAGACTTGCAAAAGCTATTATTGAAGAGAAAAATATTCATGATATAGAGGAAATAAATTGTCAGTATTATAAAAACTGGAAATGTAACAAGTTAATGCCGGATTAGACAACTGACATTATAAATTAAAAGGAGTTGCTTGCGAGTGTTATTGGTATATGAGAACAAAACTGATGGAATAGCGGTAGAGTGGAAGAAAACAGTGCATTTTCCACCACATTTACACGAAGCAATAGAGGTAGTGTATGTAACTGATGGGAATATTGAGCTTGGAGTTGGACAAGAATTGTATCACATGGACGATGGTGATTTTGCAATCGTGTTCCCAAATGTAATACATCATTATCAGGTGTTTGGGGAAAAAGAAAATAAGGTAATATACCTGTATCTTGATCCAACTTTGTTTCCTTCCTATTATAAAGCGTTGCAGATATACAGCCCGAAGAACCCAGTTGTAAAAAAAGAGCGAGTGCATCCTGATGTAGTAAATGCCATAAAATATCTGGCAGAAATAACAGAGAAAAATTCCATGCTGATACTGGCATATGCGCAGATAATTCTTGCCCATGTTTTCACAGAAATGCAAATGATTGATAAAAGCACAGTAGGGAGAGATGACTTGATTTATAATGCGGTAGAATATGTAGCCAAAAATTTTAGAGAGAAAATCAGTCTTGAAAAAATGGCATACGATTTGTGTGTAAGTAAATATGTGTTATCAAGAATGTTTGCAAAAACATTTCACTGTAATTTTAGTAAATATGTGAATGGAGTCCGATTAAATTATGCAGTTGCGGCACTAGAAAATACAATGGATTCTATTACAAATATATGTCTTGATTGTGGGTTTGAAAGTCAAAGAACTTTTAACCGTGTTTTTAAGGATAGATACAAGATTACACCAAGAGAGTACAGAAAAAGAATGGAACACAATAATAAAAGCGTAGTAGTGGATGATATAATGGATGAATAGGTGAGTGCAATGTGGCAGACAGATTTTGGAATAACAAAAGAGGGAGAAAAAGCACATAGATTTCTATTGACGAATAACAGAGGAATGTGTGTAGAATTATCCGATTTTGGGGCATTGGTATTATCAGTTTATGTACTTGACAGGCATGGAAGAAATCGCGATGTGGTACTTGGTTATGATAATTTGACGGATTATTATGAACAGGATACAGGATTTGGTGCATATATCGGCAGAAATGCTAATCGTATTGCAGGAGCAGAAGTAACAATAGAAGGTACAAAATACCTGTTAGATAAAAATGATAATCAAAATAACCTTCACAGTGGTTTTAACAGATCGCACCATAAACTTTACAGCGTAAAAAATGGAAAGGATGATGTCTGTGAGTTTGTGCAAATGGAACGATACAGTCCCCATATGGAGCAGGGATTTCCGGGAAATTTAAAACAGACAATCAGATATAGCCTCACAGATAAAAATGAATTTATAATTGATTATGAAATGCTTAGTGATATGACTACTGTTGTTAACCCTACAAACCATAGTTATTTTAATTTGGATGGGCACAATTCAGGTACAATTCTTAAACATTATATGGAAATATATTCGGGACAGATACTTGAGATAGGTAACGATATGATTCCGACAGGCAGGATTATTGATATTTCTGATACACCATTTGATTTCCGTAAAAGAAAGCAGATAGGAAAAGATATAGATACAGACAATCCACAGATGAAAATTGCTGGAGGTTATGATCATAATTATATATTTCAAAATGACAGAAAGTTGAGGAAAGTTGCAAAATTGTACGGGGCAGATAGTGGAATTGGAATGGATGTTTATTCTGATTTATGTGGATTGCAGTTTTATACAGGAAATTTTTTAAATGGTCAGATAGGAAAAGACGGTGCAGTTTATAAGAAACGAAGCGGTGTATGTTTTGAAACTCAATTCTATCCTAATTCATGTAATACTTCGCAATTTCCAAGTTGTATATTGCCAGCATATAAAGTATTTAAGTCCAGAACGATATATCATTTTTTTACAGAATATATATAGAAATGGCAGATGGAGGTACGCAGATGATTAAATATCTTACAATGACGATTGGAAAACAAAAAAATATAGCATTAATTGCCCATGACGGAAAAAAACAGGATATGTTAAAATGGTGTATGGAAAATAAAGAAATTTTACAGCAACATAATCTGTCCGGAACCGGAACGACTGCGAGGATGATAGCAGATTATGTAGGATTAAAGATAAAAGTGGTACATGGAACGGACGGATGAAACCCACAGTATTACCATGCCGGAGATTATTGAAGCACTCGTAGCATATGATATAAGTACGGAACGCAAAAGCTTGTATATTTCTTTGATTTTGAAATTATTTGGAACAATGGATTCACACAACTATTACAGGGCATCGGATGTTTATGGATTCCAGTGGGTGAGAAGCTGAGTGTTTTGTTTTTTTGGGTGAAACTGTTTTGATTGTTTTGACCATATGCAATAATTTACCCTTGACGGATCAGAATGACAAGAGTATAATACATTTTGACAATGAAAGTTGTCAAATAGACAAGCAAAATTGTCAGACGGAGGTGCTATATGATACTGCGAAATCGTTTAAAGGAACGCAGGGCTGCACTGAATGTTAATCAGCAGGAAATGGGACGCTTATGCGGTGTATCAAGGCAGACGATCAGTTTGATTGAACGTGGCGATTATTCGCCGTCCGTTACCCTTGCCTTAACGATTGCAAAAGTGTGCGGCGTCGCGGTGGAAGAAGTTTTTTATTTACAGGAGGAAGAAGATAATGGATAAAAATGAAATTAAGAGGGCAAATCGGAAAGCCCTGCCCCAATTTATGCTTATTATGGTAATCTGCTTCATTATCGGCGGAACAATAGGCTTTTGCTCGGCAAAATACGGGCTGAACACGCTGGCGGGCGGAATGAAAACCGCAGGAATGTTTTTTGGGACATATATCGCTCCGTGGCTGATGTTAGCGGCAGCGGTAATTGTGCCGGTGGTCTGCGTTCCTATTTATCAAAGCGCAACAAAACTACTTGCATCTTGGGACGGCGAAAATGAGGAAATGTCCGATACGATTGACGAAAAACTATCCATCGTGCTTTGGGTAACAAGCGCAGCCTTTATCCTCTCTTACTTCCTTATTGCGGCATCTTATGCCAACGGATTTGAAACTTTTAAAACTGAAACCAGTGGCGCTCTGTTTCTTGCGGGCATTATCGGTTTCTTGACCATTATGATCGAAGCGGTTATATTCCAGCAGAAATGCGTTGATACCACCAAAAAGATGAATCCCGAAAAAACGGCTTCCGTCTATGATACGAAGTTTCAAAAGAAATGGATGGAGAGCTGCGATGAAGCCGAAAAAATTATGATTGGCAAGTGTGCGTTTAAAGCTTACGCCGCCACAAACACAGTTTGTTCGATTCTGTCCATTGTGCTTGCCATCTGTGCGCTTGTTTTTGGCATAGGATTCTTACCATCTCTTGTAGTGTGCCTGATTTGGATTGTAAATCAGTCTGTATATTGCAAGGAAGCGTTAAAGTATTCAAAGGCAGGAAATAAGATTTCATGATGGAAACGCAGGAGGACAGGCAATGGGAAGTTATTTGGTGATTATTGCTGTGCTGATTATCTTTTTCTGCATCAGGAGAAGAAGGCGAACAGCAGCGGTTGCGTGGCAGATACTAAATCGATGTATCGCATTTTTATCGTGGAAGATGATGAAATCATTGCAAGAACAGTAAAAAGTCATCTGGAAACGATGTCGGACGAATTGAGAAAGAGTACGATATTCCATTAGAAGAAGATTTAAGAAAGAATTTTTCGAGAATCCGAAGACAGACCGGTTACGGAAGTTTTTACAAACTTTTACTTACGAGAGTGGAGAGGATAAAGAACGGACATACTAACAAAAAAGTTGGAGGTATGTCATGAAACCCAAAAATTATACGGATAAATCAGCGATGCTTGTAGGAACGGATGCAGATCCGGTTACCGCAGGACCAAAATATTTTGCGGAGAACACACCGGAACAGGAAAAAGAAAATGCAGAAATCCGGCAGAGCAGTATGTACAACGACAAAAACCGCGCACGCATAGATAACAACCAGTTTTTTGAAACGAGAAGTAATCCTTTGAGCAGCAAAGGGAATTGAGGATTTGCTTGACAAAGGTTCTGTCCGAACATCATAATGAATGATAGAGATATCATGTAAAACAGGACGGAGCATAGTATGAATCAGATTTGCAGGGACATTTTCCGGGCGATTCATGAGGGAAAGTGGCTGAAAATCGAATATCGGAACAAAGCGGATCAGATTACAAAATACTGGATTGGAATCCGTGATCTTGATCCGGCAAAACGTACCCTCAAAGTAGATGGTCTGCACCTTGGAATGTATACACTGGGGGAATATGACAAAATTTTTGTGGATTCCATTCTGTCCACGGAAGTCATTGAAGGAACGTACTGTCCGGAAAACAGGCGGCTGATCGAAGATATCGAGATGCATCCGGAGCGTTATAAAACTATTTTTTCCAGCTCTGCAAATCTGAAAATACTAAATTATCTGGAACTGTGTAACCGCATGGATACGACACCTTACATCACCGATTATGATCTGATCCATTATATCGATGGGGATCGTGTGAAAAACGGACGGTATGCACTTAACGATCAGCAGTTTCAGGAGGTCGTGTCAAATTTCCAGTATTCCCTGTCTCACGAAAAGAAAAAGAGCACCAATTTAAGAATTAAGAAACTGGCACTCAATGTATTGAGTATTCATACGGCGAAGGGGCTGTATGTTCTGGCATACCGGAACCTGAACCTTGATGTGAAAAACAGAGTGTTTCAGCCGGATGAAGATATCACAGTCTGCACACAGTTTGGCATTGACGGACAGACGGAAAATGCGCGTAAATTTCTGGATGCGGACGAGTACGAACTGCTGGAAGATTTTGAAAACAATCTGGAAAAAATCAAAGATGCGATTACCGGTCATGGCGGGCAAAAGCCAGTCGTAGATGATATGCCGTATGTGCTGGGGCTTGGGATGGATGTAGTGCTGAATCTGCATGACGAGTACAAAGCCATACTTGATATGTTTGAAAAGCAGCAGGTTACTTATCCAGTCAAAGCCTTCTTCGGGGAATTGTTAGAACGGCCGCGCCGCACCAAGGCGTATCCGATTGCACTGATCAATCAGAACATCAATCTGGATCAGCTGCTGGCGATCAACAACGCCATGAAATATCCGCTTGCCTACATACAGGGACCACCGGGCACGGGAAAAACAAATACGATCATCAACACGATAGTAACGGCGTTTTTTAACAATACGACCGTTTTATTTGCGTCCTACAATAACGTTCCAATCGACAATGTATTTGAAAAACTGACACATCTTGAGTACCATGGACAGACCATTCCGTTTCCGGTACTGCGGCTTGGGAATATAGACAAAGTTAAAGCTGCAATCAGCTACATCAACCGCCTGCGCAATCAGGTGCAGACCGTAAAAATATATACATCCACGCTCGATAAGCGCAAGGATGACCGGGTTGACCGTGCAAAACGTCTTTCTGCGAGACTGAAAGAGTATGAGGAAATTCTGGATTTAAAGGAGCGGAAAGAGACACTTTCGCATCTTATGGAATATCAGGAACATATTAAAAATGCCATGAATCTGCTCCCGTTTCAGATGGACCTGCAGGGATACCAGATGCAGAAGCTCGATCAGAGAATCCATCAGATTGGCGAAATTTCCGATGCGGATGCCCTGCAGCTTCTCGACCGCAACGAAGAAGAATTTTATCAGTATTTATTTTATACGTCTGCGCGTTATATCAAGACACTTGAGGAGCCAAAATATCAGGAACTGCGGGAGATTTTAGATTCCGGTGAAAATCCGGCGGCACAGGCGCTTGCATTCAACAAATACATGCAGAAATCCGAAAATGTAAAGAAGCTGCAGCGTGTTTTTCCGGTTATTATCACTACCTGCATATCGGCACATAAGATCGGGGAACCGGAGCCGCTGTTTGACATGACCATTATGGACGAGGCCAGCCAGTGCAATGTTGCGATCTCTCTTGTCCCGATTATCCGTGGAGAGAAACTGATGCTTGTGGGAGATCCGCAGCAGCTGAATCCGGTTATTCTGCTCGGAGAACTGATCAACCGCAAGCTGCGACGGCGGTATCATGTGGCAGAGGAATATGATTACAGAAAGAATTCGATTTACAAAACTTATCTGGCATGTGATGCGGTGAGTGATGAAGTGCTTTTGCGCAGCCATTACCGCTGCAACAGAGAAATTATTGGATTTAACAATAAAAAATATTACAATTCCAAACTGCAGATCTGTTCAAAAAGCAAAGAGCCGGAGCCGCTTGTCTATGTAGATGTAAAAAGTGACCGTGCCGAGATCAAAAATACATCTCCGGCGGAAGCAGACGAGGTCATTGCATACGCGAAGCAGAATACGGACAAAAGTATCGCGGTGATCACACCGTTTGTAAACCAGCGGGCACTGATCGAGCAGGCGGTCAAAGAAAATCACCTGGAAAATTTAGTATGCGGAACGGTGCATGCCTTTCAGGGAGATGAAAAGGATGTGGTGCTTTTTTCCACGGCACTGTCCGACCGCACCAATGTCGGTACCTATCAGTGGCTGAAAAACAATAAGGAACTGATCAATGTTGCAACCTCACGTGCGAAAGACAAGCTTGTTCTGCTCGCAGACAGCAAAGAACTGGAGCGTCTGCATGCAGGACAGGCAGACGATGATCTTTATGAACTTGCGCAGTACATCAAAACCAACGGGAAGTCAGAGATTACGGAAAAACATATCAGTTCCCGTGCACTTGGCATCCAGCCGTTTTCTACCGCTACCGAAAATGCATTTCTCGAAAACCTGACGCATGCGCTCGAAAATATCTGGCTTTCCCAGAGTAAGTATGTGATCCACAAAGAAGTTGCCATATCGCAGGTGTTTCAGGACAACATGACATATGATGATCTGTTTTATATGGGGCGCTTTGATTTTGTCGTGTACGAAAAGCAGGGAAAAAAGGAACTGCCGGTTCTGGCGATCGAACTTGACGGGAAAGAGCATTTCGAGGATGCGGTGGTGCAGGAGCGCGACCGGAAGAAAAATGCCATTTGTCAGGCACACAATATGGAGATTATACGGGTGGAAAATTCTTATGCCAGAAGGTATAATCATATTAAGGGAATTCTGATGGATTATTTTTCGAGGGTGCATTAAAAGAAAAATGCATTTTTTGTTATGAAAATATAGCAAATTCCAAAAATCAGTGCTAAAATATACACAATTCATCCGTGCAGAAATGCGGCCTTCGGGCTTTCACATGACACTTTTTTCGATAGCGTAGGCTTAGCGGTGTTATCATGTTGAAGCGGATGAATTTTTATGTTTATAGAAAAGGGAAACGTGTCAGTAAGGAGAAACTGGTGAAAAAACAAAAAGGAATGATCATCACTGCGGCCGTGTTACTTGCAGCTGCCGCAGTCGTAACCGGAAGCCGTCTGATCCGGCATCCGGAAAAATCAAACACAAAAAAGTCTGAGGTTGCGGATCAGGAGAACAGTGAAAAAGAACAGGATCACAGGACTTCAGGGACAGAACTGAGTGAGAAAAAACAAAACATGAACAAAAGTATCACAGAGGAAGCGTTCTATATTTCCAAAATCCCGGACGATATTTTTGAGAAGATGCAGGGAAAATCATACAAGGCAGATTGTACCGTACCGCGGGAAGATCTCCGCTATCTTCATGTGCTCCACATGGGGTTTGACGGTCAGACAAAAGAGGGAGAACTTGTGGTAAATAAAGCCATTGCAGAGGATGTCCTTGCCATTTTCAGGCAGTTGTATGAGGCAGAATATCCCATTGAAAAAGTCCGGCTGGTGGATGAATACGATGCGGATGATGAGGCATCCATGAGCGATAACAATTCCTCTGCGTTTAATTTCCGTTTCATTTCCCATACGACAACAATCTCAAAACACGGTCTGGGCATGGCAGTCGACATCAATACGCTTTATAACCCCTATGTAAAAACCGTCAACGGAAAGCTGTCGATTGAGCCTGCAAATGCAAAAGCGTATGTTGACCGGAGTGGGGATTTTCCGCACAAGATCGATCACGATGATCTGTGTTACAAGCTTTTTACCCGATATGGATTTACCTGGGGTGGGGACTGGACACATTCGAAGGATTATCAGCATTTTGAAAAAGACTGATGGAAAGTTGTGGGGACATATAGAGAAAAAGATGTAATGTATGGTCCATAAGAACAAACGTGGAGGTCAATCAGAAAAGCAGATGATGGAAAATTTTTCTCTTGACATATTTTGTCAGGAGTCTATAATAGGCAACATAAAGAAAATATTGTTCACCGAAATTCGTTGACGAGAACAGCATCGTATCTTATCGTTATTTTCAGAGAGCCTGTGGGTGGTGCGAACAGGTAGTAGCCGGATATGGATGATCCTCTCTAAGAAGCGGGCTGAAAGCAGATAACTGTGAGTAAACTTCGCCGGTTTCCTCCGTTATGGGATAGCATATGTTGGTATGTGAAGTGTCACAGAGTTTTTCTGTGGAATCAGGGTGGTAACGCGGATTTTATTCGTCCCTTTCCAGAGTAGTATCTGGGAAGGGGCTTTTTTAATGTCTGAATTCGTTTTTCAGTGAACAGACCAAGGAGGAAAAGTTTATGAAAGCACTACAAAAACTCAGCAAATGGTTATCGGACTACACATCAATTGTGGTAATTGCAATTGCGGTAGTAACATTTATCGTTCCGGGAATGATGGGATGGGTAAACCATCAGTTATTTACCGATCCGGTTTCCAATAAGTTTACAAGTCAGTCGATCATCATCGGTATTATTATGTTCAGTATGGGTCTGACACTGACAACGCAGGATTTTAAAATTCTGGCACAGAGACCATTCGATATCTGTGTTGGTGCACTGGCACAGTATCTGATTATGCCGTTTCTTGCATTCGCACTGACGAAAGTGCTGCATCTTCCGGCAGGCATTGCACTGGGACTCATTCTGGTAGGTTGTTGTCCGGGTGGTGTGTCATCCAACATCATGTCGTATCTCTGTGGTGGAGATGTGGCATTTTCCGTAGGAATGACAACCGTATCCACGATTCTTTCCCCGATCATGACACCACTTATGGTTTCTCTTCTGGCAAGCGGAACCAATATTTCCATCAAGGCGCTGCCAATGCTTGTTTCCATTGTGGAAACGGTTATTCTTCCGGTAGCACTGGGCTTCCTTTTAAACTATCTGCTGGGGAAAAAGAAAATGTTCAGTGAGTTACAGAAAATTATGCCGGGTGTGGCAGTACTGGGGCTGGCGTGTGTTGTCGGTGGTGTGGTATCTTCCCAGGGCGCGAAGTTCTTCCAGTCCGGAGCTGTAATCTTTGTAGCTGTTTTTCTTCACAATGGACTTGGTTATCTGCTTGGTTATGGAGCAGGAAAACTTGTTGGTATGAATACCGCCAAAAAGAGAACCATTGCCATCGAAGTTGGCATGCAGAATGCGGGACTGGCAACAAACCTTGCCACAACGACCGCACAGTTTTCCGCAACACCGGAGTCTGCGATCATCTGCGCAGTTTCCTGCACCTGGCATTCTATTTCCGGAACACTGCTTGCCGGCATGTTTGCAGCTTATGATAAACACAAACAGAAAAATGCATAAGTTTTTCCATTGACATAGACATGGGAATGATGTAACATAACGGTGTTATCTAACATAACAACGTTATGTTGCATTTTTATTTACAGGGAGATACCATGGCAGGAAAGAAGATACACGACAACGAGACAAAGACACACCTGCTCCAATGTGCCAAAAAGGAATTTATGGATAAAGGATTTGCGGGGGCATCTCTGCGAGGGATTTGTCAGAAGGCGGGTGTGACCACAGGGGCACTGTATTTTTTCTTTCAGGACAAGGACGATCTGTTCTGTGAGGTGGTAGGAAATTTTATGGATCGGCTCAATGAAATTCTGCGGGAGCATTTTTCTTTTGAAGTCAGGGAGATGGAGAGCGGCAAAGCAAAAGAGCATGATGACAGCAGCGATTTTGAAGCAGTCGCACAGGTTGTCCATGAACTGTACACCTACCGGGATGAAGTGCTTCTAGTGCTGACAAAAGCGCAGGGATCAAGCATGGAACGTATGCCGGACCGGTTGGTCGACCAGATGGATGAGCACAATGCATTTATCTGTGAAGCGATGTGCAAAGCTTACCATGTGCCGATGGTGGAACAAAGCGTTGTACACTGGATGTCCCATTCACAGATCGATATGTTTATATTTATGGTAACGCACATTGATGACGAGGAAGAAGCACTGCGGTTTGCGGAAAAAGGTGTAAAATATCTGCTGGCAGGCTGGTACGGACTCGTCAGACCGTAGGCTGTCCGCATGTTTTGACGGAAGGTCGGGAAAAGAAGCACAGATCGTCCGCGTTTGGACAAAAGGTTCAGAAAAGAAGCACAGGTCTTTCGCTTTTTGCGGGAGACCTAAAAAAAGAACCAGAGGTTAGATAAAACTAATATTAGTATGAAAAGTAAAACCAAAAAGAAAGGGAGTTTCTATGTCAGAAGAAGAAAAGAAGTTTTTGGAAATTGTAGATTTAAAGAAAGGATTCGGAAGCGGACAGACACGTCAGGAAGTACTCCGCGGCATGAATTTTTCCGTTGCAAAAGGGGAGTTCTGTGTGCTGTTAGGACCATCCGGTTCCGGAAAATCCACACTGCTCAATATCATCGGAGGCATTGATAACGCCGATTCCGGTTACATCAATATCAACGGCGATAAGTTAGAGGATATGAGTGAGAAAAAACTGACACAGTACCGCAGAAAACATCTCGGCTATGTATTCCAGATGTATAATCTGATCGCCAATTTAAATGTAAAAGAAAATATTGAAGTGGGGGCATATCTGTCGGATAACGCCCTTGATATTGATGATCTGTTACATACGCTTGGACTTTACGAGCACCGCTACAAACTGCCGAACCAGTTGTCCGGCGGCCAACAGCAGCGTGTTTCCATCGGTCGTGCGATTGTAAAAAATCCGGATATCCTGCTCTGCGATGAGCCGACGGGAGCACTTGACTACAATACCTCCAAGGAGATCTTAAAGCTGATTGAGGAGGTCAACAAAAAATACGGAAATACCATCATTATGGTTACACATAACGAGGCGATCAAAAATATGGCAGACCATGTGATCAAGCTCCGTGACGGTGCGGTGCGCCACAACGACATCAATACAAACAAGGTATCCGCGGAAGATCTGGAATGGTAAGGGGGCTGCTATGAAAAAAATCAAAAATCCACTGATCAGGAGAATACCGAAAGAACTGATCGGGGACTGGAAAAAATATCTGGTTGTATTCCTGTTTCTTGTGCTCACGATCGGCTTTGTGTCCGGTATGTATGTGGCAAACGAGAGTATGATTACTTCGGCAAACGAAGGCGTGACAAAATACAAACAGGAAGACGGTCATTTTGAGTTAAAAAAACAGGCAGATGCCACCTTGCTTTCGGCAATTGAGACCGGTGAAAAAGCGGATGTCAAACAGTATTATCTGGATGAAGCAAAAAAGAAACTGGATAAAAAACTGCCGAAAAAATTTAAGGAAAAATTTGACGAAAAGTTTCCGGATAAATTTAAGAAAGAATTCGATAAAAAATTTCCGGAACAGTTTAAGAAATCCTTTGACAAAGAATTTAAAAAGCAGTTTGAGCAATCGTTTCCGGCAAAATTTGCGTCATCTTTTAAGAAGGAGTTTGATCCGAAATTTAAACAGAGTTTCGATGCAACATTTGTCAAACAGTTTGATGCACAGTTTGCAGCGCAGGTAAAACAATCCCTGCTGGCACAGGGGATGGATGCACAGACAGCGGGGCAGATGCTGGATACTGCGGTAGCACAGGCAAAAAAAGACGGAAGCTACAAAAAAGCTTACGACAGTGCATACCGTAAGGCTTATGCTCCGGCATATAAAAAAGCGTATAACAGTGCATACAGCAGTGCATATAACGAGACACATGACAAAGCCTACAGCGAAGCGTATGACAAGGCGTATGATGAGGCCTACGACAAGGCATATAAAAAAGCTTACGACAAAGCATATAAAAAAGCCTACAAAAAGGCGTATGATAAGGCCTACAAAAAAGCCTACGACAAAGCCTGGAAAAAGGCACAGGACAAGATCGAAGACAAATATGCGGATGCGGAAGAAAAATATAAATTAAACGATCCGGATTTTAAGGCAACAAAGACAACATTGTATGAAAACTTTTTCCGAAATGAGGAAGAAGATTATAATAACGATGGGAAAAAGGATGGAACGATCCGCGTATTTGCAAAGACAAAGGATATCAACCTGGCATGTATGCTGCAGGGAAGTTTTCCACAGAAGGCGGATGAAATTGCCATTGACCGTATGCACGCCGACAACGTCGGAATAAAGGTGGGAGATACCGTCACAGTTTCCGGAGAGACTTATAAAGTTGTGGGACTGCTTGCGTATGTCAATTACTCCACCTTACATGAAAAGACCACAGATCTGATGTTTGATGCACTGAAATTTGATGTGGCAATGGTGACACAGGACGGTTTCGACCGGCTGCACAAGAGTATTCACTATACTTATGCATGGAAATATGAAACGGAGCCTGCGGATGAGGCCGGGGAAAAAACACGCTCTGATAATTTTATGCGTGCATTGCTCACACAGGTGGTTGTTGCGGATAATGAGCTCGAAGATTACACACCGAAATATGGAAATCCGGCGATCAATTTTGCAACCGATGATATGGGATCGGACAAAGCCATGGGCGGTGTGCTGCTGGATATCCTTGTGGTAATCATCGCATTTATCTTTGCCGTGACGATCAGCAATACGATTGCAAAAGAGTCCTCCGCGATCGGAACGCTGCGCGCGTCCGGTTACACGAAGGGAGAGCTGGTGCGGCACTATCTGTCCATGCCGGTTATTGTAACACTGCTGGCTGCGATTGTCGGAAATATACTCGGCTATACGGTGTTTAAAAATATTGTTGTGTCGATGTATTACAACAGTTACAGTCTGCCAACGTATTACACGATCTGGAATCCGGATGCATTTATCAAGACCACACTGGTTCCGGTTATCCTCATGCTGGTGGTCAACCTGATCGTGATTGTGCGCATGATGCAGCATACACCACTGCAGTTTTTACGTCATGATTTAAAAAAGGCAAAGAACAAAAAAGCCATGCGTCTGCCGAGATGGAGCTTTTTAAGCCGTTTCCGTCTGCGTATCATGTTCCAGAATGTTGCAAACTATCTGATCTTGTTTGTCGGTATTTTCTTTATCATGATCATGCTTGCGATGGCGGTCGGTATGCCGGATACGCTCGATTATTACAAGAGCAATACGGATGGCATGATGTTTGCAAAATACCAGTATGTGCTCAAATCCTATGAGGATGACGATAATAAACTGATTACGACAGAAAATAAAGATGCGGAGAAGTTTGACATGACCTCACTCGTAAAAAAGAGTGATGTGCTCGATGAGGAGATTTCTGTATATGGAATCGCGGACAACAGCAACTATGTAAAGATCAAAAAGTTAAGTTCGCTCAAGAAAAATGAAGTTTATATTTCCACTTCGTTTGCTGACAAGTATGGACTTACCGTTGGCGATACCGTATCGCTGGATGAAAAGTATGAAAACAAATCTTACAAGTTTAAAGTTGCGGGATTTTATGACAAGTCCCAAAGTCTTGCGCTCTTTATGTCGATTGACAATTACGGAAAAGTATTTGACTTAAAGGAAAATGAATTCAGTGGATTTTTATCCGACAGCAGGATTACAGATATTGATGAGGAAAATATTGCAACGACCATTACGATAAGAGATATTACAAAGATGGCAGATCAGCTTGACCATTCGATGGGATCGTACATGAATTATTTCCAGATTCTTTGTATTCTTCTGGCTGCGGTTATGATCTATCTTCTGACGAAACTGATTATTGAGAAGAATGAAAATGCGATTTCCATGACAAAAATCCTTGGGTACGAAAACAAAGAGATCGCGAGTCTGTATCTGCTTTCAACGAGTATTGTGGTTGTAATCGCGGATCTCATCAGTGTGATTCTTGGAACACTTGTTATGGCCGCGGCATGGCGGATGATGCTCTTTTCCTACAGCGGCTGGTTCACTTTTCGCGTAACACCGATTGGTTATGCAAAAATGTTTGGATTTGTGCTGATCGGATATCTGATTGTTATGGTATTTGATTTCCAGAGAATCAAGAAGATTCCGATGGATCAGGCTTTGAAAAATGTAGAGTAAACAAAGAAAATAAAAAGAACTGGTACTTTGGAGAGGTACATAAAACGCCCCGGTAGTTGTAGCTGCCGGGGCGTTAATTTATGTAATGTGGGATTACGCCTGCTCACCAAGAGAGGTATTACGCAGTACCGCAAGAATGATGATAGCATATACCCCGCCGATCAGAGCGGTAATTAACTGTGTGACAGAAAATTGAAGCTGCAGGACATGTAACATTGGCTGCATTTTTGCCGGGAGCATATTCGGCAGAATGATAAGAGAAATCAAAATTCCCATAAACAGAGCCTTTAATACAGCGCCAATTACAATGGATACGGGCAAACCGGCTTTTTTACCGAATTTACTGCGGAGCAGGGCAACTGCCAGAACGAGAATGATATTTCCAATCATAATACATGGGAACATTGCAGGAATGGCTGCCATAATCGGGCTTCCGGTGATGAAAAAGGAAGTGATTGGAGTGATCACGCTTAAAATGATGCCACAGGCCAGACCAGCGTATACCGTGGTTAAAATCAGAGCGGCATTGATGATCGGGCCTGTGATGTATACATTCAGGTTTTTGAAAAACTGGCTTACAATGCAGATTGCGAGTAAAATTGCTGTAACAGTGATTTGTCTTGTTTTTAATTTCATAAATTTATCCTCCTAAAATTCGTATCATGGTAATGATACTCTTAAAGGCACCGAAATGCAACGACACGGGGATTTTATCTTGTGTTACCATAAAAAATGAGGTAGAGTAAAGACAGTGAAAAGATATTTTGCTCCTACAGGGGGATAAAAACTGTCGAATGTTTAGAAAGAGGAGTGTATATGAAAAAGGGGATAGTATTTCTAATTGTATTTTTGATGGTCATCAGTTTCCCGATATGCGGATATGCGAAGGGGAAGGAGAAAATTTATCTGGACTCTTCCTGGAAATATGCGGATCATGCCAGAATTACATCGGGCTATGCCGTTATGTACAAGGCGAAAAAGAACCGGAAGGACATTGTGATTGCAGTCAATGCGGGACATGGGACGAAAGGCGGTTCATCGGTCAAAACGCTGTGTCATCCGGATGGCTCTGCAAAAGTAACGGGAGGGACAACGGCAGCCGGATCTATCAAAGCTGTGGCTGTGTCGGATGGCATGGCATTCCGTGACGGAACCGCAGAGCGGGATGTAACATTTCGTATGGCGCAGATTCTGAAAAAGAAACTGCTGGCAGAGGGGTATGATGTGCTCATGGTCCGGGATGGAAAGGATGTACAGCTGGATAACGTGGCGCGTACCGTCATATGTAACAATGTAGCGGATTGTCATATTGCACTGCATTGGAACAGCGATGGACTTTCTTACGACAAAGGATGCTTTTATGCTTCTGTTCCCGAAAAACTCAAAAAAATGCGTCCGGTCGCATCTTACTGGGAAGAACATGACGCATTGGGAAAATCACTGATCAAGGGGCTGCGTTCCCAAAAGATTAAAATAAACGGAACCGGTGCTACGGAGATTGATCTGACGCAGACTTCGTACAGTACAATTCCTTCCGTTGATATTGAACTGGGCAACCAGTGTTCGGATCATAGTGACAGGAAATTGCAAAAACTTGCGGACGGACTGGTACAGGGGATCAACAAATATGTAAAACATCATATTCATGTAGCACCGTTAAGCAGCCTGTGAGATTAAAAATGGAGGTGACATATGGAAACATGGTATTATGAAGTTGTCAGTATTGACGGCGATTATGCAAATTTAAAGAGGACAGATATCGAAAGTGATGATCTGAAACTTGTGGCACGGGCACTGCTTCCACCGGAAATTATGGAGGGAAGCAGACTCAAATATGAACTGATGCAGTATGAAATCATAGCGTAGCTATTTGGAAAAGAGGTTTACACAATGGACGTAAGAAAAATGAGAAATGAGAAGCTGGGAGCGCGTGTTGTGGAGGCACTTAATTCCCGCAATATGGAAGCATATTATGTAGAGACAAAAGAAGAGGCCGTAAAGAAAGCACTCGAATTGATCCCGAAGGGCAGCAGTATCAACATGGGCGGTGCAACTTCTGTAAAGGAGTGTGGTCTCTACGATGCCGTTTCCAACGGTGATTATGAATTTTATGACCGGGATAAAGTAAAAACCCCGGAGGAAAAAGAGGAGATTGCGAGGAAAGCATTCAGCTCGGATTATTTTTTGGGCAGTGTCAATGCCATGAGCGAGGATGGCGTGTTTATCAATATTGACGGAAATGCCAATCGTGTGGCTGCGTATGCCTATGGACCAAAGCATGTTCTGCTGATTGTGGGTATGAACAAAGTCGTAAAATCCGAGGAAGACGCCCTGCACCGTGCGCGGAATGAGGCGGCGCCGATTAATGCACAGCGATTTGGCATTGACACACCATGTTCCCAAAACGGAAGCTGTTTTGACTGTAAAAGTCCACAGTGCATCTGCTGTCAGATTCTGACAACCCGATTCAGCAGGGTCAAAGGACGGTTTCAGATTATTCTGGTGGATGAAAATCTGGGCTTTTAAGAAGAAAGACGGGTTTTCTTGTGATGATTACGGGTATATAGCATTGGCAGTGGTGGCACTGATTCAGCTGATCCGGCAGGTTTGTAAGAAAAATGAATAATAAAGGATAAAAAGTTCTGGGAAACAGATGTTTTCCAGAGCTTTTTTATTTCCGGAAATATTACCTTGCAAAATTTTCAAAGGTCTTTATGTAACCAAGAAATGGCATTTCTGGAAATCAGTATTGCGGCTGACTCTTATTATTATGATAAGAATTCCGCAAAAGCAAGTGCGGACGATCAGACGGAGGCATACAAACAGGCAGAAGAAGAGATGGAAAAGAAAGCAGCAAATGATTCTGCACTACTGGTACAGGTACAGCAGCGCGTGCAGTCTCTTCTCGAAGATTACGTGAAAAATATGGGGGAGGTTCTGGGAAAAGAATATACGATTACATGGGATATCAAAGAAAATCATGTGAAGCCGGATACGGCAGAATCGACAGAATAGTAAGCTTTTTACGATGGCTTGGAACAATGTATTCTAAGCCATCGATTTTTTATGCAGGTATGCGTTACAGTTGGTAAAAAATTAACATTTGCCTAATTAAACAACAGAAAAATTGATAGAAACGATCAAGATAGACTCTTGAAAAAAGTAAATTTCCTCATAAAAATGTAAAAAATCAATATAATTCGCTCATGAAAATGTAATTTTGAAGAAAAAATCGCTCATAAAAATGTAATTGAGATCAACTTTATTACAGAGCCATCTTATAAAGTTATTGTTGAGGAAGGGTTTTCAGCAGAACATATTATCAAGCTGATCAGCAGGATTGATCCGACGAAACATTTTGAAGAAAACGAATTGGTAGATTATGAAAATGATATTGTAAAGTATGCACAAGGGCTGGATAAGGCGAAAATTCTGAGTGTATACCGGTCAATTCCAGCACAGCTTGCTAAAGAAAATAAAAAATTTCAATATTCGAAAGTCTCTAAGGGCGGAAGATCTAAGGATTATATGGGATGTGTAGAGTGGTTGAAAGATGCCGGGCTTATTAATGTATGTGAATGTTTGCAATTTCCGGAATTGCCATTAAAAGGAAATGTGGATGAAAGCAAATATAAAGTATATATTTCGGATACTGGATTATTGGTGGCAAGTCTGGACGATGAATCACAAATTGACTTGCGTGCAAATAAAAATCTTGGCATTTATAAAGGTGCGCTTTATGAAAATTTTGCAGCAGAGGCATTGGTAAAGCAGGGATATGGGCTTTATTATTATTCGAAGGATAATTCGACACCAGATGAAGCTGGTTACCGAAGAGATTACAAAAATAGGAAAGAAATTTATTGCGCGAGTGCGGATAAGGATAAATCTGCAAAGAAGCGCCAGAACAGGCTTCATCTGCCGGATCTGGCGTTTCTTTTTCAGAGGTGTTTTACAACTGATAATTTGAATTATTTTTTCTTTACAACACAGCGTTTCTTATAGAATGAAATCCCATAACAAATGACTTCATCATAATCATCTTCAAAGGATTTGGCATACATGAGATCATCCATCTGCTGCACAGCTTTTTCACATGCGGTGTCTAAATCGTTGAGAGATTTGGCGTACTTGGCTTCAAAGACAGCAACGCGGCCATTGAGAGAGTCGTACACAACCACATCACTGCGTCCTTCCCCATGTTCTTTATTGGAGTCTACCATATAACCGGATCCGGCAAATATGCCAGCTAAAAAAGCATGATAATAATCTTCTTTGTAATCATGGTAACTGATTGTTTTGCGCAGAAGTTTTGTCATTTCAATAGAAATGGTCTTTGCATCCTGATTCCATACGGCATGAAACAGAGTTTCACGGTTCCAGGTCAGGGCGCTCTCCTGAAACCATTTTAAAATGGTTGTCTCAAAAATTTCCCGGATTTCTGCATTCGGAATCATCAGTGCGGATATACCATCCGGCAAATTTTCAGGGAGATCTGCATCGCGGGCTTTCGTCAGATAACCCGTGAGATAAAGAATACTCCAGAGATTGTCTTCGGAAGAATGCAGATAGTCGTAAGTAAGATTTTCATCAATCTGTTGTGTAATATATCCGCCTGAAAGCAAGGTTTCCAATTTCCGGGTAATGGTATTTCCGGCATAATCAATAAAAGAACGAACAATAGCATTATCACTGGTGTTTTTCCAGTAACTTGCCGGCCTGACATCGGGATTGTATTGCAGATCACGCATATAATTCATGACATCCCACGGACAATAGACATCGACATCTCCAAAGTGATAACCATCATACCAGAATTTCAAATCTTTGGAATGTTCCATGGCATCGGCATCCCGCAGAAGCTGTTCTACATCCTTTTGTGTAAATCCAAAATATTCATTCAAACGGCAATCTGTAATGGTGTCAGATACAAAATTATTTGTCCCGGTAAAAATGCTTTCTTTTGCAATCCGAAGGCATCCGGTGATCACTGCAAACCGGAGGGCAGCATTATCTTTTAAGGAAGTACTGAGCATTCCTTTGATAATCTCAAGCATCTGGTCATAGTATCCATTAGAGCTGGCTTTTGCAATTGGTACATCGTATTCATCTAACAACAGGATGACTGGTTTTGCATAATAAGAAGCCAAAGCTTTTGTCAGCAATACAAGACTTTGTTTGATCTCAGAGACAGTGGCTTTGCGTTCTGCGATATGATGTATGATTTCTTTATCATAATCGTTTACAGAATCACTTTCTAACAGATAAAGGTGCTGCTGGTATAAATCGGAAATGGTATACACCAGCATGTCGCAGGCACTGGAAAAGGTAAGTCCATCCACATCTTTAAAAGACAAAAACAGTGTAGGGTACTGATTCATCCATTCATCACATAAAGCAGTATTTTTGGAAATTTCCAGCCCTTCAAATATGGTTCGGCTGTCTTTTCGAATATCAAAAAAACTTGCCAGCATACGCATGCCAAGTGTTTTCCCAAAACGCCGGGGACGTGTAATTAAGGTTACTTCAGCAGATTTCGTCTGTAGTAATTTAGAAATAAATCCGGTTTTATCGATATAGTAATAATTATTTTCCCTAAGCTTTTCAAAATCCGAAACGCCGACGGGAATGTTAAGATCTACCATATACCTGTCTCCTTGTATACATCATTTCTTAAAAACCAAGTATATCATATCATGAAGAATTTTAGATGACAATGAAATTAATATTGCGCATAATCAAAGAATGTAGCAGAATAAAGGTGCGCATAATCAAAAAGTATGGAATTCTGTGCATTTCTCCATACATGGTAATGATGCTGTATAGACACCCTGCGTGGCAACCGGGAAATCTGTGTCTGAGGAGGTGAATGTGATGTTGTCGATTGCAATATGTGATGATGAAGAATATTTCCGAACAACAGAAAAGAAGCTTATATCAAAATATATGGCAGGGAAAAACTGCGAATGTATGATTGATATGTATGAGTCAGGA
>ERZ834694.1289-NODE-1289-length-23054-cov-8.406670_pt1 | contig 23054 bp, 18 predicted proteins | sample MGYA00519691_ERZ834694 | MGnify/ENA primary metagenome ERZ834694 (study PRJEB31850, sample SAMEA3708758) | human gut metagenome | biome: human gut; feature: human-associated habitat; material: faeces | place: China | collected 2014 ... | reverse complement strand
CGCCGTGAACGCATCGTCCTCGCGCGCGCCCACGCCGAGCGCAAAGCGCACGCGCCACGGCGTGTCCGGCGCTGTGTGCACCGGCACGCTCAGCTCCACGCGCCCCGCGCGCAGCCACCCCGGCACCGGCCCTTCGGCCCGCCACGTGCCCGGCCGGTCGCACGCGGCGCACAGCCACGCCTCCGGCTTCTCGCCGCGGCCGAGGTGTCGCAGCAGCAGCGCGTCGCGCCGCAGCACGCTCTGAAAGCCCAGCCGCGCGAACGCCGGGTGGTTGACATAATCCTCCCACGGTGCGAGCACGGCCTCGAACACGAACCGCACCGTGCCTTCGATCCCACGCGGGGACGAGAGCGTCAGCGCGCGCACCTCGCCGTTGGCGCGGCCGGGCACGGTCAGCGTCTGCACGGCGGTCACGTCCCCGTGCCGGGCGGTGAACTGCGCTGCGCGCACCGTAAAGCGCCACTGCGCGCCCGCGGCCGTGCCCGGCAGCAGTGGGCCGGAGAAATCGTCCGTCTCCAGCCGCACGACCGGCCCGGCGGCGGGGTCTGCGCGCGTGCCGCGGCGGCAGACGCTCAGCGCGTGCCAGCGCGCGAAGCTCTGCCCGGCCTCCGATACGGCGAGGCAGTACGTGCCGTTGGAGAGCAGCGCGCAGCGCGGGGCTTCGGCGTCGATGCCCGTGCCCTCGGCCGCATAGTCCGGCAGGGCGCGGCGGCGCGCCTTTTCGGCCGGCTGTTCTGCGCGCCGCCGCAGCGCCGGCGCGCCCAGCGGCAGCCGCTCGGACAGCAATGTCGCGTGCGCGCGCATGGCGGGGTCGGCGAAAAACCACCGCCGCACCTGATCTCCGCACAGCGCGTTGCACGCCGCCAGCAGGCTCATGCCCTGGTGGTGCGCCATCACGCAGCGCACGATCTGCCCGCCGCCGCCCGTGCGCGCGCGGGTGCAGTCGAGCGCGTCGAAAAATCCGTGTTGCCCCAGCAGCCCGAGCGCCGCGAGTCTGCGCAGGTTGCGCATCGCCGCGCGCGGCTCGACCGCCAGCGCGAGAAAGCTGCTGTACGGCGAGAGCACGAGCTCTTTGTCCATGCCCGGCTGCAGGGCCAGCGCCGCACAGCCGTGCGCCTTGTAGCGGTAGCTCAGCGCGCTGTCGAGCGCGAAGTACGCGCTCTCCGACACGCCCCACGCCTGCCCCGGACGCACGCGCCGCCGCTGCACGTACAGGCAGAACTTCGCGCTCTCCCACAGCAGCGAGTCGCGCACCGGCGGCAGAAACAGCTCCGGCATCAGGTACTCGAACATCGACCCCGACCACGACACGCAGCCGCGGTAGTGGTCTTTCTGCACCTGCGCGCGCGACAGGGCGCGCCAGTGCTCGCGCGGCACGTCGCCCCGCGCCACGGCGAAGTAAGACGTCAGCCGTGCCTCGCTCGAGAGCAGATCGTAATAGCTCTCCGACCATTTGCCGCTGCCGGTGTCGATGCCGATGTGCATCAGCCGCCGCTGCGGGTCGTAGAGCGGGCCGAAGTCCATGCCGTCGCAGAGCATCTGCGCCCGTGCCGCGAGCTCGTCCCGCCCCCAGCCGCGCAGGGCGTTCGCCGCCGTGAGCAGGGCGGCGGCGCAGTTGCCGCTGTCCACCGTGGACACATACAGCGGCGGCATCGGCCGCAGCGTGCACGTGTGATACCAGTTGTAAAAGTGCCCGTTCCAGCGGGGTAATTGCTCCATGGTCGTGAGCATCCGCTCCGCCAGCGCCAGCCCCTGCCCGTCGTCGATGCCCAGCGCGTGTGCGCCGAGGGCGGACACGAGTGCGAGCCCCATGTTCGTCGGCGACGTGCGGTGCGCCGTGCCGGTCGGCGGCTGGGACTGCACATTGTCCGGCGGCAGGTAATGATCCTCGGCCGTGCAGAACGTCTCGAAATACTGCCACGTCGCCTTCGCCCAGCCCAGCAGCTCCCGCTGCGCCGCGCGCGACAGCGGCGCTGCCCCGGCCGCGTTCGGCGCGCCGAGCGCCGCCAGCACGAAGGGGCTGAGCATCCACACGATGCCGGCGGCCAGCCCCGTCGGGCTCGGCGTCAGGACGGCCGTGAGCAGGCCCAGCGCGCTCGCCGGCCAGAGCGCGCGCCAATATGCGCCCAGCCCGTCGCGCCTGCCCGCGCGCTGCGCCGCCGTCTGCCACTGCAGGAGGTTTCGGTGCGACACGGCCATGCGCCACAGCGCCGTCACGATGGCGGAGGTGTTCAAAATTGCCTCCCACGGCAGCAAAATCAGCCGCAGCACCGTCTGCGCCACGGCGCTGGCCAGCCCGTGCAGCACGTCGCTGTGGTAGCGCACGCGCGTGTCCGCCGGGTGCACGATCGGCTGACCGAGCGCGCGGATCAGCCCCTGCGCCAGCGCCAGCAGCGCCGCATACGCCGCCAGCCGCAGCCCCGGCCAGCGCAGCACGCAGCCGAGGAAGATGGAAATCCACGTCGCCGGGGCGACGAGCGACCGCCGCAGGTTGTCCGCCAGCCGGAACCGGTCGATCGGGTGCAGCGCCCGCGCGCGCCGGGAGAAGATCCACGGCGCGTTCTGCCAGTCGCCGCGGATCCAGCGGTGCGCCCGCGCACCCCAGGCCAGCGGGGCGGCGGGGAAGGTGTCCGTCAGCTCCACGTCGCCGAGAAAGCCGCCGTGCAGGTACGCGCCCTCGAGCGCGTCGTGGCTCAGCACGCGCCCTTCGGGGATGACCCCGCCGCCGCAGCAGTCGAGCAGCGCGCGCACGTCGAGAATGCCCTTGCCCGGAAAGCCGCCGCGGTCAAAGCAGTCCATATACAGCTCCCCGCACGCGCCGCCGTAGGGGTCGGCGCCGCCCGGCCCTGCGAACACGCGCGCCCAGTCGGTGGCATTCGCGCTCTGCAGCTCGGTGGCCATGCGCGGGTGCAGCAGGCCGTAGCCGCGCGTGACCACGCCGCGCTGCGCATCCACCACGGCGCGGTTGAGCGGGTGGAGCATCGCGCCCACGAGCGCGCGCGCCGCGCCGGGCGTCAGGCGCGTGTCGGCGTCGAGCGTCAGCAGGTATACCGTGCCGCTCAGGCCCGCCGCGTCCCCGGCGGCGCACTGCAGCGTGCCCGGCCGGTCGAGCACCAGCCGCGCCAGCTCCAGTAATGCGCCGCGCTTGCGCTCCCTCGCGCTCCATTTCCCGTCGGGGGTCTGTACGCGAGGGCGTGTGAAGAGATAAAACCGGCTGCCCCAGCGCGCGTTGAGCGCGGCGATCTCCGCGCGCGCCGCGCGCAGGATGGCGGGGTCGATGGGCGCGTGCGCCATGTCCGCCTCCGGCAGGTCGGCCAGCAGGCCGAACGTGAGCTGCCCGAGCGCGTCGCGGTTGCAGAGGTAGTATTCCTCCAGCCGCGCGCAGAGCGCGTGCGCATCGTCCGGGGAGGTCAGCAGCGCCGCGATGACGCACAGCGTCCGCCCCTCCGGCGGGATGCCCCGGCGCAGCGCCAGCCGCGGCACGAAGCGCGGCTTCGTCACGCGCAGCAATACCGCATCGAGCAGGCCCTTGACCACCTCCGACACCGGGATCAGCAGCAGCACTGCGCCCGACACGCTCTTTGTCGCAAAGCCCAGCAGCAGCGACAAAAACAGCGTCCCCACCACGACGGCCGCGATGTACCACCCGCCGTCGCGGCGACGTTCCGGCGCGCCGAGCACCTCGCGCAGCAAAAACCAGCCCACGTGCCGCCGCGCGCCCTCGCTGCGCTGCGCGCGCGCGAGCACGTCCTCGGCGATCTCGATCTCCGTCCGGCCCGTCCGCCGCGCCAGCCGCGCCACGGTCTGCCGGTAGTGGGCGCGCGTGGCCGCGTCCATCGCGGGGTAGACGCCCACCGGGTCGCGCGCGAGGATGCGCCCCACGCGGTCGCACCGCTCGGCCAGCATGCCCCACGCCGCCGTGCCGAGCGCGCGCAGCGACGTGAAGAGCGCGGGCGCGGCTGCACTGTCCCCGGCATAGCTCTCCGCCAGCGCGCACACCACGGCCGCCTGCAGCCCCGGCACGAGCAGGGCAAGCTCCGCCGTCTCGAGCGGCAGCGCGTCCTGAAACCCCTCCAGATACGCCTCCGCTGCCTTGACCGTCAGCGCCCCCCCGCACGCGCGCAGCAGCCCCGCGCAGCATGCGCCCAGCGCGGTCTGCTCGCCGGATGCGCGCACGCGCGCGTGCCGCAGAGCGGCCACGGCATCGCCCGCCGCAGCGCAGGCAAAGCTCCGGTTGTCGCGCAGCCACTGGCCGTTCGGCGTCTCGGGCGTGACGGCGCGCGCCATGCGCGCGAGCGTTTTTGCCGCCCGGCGGATGCACCCGGTGTCCGCGCGCCGCCGGCCGGTCACGGTCAGGGCGCGGGCGTCGCGCTCGCCCTGTGCGCGCAGGGCGGCAGTGTTGGTTTCGGCCATGAAGATCCCTCCAGAAACGGTTTGCAATACCGGAATTTTTCCCATCCGGCGCGAGAACTATGCGGTGACAAGAAAAAATACTTGACACCCGCGCGGAATGCGCGTATACTACTCGTGCTGTAAAGGAAAAATGGTTTACAGCGAGGAGGGACCCCACCATGCCGGACGAGACCGTGTGGCGCACGATGCTGTTCGATTTTTACGGCGATCTGCTCACGGACAAGCAGCGGGAGTATTACGACCTCCATTATAATCAGGACCTCTCTCTGGCGGAGATCGCCGCCAGCAGCGGCATTTCGCGTCAGGGCGTGTGGGACAACATCCGCCGCGCGGACGCCGCGCTGCGCGATACGGAGGCCCGGCTCGGCCTGGTGCGGCGCTTCGCCGCGCAGCGTGCAGCCGCGGCCGCGCTGGAGGATACGCTCACGAAGCTGCGCGACACCGTCGGCGGCGACGCCCGGCCCCTGGCCGAGCAGGCGCTGCGGCAGCTTCAGGATCTGAAAGGATAGATACCATGGCATTTGAATCCCTGTCGGACAAGCTGACCGAGGCGTTCAAACGCCTGCGCGGCAAGGGCCGGCTCACGGAGGCCGATGTGAAGGAGGCCATGCGTGAGGTCAAGCTCGCGCTGCTCGAGGCGGACGTGAATTTCAAGGTCGTCAAGGACTTTGTGCGCAAAGTGACCGAACGCGCCACGGGCGCGGATGTGCTCGAGAGCCTCTCGCCCGCGCAGATGGTCATCAAGATCGTCAACGAAGAGCTCACCGCCCTCATGGGCAGCGAGAACCAGAAGCTGAACATCAGCTCCCAGTCGCCGAGCGTCGTCATGCTCGTCGGCCTGCAGGGTGCGGGCAAGACGACCAACGGCGCCAAGCTCGCCGGCCTCATGCGCAAGCAGGGCAAGCACCCGCTGCTCGTCGCGTGCGACGTGTACCGTCCCGCGGCCATCCAGCAGCTTGAGACCGTCGGCCGCCAGCTCGACATTCCCGTGTTCCAGATGGGGCAGGGCGACCCGGTCGAGATCGCCAAGGCCGGCATCGAGCATGCGAAAAAGCACGGTAACGACCTCGTCTTTCTCGACACGGCCGGCCGCCTGCACATCGACGAGGCGCTCATGACCGAGCTGCAGAACATCAAGGCCGCCGTCAACCCCGCGGAGATCCTGCTCGTCATCGACGCGATGATCGGCCAGGACGCGGTGGCGACCGCGCAGGCCTTTGACGACGCGCTCGATATCACCGGCGTCATGCTCACGAAGCTCGACGGCGACGCCCGCGGCGGCGCCGCGCTGTCAATCAAGGCGCTGACCGGCAAGCCCATCAAGTTTGCCGGCATCGGCGAGAAGCTCGACCAGATCGAGCCCTTCCACCCCGACCGTATGGCCAGCCGCATCCTCGGCATGGGCGATGTGCTCACGCTCATCGAAAAGGCCGAGCAGAACCTCGACCAGAAAAAGGCCGAGGAAATGGCTGAGCGTCTGCGGCAGAACCGCTTCACGCTCACGGATTATTACGACCAGCTCCAGCAGATCAAGGGCATGGGCTCTCTGCAGGACATCGCCGGCATGATCCCCGGCATGGACGCCAAGGCCCTCTCGGGCGCGAACGTCGATGAGAAGGCCATGGGCCGCATCGAGGCGATCATCCAGTCCATGACCCCCGGCGAGCGCGACAACCCGGGCATCCTCAACTCCAGCCGCAAAAAGCGCATCGCGGCGGGCGCGGGCACGAGCGTGGTCGAGATCAACAAGCTGCTCAAGCAGTTCGAGCTCATGCAGCAGCTCGTGCGTCAGATGTCCGGAAACAGCAAGGCCATGCGCCGTATGAAGCGCGGCGGCCGCGGCGGACTCGGCGGGCTGGGCAATCTGTTCGGCGGCGGCGGCCGTCCGTACGGATTCTGAAACCGATTCCATGCTCCCGCAGGGAGCTGGAGATACAGAGAACTTTGATGGAGGTGAAGATACATGGTCAAGATCAGACTTCGCAGAATGGGCGCCAAGAAGGCCCCGTACTACCGCATCGTGGTGGCGGACTCCCGTTTCGCACGCGACGGCAGATGCATTGAGGAGATCGGCACGTACGATCCGCTGAGCACGGATAAGAAGATCGTCGTCGACGCCGAGCGCGCCAACTACTGGCTCGCCAACGGTGCACAGCCGACGGATACCGTTCGTGTGCTGCTCAAGAAAGCCATCGCAGCGGAATAAGGAGAGACCCCAAAGATGAAAGAGCTTCTGACCTATATTGTGCAGAACCTCGTGGAAAAACCGGACGAGGTCTCTGTGACCGAGCGCGAGGCCAACGGCGAGACCGTGTTTGAAGTGCGCGTCGCCGACGGCGATATGGGCAAGGTCATCGGCCGTCAGGGCCGGATCGTCAAAGAGATCCGCATCCTGATGAAGGCCGTCGCCCAGAGAAAGGGCAAGAAAGTCTCCGTGGAGATCATGGATTGACGCAGGAAACGCGCTGCACCCGTGCAGTGCGTTTTTTGCACCTACACCCAAAAAGGGGGACAACCAACGATGCAAAAACCGTATCTGGAGGCAGGAAAGATCGTCAACACGCACGGCGTGCGCGGCGAGGTGCGCATCCAGCCGTGGGCGGATGACGCGGCGTTCCTGCTCGGCTTCCGGACGTTTTATATCGACGGCGCGCCCGTGCCCGTCGCGCACAGCCGCGTGCACAAGGGCATGCTCGTCGTGAAGTTTCAGGGCGTGGACGATGTCAACGCCGCCATGACGATGAAAAACCGCGTCGTGTCCATCGCGCGCGCGGACGTCACGCTGCCCGACGGGCAGTATTTCCAGCAGGACCTGCTCGGCATCGCCGTCGAGACCGACACGGGCGAGACCCTCGGCACGCTGCGCGAGATCCTGGACCTGCCGCGCGGCAGCGTCTACGTCGTGCAGGGCGACCGCGAGGTGCTCATCCCCGACCGGCCGGAGTTCGTGCGCAGCATCGACCCCGCCGCCGGGCGCATGGTCGTGCACCTGATCGAAGGGATGTGAGCGCGTGCGCATCGACATTCTCACCCTCTTTCCCGACACGATGCGCGCCATGCTCGGCGAGAGCATCCTCGGCCGGGCGCAGGCGCGCGGCCTGCTCGATATCCGCTGCCACCAGATCCGCGACTATACCGAAAACCGGCAAAAGCAGGTCGACGACTATCCCTACGGCGGCGGCTGGGGGCAGGTCATGATGGCGCAGCCGCTCAAAAGCTGCCTCGACGCCGCGCTCGCGGACAGCACCGTGCCCAAAGCGCGCCGCCGCGTCATTTACCTCTCCCCGCAGGGGGCGACGTTCACGCAGGCGAAGGCCCGCCAGCTCAAGGCCGACTATGACCAGCTCGTGCTCGTCTGCGGCCACTATGAGGGCGTGGATGAGCGCTTCATCGAGGCGTGCGTGGACGAGGAGCTGTCCATCGGCGACTTTGTGCTTACGGGCGGCGAGCTCGGCGCTATGGTCGTCACGGACTGCGTCTGCCGCATGGTGCCGGGCGTCCTGTCGGACACCGAGTGCTACACCGGCGAGAGCCATTGGGCCGGCCGGCTCGAGTACCCGCAGTACACCCGCCCCGAGACGTGGGAGGGCCGCACCGTGCCGGAGGTGCTGCGCGGCGGCAACCACGCGGAAATTGAAGCCTGGCGCACGCGCCAGAGTCTGGAGCGCACGCTCACAAAGCGGCCCGATCTCTTTCAGCAGACGCCCCCGACGCCGGACGAGCAGCGCCTGCTCGATAAGATCCGGCGCGACCGCAGCCGCCCGCAGCTTGTAGAGCCGCCCGTCTGCCGGATAGCAACGGAGGACGACCTCCCGGCCATCCTCGCCATCGTGCAGCAGGCGCGCAATTACCTGCGCCGCCACCGCGTTGACCAGTGGCAGGGCACGTACCCGAACGAGGACACCTTCCGCGCCGACATCGCGGCCGGCACGTGCCATGTGCTCACGTATCAGGGAGCGGTCGCCGCCGTGTTCACGCTCACCTTCGCGCCCGAGCCTGCTTATGACGCGCTCACGGACGGGCGCTGGCGCTCGGATCGGGAGCACGCCGCCGTGCTGCACCGCAACGCCGTCAGCGCCGATTGGCGCGGTACGGGCCTGTCCGACCTGCTCATGCAGGAGGTCGAGCGGCTCGCGCGTGAAAGCGGCGCGCACGCCGTGCGCGTCGATACGCACCGGCACAACGGCGCGCAGAAAAAGCTCCTCGAGCGCCACGGCTACCGCTTCTGCGGCAACATCCTCTGCGATGAGCCGGGGCGCGACCCGCGCCGTCAGGCGTTTGAAAAGCTGCTGAAGTGAGGGCCTGCGTATGAATCTGACAAATCTCGCGGACATCCGCGCGCTGCTCGCGCGGCACGATTTCCGCTTTTCCAAGTCCCTGGGGCAGAACTTTCTCACCGCCGCGTGGGTGCCGGCCGACATTGCCGACGCCTCCGGCGCGGACGCGCGCACCGGCGTGCTCGAGGTCGGCCCCGGCATCGGCTGTCTGACCGAGCAGCTCGCGCAGCGCGCCGGGAAGGTCGTCTCCGTCGAGCTCGACGAGCGCCTGCGCCCCGTGCTGGCCGAGACGCTCGCGGGGTATGAAAATGTGGAGCTCGTCTTTGGCGACGTGCTCGCGCTCGACCTGCCGCAGCTGGTGGCCGAGCGCTTCGCCGGCCTGCGCCCCGTCGTGTGCGCGAACCTGCCGTATAACGTCACGTCGCCGCTGCTCACGGCGTTTCTCACCGCCGGCTGCTTCGACACCGTCACCGTCATGATCCAGCGTGAGGTCGCGCGCCGCCTGTGCGCCCGGCCTGGCACGGCGGATTACGGCGCGCTGACCGTGTTCGTCCAGTGGCACGCCGAGCCGGAGCTCCTCTTCGACGTGCCGCCGCACTGCTTTGTCCCCGCGCCGAAGGTCACGAGCACCGTCGTGCGCCTGCGCGTGCGCAAGTCCCCGCCCGTCGCCGTGCAGGATGAAAAGCTGCTGTTCACCGTCGTGCGCGCGGCGTTCAATCAGCGCCGCAAGACGCTCATCAACGCGCTCTCGGCCGGCGTGCCCGGCTGTGACAAGGCGCGCGCCGCCGCGGCCGTCGCCGCCTGCGGGCTCGATGCGCGCGTGCGCGGCGAGACGCTCAGCCTGGCCCAGTTCGCCGCTTTGAGCGACGCGCTCGGCAGCGAGCTCGGCAATGACGATAGTTGACATAACGAAACGAAACAGGCCGTTCCTGATATGGAACGGCCTGTTTTCTATGCATTTATGTTGATTTATAGTTTACATAATGCAGCGCGTCGAACGCACAGCACACAACCGGCAGCGATGTTGGAAAGCGGGAAAGCCCGAGGGGGCAACGCCCGCCTCGGATGAGATCGTGCATCGCCGTAAGGCGCTGCTTTCTCCTTGCCGAGAGGGTGCTGAGCGCAGCGAAGCGGATGCGGTGGAAAGGTTCTTTCACTGCCGGTGCCGCCCACCTCCCCGCATACCGCCCGCCATCCCCGCATACGCTGGTAGCAAACCAGAACCGGGAGGGGAGCCTATGCCATACGAGGACAAGAAGGCCGCGCCGCAGCGCCGGCCGCACGCGGTCACGCTCGACGAGCGCAGCCATCTGACCGTCACGGGCGTGGACGAGGTCGTGCGCTTCGACGACACGGAGGTCTCCATGCGCACGTCGCGCGGGATGCTCACCGTGCACGGGGAGGGGCTGCGTGTCGGCCGCCTTGCGATCGACACGGGGGAGCTGGCCATCGACGGCGCGTTTGACGCGCTCGACTACACGGAGGAGACGGCGTCCGGCGGCGGCTTCTGGTCGCGCCTGTTCGGCGGATGAGCCTGCACCCGCTCGCCCAGCTCGGGCAGGTGGCGCTGGCGCTGGGGCTCGGCGCGGCGCTCGGGCTGCTGTTCGATGTGCTGCGCGTGCCGCGCCGCCATGCGCGCCGGGCCTTTCTCCGCGCGGTGCTCGACGCCGTGTTCTGCCTGGCGGTGGGGCTGACGGTGTTCGCCTTCGGCATGGCGGCCGGCTCGGGGCAGGTGCGCCTGTTCATGTTTCTCGCCATCGCGGCCGGCTGGACGGGCTACTTTGCCTGGGTCAGCGGACAGGTTTTGCCGCCGCTGGAGCAATTTTCCCGCCGCTGCGCGCAAAAAACGCGCCAATTTGCCGCCCCCGGACAGAAATTTGCAAAAAAAGTTTGGATTTTTGCAAAAAAACGCTTCCAAAATCGCCGCAGATGTTTTAGAATAGACTGTATTACTGGAAGCAGATACGATCCGGGGGGAGGTTCTGCAGACTGTGAAATTCAAAAGGGCAAGCATCTTTACAACGCTGGTCATCGCGGTGCTGATGGTGTACGCGCTCATCAGCCTGTTTGTGGTGCACCGGCAGACCCGGCAGCTTCAGGATCGCGCGGCGACGCTGCAGCAGCAGGTGTCCGAAATGACCCAGGCCAACGCCGAGCTGCAATATCAGATCGACCACAGCGAGGACGACGACATGATCGAGTCGGTCGCGCGCGAAAAGCTCGGTCTGGTCAAGCCCGGTGAAAAGATTTTTTACGACACGAGTGATTGAGCAAGGAGAAACGAACCGTATGCAGGTGGAAGTCGGAGCAGTTGTGGAGGGTACCGTCACCGGTATCACGAAGTTTGGCGCGTTTGTGAGCCTGCCGGACGGCAGGAGCGGTCTGGTGCACATATCCGAGATCGCCAACACCTACGTCAACGACGTCAACGAGTTTTTGAAGCTGGGTGATAAGGTGAAGGTGCGCGTGCTGGCCGTGACGCCGGATGGGAAGATCAATCTGTCCATCAAGAAGGCAGAGCCCGCGCCCGAGCGTCCGAACAACCGCCCGATGCACGGCGGCCGTCCGGGCGGCAGCCGCCCGAATAATAACGGCGGCGCACCGCGCGCCGCGCGCCCGAACAACCGTTCGGCCCAGCCGGCGGGACAGGTCAGCGGCCCGAGCGGGGACGCTGCGTTTGAAGACCGGCTCAAGCAGTTCATGCAGGAGTCGGACAGCCGCATGGCCGGCAACCGCCTCTACAGCGACCGCACGCGCGGCCGCCGCCGCGGCAGCGGCCGCGGATAAAACCAAAGACGGCATCAGGCCCCACTGCGTTTGCAGTGGGGCCTTTTTCCGGAGGAAGGAGCCCATCATGCAGGTCTACTTGAGTGAACACATCGCGCCGTCGGCCTATGCCCGGCTCGCGCGCCATTTTGAGATCGTGGACAATTTCGACCACCCCGAGCAGCTCGCCGCCATGATCATCCGCCGCGCGGTCGTGCCGCGCGCGGTCATCGCGCGCGCGCCGAACCTGAAGGTCATCGCCATGCACGGCGTCAGCCGCGACACGATCGACACCGCTGCCGCCGCCGAGTACGGCGTGCCCGTGCCGAATGTGCCGGGCCTCGGCGCGCCGGCCGTCGCGGAGCTGGCCGTGGCGGATCTGCTGGCGCTCAACCGGCAGCTGAAATTTGTCAACAACGGCCTGTGCGCCGGCCGCTTCGACCACTTCGGCGCGGAGGAGTTTGTGTGCCACGAGATGACCGGCCGCACGCTCGGCCTCGTCGGCACGGGCAACATCGCCCACCGCGTGGCGGACATCCTGCGCGCGGCGTTCGACGTGCGCGTCCTGTGCTGGAATCCGCGGCGCACGGCCGCCGAGTGCGCCGCCTGGGGCTATGAGCAGGTGGCGACGCTGCCGGAGCTCTTCCGCCGTTCGGACTTCGTGAACGTGAGCATCACGCTCTGCAACGAGACGCGCGATCTCATCAACGCGCCGGTGTTTGCCGCCGCGAATCCGGACCTGCTGCTCGTCAATACTTCGCGCGGCGGCATCGTCAACGAGCACGATCTCTATATCGCCCTCACCACGGGGCAGATCCGCGCCGCGGCGAGCGACGTGTTCGTGCACGAGCCCCCGGCGTGTGATGACCCGCTCATCCACCTGGATAATTTCATCGCCACGTTCCACATCGGCGGCAGCACGTATGAGTCGCTCGAGCGCGTGAGCAACCGCGCCGTGGACTACGTGTTCGAATATACCGGCGTGCCCGAGCAGAAGGAAGTCATAGGATCCTGACGGGGTCTCCCCGGTGTAAGGGCCGCGGCAGAAAGCCCCGGAGCATTTCTGCTCCGGGGCTGCTGCAAACCAGATCAGTCGATCGGCATGGTCAGAGAGTTTGCGATCTCCTGCACGATTTCCTGTGCTTCGTACTCCTTGCAGATGCCGAGAATTTTCGCAGTCAGTTCCAGAGCGCCATACAACATAGTCCGTTTACCCCTTTCGTCAGATTTCCAATGCCGCCGCACACATTCGGCGACACCGGATGGTTGATATTACCGGTTACAAGGCCACAATACCCGAAAAACAGGAAAAACGCAACGGACAAATAACGAAGAATGTAACGTTTAGCTGAAATTCGCAACCGTTTGTCATTTTTCCCGTACCACCGGCGGCTGCAGCCGTTTTCTGTGCGCTTCGATGCTGCGGGCTGCGTAGGGCACGCGGGAAGCATCCGTTTTTCTGACAGAAAAACCCCGGAGCCGAAGCTCCGGGGTTTTCGTATGTTCGCAAATTACATGGCGAGCCAGTTCGGCAGCGCATCGGAGATCGCATCAACGATCGCCTTCGCCTTGTCCTCACCGCACTTGCCGAGGATATCGGAAGCGATGCCAAGACCAGTCTGAATAAGACCCATGTTACTTTACCCCTTTCGTAAGATTTCCAACGCCGTCCCACACAATAGACGACATCGGATGGTTGGTATTGCCGGTTACAAGTGCATTATACGCAAGAAACGGCCAAAACTCAACGGACACATACCCACGATGTGTAACAAATTGATTGAATTTGTCATGAACTTTGATGTCAAATTGTTGTCAAATGCAATTGCCGTTCTGCTGCTCGCTTTTTCGACTCCGATATGGATACCTGCGCGCCGGTTGCCGGGTTTCGCGGCCAAAATCGGCGTTATGGAAACCGTTTTTCCACATTGCCAACAGACTTTTCAACATAAATGCGGTGCAATTAACGATGTTATGTAAACAAGCCACCGTTTCCCATGGCCTTTCCCGGCTCTCCGCGGCGGCTCTGCCGGCCGGGCACACCTGTCCGCCGCAGCCGCACATTTTTGCCTGCCCGCGCCGTCCCGCACCGCGCGCTCCGCCCGCGCCGTCTGCCTGCGCTGCCCGCATCGCACCGTCCCGCCCTGCACCGCGCCGCGCGCCCCCCACACCATCCCGCACTGCGCGCAAAAAGCCCCGGGAGCGTTCGCTCCCGGGGCGGGGTGCTATGGGGCGGCAGTGCCGGCTCACGCGCCGATGAGCTGGCAGTAGCGCATGATGATGGTGGCCGTCTGCGCGCGCGTGGCGCTGCCATTCGGGTCGAGGTAGTCCAGGCCGTTGTCGTGCGCATTGCCCTTGATGAGGCCGTTGCCGACGGCCCAGGACATCGCGGCGTAGGCCCAGTTGGCCACACTGCCGGCATCGGGGAAGGCGCTGATCGGCGCGGCGTTCCCGGTGAATTCCGGCGCGTACTTGACCGTGTACCGGTACAGGAACGTGACCAGCTGCTGGCGCGTGATGGCGGCGTTGGGCGTGAACGTAGTCGCGCTCGTGCCGGAAGTGACGTCGTTGCAGTACGCCCAGGCGACGGCGTTGTAGTACCACGCGCCGGGGGCGACGTCGGTGAACGGCAGGTAGTAGTAGCTGTAGTCGGTCTGATTGCCGGAGAGGTTATAGAGGATCTTCACGATCTGTGCGCGCGTGCAGGCCGTGTCCGGCGAGAACGTGCCCGCGCCGACGCCGCTCATCAGCCTGTTGCGCACGCAGTAGTCGATGCCCTTGTGCGCCCAGTAGTCTGGCCCGGCCACATCGTGCAGGCCGTAGCTCGGGCAGCTCGGGCCGCCGGTGCAGGTGCTCGCGCCCGTGGCGGGAATGGCCTCCGTCCGGGTCTGGCTGCAGACGGTGCAGGTGAAGGTGCGCACGCCGGGCGTGGTCTCGGTCGGGGCGGTGGTCACGGTGCCGTCGTCCCAGTCGTGCGCGCCGGTGGGCGGGAGCTCTCTGGTCGAGATGACCTCACCGCAGTTGGAGCAGATGGTGTCGACGCGGCCGGCCTCGCCGCAGGTGGCGGGCACGGTGCGCTCCGTCGTGTCGTAGTCGGTGTGCGTGCACGCGCCCTTGTCGCTGACGGTGTAGCCCTGCCACTTGCCGTCCGCGTCGAGCGTCCAGTTCATGGCGGGGTTGTAGTGCACGGTGACGGTGGCGGGCTCAAAGCTGTGCGCTTCCGAGTTGCCCGGCTCGACCGCCGGGGCCGCGCCGTAGCAGCGCACGTCCTTAAGCGCGGTGCAGCCGGTGAAGGCGTTGTGGCCGACGCTCGTCACCGTGCCGGGCAGGTCGATGTCGGCCAGCGCGGTGCAGCCGCGGAAGCAGTCCTCGGGGATGGTGCTCACGCCTGCGGGAATGGTCACATCCGTCAGCGCGGTGCAGCCGGTGAAGGCGGCCTTGTCGATGGCGGTCACGGTCTCGGGGATGGGCGCTGCGGTGAGCGCCTTGCAGCTTTCAAACGCGAGATCGCCGATGGCGGTCACGGTGCCGGCGTATTTGACGTTCAGCAGCTTCGTGCAGTCGGCAAAGCACTTGCCGGGCACGGCCGTGATGGCGGCGGGCAGAGTGGTGTTCGTGAGGCTGGCGCAGGAGTCGAACGCGCCGCGGCCGAGGCTCTGCAGCCCGTCGGGCAGCGTGACGGCGGTCAGCCCGTTGCCCGCGAGACCAAAGTCGCCGATCCCGGTCACGCCCTTGGGGATGGACAGACCCGTGAGCTTGGAGCACATGGCGATGCCGTAGCGGCCGATGCTCGTCACGCTCTCCGGCAGCGTGACCTGCGTGGCGGCCGGCAGGAAGAACAGCGCGTAGTTGCTCACGTTCGTGACGCCGTCTTTGATGACGACCTTTTTCAGCTCGCCCTCCAGCTTGAAGTTGCCGAAGCTCGTGAGCATACCCAGCGCTTCATAGTTCCACCACGGTGCGAGGTTGCCGTTGGGGAAATCAAAGTCGGGCATGGCGCCGCTGCCGGTGATGGTGAGCGTTTTGCTCGTGAACGTGGATGTGACCTTCCAGTGCAGGCAGTTGTTCACACCGAAGTCGCCCTCTGTGGCTGCGGTCGTAAAGCTGCTGATGATGGCCTCCGTGTCGAGATCCGGGATCTCAAGTTCCTCCTTGAGCTGCTCGATCTTCTCCTTAATGATCTTCTCGGCAATCTTTTTTTTCCAGTCTTTCAGATCGTCGATCTTGCCGGCCGATGCGTTCACGGTCAGGCCGGAGAACAGCCCCACGACCAGAACGAGACACAGCGCCAGCGAGAGCACGCGCTTTTTCATCCTTTGTCCTCCTTTGTTGTGATGCATGTGTACAACCGTAATACCTATCTGTCGAAAATATACCATATGCCTGGGAAAGTGTGCAATGGGGATCGCCGAAAAAACGTTTTGAGTGTTACATTTTGTTGCATTTGTGTAAACAAAATGTGCATTTTTTCGCGCCCATGCGCGCACGACCCGTTGCAAAAGCGGGGCGCGTCCTGTATACTGACCGTGTAGACATTGTTACCGGAATGTCCATTTCGGAGGGAGGAACCATATGAAAAAACGAGTGTTGTCGCTGCTGCTGTGCTTTGTGCTCGCGGCCGGATTGCTGAGCGTGTGCGCCCCGCCGGCGCAGGCGGGCACGATCGCGGGCGTGGTTGAGCAGTTTCTCAACCAGCCGGATCAGATCAAAAAGCTCTTCGGCAAAGAAGTCGCACATGGCGACTGCGGCCCCGCCGGGAACGAGGCCAGCGTACATTATAAAATCTACGAGGTCACGAACCCCACCGTCGTGCAGGACAACCCCGTCCTGCAGCAGATCTGGCGGGAGCACGACTACCGCGAGGACGCGCAGTATTACGGCGTGTACATCTTCGGCAACGGCCCGATGGCGGACTACGGGGTCACGGGTCAGAAAGCTCCCTGGTTGCGTGATGTCGAGGGCGTAGATTTAGATGCCGGGGAAACCATCGGCGAGGACTATCTCGTCCTGGCCTACATCGCCGGTGCGACGGATGAGGAGTGGGACGGCCGCACGGAGCACTACACCGGTGTGCCGAACGTCGGCGACCGCGCCTTCAAGGACTGCCAGTACCTGACGTGCATGTTCCTCGACGACGGCATCACCGCCATCGGCGACCATGCGTTTTATGCGGACGAGTACCTCTCGGCCATCAACATGCCGCGCAAGCTCGAGCTCATCGATAAGTACGCTTTCTACGGCTGCGACACGCTCACGTTCGTGCGCGCGGGCGCCTGCAGCCGCCTCAAGCGCATCGAGGATCATGCGTTTTACAGCTGCACCATGCTTGCCGAGCTGCGCCTGCCGAACTGCCTGACGTATATCGGCCCGTGGGCCTTCGCGTGGGACCGCATCCTCGGTCAGGAGGACACGACGCTCGGCCTGCCGTCGAGCCTGCAGGTCATCGACACGGGCGCGTTCGCGTTCGTCAACCACCACAAGAAGCTCAACATCCCCTCGCAGGTCACGCGCATCGGTGACTACGCCTTTCTGTGCGATTATTATATGGAGGAGCTCACCTTCAGCCCCGGCGATCAGAAGCTCACGATCGGCAAGGCCGCGTTTGCCGGCGATAACCACATGAAGTCCGTCGACCTCTCCAACCGCGTCGCGCAGATCGACCGCTGCGCCTTTGCCGGCTGCGAGCTGCTCGAGGAGGCTTACTTCGGCGACAAGATCGACACGATTCAGGCCCGCGCCTTCACCAGTGTGGACGCCGCGCTGCAGCTCGCCATCAAGGCTGTCCTCAACGGGATTCTCGCCCCGGACGATCCGGATGGGAACGAAGAGCACGCGGATGATATTGCTGCGGGCCTGACCCAGATCGCAAAGGTCACGCAGCTCAAGCGCGCCATCTTTAAAAATGACCCCGCCAAGACCATCACCGGCGCGGCGGACACCAACCGTTCCTTCCCGGATGACTGCGTGGTCTATTACACGCAGGGCAGCTACACCTGGGCCGCCGAGCTCAAGGACGACGGCACGTGGCAGGGCTACAAGACCGGTCTCTGGCACGGCGACCACATCGCCCAGTTCGCCGACACGGTCGTCGACCCCACTTGCACCAAGCAGGGCTACACGCACCACGCCTGCACGGTGAAGGGCTGCACCTATGCCCCTGTGGACGACACCTATGTCGCCGCCACCGACCACACCTGGGTCAAGACGCAGACCTTCCCGGCCTCCTGCACCGAGCAGGGCACGGTGTTTTACAAGTGCTCGGCCTGCGGCGCGACCCGCACCGAGAAGATCGCCGCGCTCGGCCATGACCTGAGCCGCTGCGACCTGCGCCCGGCCACCTGCACGAAGCCCGGCCGCGTCGTCGGCACGTGTGCGCGCTGCGGCGTGCAGATCGACGAGGTCATCCCCGCCAAGGGCCATGACTACAGCTATGCCGACGTGCGCACCGACCCGACCTGCACCGAGCCCGGCCACTACAAGGGCACCTGCCCGACCTGCGGCAAGGACTATGACGATGTCATCCCCGCCCTCGGCCACGACTGGGGCGAGTGGGTCGTCACGCAGGAGCCGACGTACACGACCACCGGCTACCGCTATCACATCTGCGCGCGCTGCAACACGCGCGTGGGCGAGGACATCCCGAAGCTGCGGGACCATACCTGGGATTCCGGCATCGTGACCACGAAACCGGACTGCATTCATGCTGGTGTCCGCACCTATACTTGCACGGACTGCGGCGCGACGAAGACGGAGACAATCCCTGCAACGGGTGAACATACGTTTGTTGCCAAGGAGATTCCGGCCACTTGCACGACGGGCGGTTATATCCTGTGCACATGTAGTGTCTGCGGCACGACACAGCGATATGACGCTTCAGAACCGCTGGGACACAAATGGAACAGCGGGACAGTGACAACGAAGCCGACAGAAGATATGGCAGGTGTCCGCACCTATACCTGTACTGTGTGCGGGGATACCAAAACGGAGACGATTCCGGCGACCGGTGTGCATATGCATACTTGGCAGCTGACAAAGCGTGCTCCTGCAACTTGCACGGAAGATGGTTATGACCTGTATACATGTGCAAAATGCGGAGCTGTAGAACACCGCAATGAAGTGGCGGCGTTTGGCCATAAGATGAATGCAGGAGAGGTCGTTATTAAGCCGACTGCAACAACATCCGGGGTTCGAGTTTATACTTGTTCCGTCTGTGGAGAGACAAAGGCAGAAACCATTCCGGCTACCGGTTTGCCGTCTGTCTGCCCCGGCGGGCCGACCTGCCCGGGCTACGCCTTCCGCGATATGCCCGCGCCGGGCATCTGGGCGCACGCGGGGCTGGATTACTGCATCTACAGCGGCTATATCAACGGCCTTTCGGCCACGACTGTCGACCCGAGCGGCACGTGCACGCGCGCACAGCTCGTGTGCATCCTCTACCGCATCCAGGGCGAGCCGAAGGTCGTCGAGGGCTATGAGCTGGCCAAGCTCCGCGCCCCGTTTGACGATGTGCCGCGCGGCCAGTGGTATACCAACGCCATCTTGTGGGCGAAGCTCACGGGCATCGTCAACGGCACGAGTGCCACGACGTTTGACCCCAGCGGCCAGATCACGCGCGAGCAGCTTGCCGCCATCCTGTACCGGTACACGGCCAAGTACGCGCCGGACGCCACCGGCAACGCCGCCTCGCTCGCCGCCTACCCCGACGCCGGCAGCGTGTCGGCCTATGCCCGCGACGCGATGGCCTGGGCCGTCGGCAACGGCCTTATCAAGGGCCTTCCGCACGGCAAGACGGACTATCTCGAACCCGGCGGCAGCACCACGCGCGCGCAGGTCGCAACCATCCTCATGCGCTATGAGCAGGCCACGGCCTGAGCGCAGACACAGCACGCAAAAGTCCCGGAAGCGTTTTCGCTTCCGGGACTTCTTTCCTTCGTGCGGTTTACATAACTATTTTTCGGTGAAAGGCACGACAGCGACTGATTGTAGCGAAACCGGCGCTAAGTTTACATAACGCTTAACCCTTCCGCCCGCGCAGCATGGCCGCGATCGTCACGGCGCTGTAGCCGCTCTGCTCCCAGAGGTCGTTGGGTACGGTGCCGCCGTTGCGCAGGATGAGCGTGATCTGCCGCCGCGCCTCACTGCGCGCGGCCTTGTCCGCCGCTTCCTGCGCGGCCTTTTCCTCCTTGGCCTTCTTGTCGGCGGCGGCCTTGCGGTCGGCCGCGTCTTTGGCCTGCTGCTGCAGCTTGCTGTCCGCGCGGTCGTAGTCCGCGTCGTCCATGTCGAGCAGCGCGGCGATCTGCGCCTTCGTCACGCTGTCGCGGCTGTCGGCCGCGTCGAGCATCGCGTCGATCGCGCTCAGGCGCGTCTTGCGCTCGCCGTTGTAGCGCTCGTAGGCGAGCTGCGCCAGCTCCGGCAGCTTGCCCGCGAGCATCGCGCGGTAGTATCCGCCCGCCTGCTGCGCCGCCGCCACGGCCGCCGTCGAGGCCCGTCCGCCCGTCAGCGCGGCCGCCGCGCCGAGGGCGTTGGCCGATGCGAGATCCGCCTGCCGCTCATACTGCTGGCGGTAGGCGGCGTAGAGCTTGTCCGATGCCGGGTCGTAGTCGAATTCCTCGCCGAGCAGCGCGTCGAGCATCTGGTCGATGCGCGCGCGCTGTCCGGTCGTGTCGCGCTCGGTCAGCAGGGACTCTGCCTGGCGGCGGTGCGTGTCGTCGTAGTCCGGCACGTCCTCGAGCGGCAGATACTGCGCGTAGTCGTTCGACTGCGTCACATCGGTCATGCCCTCGCCGCGGATCTTCGCGTTGCGCTGCTGCTCATAGATCGCGGCGGCCGCGTTGTCGCCGCGCTGCGCCGCCCGCTCCATGAGCGCGGCGTAGTCGGTGTCCTTGTCGTATTTGTATTTTGTGGCCATAAGGTCTCCTTTCTTCAGTGCTGCGGTCCGGCGGCGGTCTCCGTGCGCGCGAGCGACAGCAGCCGCCACGCCCCCGTGCCCGTCAGCCGCAGGCGAAAGTGGTCGCACCGGCGCGGCAGCACCGGCAGCGTGACGGAGCGCTTCGCGCCTGCCGCCACGGTCGCCAGCGTGTGCCACACGCCGTCGGAGTCATACTGCACCGCCGCCGTGACACTTGCGCCCGCGTCCGCCTCCAGCCGCAGCTGCACGCGCAGCAGGCGCTTGCAGTCCGGGCTGCCGCTGACGAAATCGCCCGTCTCCAGCATGCTCTCCAGCTGCGCCGTGCTGCCCGTGCCGAAGCGCCAGACGCCGCTCGGATCCTGCGCGTAGAGCGCGCCGTCGTGCCGGGCGAACCCGGATGCGTGAAATGCGTCCTCGCGGCTCCACAGGCCGTTGCGCGTGTCGTATACGAACAGGTGCCAGGCGTTTTGCGGATCGTGCGCCGAGAGATACCAGCGCGTGCCGTCCGTGCCCGCCGCGCCGGCCGTGAGCGTGCGCCCGAGCGCGTCGCCGATGCGCACCGGCCGTCCGCCGGAGGTGCGCGCCGGCCCGGCGGGGGAGAGGTAGTAGAGCGTCTCCGCCGCCGTCACGAGCGAGCGGCCGGAGTTTTTCTCCGTGCCGAGCGCCGCCGAGGCGATGAGCTGGAAGTTGTCCGGCTTCGTGCCGTAGAGCCGCCAGAGCCCGTCCGGCTTGAGAAACACCACGCCGCTGCCCGTCGCCGCGCAGCCGGAAAAGTTGCCCGGCGTGCCGACGTCCACGCTCCATGCCGCCGTGGCGACTGTGCCGTTTTCGTCCGCCTCGTACCAGTACCAGCTCAGCGGGTCGCCGAGCTTCGTGCACCAGACGGTGTCCTGCGCGCAGGCCCAGATGCGGTTGGCGTATGTGCATGCGTGCAGCGCCATGGGCATGCGCCGCGTGACCGTGATGTGCTCGACCGCTCCGACGGCAGAGAACGTGTCGGGGTCGAACACGAGCACCGCGCCCGCGATGGCGCGGATGATGTAGGTGCCGTTGTCCTCTGGCGTGGAAAAGCCGCTGAACGTCACGGCGTCGCCCACGCGAAAGGGCGTGTCGATGCCGTTCGCGGCGACGGAATCGGCGCGCGCGCCGCTGCTGTCGTCCGAGCGCTGGAGCGCCACCGTGCCGCTCCAGCTCGGCTCGGCGCTGCCGAACGTGCCCATATCCGGCCGGTACCAGACCTTGTCCGGCCAGATGAGCACCGTGCCGCCGAGCTCGGCGAACACCTTCGGCCCGTTGACGAGCGTGCAGCCGTCAACGGGCGTGCCGTTAAAATACAGCGTCTGGCCCGTGCACCAGAGCAGTCCGCCGTCGACGGCGAACAGTCCGTTCGCGCTGCCGCCGCCGGTCGGATAGGTCAGCGTGCGGCCCGGCCGCGTGGAAAACAGCGGCGCGTCGGCGGCCGAGCCGTTCGTCATCTCGTAGATGCCGCCCTCCGGGCAGCCCGGCCGGTGGTCGTAGCCGCGAAAGTCGGTCTGTACGCGCCGCGTCACGGGCATGGCGCGGGGAAATGTGGGTAGATGCATTGCCTGCCTCCTTACTGGTTCGTGGTCTGCCCGCTGCGCAGCTCGGCGCGCAGCCGTTCGAGCGCGGCGGGGTTGAAGTTTTCGCGCCCGAGGTTCGTCAGTGTGTACTGCAGCGCCTCCAGCAGCCGGACGATCGTCTCCTCCAGCGCCGTCACGCGCGCGTCGAGCCCCTCGGCGCCGGTGTGCTCCGGCAGCGGGAAATTCAGCGGGGAAAAGTCCGTCATGCCGCGCCGCCTCCGTCCCCGTCTCCGCCGCCGCGGTCGGAAATGCCGGCGCGCAGGGCGGCGATCGCCCGCATGAGAAACTGCGGCATCGGCGCGCCGAGCGCGCCCGCGTTTTCGGCGATGCTGCCCAGCTCCGTCAGCAGATACCACGCCGTCACGAGCGGGCACAGCAGCACGTCGTAGTCGATGCCCAGCCCCGGCACGCTGCCGAGCAGCACGCGCAGGGCAAAGTCCAGCAGTGCCGCCACGAGCACGCCCGCCACGCTGCCCGCCTTGTGCCACAGGCCCTCGCGGGCGGCGCGGCTGCTCCACGTTCCGGCGCGCAGGGCGGCGGCGCTGCCGGTGGCATAGTCGAGCAGCATGGCCAGAAACCATGCCGCCGCCAGCCAGCCCGTCCAGCCCCAGAAGGCCGTCAGCGCTGCGGCCGCCGTGCAGGCGGCCGCTTTGATCGTTGTGAGTCGGTCCATTTATGTCTCCTTTGCCTGATCGACCATCCGCTGGCACACGATCAGCGTGCGCAGCATGTCCAGCGAGAGATCCAGCTCGCCGCGTTCATTGCCCCGCAGTGCGCCGCGGTCGATGAGCCGCTGCGCATCGCTGCGCGCCCACGCGGGTATGTCGTCGATTTTGTTGTATCGTGTCATGGGTTCTTCCTCCTCTTCGTTCGGTTTTTTCGACGTCAGCATCTCCTTAAATGCCGTCCACTGCGCCGGGTCATCCGCCCACGGCATGGGGCAGCGCTTGCCCGTCACGTCGTAGTGCCGCACAACGTGCTCCGTGTCGATGCCATAGCGCTGCATGATCTCCCGCGCCAGCGCCGCGGCGTTTGCCACGGTCTCCGGCAGGATGTAGTAGCTGCCGTCGGCGCGCTTGCGGCTGCACA
>ERZ834694.1255-NODE-1255-length-23480-cov-3.116030_pt1 | contig 23480 bp, 8 predicted proteins | sample MGYA00519691_ERZ834694 | MGnify/ENA primary metagenome ERZ834694 (study PRJEB31850, sample SAMEA3708758) | human gut metagenome | biome: human gut; feature: human-associated habitat; material: faeces | place: China | collected 2014 ... | reverse complement strand
AACTCAACGCCATCACCAACGTGGCTTTGCGGTCGATGGTCTGAGCTGCGATAATGCGGATTCCGGCGGAAGCCACTGTGCCGAACATCAACAGCGTGGCACCGCCCAATACTGGTTCGGGCATCAAGGAGAACACCAGACCCACGGCTGGGAAAAGTCCCAGTAAAATAAGGAATCCTGCGATATAATATCCCACGTAACGACTCGCCACTCCGGTCAACTGTATCATCCCGTTGTTTTGGGCAAAGACTGAGTTCGGGAAGGAATTGAACGCTCCGGCCAACATGGAATTGAAACCATCGGCCAAGATTCCTCCGGAAGCCCGTTTCACAAACGTCTTTCCCTCTACCGGCTCTCCCGAGATGAGTGAATTGGCCGTGATGTCGCCGTAGGCTTCAATCGCCGTAATCAAATACACCAGTCCCAAAGCGATAAAAGCCGACCAGTCAAAAGACAAGCCGTATTTAAAAGGAACAGGTATATTGAACCCTCCATAACTCTGCACCGAAGAAAAGTCCACCAAACCCATACACCAAGCCACCGCATAACCGATGACCAGTCCGATGACAATCGAACTCATACGCAGGTAACGGTTCGAACTTCTGTTGAAGAAAATAATCAGCAACAAAACCAAAGCCGCCAGGCCGACATGCTCAAAGCTACCGAAAGTCCCGTTGCTTTTGGCCACCGTACCGCCTCCACAAGCCGTAATCCCCACTTTGATAAGACTCATACCTATCAGCGTCACGACAATACCGGAAACCAACGGCGTAATGATTTTACGGGTATATTTCAATAAGCGGCTAATCAACATTTCCACTGTAGAGGCCGCCATACAAGCCCCGAAAATAACGGGAAGACCTCCGGTCAGCCCTGCGGAAATGATAGGACCGATGAAAGAAAAGCTCGTACCCTGTATGCACAGCAATCCCGTACCGATACCTCCGATTCGCCTACATTGTATAAACGTGGACACGCCGGAAGCAAACAATGCCATGGAAACCAAGAAACTGGTCGTCTCGATATCCAACTTCAAAGCCCCGGCGATGATGAGCGGCGGGGGGATGATAGCCACGAAAATGGCCAATAAATGCTGCAAGGCTGCAAATAAAGTTTCGCGCAAAGGCGGTCGGTCGTTCAACCCGTATATCAACTCTGCTTTTAATTCGGACTTGTTTGATTCTTCCATTGGTTTCTTCTTGTGTACGTTTGATTTATATGTAGAAAAATACCCTACCTTAATAATTTGGGCGCAAAGGTACGAAAAAAACAGTAAAGGAAGCAGGTCTGTTTCGCTTTCTCCTGACAATTAAGAGGCATTTCGAACCAAATGTTAAAAAATCGAGGGCAAATTAGGTATTTTCGCTCCGTCGTTCGTCCTATATATAAAACGTGATTGGAATCGGTGTTACGGCCAACAGGTTCAGCCGTAACAGTCCGAAAAAGATTGAACCTTACTTTTTACTATTATGGGAAAAAACGACTTTTTTAAGGATTTGCCGCGCAGAGGGGCCAAGCATCTGTTGGCCACAATGGCGTGGACTGCTTTTTGCACGGGAACTGTGTATGCACAAGAATGGATTGATGTGACAGACACTTACATCACCAATGCAGACTTCTCCACCGGTACGATGGACGGGTGGGACGCCGGGACTGCGCTTCCCGGCGTGAATGCCACATGGTTGAATGCAGAGTTCTTCCAGTCTTATAATTCTGCCTCGCAAAACGTGTTAGGGTTGAAAGCCGGTCATTACAAACTTACGGTACAAGGGTTCCACCGTGCAGGCGGAAATGATAATGGAGCGGCCTACAACGCCGGCACGGAAGTTATCAATGCTTACCTGTTTGCAGGAAAGGATTCGGTGAAGCTGAAGTCCCTGTACAGCGAACCTGCAGATGCCAGTGTAGCCAACCAGTTGAACGGATGGCCCGACGGTATGGAAGGGTTGAACGCTTGGCTGACCAAATATCCCGAAAGCTATCTGAACGAGGTGACATTCACCGTACAACAAGACGGAAGCGGCATGCTGATGGGGATTGCATCCAATACCAATGCGGGTAAAACATGGTCTTGTTGGGACAATTTCAAACTGTATTTCGAGGGAAGCGCGTTTGATGCCTTCTCCGTCAAAATCTCAAAATTGGAAACGTTGCGCGATTCGTTGGAAACTTTGGGTATAGCGTCCGCCTCCGAGTTGACCGCCCTCGTCGAACGGTACGGCAGCTACAATGAAAACACTCCGGAGGAGGAAATCGCCGCCGCATCCGTTGTCCTCGAAGAAAACACAGCCACAGCTTTAGGGCTTTGTACGAAGGGGGCTGAGTTGACAGCAAGCATGGCCAAAGCGACCGAGCTATTGGCGCAAATGGAAGATGGGACATATAATGTGACAGATGCCGTAAAGCAAGAACTGCAAGACGCTATCGGAACTGCGGAAGAGGTTCTGAAACTGTCCACAATGAAAGAAGTCACTGAAGCGATTGGCGACGGCATCACGGCCATGAACACGGCAACATCCAATGCCGTGGCTTACATCAGCCTAAGCTATTCATTACAGAAAGCCAAAGCATTGGCCGACCGTATCGGCGGTTTGGCAGAAACCGAAGCTTACAAGAAAGTAGCTGAATTGTTGGCCTCCACGGAATTGGTTTACGACGATGTGGCTTTGGCCGCACAGGCTCTCAATGCAGAATGCCGTACAGCCATGACTCCGGAGTTCCTTTCTACGGCATCCGATGACAATCCGATAGAACTTACCAGTTTCATTGTCAATCCGAACGTATTCCAAACCGTGTCGGAAATGGCTCCTCCTTCCGGTTGGGATTGCGACAAAGGGGCTGCGGACGGTACGTGGTACACGTCTACCGAAGGTACAGGTAATTCAGATCTTTTCTGCAACAGTTGGACCGGTTCCCGTCTGAACCCCTCACGCTATGGCCAAACTATAGGAAGCGACGAAGAAGGAGCGGTGAAGTTACCGGACGGACTGTACATATTGAAAGCAGCCACTTATACAAACGCCGGAGCGACCAACGTACTCTTGTACGCCTCGACAGACAGCGTGGATTTCGCCTTTGCGGAAAGCAACGAAGATTGGGACACTTATGTAGAAGCACGAGACGCTCTGGCTACAACGACGGAAACAGAGAACTTCGAAGTGCGCGACGGTAAACTTCATATCGGTATGGTTTGCGTAGGCACGACAGGTGGAAACGGTAAAAGTTGGTATGCCGACAACTTCCGCCTTTATTACATCAAGAGCGATGTAATCTCTGCTTACCGCGACCGTCTGCAAGCCCGACTGGATGAAGCGGCCCTGCTGCATGAAAAGATGGTGGAAGCCGGTATCGACGACAGCGACGACCTCGGTTTTGCCTTGGATCCGGAAGACGGTTATCCCGACATCATCGAATCCGGAACACAAGAAGAGCTACAATTAGCCATCGAGGATATGGACCGTATGTTGGAGGAAGGCAACACGATTATTACAAATTATGAAACCCTCACGCCTCTCTTAAGCAACGGTACCGTTTTGAACAGTCAATTAAATGAAGGGCTGGTGGTAGCCCAACCTAAGGTCACGGCCGATTTCTCCATGGCATTGGAGGACGCTGCGGTTTACGCGGAAAAGATGACATGGGGAAATTACTTGGATGAAAGGATCGTTGAGAAGACAACTGTATTGAACGATGCGACCGAAGCCTTGAAAGCTTCCATCGCGCTCTGCTTCCCGTTGGGTAAAGCTAAAACCTTGGCCGACCAAATCGGTGGATTGACCGAAAGCGAAGCGTATAAAAACGTGGTGGCACTTTTGAAAAGCGATGAGATTGACCAAATCGATGCCGACGAATTCACGGAACTGTTGAAGATGGAATGTGTGGAAGCCATGACACAGGACGTGAAAGAAAACGCCAAAGAAAACCCGTTGGACATGACGAGTTTCATTGTCAATCCGAATATCTATCAAAATGCAGTGGACGACAATAATACGCCAATCAACACCGTAGCCAACGGTTGGGAGTGCCAAACGACGGCTGACAGTCAGGAACGTACCAAAGCGACGAGCGGCGACACTTGGTTGTATTGTTGGAGCTGGTCCGGAAAAGAAAGCAACAACATCGCTTCTTCTACCGATTACCATCAAGTTTTGGGCAACTATGGGGCACAAGAAAGCAAGGTCGCCTTACCCGATGGAGCTTACCGTTTGGAGGCTGCCACTTGGTGTACGAAGACTCCGGAACTGTTGCAGTTGTATGCTTTGACGCGCAATGTGTCTACCGAGATTGTACCCGACATCAACCAAAACGACAGCACGGTTTACGTATTCAGCGACAGCGTATACGCGGAAGCTGTTTTCAATGCCGATACCGACGCATGGGACATCGCTCAAAACACGTTGTCTACCACCACGGTCATACCGGAAATTTATGTGGAAAACGGAAGCCTGGTCATCGGTATCAAGGGAAGCGGCGTCATTACCGGGAACGGACAATATTGGTTTGCCGATAATTTCCGCCTTTATTACGTAGGTCCGAACAAAGGCGACAATATCTCGGCTCCCTCCGTGGATAACAATGACCTGATGAAAGAAGTGGATGTATATGACTTGTCCGGCCGGATGGTACGCAGACAAGTAAGGAAGTCCGAGGCTCTGCGCGGTCTGCATAAGGGCATCTACATCATGGACGGAAAAAAATACGTAGTGAAATAGAGCAGAATGAAGTAAAATGCAATTCAGGCAGACAGGCCACCAACCATTTTTTCAGGGGACGGCCTGCCTGCCTTTTCAACACAACAGCAAAAATCAACGATGAATTTATGAAAAAGTATGTTTCTCTTGTCTTGTTCTCCTTACTGAGTTGGGCCGTCTGTGCAACAGACTTTCCGAAAGTCATCCTTGCCGGAGACTATCCCGACCCCACCATCCTGCGCGACGGGAAGGATTACTACATGACGCATTCTCCTTTTTATTATGCGCCGGGCTTCCTCATTCCCAGGACTTGGAACATTGGGAACCGGTATGCCGTGCCATGGCGCAATGGGAAGGCTCGGCCATGGCACCGGATTTGGTGAAGTATAATAATAGGTATTACATCTATTATCCGGCTGCCGGGACGAACTGGGTGATATGGGCGGACGACATCCACGGGCCGTGGAGTGCACCGAAAGATTTGAAGGTGAACGGCATCGACCCCGGGCATGTGGCCGATGCGGATGGAAAACGTTACTTGTATCTCTCCGAAGGCAAAGTCGTGCAGCTCTCCGACGACGGATTGTCTACGGTGGGCGAAGTGAAAAAGGTCTACGACGGTTGGCCCTATCCCCGGAACTGGCGGACGGAAGGCATGTATCTGGAATCTCCGAAGCTGAACTACCACAACGGCTACTATTACCTCACGTCGGCCGAAGGCGGAACTGCCGGACCGGGCACCAGTCACATGGTCGTGACGGCACGTTCGAAAAGCGTACTCGGTCCGTGGGAGAACTCTCCGTTCAACCCGTTGGTGCACACTTACAGTGAAAGAGAAAGCTGGTGGTCCAGGGGACACGGCACACTGATAGACGATGTAAACGGAAACTGGTGGGTGGTGTACCACGCATACGCCAAAGGTTACCATACTTTGGGGCGTCAAACCCTTATCGAACCGATCGAGTGGACACCGGACGGATGGTGTCGTGCCAAGTCCACAGGCACGTTTCCCAAGGCAGAGGTTCCCATCCGTCACGGCCTGGAGCTTTCCGACGACTTCCAGGGGACGGAACTGGGGCTGCAATGGACGTTCTGGAAAGAATATGCCCCGAAAGCCGTGACCCTCGAAAACCGGACATTGCGGCTGAAGGCTAAAGGCAAGACTCCGGCAGACGGCCGTTTGTTGTTGGCTACCGCAGAAGACAAGAACTACGAAACCCAAGTTGAAGTCACGGTCGGGAAAAACAATACAGCCGGACTCTTGCTTTATTATAGTGAAAAAGCATACGCCGGACTGGTGTCGGACGGCAAGACATTCACCGTCTACCGGCACGCCGGACAAAAGACAGAATTGCCCAACACGTTAGGCCGACAGTTCACGGTACGGATAAAGAACCAAGGTAACCACGTCTCCATATCGGTTGGAAAGGACGTAAAGGAATGGACCACACTGGCCGAAGGCATAGATGTGTCCGGCATGCACCACAACGCCTATAAAGGTTTCTATGCCTTACGTATAGGATTGGTTTCCATCGGGAAGGGTGAAGCCGCTTTCCGCCGGTTCCGTTATAAAAACGCCGTTCCGCAGGAAAAAGACCTGAGTGCCTACCTGATGGTGTTCCACAAGGACGAAACGCACGGCCTTTACATGGCATTGAGCCGAGACGGATACACGTTCACGGCTCTGAACGACGGGGAACCCGTCTTGGCCGGCGATACGATTGCTTACCAAAGAGGGATACGCGACCCCTATATCTACCGTGGACCGGACGGCGCATTCTATTTGGCCATGACCGACCTCCATGTCTTTGCCCGCCGCGACGGCTACCGCGAAACGGAGTGGGAGCGCGACCGTAACATGTACGGTTGGGGAAACAATAAGGGGCTTGTGCTGATGAAGTCGTGGGACTTGGTAAACTGGAAACGCGCCAACATCCGTTTCGACCAACTGACAGCCGGATTGAGTGAAATAGGCTGCGCATGGGCACCTGAAATTGCCTACGACGAACGGGTGGGCAAACTGATGATTTACTATACCATGCGCTTCCGCAACGAACGCAACAAACTGTATTACGTGTACGTAAACGATGATTTCGACCGTATCGAGAGCCTGCCCCAACTGCTCTACGAATACCCGGACGAAACGGTTTCGGCCATCGACGGCGACATCACCAAGGTAGGGGATAAGTACCATCTTTTCTACGTGGCTCACGACGGACAGCCGGGTATCAAGCAGGCCATTTCCGACCGTATCAGCGGAGACTACGAATACGATCCGCGTTGGTACGACTTTGAACCGAAATCTTGCGAGGCTCCTACGGTATGGAAACGCCTCGGAGAGGACAAATGGGTGCTGATGTACGATGTATATAGTATCACGCCACACAATTTCGCCTTTACCGAAACGTCGGACTTCATCACGTTTAAAAATCTGGGACGTTTCAACGAAGGAGTGATGAAATCCACGAATTTCAATGCTCCCAAGCATGGAGCCGTGGTGCATCTGACCACCGAGGAGGCCGACAAGCTTGAAGCTTACTGGCTCAAGAACAAACGGAAATACGTTTCCACGGCATCCATACAGAAAAATCCCCTGTTCCCCGGTTATTATGCCGACCCGGAAATACTATATTCCGAGCAAACGCAAAAATACTACGTTTATCCCACGACGGACGGTATACCGGGATGGGGCGGCACGAGCTTCAAGGCTTTCTCGTCCGCCGACTTGAAAACGTGGAAAGAAGAGCGTGTCATGTTGGATTTGAGACAGGTTTCATGGGCGAAAAAGAACGCATGGGCACCTTGTATCATCGAGAAAAAACAAACAGACGGCAGTTACAAATATTATTTTTATTACACGGCAGAGAAGCAAGTGGGCGTGGCGGTAGCCGACCATCCGCTCGGCCCGTTCAAGGACAGCGGCCAACCGCTGATAGGGAAGGAACTTCCGGGCGGAATGAAACGCGGACAGAATATCGACCCGGACGTTTTCACCGACCCCGTGAGCGGCAAGACTTATTTGTACTGGGGCAACTATTACATGGCAGTGTGTGAACTGAACGATGACATGGTATCCGTCAAACCGAACACCACGAAGATACTCATCGACAACGACCGGCATTACAGTGAAGCGCCTTACGTCTTTTACCGTGACGGATACTATTATTTCACATGGTCTAAAAACGACACGCGGAGCGCGGACTACGAAGTCCGTTACGTGCGTTCCAAGTCCCCCGTCGGCCCGATCGACCCGTCGGAAAGCCGGATGGTAGTCTGCAAAAAGCCCGACCAGGGCATTTATGCCACAGGCCACCAATCCTTCCTGCAAGTGCCCGGCACGGACGAATGGTACATCGTCTACCACCGCTTCAAGTTCCCCGACGGCATCACGATGGGGCGTGAAGCGGGTTATCACCGCGAAGTCTGCATGGACCGCGTGTTTTTCAATGAAGACGGCACAATAAAACAAGTCGTTCCAAGTCTATAATAAAGAGCATATCATATACATTTATAAACAAAATCGACATACGATGAAACGAATATTATTGGGTATATTAGGCGTATGCGCATGCCATGCCTACGCACAAACATTCAAGGAGTGGCAAGACCCTGAGATCAATGCCGTCAACCGTGCCCCCATGCACACCGACTTTTTTGCCTATGAAAGTACGGAACTGGCGGCAAAAGGAATGAAAGAACTGTCCGGAAACTTCATGAGCCTGAACGGGAACTGGAAATTCAACTGGGTGGAACATGCCGACGCACGTCCGGAAGGCTTCTGGAAGACGGATTTCAACGACAAAGGCTGGGTGGATTTCCCGGTTCCGGGCGTGTGGGAACTGAACGGTTATGATGTCCCGGTATACGCAGGAGTGGATTTCGGATGGAAAGGCTACGAAGGGCGCACGTTCAAGAAGCCGCCCCATGTCCCGACGGAAAACAACCACGTAGGTTCCTACCGTCGTGAAGTGGTGATTCCTTCAGACTGGAAAGGGAAAGACATCATCGCCCATTTCGGTGCCGTGTCTTCCAACATGTACCTATGGGTCAACGGAAAGTTTGTGGGTTACAGCGAGGACAGCAAAATGGAGGCGGAGTTCGACCTGACCCCTTATCTGAAACCTGGGCAAAAGAACCTGATAGCCTTCCAAGTGTTCCGTTGGTGCGACGGCAGCTACTTGGAGGATCAGGATTTCTTCCGTTACAGCGGCGTATCACGCGACTGCTACCTCTACGTGCGCCACGCCAAGCGGATAGAAGACCTTCGGGTCACTCCCGACTTGGACGACCGGTATCAGGACGGGACACTGGAAGTCCGTATGGATGTAAAGGGCAAGGCCCGCATTACACTCGAATTACTCGATGCACGCGGGGAAACCGTCTGCATGAAAGAAGTCCGCGAAACGGGAACCCCATCCGTCATCATGCCGGTGAAGAACCCGCATAAATGGACGGCAGAGACGCCCTACCTCTACACCCTCAGGGCTACACTGAAAGACGGAAACGCCATCCGCGAAGTCATACCCGTAAAAGTGGGATTCCGGAAAATCGAAATCAAGGACAGCCAACTTTTGGTAAATGGGCAGCCCGTGCTCATCAAAGGAGTAAACCGTCATGAGATGGATCCCAACGGAGGCTCGTATGTCACCCGCGAGAGGATGCTCCAAGACATACAACTCATGAAGAAATTCAATGTCAATGCCGTGCGCACCTGCCACTATCCGGACGATCCGTATTGGTATGAACTGTGCGACCGTTACGGCCTTTACATCGTGGCCGAAGCCAATCTCGAAAGCCACGGCATGGGTTTCAAGGAAAAGTCGTTGGCCAAGGACCCGGCTTACAAGAAAGCGCATTTGGAACGCAACCAACGCAACGTGCAGTGCAACTTCAACCATCCGAGCATCATCCTGTGGTCGATGGGCAACGAGTGTGGCGACGGCTCGAACTTCGAGGCCTGTTACGACTGGATTAAACAGGAAGACCCCAGCCGCTTCGTCCACTTTGAACAAGCTTACGACACCGGTTCCAATACCGATGTCTACTGTCCGATGTATCCCACTTACTCCCGTTGCATCAAGTATTGCGAGGACGACAACAAACAGAAACCCTTCATCATGTGCGAATATGCCCATGCCATGGGGAACGCTTTGGGCGACTTCAACATTTATTGGGACTTAATCCGGAAGTATCCCAAGTTCCAAGGCGGCTTCATCTGGGACTGGGTGGACCAGTCGCCGAGATGGACCGGTCGCAACGGGGAAATGATATACGGTTACGACGGGGACTTCGACGATTATAAGACCAAGGACGACAATTACATGGTCAACGGCTTGTTCGGTCCCGACCGTGTACCGAACCCGCACAGCTACGAAGTGAGATACTTCTACCAGAACATCTGGACCACGCCCGGAGATTTGTCGAAAGGCGAAATCAAGGTATACAACGAGAATTTCTTCCGCGACCTTTCGGCATACGTCATGGAGTGGGAAACACTGAAAGACGGAAAAGTCATGCGCAGCGGAACGGTGGAACGGATAGATTGCCAACCGCAACAAACCGCCACGATGACCTTGGACTGGGGCGGAACTGACGGGGAAGGCGAATGGTTGCTCAACGTGAGATACCTGCAACGGGAAAGAGAAGGCATCATTCCGGCGCGTCACGTGGTGGCCAAGGCACAAATCGAACTCCGGCCCTATCAGGCACCGGACATGGTTTTGAAGAACGAAAGCGTGCGTTACATTCCGGATGTCGTCCCGCAAGTCAACGACCGTAATCTGGCCCATCTGATTATCACGGGAGAGAACTTCCGGGTACGTTTCAACAAGATGACCGGATACATGGAACGCTATGCCGTGAACCGGACGGAGTTCATCCGGAAAGGCGGTGCGCTGACACCAAATTTCTGGCGCGCCCCGACCGACAATGATTACGGTGCCAAACTCCAACACAAATATGCGGCTTGGAAAAATCCCGACCTGCGTCTCACGTCTTTAAAACACGAAACGAAAGAAGGACAGGTCATCGTGTCGGCGGAATACGACATGAGGAGTGTGTCGGCCAAGCTTTACCTGACCTATACCATCAACAACCGAGGAGCCGTAAAGGTCAACCAAAAGATGGTGGCCGACAAGGGGAAAAAGGCATCCGACATGTTCCGCTTCGGCATGCAACTGGTCATGCCCAAGGATTTTGAATACATTTCTTACTACGGACGCGGGCCGGTGGAGAATTACAGCAACCGCAACCACAGCACAGACCTCGGCATTTATCACCAGACCGTAGACGAACAGTTCTATCCCTACATCCGTCCGCAAGAGACGGGCACGAAAACAGACATCCGTTGGTGGAAAGTCCTCGATGTGAAAGGCACGGGGTTGCAGTTCGTGGCCGATGCCCCGTTCTCGGCTTCCTCCCTGCACTACACCATCGAATCGTTGGACGAAGGACCGGTGAAGAAACAGGGACATTCGCAGGAAGTGGAAAAGGCAGACCTGACCAACGTTCTGATAGACAAGGCACAGATGGGACTGGCTTGTATCGACAGTTGGGGGGCCATGCCCGAACCGGAATTCCGCCTGCCGTATGAAGATTATGAGTTCACCTTCATCATGACCCCTGTTTCTCACAATTACCCATTATATTGACCGAAGATATGAATATCCTGAAACCTTTTATGGCACTTTGCCTCATGCAGGCTTTGCCATGTACCGTACGGGCGGCACAACCCGATTCCGTTTATGTCTTCCCTTATCCCACGACCAACGACCACGGGCGGCGCGGCATGCAGTTCGTCTGGAGCGCGGACGGGAAGCACTGGCAGGACGTGGCGGAAGGAATGGTCTTTATGCGGTGCGACTTCGGTGCTTGGAAATACATGTACAAGCCGCGTCTGATACAAGACCGGCAGGACGGAAGGTTGCACTGTTTCTGGGACTTGGACCCGGAAGGCAGCGCGATAGGCTATGCTTCATCCGCTGACCTGATAAAATGGACGCCCCAAGAATACTTCATGGCCACGGAGCAAGGAAAGTTCGCCGTGAAAGACGGGCGTATGCCGGTGGCTGACACGGTACAAATCGGTGACAAGACGATTGCGGGGTATGCCCTGAAAGTATCCTACGGCATATTGGAAGGCATGGAACGCCATGGCATATACCGTTCCGCCCTCAATGCGCTGAGGGGCGAACGTGCCGAGCACGACGCGGCCCGGTTTGCCGGACTGCAAACGGTCAATGCACGGATTACCGTGGACGAAGGCCGGGCGAAACCCATCAGTGAGAACCTGATTGGCGTGTTCTTTGAAGACTTGAATTACGCAGCCGACGGCGGACTGTATGCCGAACTGGTGCAGAACCGGGATTTCGAGTACTCCGAAGCCGACGGCAACAAGGACCGGAACTGGAACAGCCGCTACGCGTGGAGCGTGGAGGGCGAGGGCATGGCATTCGACGTGTCCACGGATCAGCCCGTCCATCCCAACAATCCCCATTACGCTGTGCTCGACGTGGCGCAGCCCGGCGGCGGCTTCACGAATACGGGATTCGACGGCATCGCAGTGAAAGAAGGCGAGAAGTACGACTTTTCGCTTTTCACCCGTACACCGGACGGCAAGGGAGGCGGAAAGGCCGTGGTACGTCTGGTCGACCCACAGGGAAAGACCGTGGCCAAGACCACCGTCAAGTTGTCCTCCAAAACATGGAAGAAACGGGAAGCCGTGTTGAAAGCCACGGCCACCGTGGCACAGGCCCGGCTCGTCATCATCCCGCAGTCTGCCGGACGGTATGCCCTCGACATGATTTCACTGTTCCCACAAAAGACGTTCAAGGAACGGAAGAACGGGCTTCGCGCCGACTTGGCTCAGGCCATTGCCGACATCCGTCCGCGTTTCGTCCGCTTCCCCGGCGGATGTCTGGCCCACGGGGACGGGGTGGACAACATCTATCATTGGAAAGAGACCATCGGCCCGTTGGAAGCCCGAAAACCGGCGGCCAACATCTGGCGTTACCACCAGACGCGCGGCTTGGGCTACTTCGAGTATTTCCAGTTTTGCGAGGACATCGGTGGCGAACCGCTGCCGGTCGTGGCCGCAGGCGTGCCCTGCCAAAATTCCGGCATCGGAGGCCCGAGCCATCATTCCAAGGACTTCGTGACGGCCAACGGCCAACAGGGCGGCATCCCGATGGAGGAGATGGGGCAGTACATACAGGACGTACTCGACCTGATTGAATATGCCAACGGCGATGCCAAAACCACACGGTGGGGACGCGAACGGGCCAAGGCCGGGCATCCCGAACCGTTCAACCTGAAATACATCGGACTGGGCAACGAAGACCTCATCAGCCGCGTGTTCACGGAACGGTTTACGATGATTTATGAAGCCGTCCGGGCCAAATATCCCGACATCGTGGTCATCGGCACGACGGGACCGTCCTGCGAAGGAACAGACTACGAAGAAGGATGGGCTTTGGCCGACCGCTTGAAACTGCCCATGGTGGACGAGCATAATTACAACACGCCGGGATGGTATATCAACCATCAGGATTATTACGACCACTACGACCGCAGCAAATCCAAAGTCTATCTGGGGGAATATGCCGCCCATGCCCCGGGACGGGTCAATAACATGGAAACCGCCCTGTCTACGGCCTTGTACCTTACGTCTATCGAGCGTAACGGAGACGTGGTGAGCATGGCCTCCTACGCTCCGCTTCTGGCTAAAGAAGGGCGCACGCAATGGACACCCGACTTGATATACTTTAACAATACGGACGTAAGACTCACTACGGACTATTACGTACAACAGTTATTCGGCCAGAACTCCGGAAGCGAATACTTTCCTTCCATAGTCTTGTTGGACCGCAAGGAGAAAAACGTGAGAAACCGCGTGGGCGTTTCCATGGTGAAAGACGGCGAAAGCGGCGACCTTATCGTGAAATTGGTGAACCTGCTCCCGGTGGCGGTCAAGGCGGATGTGGAAATCCCGTCGCTGGCCGGACATCAAGCCGTAGGGCAGAAGACCATCCTTTCGGGCCGCCCGTCCGACACGAATGCCGTACCGGTAGAAAGCGCAATGGAAATAGGGGAGAAGTTCCCCTATGAAATGCCGGCCTATTCCTTCACGGTTATCAGGATAAAACGCGAATGTAAGTAGAAGTCTTGATAACAAAAGGGATAAGACAGAAGAACAAAAGAACAGAATATTTTGGCTTGCACAGCCTTTTGTCCTTTTGTTCTTCTGTCTCATTTTATCGTTTTGTCAATCTGTCAATCCCACCCTTACGAGAATTGCGTATTTGTCCTTTGGCCCGAAGCCGGAAATAAATAAGGCATTCTCGCGAGGGCGGGATTTTAACTTGCTGTAAGCATAGACTTGTTTTTACTTTCTTTCTGTCCGGCAGCAAGGAAATAGATGCGGAAGGAAGCGGTCGGCCTGTCAGCCGGACGCGAATATCCGGAACACTTTGATTCCGTTTTTGCGAGACGGATTTTCTTCAGATAGCGTCTGAAGCCCCCCTCAAAGGGCATTTTCCTGCCTCTTTCAGCCTCCGGATTCCCCTTTCGGAAGAGTTTGGGCGCACAACGTGCTGAGAATGAAAAATCGCTTTCAGCCGAACGATTTACCGTTCGGCTGAGAAAAAAGCACGAATATGCAGGATTTATGCCATAATATTGTATTTATACCGTATAAATATACAGAAAAAAGACCTGAAAAGCCCTTTTTCTCTTATTCTTGAAATACGGGAATTCCGGAAAAACTGTCTTTTTGACAGCTTAAAGTCCTCTAAAACGTACAAATGTAAGTCCCTCCAAACACTTCACCCATATCTGAAGTATTCCTTTTGCAACTGCGTCTTAATATCCTTGCGTGCCAATAAGATATGCTGTTCCACCGTACGCTTTGAAACAGACAGTTCACGGGCGACCTCGGAAGGGGTGAGGTTTTCAAAAAAGGACAGGCAATACGCCTTGCGCCGCTTTTCCGGCAGGGCAAACACCAAACGGTCGAACATCAGTTTCAATTCCTTGAAAGATACTTTTTCCTCCGTCGTGTCTTGCAAGGTCTCCTGCGTGTAAAACAGTTCGCCCCACACGTCATTTTCCTTGCGGTATCTTCGTTGGCGATCGGCCATCAGGTTACGTGCCACCTTGTAAGCCAAGGACACCACAGCCTCCGGACTTATGAAATCCTTATGCTTCCACAGTCTCTCAAACACATCCTGCACCACATCTTCCGCCTCGTCGGGGCGATCGATGCGGGATGCGATATAATGCTTCAAAGCTTCCTTTTGCCGTACGTAACACGCGGCCAGTCCTTTTTCGTCGTTTTTTGCTTCCATGGCACATCGTTTGATTTCTACCACAAAAGTAGCCTAACGGCAGGCGACGGAATGGGATGATTTCAGCCGATTGTTACGTCATTTTGCGCCTTTCCTTCTTTTTCCCTGAACTGTGTCGGTGTCATGCCGAACTCTTCCTTGAAATGCAGGTTGAAATACTTGATGGTGTTGAATCCCGTGAGGTCCGCTATTTCGTTCACGCTGCATGTGGTGGCCTTCAGCAACTGGGCTGCCCGTTTCAACCGGATGGAACGGATGAACTGCAAGGGCGTGACGTTGACAATGGCCTGCATTTTGCGGTTCAACTGGGTCTTGCTCATCCCCACGTCCAAGCTCAGGTCGCCCACGGAATATTCCGGATTGCTGATGTTTTTCTTGACGGATTCCAAGGCTTTCTCCATCAGCTTCTCGTCTATCGAAGTCGTGGTGATGGCCTCGAAAGACACGTCGATGGACTTGCGGAACATCTTTTGCCGCCGTTCTTTCTGCTCGATGAGTTGGCGGATGCGCACTTGCAGCATTTCCCAGTTGAACGGTTTCGAGATATAAGAATCCGCCCCTGCTTCGTATCCCCCGATGCGCGAATCATCGGAGCTGCGGGCCGTAAGCAGGATGAACGGGATATGTGAGGTCTGTATGTCGCCTTTCAGCCTGCGGCACAATTCCATGCCGTCCATGCGGGGCATCATCAGGTCGGACACAATCAAGTCCGGCAACTCCGTCCGTGCCGCCTGTTCGCCCTCCACGCCGTCGCGCGCTTCCACCACACAAAAGTCCTTTTGCAGTTGCTCCATCAGGAAATGACGGAATTCGTCGTGATCCTCCACCACCAGAATCTTCTTCCGTCCCGTCTCCGTGGGCGGCATGTCGTGGATTTCGCTCTCTTCGTCCCGGCATTCCGCCTTTTCTTCTGCCGCAGGTGCCGCCCCTCCGCCATGCAGGTCGGTCGGGATATACAGGGTGAAGGCCGTGCCTTCTCCCGTCCGGCTTTCCACCGTGACCTTTCCTTCATGCAGTTTGGCGTACTCGCGCACCAGATGGAGACCTATGCCGCTGCCTTGTCCGGCCGGTTGTCCCTCCGTGGCTGTCTGATAGAAACGGTCGAAAACGAAGGGCAAATCCTTTTCCGCAATGCCGCATCCGGTGTCTTCCACCCTGACCGCCGCATACGGCCGTCCGTCTTCCGATACCTTCTCCAGCGTGACCCGTACCTGTCCGTCCGCGGAGGTGAATTTGAAGGCATTGGAAAGCAAGTTGTTGAGCATCTTATACATCTTGTCGGAATCGTAATTCATGAAAAGACGTTCCACCTTAGGCTCGAAGGAAAGTTCTATCTCACGGCTTGCCGCCAAGTCGGTGAACTGCCTGACAGCTTCTTCCAAGAAAAAGACCATGTCGTTCATCTTCAACCTGAGACGCTCGCCCTTCATTTCCAATTTACGGAAATCGAGCAACTGGTTTACCAGATTGAGCAGACGGCGCGCATTATTGTAAATAGGTTCCAACTTCTTTTTCAACTCCGGTTCGCCCGTATCGTGGATGAGTGCCCCCAAAGGCGTAAGAATCAAGGTGAGGGGAGTGCGGAACTCATGGCTGATGTTCGTGAAGAAGCGGAACTTCATCTGGTCGAGCTCTTCGCGCTGTTTCCGTTCGTTAGCTTCTTGAGCCATCCGGATTTTGAGCTGTGCCCGCCTCCGGAACCTTCTCCACGACCAGACCATCAAACCGGCAGCCAGCACGACGTACACCGCGATGGCCCATGCCGTCGCCCAAAACGGTGGCGCAATGGTAATGGTTATTTCGGCCGGTGTCTTCCCCCAAATCTTGTCCCCGTTGGCGGTGTAGACCACGAATTTGTACTCGCCGGGCTGTAATCCGGTATAGGTGGCGCGTCCGCTCCCGTCGGCCACCACCTCGTTCCACTCCTTATCGTAATTCAGCAGTTTATACTTATAGTAAGTGTGCGAAGGGTTGACATAATTCAGGCCTGAAAATTCTATCATGACGAAATTCTCGTCGTGACGGAGCCGGATTTCCGACGTTCGGTCCACGGTCTGCGTCAGAATCACATGCCCGTTGTATGCCTCGTTTACTTTCAACGGGTTGTTGAACAGATAGAAACGGGTGAAGACGGGATGGTTGTCGCTTCGGTCGTATCGGATTTCCGAAGGATTGAAATAATTGAATCCGTGGGCTCCGCCGAAAAACAAAAGCCCGGACCGGGTTTTCAAAGCTGCATTCTCATAAAACTTGCCGCCCTGCAACCCGTCGGTTTCCCCATAGCTCACCACGGAAAATCCTTTCCCGGCAGGGTCTTCACGAGGTGCGATTTTACAAAGTCCGTTCAACGTGGAAGCCCATACCATTCCCTCGTTGTCCTCCAACAAGGCCGTGACGGCATTGTTGGGCAGTCCGTCGGACTCGGTCAGCACCGTGGCCTCCTTGTGGCGAGGGTCAAACACCAAGATGCCGTCTTCCGTCCCGAACCATTCCACGCCGTGACGGTCTTTCAGCATGCAGAAATATTTGGTGTCGGCATACCGCTGATCTTTCAGAAAAGCCGGAATCCACACGCTGTCTTTCTGTGTGTCGTAATAGTAGATGCCGCTGTTGCCCAAAGCGGCGAACGTATGGCCGTCCACCGGATAGAAGGCATGAACCACGGCGTATGAACGGAGTTCGGGATGACGGTCGTGCAACATATAGGTAATCTTTCCCGTGGCCGGATCGAAACGTCCGACCCCGCCGGTCACACTGGCCCAATAACGGCCTTCGCTGTCTTCATACAAAGCACGGGATATGTTTTGGTTAGGGTCTTGTTCCCAATTCACCGTAGAACGGAGAAGGTTGCGGACCTGTCCGCCCTCGATGCAATAAAAACCGTGAAGGAAGGTGCCCACCCATATACGTCTGCCCTTGTCCTTAAAAACGGAAAGGCAAATGTCATTCGGTTCGGCCTTGAATACTTGCTCCATCGCACCGGTAGACGGCCGGAAACGGAAGAGGCCGAAAACGCCTCCGATAAGTACAGACCCGTCGGCGTCCTCCAGAAAGCACCGGATGCTCTCGCTGGTGACGGACGAATAGCGGTTCACGGTGTGACCGAGAGAGAACTTCTGCATGCTGGGATGGTAATAACACAAGCCTTGAAAAAGGGTGCCCACCCATATCCCCCCGTTCCGGTCGGAAAATACCGTATAAATATCGTTTTCCAATGTCCCTCCGTCGGTCAGTTCCAGTGCAGGAAGTGTGGTTACCTCGAACGTCCGGGCATCGATGATGCGGAGGCCGGATTTGGACGTGCCGACCCACACATTGCCGTCCCGGTCCAAATCCATGCACGTGAAGAAGTTGGAAAGTCCGCTTATGCCGCATGCCTCCTTCCAAGTGCGTTCCATGCGATTGTAGAAGAATAGTCCGTTGTTGTACATCAGCCAGATGTTTCCTTGGGCATCCGGATGCAGGTATATACGGTCGGTAAGCCTGTTGATGACATGCAGGAAACGTGTCTCTTGCGACACGAACTCGGCCGAAGAGTAGTCCCAGTAGCGAATCAGTCCGCTTTCATATACAATCCAACAGAGATTCTTGTATTGCGTCATTTCCACCGGTACGCCGTATTTCCGGGTAAATTCACTGCCGCCATCCTCAATGGTGCGCAAACGCCCCTGTTCCACGTCGTAGAAGGAGACGGTATTGTCTTCGGTCACGAACCAATAATTCTTGTAATCGTCTATAAACAGGTTCTTCAGCCGCTGATTTATTCCCATGGAAGCCAACACCTCGGAGACGGAATAATCATATTGTCCGCTCTTCATGTCGAGCAAAAGCAGGTAGCCCAACTCTTTGAGCCACATCCGTCCTTCGCGGTCGTAATACTCTTTGGGCGGACGGTCGTATGCCCAAATGTATTTACGTGTCTTGTCGTATGGGAATCGGTCGAACGTGGCACCGTTGTAAATGTTCAGAATGAACCCGGTCTTGATGGCGATACAACCTTCTTCCGTCATCGTCAGGCTGCGGATTTGTCCGTCCGAAAGTCCGTCCGAAGCATCGATAAGGCGGAATTTGTATTGACGGTCTTGTGCGTGGAGGCACGAGGCCAGCAACAGGAACAACATCGGAACGACTGTCCTTATGGCACGCTTTCCTGCTTTTCGTTTTACGGTATCCATGGCTTTTCTTTCAAATAACAAATGATGATTAGACAAAGATAGGCAATCGGCACCACTTGACGTAGGATATTTTGGTTCAAAATATAGGTTGTTTTGTTGCATTGTGCTGAATCGGCCGTCTTTTTCGGACATTTTCCCTCATGCCGTGGCTAGAAAAACATCCTTCAGGCGCATTTGGTTCAGAACGACATAAAAGATGCTTTTTTTCATCCGTCCCCGTACGGTATTTACCTGCTAACTTTGCCACGGTTCATTAAAAACATTTACCATGAAGAAAAGATACTTGATAGTCATGACGCTGTGCAGTTCGTTATGGCTGAATGCACAAAACTTCATCCATCCCGGTATGTTGCATACGCAGGCCGACCTGGACCGGACAAAAGCCAAGGTAGAAGCCGGCGAGGAGCCTTGGGCTTCCGCTTACAGGAAACTGCTGACCAGCCCGCATGTCAGTTTGGACTGGAAGGCTGCTCCGGTCGAGAAAATCGTACGCGGAGGCCGGACGATTTGGGAACCCGACCCGGACAATTACCAGTTGGCTTACCGGGATGCCGCCACGGCTTACCAATGTGCGTTGGTCTGGCACATATCCGGCGATAAGGCGTATGCGGACAAGTCCGTCCAAATCCTTAATGCTTGGGCCAAGACCTGCAAGAAGGTGAGCGGAGACACGAATGCCTGTCTGGCATACGGGCTGTATGGCTACCAGTTTGCCAACGCTGCCGAACTGATGCGCGACTATCCGGGATGGAATGCCACGGACTTCGGACGATTCAAAGAATGGATGCTGAAAGTGTGGTACCACGGGGTAATCGGTTTCCTGCAAGGACGCAACGGGACACAAGACGACCATTATTGGTCGAATTGGGGCTTGTGCAACGTGCTGTGTGCGATGAGCATCGGTATCTTGTGCGACGATGTCTTCATCTACAACCAAGCTACGGAGTATTATAAGTATATGGAAGACCACCGTTATGGCGAGTCGCTGCATCATTTGGTCTGGAAACTTCATCCGGACGAACGCGGCCCCTTCGGCTATTTCGGGCAGATGCAGGAATCCAACCGCGACCAAGGGCATGCTGCCATGGCGCTTGCGTTGGCCACAGACCTTTGCGGCACGGGGCGAAACCAAGGCGATGACTTTTATGCCCTGAAGAACGACCGTATCGTATGTGGGTTTGAATACGTCAACGCCTATAATTCCGGAGTGGACGACTTGCCGAACAGTCCTTATACGAATTGCGACGGGACTTTCATGAGAATGGGAGACGGAGGACGGGGAACCAACCGTCCGGCTCAAGCCCGTATCGTGAATTACTATGAAAACATACGAGGCATAGAGGTGCCTTACTCCAGAAAGATGCTCGAAATGAACGAAAACGGTATAGACGCAGGAGGCGGATTCGGCGGAGGGAACAGCGGCGGATACGACCATTTGGGTTTCAGTACCCTGATGTGTACGCTCGACCCGTTGGAGGACAAGACTAAAGTCCCCACGGTCCTGAGTGGAAAAATCGCGTATGAAGGCCGTGAAATCGACCGGCCTGACGTGAACTGTATCCCCAAAGGGGCGACCGTGACCCTGACGGCCCTATTGCCGGACGGAGAAACGGATACCGGTAAATGGACATGGGACGATGACCCGGCATGCACTTCTTCCACACGTGACATCGTGTTGGACACTTCGCGTACCTTCCGTGTGCATTATACCAATGAAAAAGGCGTGAACAACACGCAGTTGTTCGCCCTTCATGTGGAAGGGGAGGGATGGACCGGCAACTTTACTCCTTATTATAAAATGAACGGTACCACGGGAACAGACACGTTGATTTACGTGAAGAAATATGATGAACTGACATTTGGGATGGAGTATATTGATACTCCTGTGCGTGAATGGAAGTGGGAAAAAAGTACCAATGGGCAGAATTGGAATGCACTGAGCCACAACGAAAATCTGATGACGCTGCCGAGCGTTTCATCGAATGCTTATTACCGGGTGACGATGACCAATCAGGCCGGTGCCCGATTACAACAAACGTTCCGCGTGGAGGTGTCGGAGATAGACCCGTTTATTGCGTATGGCGACGATAAAAACTATAGCGGGACGACTTTGGCCGTGCCACGCCACACAGCCGTGTCTTTGTACGCCTCGCCGAACTCCCTGCTCGCCCAATCAGCCAACTCCACGCGCGTTTACAAGTGGATACTCGACAAAGACACCATACAAGCCGACACATTGACTTTCCACCTGAACGATTTGGGCGGAAAAGTGGCCGATCTGAACGATACTTTGTGTGTCGGAGTGTTGGACACCTGCATGGAATACACGTTGATGTTCCACCGCGTTTCACAAACAGGCTCGAAAGCCGAAACCGTATTGCATTTCAACCTGCCGGTATATGAGACCAATACGCTCGAACCGCAAGCCAAAGACAGTTTTTATATTAAAGACCCGCAAACAGGCCGGTATTTGAGGAATACGGATGCTACGTTCACCGGTCTGGACGAAACCGGCGGCCAGTCTTTTTTGTGGAGGATACGTCCCATGCCACTTTATGGCGACCGTTACATGTTTGTCAGCCAAACGGATAACAATAAACATTTGTCTGACGAGGGGACACTGACTACAAAGAATGATTATTCCAAACATTCCTTTAATCTCTTCCGCAAATATTCGGATGAAGACCTGTATGCCATCGGTCTTTCTTCGACCGCAGGCTCAGGTTTTCTCGAAACCGATGCCGACGATCCAGCCTTAAGCGTAACTAAAGGAAGCGTGTTTTCGGAATTTCCTTTCGTCATAATCCGGAAAGTACAACCGGACGACCCTGACGGCATCAAAGATTGTCGGAACGAAACAGAGTATACCGTAAATCCTATCGTCAGCTATTCCTGCCACGGGCAAGAGTTGTACTTGAAGAGCAAAGAAGCCGGAATATTACGTATTTACTCGTTATCCGGCGTGCTTCTGCAAACGGAAACCTGCGAAATGGGTGACAATCATATACGTCTCCTCTCTCGGAACAAAGGGATATGTATCGGATTATACGCTACTTCTACAGGCAAACGCCAATCCATTAAAATTACAAGAAATAGCGTCATATAGAAAAATTGTTCATAAGTTGTCCGCATCAAACTGATGCGGTAGGTATGAGTTTTGCCCCTAAGGTAGAGATTGTTTTCAGATAATAACGACAAAAAACGACCGATTCCCTTATGAACATACATAAAGAAATAGACCTGTGCAATGGATGCGCAGGTCTATTTCTTTAATTATTGCAATCAAATGGATTTGAATCAATCTTCGATGGCAGCCTGCGCCGCAGCAAGACGGGCAATAGGCACTCGGAAAGGAGAACAAGATGCATAGTCCATTCCTATTTTAGCACAGAACTTCACGGAAGAAGGTTCACCGCCATGCTCTCCGCAAATGCCGGTACGGATGTCCGGACGTACGCTGCGTCCCTTTTCCACTGCCATCTTAATGAGCTGGCCCACACCGTTCTGGTCCAACACCTGGAAAGGATCTACTGTCAGAATCTTCTTTTCCAAATATACCGGCAAGAAGCTGGCAATATCATCACGTGAGTAACCGAATGTCATCTGTGTCAAGTCGTTCGTTCCGAAAGAGAAGTACTCGGCTTCCGAAGCGATACGGTTGGCTGTCAGAGCCGCACGAGGAGTCTCTATCATAGTACCGATTTCGAATTCCACTTCGATACCTTCTTCGGCGAAAACTTCTTTAGCCGTAGCCAAAATAACTTCTTTCTGCTGTTTCAACTCATAAAGAATGCCTACCAACGGTACCATGATTTCAGGTCTCGGGTCCTTACCTTCTTTCTTCAACTCGCAGGCTGCACCCAAAATGGCACGGGTCTGCATTTCGGTAATTTCCGGGAAAGTAATCCCCAAACGGCATCCACGATGACCCAACATCGGGTTGTTCTCGGCAAGGCTTTCCACACGTTTCTGAATTTCTTCCACACTGACGCCCATCTCATCGGCCATCTTCTGTTGTCCTTTCAAGTCATGGGGCACAAATTCATGGAGTGGGGGATCGAGCAAACGAATGTTCACCGGACAGCCATCCATAGCTTCCAAAATGCCTTTGAAGTCACTCTTCTGATAAGGAAGCAGTTTGGCCAAAGCTTTTTTACGGCCTTCCACACTACCAGCCAAAATCATTTCGCGCATGGCCACAATCTTTTGGTCTTCAAAGAACATGTGTTCCGTGCGGCAAAGACCGATACCTTCGGCGCCGAACATAAAGG
>ERZ834694.1216-NODE-1216-length-24074-cov-7.589325_pt1 | contig 24074 bp, 18 predicted proteins | sample MGYA00519691_ERZ834694 | MGnify/ENA primary metagenome ERZ834694 (study PRJEB31850, sample SAMEA3708758) | human gut metagenome | biome: human gut; feature: human-associated habitat; material: faeces | place: China | collected 2014 ... | reverse complement strand
CCTACAAGGTTTCCAAACTGCACCAAGCGACGGCAAAGCGAGCCATAAGTAAGGCAGACATCATGCGGATTATAGAATACCGCAGTAATGATTTCTATAAGCAATTTGCAGTCGATTTGTTCGCGTTCGGCTACTTTATGGGTGGGATTAATTTCGTGGATATAGCCTATCTTAAAACCGATAATATTGTGGACGGGCGGCTAATCTACACCCGACGAAAAACGCATAAATTGATAAGGCTACCTTTACAGCCCAAAGCACAGGAGATTATAGAGCGTTACCGACAAGATGGTGCGCTCTTTTTGTTTCCCATTCTTTCAGCGTTTCATAAGACCGAGCAACAGCAACGCAATCGAGTTCACAAAGTCATTTCCAAAGTGAACGAACGGTTAAAGGAGGTAGGAAAAGAGTTAGAAATACCTATCGACTTAACAACCTATGTTTCGCGGCATAGCTTTGCTACCGTATTGAAGCGTGAGGGCGTCAGCACGTCGATAATTTGTGAATCGTTAGGGCATAGTTCGGAAAAGGTTACGCAGATTTACTTGGATAGCTTCGAGAACAGCCAAATCGACGCGGCTATGCAACATCTACTTTGATAAAGACAAAAAAGCGAGGGGCGCAATTCCACGGTCTCCACTTGTGGATTGCCACCCCTCTAAATGTTTTTTTTGCGTCTGCGTTCCCATCATGGAAACGAAGCAATGAACGTCCAAGACTAAACGTGTCTCGGAATCCCAGCAATGTTAAGCCGCAGTTACCGCCGAACCAGACGTCGCGTTTGCTTCGCTCGGCGTCTCCTGCACATTGGAACTACTGTTGGCATAGAGTTTCTTCTCGTCCATGTAAAGCGGTTCTGTGAACATCTTCACCCGCTCTCCGAGGACGGCTTCCACTCCCTCGGTCAAAACCCTTTTGGCCGTCTTTTCGCTCTCGAACAATATATGTTGGGCTACGGTTTTGGGGGCAAGTCCGAGGTTGTCGCAAGCCTTGTTAAAACGCATGGAATCAAGCAGCAATTTTTCGCTTTGGCTCAATAAATCAAGCCAAAACCGCAAATCGTCTGCATAATACTTGCCGATGCAAGCCTTAATGCACTCACGTTTGACACTCGTACTCTTAACGATTTGTGCATTGAATTTCTTCCGTGCATCGTCAAGGACTTTCCAAACGGGCGATTTGGGCGTGCGGCCTTTGCCAGCGTTTTTCTTGGTTGCAACCTTCGCTTCAACAGTCAATTCGGGATTTTTTCCGTTCATAAAAAATGTTTTTATTGGAGTAATAAAACACCTGCTGATTTGTTGTTTCATCCCGCGCAGGATACGGGATACCATATATTGCTGTTGAAGGCAATGATTTTCAAAGAACTTTCGGGCGCCAAAAGTATAAAATTATGTCTATTAAAGCAAGAAAAATGCAATTAAAAATACTATTTTTACTAAAATCAATTTATACGATTTACTAACTATTAGTAAATTCGACATTGCACAAAGTGTAAAAGTAACGGTCGATGCAATGTCATTCACCGTAATTGTTACGGTCAACTACACTACATTTTTACTAATATTACACTCGAAAACAATGTTTTCATGCTAATATTACTGATGAATACAATGTTTTTAGGGTTTATATAAGCGTTGACGATATTTGATTCAGCGTTTTATTGCCACCCGAAAAATCCCCTTTTTTGCGCAAAATATTCTGCAAATACCCGTTTCTAAACTTGTATTTATTAAAGATTTTTACTATATTTGTAATAGCAAATCCGAGATAGGGGAATTCTTTTTGCTTCCATAGAAAATAAGTTTACAGGGCAGATAAGGACGGCATTAATTGCTGTCCTTATCCTTGCTTCCTATTTCCACATTTTTTGAGTGCGAAATGAAGATTTCCTTTATAAATATAGTTTCAGAATTAAAAAATATGGAAGATTATAAAGATAGAAGATTTCAGATAAAGAGATACGATTAACAATAACCATATAAATATGAATACAAACCAAAATTGAATTATCGACGCTCCCGAAAGCGCAACCTATCTTTCGGATTTTATGGCTGAAATTCCCGCTAACTGCCTATTTAACAAGAAGCAGACAGGATGCGGTGCTACCGAACTGGCTATCCGCAATTCCATTCCCACTATTATCGCCATGCCTTATGTGGCATTGGTAAAGAACAAGACCATTTACCGCAAGGATGATATTTCCGTACTGGGCGTTTACGAGGGTGTCGGCGAGCAGGACATCATCGACTATGTAAAGAGCCATTCTCCCTTAAAGATTGCCGCTACCTATGATTCCCTGCCGCGAACCATTAAGGCGTTACAATCCGCAGGCCTTGACCCTTACAAAGAACTGTTTCTATTGGTGGACGAATGACATGTACTGTTCAACTCCTATTCGTTCCGTCATACTGCCATTAAAAACCTGCTGGCAGAAGCCGCCAAATTCGAGAGGGCGACTTACATGACCGCAACCCCTATCGAACGGGAGTATGTTTTAGAGGAGTTGAAGCACCTGCCCATCTGTGAAATCAACTGACCGCATCTGATCGAGGTCAATATCCGTTCACGGCAAACTACCAAACCCGACCGCTACATCGTACAGGAGTGCCGCAAGGTATTAGACAAGGGATTGGACTATAACCTGCACATCTTCGTCAACAGCGTGGAGTTTATCGCAAAAGTGATAGACCTTGCAAAACTCGCTCCCGAACAGGTGAAGACAGTATGCTCGACCAGCGGGGACAATGCCGAGGTCAACCGCCGCAAGTTGGGCAAGGCATACGCAATCGGCCAGCCGTCAGACCCCGTGAGGAAGATAAACTTTTACACCTCGACCTGCTTCGAGGGGTGCGACCTTTACGACGAGAACGGCGTGACATTCATTGTCAGCGACGGCAACAAGTCCCACACGCTGTTGGATATTTCCACGCTGTTCACGCAGATTTGCGGACGCCTGCGGGATTCCAAGTACAAAGGCGAAATTATCCATGTCTATTCCACGACCAAGTACAGCCGAGATGTTACCCTCGATGAATTTGTTGCGGCCACCAAGAAAACCTTGCAGGAAGCCGTTCAATATACCGACGAGATAAATTCATTGAGCGATACGGCACGGAAAAAGACCTTGTCGAAAATTAAATGCATCAACGAACAATATGTAAGGATAGAAGATAACCGCCTTATCGTGGATAAGAATTTCGCTAATATGGATATAGTCAATTTCAAAATCTGCCGCCATATTTACAGAACCTATGTAAACCTTACGAATGAACTGCAAAGGAATGGCTACACGATAACCCGCCATACGTTCAGCGAGATTATAGAGAAGATGGAGAACAAGGCCAATGCACGGGTTACATTCAAAGAACTGTTCGATGAATACCACCGTCTGAAAACGACACGACCGTTTTTCTCGCTGGACAATCACGAGGAACTATGCGCCCGAATTGCTGTTAAATATCCGTTGGTGAAGCAGGCATACGACGAATTGGGAACAGACAAAGTGCAGGCATTGAAATATCATGTCGGAAATATCCGTCGGGAGTTGACGAAACAAATGCGACTGCCGAGCGAGTATAAAATCGTGAAGATGATAGATACGGTGTTTCCCAAACAGACACTCATTCCCAAGAGCAAGGCCAAAACGGAACTGCAACGGATATACGACGATTTGGGGATTCAAAAGACGGCAAAGGCCGCAGACCTTGCCAAATGATACGAAATAAAGGAAACAGCGCCCAAAATCAACGGCAGGACAACAGCCTGCATTACCATCATTAGAAAGAGGATGATTGTGAAATAATACATCATAATAAAATATTTACTATTTTTGGGTTATTATTGTTACATATAAATTAACCCATATGAAAATATTTATTAGTTGGTCAGGAGAAAGAAGTCAGAAAATCGCAGAACTCTTTAAGGACTGGATTCAATGTGTAATACAAGCAGCTAAACCGTGGATATCTTCACATGATGTTGACCGAGGTGCATTATGGTATACTGAGATATCAAAAACTTTGGCAGACTCCCAGTTCGGTATACTTTGTCTCACACCTGAAAATAAAACTGAACCGTGGATTCTATTTGAAGCAGGAGCCTTAGCAAAAGGTATTGAAGAAAACAGGGTTTGTACTCTTTTAATTGATTTAAAAAATACAGATATAGGCAATCCTCTTGCTCAATTCAATCACACTATTGCGTGTGATAAAGAGAGTATGTGGAAATTAGTACAAACAATAAATAATGCTCTTTTAGAAAACAAATTGCAAGAAAAGGTTCTTAAAAGCGTCTTTGAAACATATTGGGAGCAATTTTCAGAAAAATATAAAGAAATATCTCAACAATTTAAGCCAGAAGAACATGTTAAAAAGAGAAGTAATGAAGAACTATTAACAGAGATTCTGACTACTGTTCGTGCTATTGATAAGAGGTCTCAGGTAGGTTATTTAGATAATTATATATCAACTTATGATGATATAATAAATAGATATTGGTCTCCTTCCGAAGTGATAAAATTTAGAAACTACATGACCCATAATAAGACTTTCAAAGATTTCTTTAATTCAAATAATGAAGGTATTAAATCTAATGAAGTAGATAATCAAGAAGATAAAAAATAATATTAAGAGTATTTATTAATTCTCAATCATCCAATTACTCCAGCCTTAAACAGGTTGGAGTATTTTTTATATCCCCTGCACATACAGTTACTCTATACTAAAGCCCCCTCCCTATTGTCGAATGTAAAACCTTTTCAGATATGAAAACACTTGACAGGAGAGCGGCGGAGATTTTCCGTAGCATGTTAGCTTTACAAACAACCAAAATCGACAATTCGGACGGTACTTATATGCCCGTCTATATCGAACTAATCGGCCGCATCGACAAGTACGACTTTTTTTCGCTGGCTCATTACGGACAGCAGAACGGCGATGCCATGCGCGACCCCGAAATGCTCTTTGCCCTGCACAATGAAACTCGGCAATTCATTCCGTACTACTATCGCAACGACTATTGCGGTATCGAGGAAAACAGCGTCAGATGGTCGGAAGATGGAATAGCGTTGAACCCGCGCTTACAGGCCAGCCACACAACCTTTGCTAATCAATGGCTTCGTAACATAGCCGCTCAACAGGGAATCCAATGACGGCACAGCGATTGGTGGAGAACTGCGTACTGACGAATCAAACAGCAGTTGTGGATGAAATGCTCGACAAGAACCTGCTTCCCGAAGAATATATCTATCCCTTTGTGGGTGATGTGATGGAATGGTGGTTGGTTGACGGTTGGCTGGCCGAACGTCTGAAACGGGAGGGAGAGGTTATTATCGACGAATACGGTTGCTGTTGGTGGGGAAGATTAGCCAGCGGACAGGCTATCTGTATGGATAGCGTGATTCGGAAAATTGCAGGAGAGTAAAACTACAACCGTATTTCTATTTATTGGAACGCATAAATTACAGAAATTAGGGGTATTGTAATCTCGACAAGATTTTACTACCCCTAATTTTCGTTTTCGTGTTGGCATAAAGTCGATAAATACCAATACAAACGATTTGCACATCACAATTACGGCATTTATGCAGGCATAATTCCCAAACCTTTTATCCCCAAGTTAGAACGAACAAAATTGCAATTCCATAGGCTCTGCTATTGGATAGAAACTTTGTTTTCAAGAACTTTGCAACAAAATTTAACGGCAACACCCCAACAAAGGGCATTGTAATTCAAAAACATTTTCTAACTTTGCGTTGTCACCGAACAGGTGGCAGACATATTGATTAGTGAAAGTGTTTCGCTATATTCCTCGTCAGAAATCTGGAAAATTTCATGTAAACAGGAATAAGCATTACAAACGCTCTTCACCTTGTGTAGATTATATCCTTTCGATATATCTGCTCAAGTGTGGGGTGTTGCTTATTTGTTTACGGGCATTCCAGAGCCTCTGACGAAATAGGTGAACAACTCCACACTTTCTTTTTGCATATAACCCACCGCAGTAGGAGTTGATACGGTAAGAATATTACTGTACCATGAAAATTCAAAATCTTTGTGAACATCGTACAAACGGTATTGTTGATTATTACACAGCAGATTTAGTTGAAAACGAGACAACTATTCCCGTGAAATTTAGCATGACAGGAAATAGGGAATATATTGCTTATAACCTTAAAACAGAAATGATTTATCCGATTGAATCTGTTGGAAATAAAAAACTTGACATCAAAGATTGGAGGGATGGTGATGAGATCGTTTTAGTCGTCGCCATTCCTCAAAATAACTGATTTACAAACCTTAATAAATTTATATTATGAAAAAACTATTTTTATTTACGCTTCTGGCTATTGTTGCCATATCGTTTAATGCCTGTTCAAAGGATGAAACATGGCCAGATGACAGCCCAATTATCGAGTTTAAAGATTCCTATTTTTTGGAAGCATTAGTAAAAGGTACCGACGATTACGACGGGAGTAAGATTGACAAGAATGGTGATGGCAAAATTTCTGAGAAGGAAGCCTCTGTTGTTAGAGGATTGAGGTTATCTGATTTTAAAATTCGCTGTATTGATGAAATAAGCTATTTTACGGCGTTGGAAACGTTGTATTGCGACCACAATCAACTCACCTCATTAGATGTAAGCAAAAATACGGAGTTGATGGGGTTGAATTGCGACAACAATCAACTCACCTCATTGGATCTGAGCAAAAATACGAAGTTGGACTGGCTTTTCTGCGTCAACAATCAACTCACCTCATTGGATCTGAGCAAAAATACGAAGTTGGGATGGTTTTACTGCAACAACAATCAACTCACCTCATTAGATGTAAGCAAAAATACGGAGTTGGACACGTTGCATTGCGACAACAATCAACTCACCTCATTGGATGTAAGCAAAAATACGAAGTTGGGATGGTTTTACTGCGACAACAATCAACTCACCTCATTAGATGTAAGCAAAAATACGGAGTTGTCATATTTGTATTGCAACAACAATCAACTCACCTCATTGGATCTGAGCAAAAATGCGGAGTTGTACTCACTGAATTGCAGCGGCAACAATCTTAAATCTGTTATCGTTCAAAGAAACTATAATTACAGACTAATTTCATCTTTGGACGCTATAACCCGAGAATACGGCGATATTATTTCTTATGTGTTTTAGAGGAATAATGAATTTACAACGTTATTTAAACTAAACGATTAATAAAATCCTTTCCGCTATGTTTCGACTGGCAGGAGAGAAATTTTTAGATATGGCAAAGAAATTAGAAATTATTGGACTGTCTTTATTGTTGTTTGCATTCGGTTGGGAATGTTTTGCCCAGACACTTTTCGATAATAAGATAGAATCATTATTGGTTGAACTGCATCATAAGACAGACATACTTTGGGAAAGTAAATATGCGGATTTTACACAAAATGCTAATAACACGACAAGCAGCATCGCATTTGTCGATATGAATATGACGAACGGACAATGGAAATCTTATGAACAGATACGAGAGGATTTTAGTATGTCAGATGAACAAGAAGATTTTGGACAAATGGCACGAATAGTCATGTATATATCGGGCAGTATTTGTGTGATATTGGCCAAAGGACTAAAAAAGGGTTCTTTGTAGAAAAATAATAACTGATTCGATTTTTTAGGACAGACTTGTGTCAAAGGGTTAATCTTTAGACCCTCTGCACAAGTTTGTCCTTTCTTTTTTACTTGCATAAGTCACAAATTTTTCGTATATTTATGTCATAATCAGAGATTTATTTAACAATATAAATTTTAGCTAAAATGAACAAAACACCAAAAACAGAATGAAAACAGGGCGGCGATGAACAACGCATGATGATTTGAAAAGTCGTTGCCTATGATAGCTTTTACGGGATGTGCTTGGCCGTATCACGCAATCCCGATGAATTTACGCCCAGCGATTTTATGTATATCATGCCTGACGATACGGACAAAAATGCACCCGTAACACTAACCTTTCAGAAACGGGGACATATAACGGCACAGATAAAATGCGCATTGACGGATTCCAGCGCAGAAATATTGCTCTTAATGCCTAATATCCTTGAATGAAGAAATGACCAAGTAAACCTATTCGAATTACATATAAAAAACGATACGGTTATTGTCAACTACACGACAACAGAGGGCGGGCAAAGAGATTTCAAATTCCCGTTAGCTGGGTTTAAGGAGAAATATTTGGAGCAGTTCATATAAAGATAATCCTCGGCCATGCGGTCGGGGATTTTTTCTTTATAAAAATCAAAGCTACTGAAAATTGATAAAAACGGGAAAGCGGCGGGAGGGGAAAATTTTGCGCCGATTTTCTGCCCAATATTCAGCTATAATTTAATCTTTATATTGGTTGGCTTGTGTTATTGTTAATTGAACTATTTACCATATAATCAACTATTCATTAATTTTCTCGGTTGAATTGAGAGTTAAACCATCAGTTAAACCGCAACGAAAAGACAGAATCAAGGGGCGAACGGGCTATGCGTAAATCGCTGAATAGCAGTGCTATTTAGAGCGGATGGTGCCATAGCTCAGTTGGTAGAGCAAAGGACTGAAAATCCTTGTGTCCCCGGTTCGATTCCTGGTGGTACCACAAAAGAAACAGAAACCCTTGATTCCGTTTGGAATCAAGGGTTTCTGTTTCTCCCAGGGCAAAACAAGCGATGTTTCGGTGCCTATTTTCAAGTAAAACCCGCACAAGTCCGCAACATGGAAAATGCCTTCTGCGAATTGCAGAAGGCATTTCCAGAAAGTTTTACAGAAAAACCGGGTCGTCAGAACAGCAGCGGGCCGGCGGCGCGGGAAGAGGCCTTCATGACCGTGGCTCCGCCCTTGACCGACGCGGGTATCGAAGCGCGCGTATAGACGCTCACTTCGCCCACCGAAGGATCGCTCACCAGCGTGAGCGTATTACCCGACTCATCGAACGACACTTCGTAAGAGCTGCCCCAGGGCGTATTGTCGCTGTATTTACCCGAAAGCATCTTGTTGCCGATCAGGTAGGAACCCGTGTATTTCTGGTATCCGACCTGCTCGATCTGCTGGTAGATTTCGAAGGTCTTATCCGAAGCGAACGACACGTAAGCATCGAATACGCCGGGGGCTGCCCCGTTCCACGAAACGAGGTGCCATTCGCCCACGAGCTGCTTGGCCAGCGGCGAAGCGTCGTCGCCTTTCGACGAGGAGCCGCAGCCGGCGAACATGCACAAACCGAGCACGGCGAATAAGGTATAAAGAGTTTTTCTCATGATCTTATCGTTTATTATAACCAACCTCCGTTCGCATTTTCCGTCGCGCGGGCGATGACGGCGAATTCCTTGGTGATCTCCTGACCGCCCATCGAACTGCCGCCGCCCACACTCCCGCCGCCGGCAATAGCCGTGACGGAGATCTTGGCGACACCGGGTTTGGTGCAGTGGATCATCAGTTTGCCGTAGGAGATCGAAGGAGACTCGGTGATGCCGAGCTTATCCATATTCTCCCGCGTCATCTCGACCCGCAGATAGGTCAGGTTCGAAGCCGAACCGCCGAAATATTTGGTCAGGGCCACGAGCTGCTTGGTGCCGACCTTGGCCCGCAGGCAGGGTGTCCCTTCGACCTGCATGAGCAGCTGGTATGCGTCGATCGACCCGGTACCCATCTTCTTGCGGTAGTCGGCCAGTACAAGGCCGGTTTTCGAACCGTCGAGATAGGTTTCCATATCGTTCACCGAGGTGAGGATCATGGTCTTGAACTCGTCGAGCGTGAATTTCTTTCCCTTTTCCAGCGCATAAGAGAGCCCGAGCGCCGCGACGCCCGAAACGTGCGGGCAGGCCATCGACGTACCCTGCATGAAGCCGTAATCGGCACCGTTGTATTCCGACAACTCGGAAGGAACCGTCGACAGGACTTCGGCGTAGGTCTTGGCCGCATCGGCACTGATCTTATAGTCGCCGCCGGGAGCCGAGATATTGCAGCCCGGGCCGTAATTGGTGTAATAGGCCGGCAGGTAATCGGGCGAGAAAGAGGTCACGGAGATATAATCGTGGTAAGCCCCCGGGTAGCCCGACATGGCAGTAGCATCGTTGCCGGCGGCAAAGATGACCACGCCGCCGCCGACGGCATCGCAGTTCTGAGATTCGATGAAATACTTGATGGCATTGTACTGCACGCCCGAGCCGCGCTCATAGGCGCTGTCCGAAGTATAGGCTCCCGCCTTGCTTCCGAACGAACACTGGATGATCGCAGCTCCGTTGTCGGCGGCATACTTGATGGCTTCGGCGGAAGTGGTGATAGCCCCCGAAGTGGCGTCGTTGCCCGAGAATATCTGGCACGACATGAGTTTCACCCCGTCGTTGCGCCCCGTGCCGCCGGCCACGCCGCAAACGCCGACGCCGTTGTTATTGACGGCGGCCACCGTACCGGCCACATGCGTCCCGTGCCCCGAGTCGCCTTTGTTCTCGCCGCCGACCCATACCTCGCGATCCCAGGAGACGGCACCGCGCGTGACGAAGTTATACCCGTAAATATCGTCGATATAGCCGTTCCCGTCGTCGTCGGCACCCGTAGCCCCGTTTTTCTCCTGCGTATTGATCCACATGTTCGCCGCAAGGTCGGGATGCGTATATTTCACGCCCTGATCCACGATGGCAACCACCACGCCGGGGTTACCGGCCGTGATCGCCCAGGCATCCTGGGCGTTGATGTCGGCCCCGGCGCGGGACGTCGAGGCAACGGTCTTGTCGCCGTTGTTGTTGTAGTGCCACTGGCGGGAAAGCTGCGGATCGTTGAACCGCCCCGCGGCTGCGGCGCGGGTGGCAGCCATATCGGCAGCCGTCAGCGGTCGGCGCGGACCTACTGAGGTCACATAAAGCTTCGTGTTGAACTCGACATTCCGGACTTCGGCCACGGCGGCCAGTTTCAGGGCGGCGGCTTCGAGGTCGGCCTGCTCGTCGAAAGTCACGACATACCACTTGTGCAGGCCTGCGGCACGCGTACGCTCCTCATGGCGGGGTGTGTAGGGGAACACACGGCGCAGGGAGGTGATTTCAAGCCCCTGCAACACTTCGTCGACCGGGGCAATGCCCGAACGGGTCAGTACGGCAGCGTCCCCGGCATCGCCGCGCGTTGCGGCGAAGGAAGCCGCCGTAGCCTCGATGGTCGGCACGGCAGCATCGTCGAAACAAACGATCAGCGACCCCTGCTTGGCATCGTAAGGCGTGTTGATCAGCTTCGCGGCGGCTGCGGTATTCGCAGAAGAATTCCCGCCGTCGGCACCATCCATCGCCGGATCGGCAGTACACGCCGCCAGCAACAGCACGGCGAAAAGTAGGATTTTTTTATCAGCCATAGTCTATCGGTTTTTAGAGGGCGGAGCCGACCCCTCAGAGCCGGCTCCTCCCGATAATTATTCCAACATTGCCGGAATCGGTTACTTCAAGGATACCTTCTTGCCGATCATCACGATCGCCCCCGGAGCCTGGGGCATACTGCCCTCGCTGAAGGTCGCGACCGCATCGGCCACGCCCAGGTCGGGCTGCATACCGTAACCGCCGAATGTTGCACGGTTGACAGGTTTGCCGGTCTGCTCGCTCCAAAGTACCTGAATCAATTCGGGCCCGCGCAGTTCGACGAAATTGTTGGCCGGCCGTACCTCAAGCTCCCGGGCAACAGCCGCGGCAGTTACCGCATTGGGGTCGTTTGCGGGATTTATCAGCATCAGGTAGTCGAACTGTACCAGATCGGCAGCCAAATTCGTGAATTTGCCCGTGGCTGGATCATAATTGCCGAAACCACCCCAATAGATACCTTTGAAGGTGTAGCCCTGCGTCACATAATTCGGGTTCGGAACGAATGCAAGGATTCCGTCATCGACATAGCCTGCATAGAGACAACCCTGGCTGCCATTTATTCCCGTGGGATTCTCTTCGTAGGTGAACATGTTGCCGACATGATAGGTCTTGAACATACCGATGTGGCAGGTCGGCATCGGGCTGACCAGTCCGTTGTACTTTGCCAGGAACGTGTCGTCTTTCGTATCCAGATTCGAAGCAAGGTAGGACGAAAGTCCCTTGACTTTGACGTAATTAGGGTCGTCAGCATTCTCACTGAACGTGACCTTGCCGAGGTATTGGCGGTTGGTGGCATCATTTTCGTCGAATGCATCCACGGCATAGTAATTCCACGTCGTATTGAAGAGATCGTCTTTGCTCACCTCACCCTTGACGTCGTCGAATTTATACTTCTGCTGCATGGGGTCTTCCTTACCGGCGGTAGTCTGCTCGACGGCATAGACCTTGGAGAAATACCCGTTGAAAGCCGAAACCAGGAGCGTATAGCTCGTACCGCTGTTCAGGCCGACGAGGAACGGAACCAAAGACTCTTTGCCGTTGATCTTCGCGAGTTCTTCGTCCGTGAACGCATCGCCCGAGGATTTGGCAACCTGTCCCAACTGTGCCGTGCTCAGGCCTGCCAGGTCGGAAGTCTTGAACAAACCCCAATAACCCGACTGGATATTCTGTCCGAACAGGATCGCCTTGATCGAATTCTCGGGGGTATAGCCCAACGCCTCTTTTTCCCAGGAAAGTTCGGTTCTTACCGAAAGGATAACCGCATTCTGGGACTCCTCACCCGACTTGACGTACCCGAACGAGAGGAACGAACGCCCTACCAGTTCGCCGGCCGCATTGTACATATTGCCGACGACCGAATAAACGCCCGTATCGTCGAACGAAGCGGAAACCGTGCCGGAAGCCGTGATTTCGGTGGAAGGGGTCTCACCCGATTCGATCTCGCCCGAACGGACGTCGGCCAGCGCGTCGCTCATCGAGCCGTTGAAGAACGCGTATTTCACCTTGGCCACGTCCGCACCGAACTTGAAGCCGATCTTGACCACGCCGTCGGCAGGCTCGGTGTTCGTCAGTGCGAGCGTATAGTCGTATGCCTTGGCACCCGGAAGCATGATCCGTTGCAGACCGCTGCCGTTGGCGCCGTACCACCCGCCGGAGACCGTGAAGTTCACCATGATGCCGGTGGCCGGGAAGGTAATGATACCGTCCTTGAGCGTACCGTAGAGGCTGGCCGACTCGCTCACGGAGGAGAAGTTGGCATTGACCTTCGAAGCAATTTCGATCTCGCCGTCACCTCCGAGCGTCACGCCCGTCGTCTGGTAAGGGATCCACACGGCATCGGGGTTGGTGGCGTCGATAATGATATTGGGTTCGGTGCAAGCCTGTGCGGTTCCGTTAAAGAGGGCCCGGATCAAATCCTGCGTAAAGGGATTCATGCGGTAGTAACCGGGTTTGTCGGCCCGCTCGTAAATCTCCACGTCGACCTCGGCGTTGGGGTTGGCGGTATTGAACAGCGTCGAAATGATGTCGTCGCGCCACTTACCCTTGGTCTCGCCGCCTTTGCCCGTCAGTTTGTTCCACTTCACGCGGGTCACGCTGAAGGCGAAGCCCGTGGCTTTTTCACCATAGACGGAGGCGTACTTCTTGTCCTCGATATTGACCTCGCATTTATACGTGGTACCGATTTCGGCCTGCGGGAACTGAATGCTGAAGGTCGTCTCCTCCTGCCCGTCGGCAAATTCGATCTGCGAGGGAACGAAGATTCCCTCCTCACTCGACGTTACGGCCACGGGAACTACGATCGCACCCTCGCTCTTCAGGCGGCGTACGGTGAACGTCATCTCGGTCGGAGCCGCGGGGTCGAGTTCCTTGGAACCTATATTCTCCTGCGTAGGGAAATAGACGCTGTAACAATCGGGATCTTCGGGTTCCCCGGGGTTGAAGTTCTCGTCGTCGTTACACCCCACGAAGAGGAACGCCGCCAGGAACACATATAATAAACTCTTGAGTGTTTTCATATTTTGTCGATGTTATCCGGTTCAAAACTTATTTAACTACGCATCCGTCGGTCAAACCAGCTCCGCTGCCGTTAACAGGGAACGTACCCTCGTTGTTGTTATCCTTGACAGGGTCGATAGCCGCATTGGCGTTGGTCTCCCCGGTGGGGATACGCATCAGCAGGATACCGTCCGTCGCCGCGATGTTGAACGCCCAGGCATCGGGGAAGTCCGACTTGCCGTCCGTCGTGCACCGCACGAGGTTCTTCTTCAGACGCATGATGTCGGTATAGGCATGGCCCTCGCCCCACAACTCGACGCGGCGCTGCCACCAGATCTCGCTCTGGAAAGCCTCGGGAGTCGTGGCGGCGCACGAATACGAAGGATCGCGGTAGGTCTTGACCCAATTCTCGAGCAGGGACTTGCCGCCGCCGAGGTTGCCGCCCATGGCCATGGCCTCGGCCTGGATGAGAAGCATCTCCTCGGCACGCATGATACACCAGTCGCCCGCGTTGATGTCCGTACCGCACTTATTTTCATAAGGCGCGAACTTCACGTTGGTATAGGGCTGGAAGGCACGCTTGACATTGGGAATCGCCAGCGAGCTGATGGCCGAGCCGGTCACGCCGTCCCAGTCCATGTGGTCGAGCAGCGGCGATTCGAGGCTGGCGTTGATCCACCATCCCTTGCGCACGTCCGTATCGGGGATCATGTTGTAAAGCAGCGAATTGATACGCTTATACAAACCCTGGCTGGTGGTATAACCGCGGGCAAAGGAGCAGAGGTGTCCGCCCCAGGTGATATTGCGGTAGTTGGCGGGGGTGTCGGCAGCCTTGTAGATGCCGGCCCAGATCCACGACGGGGAGTTGGCACTGTTGAAACCGGGAGCCGACACGTCATCCTTGGAGAGGAACGTGTAGCCGCTCAGGGCAGCTTCGGCATCGGTGGCAGCTTCGCCCCAGTTGTTCATCACCAGGTTCACGCGGGCACGCATTCCGTAAGCCACGTTCCGGTCGGCGGCGGCCTTGCTCGTGCGCTGGAAACCCTCGAGGTCGGCGATGGCCTGCGTCAGATCGTCGTAGATCAGCTTGTAGATCTCGGCATTAGTGGCACGGGGGTTCGCACCGGCACGCTCGGCCGGCATGTCCCACGTCACGATGGGTACCGTCGGTTTGTCCTCGTTGCCCTTGTAGGTGAACTGGAAACGCTGCGCCAGCGTGAAGTTGGCGAACGCACGCGCCACCAGAGCCTGGCCGCGGTAGTAGATAAGCGTCTGGTTTTCGGTATCCGCGGGGATCGTAGCCAGGATGTCGTTGGCCTGCTTGTTCAGCTTGTAGCAGAAATTCCAGGTGAACATGGGCACGGCATAGTTGGCGTTGCGATCCGAATACTCGAACGCAACCGAAAACCACTCGTAGTCGCTGTTGTCCGATACCATGTCGGCACCGTTGCCGTCGGTGGCGATACATACGGCAGGATAGCTGAAGTCGTTGTGGAAAGGCGTGGCGCTACCTCCGGCCCAGTTGGGCAGGAGCTTCGTGAAGATCGAAGACAGAGTGTTGATATCCGCCTGCAGACGTTCGGGGTTGTCCTCCACGACCTCCTTTTTCTGATCCTCGGTCACAATACCGCTCTCGGGGAACGTATCGAGGTCGGAGCAGGAGACCATAACCGCCGTCCCCAGGGCAAATACCCATATTTTATTGATTGCTTTCATATACACGTTGTTATTTGATTGTGCCAAAATTAGAACGTCAGGTTAATACCGCCCGAAATGGTACGCAGGGCCGAATAGGAGGTGTTGTCCGCAGTACCCGTACCGCCGAATACGATGCGGGGGTCGAGACCCTCGCGGGCGGAGAAGACGGCAAGGTTGTCACCCGAGAAATAGATGCGGATGCTGCCCAGGCCGATCTTGTTCGACCACTTCTTGGGAAGGGTATAGCCTACCGTCACATTGTTGACCGAAAGGTAGTCGGAGCTTACGAGGAAGCGCGACGAATATTTCTGGTTCGAATCGTCGGACGAGTTCAGGCGCGGGACATTCGTGTTGGGGTTCTCGGGCGTCCAGGCCTTGAGGGCGTCCTTGTGGAAGTTCATACCCAGGTTATCGCCGTAGTGCATCAATTCGTGGTAGGTGTTGTCGTAGAGTTTGCCACCGAGCTGGTAAGCGAACTGTGCCGAGATATCCACGCCGTAGAAGCTCAGCGAAGTAGCGAAGCCGCCGCTCACCTTGGCCAGCGTGCTGCCCTGGCGGGCCTGGCGGGCGTTGTCGTAAACATCCGTGGTCGAATAATCGCCGTTGTCGGGGTCTACGTACCAGAGCGACTTACCGGTGTTGGGATCGACACCCGCATAGGTCTTCAGGTAGGAGTCGTACATCGAGCCGCCCACCTCGCGGATCGCCATCGAGTAAACCAGTCCCGTCTCGGGCACGTCGCCGTCGAGCGAGAGGATCTTGTTCTTGTAGTGCGTCATATTGAGATCCAGATCCCACGAGAAATTCTTATAGCGCAGCAGCCCGGCGGACAGCTGGATCTCGACACCGGCGTTGCGCATCGAACCCACGTTGATAGGCTGCCGCGAGTAACCCAGCGAAGGAGGTACGGGTTTGTAGTAGAGCATGTCCGAGGTCTTGCGCGAGAAATACTCGACGCTACCGCTCAGGCGGTCGTCCCAAAGGCCGAACTCGACACCCACGTTGAGCGAGTGCGAGGACTCCCACGTAATGTTCTTATTACCCTTGTAGTTGAGCGTCAACGAGAAATCGCCGTCGACACGGCCTACCGAATACTGATCCTGGTAGGGATAGTAGTTGCTGTAACCGCTGGGATCGAGCAGGTCGTCGTTACCCTGGATACCATACGAAGCCTTCAGTTTCAGCATGTTGAGCCACTTCACATCCTTCAGGAAGTTCTCCTTGGTCAGCAGCCATGCACCACCCACGGAACCGAAGTTACCCCAGCGGTGGTCGGGATGGAAGCGCGACGAAGCATCGCGGCGGTAGGATGCCGAGAAGAAATACTTGCCGTCGTAGTCGTACTGCACACGCGAGAGAATACCCATTGTAAAATAGGTATCGGTGTAGGACGAAACCTGCGGGGTCTCATAGATCGTGTTGTCCAGCTCCCCTACATTGGGATTGTAAAGGTCGGTGTTGCTGCCCGAGAGGTACTGCATCTTCAGCGAATAGTTCTCGAAGCCGACCAGCACGTCGAAGTTGTGCTTCTGGGCGAACGTTCTCTTGTACGAAGCCAGGTACTGCTGGTTGACGCCGAACGTACGCGACTGCGCAACGGAGACCGAACCTTTGCCGATATAGGAACCGTAGTAGGAGTTATAAAGGTGGTTCGCACGGCGGTTGATGGCGCTGGCACTGATGTTGGCCGTGACGTTCAGCCCCTCGACGGGCGTCACGGTCGCAAACCAGTTGCCGTTGATCGCATCAGTATAGGTGCGGTGGCGATCCAGGTCGATCGAGATCATGGGGTTGGCACCGCCCGAGAACGAGCGTATCTGGTTGGTATTCACACCCGAGTCGTAGATCTTATTGCCGTGTTCGTCGTACATGATCTTCTTATCGGCATCGCGCACATACATCGGGTAGATCGGGGCAATCATGTTGGCCAGGTAGAACAGGTTGCCCGACGAACCCCAGTCGGTCTGCCCCGTAGGGGAGTTGGTAATAGCGTGCGAGAAACCGATATTGCCACCGACCTTCAGCCACTTCTTGGCCTGGTAATCGGCCTTCATACGGGTCGAATAACGGGTGAAGCCCGAATTCTTGATGATGCCCGAATCGTCGAGGTAACCGGCCGAGAGGTAGTAGTTGAGGCGTTCCGAAGCACCCGCGATGGAGACGTTGTACTCCTGGCGCAGGTTGCCGCTGCCGAACAGCTCGTCGTACCAATCGTCGGGGGTGTAGTAATACTGCCCGTCGGAGTAGCCCAGTTTGGCGTTGGGATTGAGTTTGCCGTTGGCACCGATCAGCGTCTGGCCTTCGGGAAGCGTGTAGACGTTGTAACCCGTACCGCCGTTCGTCGAGTCGAACAGGGCGGAGTTGGCAAACGCGCGCGAATCCGCCGCCGAGCTCCCGGCATAGAACTTACTGTTGTACAAAGCTTTGTAGCCCAGTTCGTAATACAGGCCCGGATCGGAAATCACGTCGTAATTGGGCACACCGCGGGAGTTGGTACCCCACTTGGCGTCGAAGGTCACGGTCGCATCCTGCGACTTGCCGCGCTTGGTGGTGACCAGCACGACGCCGTTGGCACCGCGGGCACCGTAGATGGCCGACGCGGCGGCATCCTTCAGCACCGTGATCGACTCGATATCGGCACTGTTCAGGAACGAGAGCGACCCGTCGTAAGGGGCCCCGTCCACGATATAGAGCGGAGCACTGCTCGCCGACATGGAGCCAATACCACGGATACGGATCTTGGCACTCTCACCCGGCTGTCCGTTCGACGAAACAGCCTGCACACCGGCCACGGCACCCGCCAGGGCGTTCGAAATGTTGGATACCTGGCGCTTGCCGATATCCTCGGCCTTCATCACGGAAGCAGAACCCGTAAAGGCCTCTTTTTTGGCCGTACCGTATGCTACCACGATCACGTCGTCAATCGCCTGCGTATCCTCCTTCATCACGACGTTCACACGGGTTTTTCCGGCGACAGCAATACGCTGGGGCTCATAGCCGATGAAGGTCACCAGCAGAACACCCTCCCTGGGAACAGAAATCGAGTAAGCACCGTCAGCACTCGTCGTCGTTCCGACCGTCGTTCCGTCCACCATGACTGTGGCACCTGCTACCGGAGCACCGGCAGCGTCGGTAACTGTACCGGAGACCTGCTTGTTTTGGGCGAATGCATATGCGCCGAGCACCAAAACAGCAATTAACGATAGTACAATTTTTCTTACCATAAGCGTTAATTTTAATTGGTTTTTTAAAATAAAAAGTTATCATTGTGCGTTAACTTACACAACATCATGATATTCAGCGCACAAGGTCTTTTCTGGCGCAAAATCGGCTAATTCAGACGTAATAGACTGATTAAAAGGCTTTTAAATCTCTGTAAATGCCTTGCCGGATTGTTGTAGTGTTACTATAAAGTAACCGTCTCACACGGGCTAACATCTATACAATAAGATATTTAGGCTGAATAATACGTTATTCGGGGGTTACTTAATCATTACCTTTAATGCGGTTTGCATATTGTTATTAGGTTAAACACAAAAGGTTATTTGAGCAATGAGAAACACGTTTAATGTATTGTTTTACATCAAGAAAAACGCGCCTCTCCGGAATGGAAACGTCCCGATCATGGGGCGCATCACGATCAACGGAGAGCGGACGCAGTTTTCCACACGCCTCTCGGTCGCACCCGAACACTGGGACGTCGGTATGGGGCGTGTCGCCGGGCGGAGCAATGCCGCCGGCAGAATCAACGAACAACTTTCGAATATCCACTACCACATCGAAAGGTGTTACAACAAGTTATTCTACGAGCAGTCGTTCGTAACTCCGATGATGGTCAAAGAGATGTATTTCGGCGCCAATCTCCGGCAGGAGACCGTGCTCGCCTTTTTCAGGCAGCACAACGAAGAATTCAACCGTATGGTCGGCATCAGCCGCAGCAAGGCCACATATTATAAATATAGGTGCGTCTGCAAGCATCTGGCAAACTACATCTGGGACAAGTACGACCGGAAAGACCTGATGTTCAAGGAGCTCAACCGGGAATTCCTCACGGGCTTCCACGCCTATATCGCAAAGGAAGCCGGGTATAAAAAAAACACGATCTGGATTTACATGATCGCCCTGAAACACATCCTCATGCTGGCCCGCAGCAAGGGATATATGGACAAGGATATCTTTGCCAATTACAAATTACAAAGCGAATTCGTAACACGCAACTACCTGACCATGGATGAAATAAACCGAATGATGCAGTATGAGAACGAGGATGTCACCTTACAACTTGTCAGGGACACGTTTTTGTTCAGTTGTTTCACGGGATTGTCCTATGTCGACATCCGAGGCCTGGTGCCGCAGAATATTCAGAAAATAAACAAACAGCTGTGGGTCAACACGACACGTCGTAAAACAGGGGCGGAGGTCAATGTGCGGCTGTTTACCGTCCCGTACAATATCCTGTTGAAATACATGCCCACATCGGGCTCCGGACGGATATTCGACCTTCCGAGCAACGGGTGGTGCAATAAATGCCTCGACAAGATCGTTGCCGAAGCGGGGATTCCGAAAAAGATCACGTTCCATGCGGCGAGGCATTATGATTTGTCTTTCCCTCTGAAAATAAATAGATTGCAGAAAATTACTTCTTGACAGGTAACGATTTAGAAACGAGCGAGGCTCTGTATTCTGCCATGTTTTGCATTACATCAAAAGAACGCTTCCTGCTTGCAAAGATACAATATTTTCATCGTGTGTGCAAGATATACGTGCTATTTTCACGGAAAAGCGGATATAAGACTCGAAATATTTGTGGTTTTAAGAATGAGGATGTATCTTTGTACCCAAATTGAAGTATGCATGATAGAATCATTCACGATAAAGAATTATAGAAGTTACCGCGATTTCACAGAATTGTCATTTGTTGCGTCCAAAAAAGAAGGTAGTAAAACTAAGGATTTGCCTCCTATTTGGTATAAAGAAATAAATGGTAAGCGTATATTGCGTTTGCTTTTGTGTGTAGGTTTGAATGGGACAGGAAAGTCTAAGATGTTTTCTGCTTTGAATTATCTCCGAATGATTGCAACTGCCAAACCGCAAAAGCCATCAGACAAGCCCGAATACAGACCTTTTTTGTTGGATGATTATTCTTCAACCCAACCAACAGAACTTGCATTGACTTACTATATAGAAGATGTTTGTTTCAACTATAATATTGTTGTATCATCTGAGCGCATAGAGGAAGAAGAACTTAAGATAGTTCAATCAAGAAGTTCTCGTGTATTCCATCGTATTCATAACAAAGACTTAGATAAAGTTGAAATAAGTTTTGGCAATGCTTGTGACTTGTCTAAATCAGACCAACACGATTTAGAAGTTAATACACTTTCTAATGCCAGTGTACTTGCAACATTTGGTGCACTTAACATAGAGAGTTCAATTTTAGATAAGAATTTTGATTATTTTGAGAATCATATAAGTATGGTTCACAAGTCTGACAAAAGTCTTGCTGACAAACTTCAAACAGGCGATGCCGAAAAAGACAAGGCCTTAAAGAAATTACTATTGCGATTACTAGATGATGTCGGGACTAACATTTGTGATTATGTCATAGAAGATGCAAGCTTGAATATAGCGGAACTGAAAGCAAACGGTGCTCCTGAAATTGTAATTAAGGCAATGTTAGAACAATACCCGTCAGGAATAATTACACATAAAAATTTGAGATTCATTCATTCAACAAAAGAGGGGAAAAATGGATTAGATTTTGAATTGGAATCTTTAGGAACAAAGAATATCATCAGATTGTTAGTTGTACTATACGATGTTATCATCGGTGCAAAATCTACATGCATAGATGAAATTGAATATGGTATACATACTAAAGCACTTGCTTTTATCCTAAAAATGTATTTAACCATCGCAGAAAATTGTCAACTTGTAGTTGCCACGCATGACCTTTCGTTACTCAATGCAGATTTCCTTAGAAGAGATGCTGTAAGGCTTTTCGAAAAAGACGAATACGGTTCAACCAATGTCAGACGCAGAGACTATCTACATAATACAATAAGTTTCTACAAAACGTACGAAAAAGAGGTTTCTCCACAAATTGATGACCTAATGCGTAAAATAGAAATATTCATCAAATACAAAGATGATATAAGCGAATAACTTGGTTTCGTTACGTTTTGCCCCTATCCGAATCGGTTGGGGTATTTTTTTGCCCAACCAGCTAAATAATCACGTAAAACGAAACAAAAGAAGTCATATTCAAACGAGAAAGATGTTATTTGCGTGAAAATTTCACGTTATTCGTTGTTTACCATAAAATAATATCGTATATTTGCAGTGTCAATTCGAAATTAAGACCCTGGCTAACGGACCAGAGAGTTGACATTCTTTATTATGAGTGATGTTTACTACGTAAACAAAATTGCCCAATCTTCGGGTGAACATGAAGTTCATGCATCAAGTTGCAGGTATTTGCCATCTGTAGAAAATCGTATCTTTTTGGGATATTTCGCAAATGGCAAGGAGGCTGTAAGAGAGGCAAAAAAACACTACAGTAATGTTGACGGATGTTTCTTTTGCTGCCCCGAAGCACATACAAGATAAAAACTTGGTGAAATGAACAAAGAATGGTATACAACACCTAAGTGTACCGTAGCGGAAACGGTAGGTCACCGCATAATACTAACTTCGAATTTCAATATATGTCAAAGACAGTAGAAAAAGGAAGAAGTGCTAAAACGGGACAATTTGTACCGATTGAATATGCACAAAAGCACCCGGACACGACTGTTGTAGAAAAAGTCAAAGTCGGCCCGACAAAGCACAGAAAGTGATTTTAGGATGTGCCTAGACGATGTGAATCGTCTAGGCTCTATTTTTCAATCATCTGCTATTCTTTTGAGGCAAGTACCTCCCGTATATGCTGTTGATTCTTATCGTCTATGCCAAATAATCTACAAAGTTGCGTATTAACATCATCGTTGTAATCAATAATACCATTCTCATCTGAGTAGTCCAATAAGTCAGGAACCTTCTTTGCCAAAGAGGTCAAAGATTCATCGGTAAGTAAAAAGGCGAAGCGGATTATCTCGCTTGTAGCATATTTGAAAAAGTTTTTGGCTTCTTGTTCTGTAGCTAATGTTTTCAATGCTACACGAGAACGGCCAAATGCACTGTGGTTATCTACGATGGCAATCTGGTTGCTACGCTTTTGTCCTCCGGCATTGGCACTTGAAACGATAACTTTCCATTTGCTTAAGTGTTCAAGCCCTGTAGTGAGAACCTCTTTGTTTGCGATATACCATCTGGCTCTGCCACTCTTACCTGCTTTGTCATTTGTGAAAAGTTTTATTTCTGATTTTGGGTCAAAATAATCTCCATCGTTATATTCTCTTACAAGCGTTGGATTCCGTTCGACAAAATCACTTTCAATAGAAAAGAGTTTCTGAGATAAGACAGAATCGTGCAAGCATTTGTATCTGGCAATAATAGTATCTAAACAAGAAACAATTTCATTATCAAGAGGATTTAATGGGAATAAATCTTCTTTGGGGTTATTAGCATTAACTATTATATCTTTTCCATGGATAGAATAGATGTATTTAAAACCACCACTTCCTTTCTGTGTATCTTTCATCACAATAGATAAGCCATCAGCAATACCGACTTCCTTGAACACATCTGTTGAATCAGGGAAAAATTTCAGGAAACATAAATGAGGATCATTGATTTGTGAAAGTCCAAACTGTTCAAGTCCTTTTCCTGAGCGATGAATCCATCTTGCACCGGGATAAATTAGTGAAGTGTATCTGCCCAATCTGTCACTTATTGTTTGGAAATGTTGGAATATACTTGAACTTCGTTTTTGGCCGTTGGTTGTTTCTTTTTGTGCAACAACCTCTTGATACGGTGGATTCCCCACTATCGCATTGATTTTCATATTCTTTATTCCTGTTCTTTCTGTGATGAATTTATCTACCTGCTTGATAAAATGTTCAGGTTTGTTTTTGATTTGATTAATTAAGTCCTCGAAGTATCGGGTATTTACCTTTGCTTTTCGGAAGCCTATAAGGGTGCGTTTGGTGATGCTCTTTGCCATAGGAGTTTTGCAGATGACAAAGATGTTTTCAGCCACTACCTTGTCCCATATACGCTGTTCATCCTCAATGCTGGACACCGAAAACAAAGAGTTCTTGACCCTTGTACGGTAAATGCTGTATGCCATATACAAAGGGTATAATCCGGACTTAGAATTTATTTCAAGGATTCGGGAATCTGGGGCGAACACATTGGCGGTCACTTCGCCACGGTCAATGAAACGAGGTTCAGACAAGGTGGTTTCATAACCCTTTTCAAAGAAGTTATATCCGCCCAGACAATCGCCAAGGTGCATATTAACGACACGCCAAGGCGTAAGCACCGTTTCCTTGTCGGGATTGCGGAATGTGCTGAATATATCCGTTATACGCTCGATGCGTTCCTCCACGCTCAGTTTGTCCGCAGCACGAGCCATGGCAC
>ERZ834694.1206-NODE-1206-length-24320-cov-3.646569_pt1 | contig 24320 bp, 20 predicted proteins | sample MGYA00519691_ERZ834694 | MGnify/ENA primary metagenome ERZ834694 (study PRJEB31850, sample SAMEA3708758) | human gut metagenome | biome: human gut; feature: human-associated habitat; material: faeces | place: China | collected 2014 ... | reverse complement strand
CTTTCAGGGGGAGTCCATCCCCGGCATCTGTCATGCGGTGGCGCTTTCCGCCGCAAAGGAAGGAGTGTAAGCCTTGGATTACCTGAACGCATTTCTCTGCGGCGGCATCCTCTGTGCCATCGGCCAGCTGTTCATCGACCGCACCCAACTGACCCCTGCCCGCATCCTCACCGGCTATGTGGTGGCCGGGGTACTTTTGCAGGCGGTGGGCGTCTACCAGTATCTGGTGGACTGGGGCGGTGCCGGCGCCACTGTCCCCCTCACCGGCTTCGGATACAGTCTCGCCAAGGGCGTGGCTAAGGCCGTGGCGGAAAAGGGACCGCTGGGCATCCTCACCGGCGGCCTTACCGCCACCTCCGGCGGCATCGCCGCAGCGGTGGTCTTTGCCGTGCTGGCAGCCATTTTCTTCAAGCCCAAGGAAAAACGTTGACAAATACCCACAGGGGGTATATAATGCCACCATGAGATTATACCCCAGGGAGGTATTTGCATGGACTGCTGTTGCCATAAGACAAAGCACCGCTCCGACGAGGAGCAAAAAAAACTCACCCATCGCCTCAACCGCATCGAGGGACAGGTCCGTGGCCTGCGGGAGATGCTGCAAAAGGACGCCTACTGCCCGGATATCCTAGTCCAGGTCTCCGCCGTCAGCGCCGCCCTCAACAGCTTCAGCAAGGAGCTGCTGGCCACCCACATCCGCACCTGCGTGGCCGATGGCATCCGTCAGGGGGATGACGCCGTCATTGACGAGCTGGTCACTACCCTGCAAAAGCTCATGAAGTAAGGGGGTGCCGATGATGACTGAACAATTTGCCGTGACCGGCATGACCTGCGCCGCCTGCTCGGCTCATGTGGAAAAGGCGGTCTCCAGGCTCAGCGGCGTGCAGAGCGCCCCGGTGAACCTGATGCTGGGCAGCATGACCGTCACCTACGACGAGACGACGGTCACCGAAAGTGACATCATCGCCGCCGTAAAGGCGGCGGGCTACGGAGCCTCTCCCGCCTCTCAGACGGATCAGGGCCAGCTGCGCCGGGATCAGGACGCCGCCCTCCACCGCCGGAAGAAGCACCTCATCTGGTCGGTGGTATTTCTGGTGCCGCTGTTCTACCTGAGCATGGGCCACATGATGGGCCTGCCCTTGCCGCAGGTGCTGCATACGCACCCTCTGCTGCTGGCCTGTCTGCAGCTGGCGCTGGTGATCCCCATTCTCATTCTCAACCGCAATTATTTTACCGTAGGCTTCTCCCGTCTGGTGAAGCTTAGCCCCAATATGGACTCGCTGGTGGCCGTCGGCGCTGCGGCTGGCCTTGTATACAGCCTCATTGAAATGGGCCTGCTGGCCGCCGGACAGGTATCCGGTATGCCGGACCTGTACTTCGAGTCCGCCGGCATGATCCTGACGCTGGTGACGGTGGGCAAGTATCTGGAGGAGCGCTCCCGTGGCAAGACCACCGGCGCCATCTCCGCCCTGCTGGCTCTGGCCCCGGAGAGCGCCATGGTGCGCCGTCAGGGACAGGAGCTCACCATCCCCACGGAGGAGATCGTGGCCGGTGACACCGTCATCGTCCGTCAGGGCGGCCGTATCCCCGTGGACGGCGTCATCACCGACGGCCACGCCGCCGTAGACGAGTCCGCCATCACCGGTGAGAGCCTGCCGGTGGAGAAGGTCCCCGGCGACGCCGTCACCTCTGCCACTGTCACCAGCTCCGGTTATCTGGAGCTGCGGGCCACCCGTGTGGGCGGCGACACCACCCTCTCCCAGATCATCCGGCTCATGGAGGAGGCCGCCTCCTCCAAGGCCCCCATCTCCCGGCTGGCAGACCGCATCAGCGGCATCTTCGTGCCGGCGGTCATGGCCATCTCCCTGACGGCGGCTCTGCTGTGGGCCTTCGTGGGGGGCATGGACGTCCGCTTCTGCCTCTCCATCGCCATCGCCGTGCTGGTGATCTCCTGCCCCTGCGCTTTAGGTCTGGCCACCCCCGTGGCCATCATGGTAGGTACGGGACAGGCCGCCCAGCAGGGCATCCTCATCAAGTCCGCCGAAAGTCTGGAACTGCTGCACAAGGTGCAGACGGTGGTGCTGGATAAAACCGGCACCGTCACCATGGGCCAGCCCCGTGTCACGGATATCCTCTGCGCCCCCGGCGTCACGGAGGAGGATCTGCTCTGCGTGGCCGCCTCGGCAGAAAAGCCCTCGGAGCACCCGCTGGCCCACGCCATCGTGGAGGAGTCTCAAGCCCGCCACATCCCCCTCTGCCCCGTGTCCGGCTTCCGCTCCGTCCCCGGCGGCGGGATCCAGGCCACCCTCTCCGGCGAAGCGGTGCTGGCCGGCAATGCCGGTTATCTGGCGCAGAACGGTGTCTCACTGGCAGCCATGGAGGCCGATGCTCACCGGCTGGCCGAGGACGGCAAAACGCCCCTGTTCTTCGCCGAGAGCGGCCGTCTGCTGGGTTGCGTGGCCGTGGCAGATGTGGTGAAGCCCGACAGTGCCAAGGCCATTGCTGCTCTGCGGCGCATGGGCCGCCGAGTGGTGCTGCTGACCGGCGACAACCAGCGCACCGCCAACGCCATTGCCCGCCAGATCGGCGTAGATCAGGTCATCGCTCAGGTGCTGCCGCAGGATAAGGCCAAGTGCGTGGCCCAGCTCCAGCAGCAGGGTCAGCGGGTGGCCATGGTGGGCGACGGCGTCAACGATGCCCCGGCGCTGGCGCAGGCCGATGTGGGCCTTGCCATCGGCGCCGGTACGGACATCGCCATCGAGTCGGCGGATGTGGTGCTGATGAAGAGCAGCCTGCTGGACATCCCCGCCGCCATGGACCTCTCCCGTGCCGTGCTGCGGAACATTAAGCAGAACCTGTTCTGGGCCTTCTTCTATAACTCCATCGGCATCCCCGTGGCCGCCGGTGTCCTGTATCCGGCCCTGCACCTGACCCTGAATCCCATGCTGGCCGCCGCCGCCATGAGCCTCAGCTCCGTGTGCGTGGTGTCCAATGCCCTGCGTCTGCGGGGCTGGAAGCCCCCGGTCTTTCCCGATCAGCCTGTACCCACCGCTCCCCTGCCGGAGAGCGCCGTGTTCCAGTCTCAAGGAAAGGAGGAGAATACCGTGAACAAGACCATCCATATTGACGGCATGATGTGCGCCCACTGCACCGGCCGTGTGGAAAAGGCCCTCAATGACCTGCCCGGCGTAGAGGCCACCGTGGATCTGGACTCCAAGTCCGCCGCCGTCACCTGCACCCCCGACGTGTCCGATGACACCCTGCGTCAGGCCGTGGAGGACGCCGGCTACCACGTTACCGGCATCCGGTAATTGCCGCCTCCCACCACGGGGCTTTCCTCCCGGTGGGGACGCCCCATTCCATGGCATTTTCCCAAGAAAAAGAGCATCCTGTGAGGGCTATTTCCTTCACAGGATGCTCTTTTTAATTCTGTTATCCGTTGTTCTGCTGAACCACATAGGAGAAGTAGTACCCGCCGATTCCGTCCGTCAGCAGCCCCGTGTAGGCGCTGCTGAGCCGGCTGCTCTGGCCGGTAAAATACAAGGGGCATACATACCCCGTCTCCAGCAGCAGACGCTCGGCATCCTCCAGATAGGCGTCCCGTACCTCTACCTCGCCGCAGTCCGCCGCCACACCCATCAGCATATCGTAGGCGTGGGAGTAGAAGAACTCCCCCTCCTTGCTGCCGCTGGCCCACTGCCGCAGCAGGCCCATGGCGTCGTTGCGGTCGCTTTTCAGCGTTACCATAGCGATGGCAAACTCGCCGCTGGCCACATCCCGCTGTACCTCCTCGCCGGTAACGCCCTTCAGCGTCACCACAAGACCCAGCTGATCCCGCCACGTATCCCGTAGCAGCTGAGCGATCTTGGCGTTGACGTCACTCTCCTCATACAGCAGCGTCACCTGCCCCAGCCCCGCCAGACTGCTGGGGTCTGTCAGACCGGCCTGCTGCATCAGCTCCGCCGCCTTCTCACGGGCAGCCCTCAGCGCCTCTGGGTCGTTGTTAATGAGGTCGCCGCTCTCCGTGCGGAAGTCTCCGCCCATGGTGTTACGTATCCCTCCGGGAATCAGTCCGGTCGCCAGAGTCACCAGACGGCTCTCTGTCAGCGCCGCCAAGGCGTTCCGGTCGATGACCAGCGACATGGCCTGCCGCAGTTCCTCGCTGGCCAGGCTCTGTGCCATCTGGTTCACCAGCAGCGTCATCACCTGAGGATAGCTGTCCGGTGTCCATGTCTCCGGCTCATCCGCCAGCTCCTCTTGGGACAGTCCCAGTACGAAATCCACCTCGTTCTTTTTCAGCAGTTCCGTCCTCATCGCCGCATCCGGCTCGAACCGGAACACCAGCGTGCTCATTTGCAGTCGCCGCTGGTCGTAGTAGCTCTCCGGTACCGTGGCGGTCAGCAGACCGTTCTTCCATTCGCTGATGCGGTAGGCCCCGTTGGTACACAGGGCCGTGGGATCCGCCTGCCAGTTCTTCGGCTGCTCGCTGCGTACCGGCATGGTGGCCGCCGCCGTACACACGGCGCTTAAAAAGTAGGCGCACCGATTGCTGAGAGTCACCACAAAGGTGTTCTCTTCCGGGGCCGACACCTGCAGCTTGCTGACATCGCCGCTGCTGCGAACCTGCCGATACCCCGCCACCATCTCCAGCAGCGCCGCATTGGGGGAGGCCGTGGCCGGGTCCGCCAGCCGCTGCCATGCGTAGACAAAATCCGCCGCCGTCACCTTCTGCCCGTCGGACCACTTCATGTCCCGCAGGGTGAAGGTATAGGTCTGGGTTCCGTCGTTGTTGTCTGTGCAGGTATATTTCCGGGCAGCCCCGGCCTCCACCCGGCTGCCGCCCTGCCCGTCGGAGGACAGCTTCATGAGATTCTCATACAGATGGCTCACCACGATGCGCTCGGAGTCCGTGGTGACCATAGCCGGGTCCAGCGTCCCCGGCAGCTCCGGCAGGCATACCCGCAGCGTCTGCGGCTCCCGCCGGGTGCCGCAGCCCGCCAGCGCCGCCGCCATCACCAGCGTCAGCAGCAGGCAAACGCCCCGTTTCCAAATATTCATAGCCCCACCTCTTACTTCTCCAGCGGAACCACCGTGCCGTCCTCCTCCAGCTTGGCGGAGACGATCTGGCTGCGGGTGTTGCGGGCGATATCGTCCAGCCGCATCCGGCTGGGGAAATCCGACAGCAGCGTGTAGGCCACACCGTGGCGCTTGGCCCGCCCCGTCCGGCCGATGCGGTGGACGTAGTACTCATTCTCCTCCGGCACGTCGAAGTTGAAGACGGCGTCCACATCGTCCACGTCGATGCCCCGGCTGGCCACGTCCGTGGCCACGAACACATGGAGCTTGCCCTCCCGGAACTGGGCCATGACCTCCTCCCGCTTCTTCTGGGGGATATCTCCGTGGATGCACTGGGCGTCCAGCCCACGCATCTGCAAAAACTTCGTCAGCCGCTCCGTGGAGCCCTTGGTGTTGCAGAAGCAGATGACCCGCTCCAGCCCCTGCTTCTTGATGATGGCGGCAATGGCGTCCACCTTGGCGTCGGAGTCCACATCGAGGCGGTACTGCAAAATATCGGGCTTATTCTCCTGCGTGGCCTGCACCGTGATCTCCTCCGGATCCCGCTGATAGATCCACGAGATATCCATCACCTCACGGGAGATGGTGGCGGAGAACATCCCCAGATTCTTCCGGTTGGGGATCTTGTCCAATATCCGCCGCACATCGTGGATAAAGCCCATATCCAGCATCCGGTCCGCCTCATCCAGCACCACGGTGGACACCTCGTTCAGCACCACCGTCCGCCGCTTCATGTGGTCGGAGAGCCGCCCCGGCGTGGCCACCACGATCTGGGGCCGCCGCTTCAGGGCGTTGATCTGCTTGCCGATAGGCTGGCCTCCGTACAGGCACACCAGCCGCACCCCCTCGTGGCACACCGCCACCTCCCGCATCTCCTCGGTGATCTGCATGGCCAGCTCACGGGTGGGGGCCAGGATCACCGCCTGCACCGTCTCGCTCTCCGGGTCGATGCGCTCGATGATGGGGATGCCGAAGGCCATGGTCTTACCGGTGCCGGTAGGGGCCTTGGCGATCACGTCCTTCCCCGCCAGCATGGGGGGGATGCACCCGGCCTGTACGGGGGTACTCACCTCATATCCTTTGTTGTGTATGGCACGCATGGTCGCCTCCGACAGCCCAAAGCTCTCGAAGGGTGCGCCCTGTGTAATGTCCATAGTGTTGTCCTCGTTTTCGTATATTTTCAGCCATAATAGATTATCCCACCGCTGTCAATAGAGCGGCGCACCCTCCCGCCGGAGAATACGCCGCTCATCATCTCTTACTCCGCCCGTTGGCGCTGCACCTGCTCCACCGTGTGCCGGTACTGCTCCGCCGCCGTCTCGGCGCTCACCCTTTCCGGAGAGCCCATCAGCCGGAAACTCCCGTCCTCCAGCCTTACGCCGTAGGAGATGCCGCCGAAAAAGTACAGCGTTCCTCCGAAGCCGTCCCGCCGCCCTCCTCGGCCAGCCCCTCATAGGCCGGGATACCGTCGAAGGAGTAAGCACCGGTGCAAAGCTCCCCGCCCAGCGCATCCACTTGAAGATACCCTGTCTCCATGCCGCCGGTAGTCAGCCTGCACACATATCCGTTGCACCGGTCGTCGGGGCCGTAAAGGGGCCTGCCTTGGAGGATCGCCGTGGTATCGTCCCATGTGCAGTCCGGCCCGCCCTCCCCGGCGATGCGGCGGATTTCACCCTCTGCGAAGGTCATGGCCTGCTTTTCCGTCACGGATACCTCCGTCTTCTCCGGTTCTCTGCCGCCCCGACCTATCCAGAGCAGCACCAGCACAAGCACTGCCAGCAAGGATACCGCAAGCACCGCTATAATCCTTCCCGTTTTCATGATAGAGCCTCCTTTATCGCCCATCCAACCACTGTCTTTCTCCTTACTTTTACCATACCTCCACGGCAAAGTCAATAGATTCGTCCCTCATTTTTTGTGCAAAGTGCATATTTTCCATTTTACCTCCTCCAAATATTATAAATTATTGACAATTCATTTTCTTTACCATACAATTATCTTACCATATACCGAAAACATATCGTGTGAAAAGGAAGGCCACCGTGAAGCATCGAATCATCTATCTCTTGAGTGCACTGTGCATCCTGCTGACGGGATGCAGTGCCTTACCCGGGAACACCGGCGATGAGATCGCCTATTGGACCGGCGAGACCCCCTTCAATGCCGCCGTGATCCCGGCAGCGCCCACCTGCACCGACGGCGTATTTTACGCAGACGGTCAGGCCCTGCCCACCGAGACCTTCTCCGGTACCCTGCCGGAGGGACAGCTCACCTTCCTCTGGTGCCAATATGATGGGCAGATCTTCCTCCAGAACCAGCAGGAGGACTGGTCTGCCGAGCCCATCTCCGGCTCCATGGACGCCGTCCTGTGCCGCCTGCGTGACCCGGAGCAGCTGGATCAGGGCCGGTACGCTCTGGCGTGGCTGGAGAGCGGCCAACTGACGTGGCTGCTGCCCGACCTGCTGACCCCCTACGGCATCTGGCAGCTGGAGGTCTCCCCGGATTTGCAGCAAGCCATCTTCCTGACCAGGCAGGCGGATCGTCAGGGCGCTTTCTACTGCGACGGACAGCAGGTGGTGGATCTGGCCTCCGCCTGCGGCATAGCAGAGGATGCCTCCCTCATGCTCACCGCCCGCTGGCTGGGAGCGGATATCCTCGTGACAGCCACGGATGACGGAAGTCAGGAATCCCGCCTGACGGATGTCTATGTCTACGACTGCGCCACAGAACTGGCCCGGCCGACCGTGTCCCGTGCCGCCGCCTACATCCCCCAGAGGCAGGAGGACGGCCTGCAATTCTATACCGGTGCCGCCTATGCCACCTACCGGCAGAACGGAACCCTCTGGGTGACAAACCTCCGCACCGGAGAGACCCACGACACCGGCGTCTCCACCGATGCCCCATACCACATCTGCACCGTCGGTGAGGACATCGCCGTGGTACAGGAGCAGTAACCACCATAAAGGATAGGGCAGGGCCGACAAAATGTCGGCCCTGCCCTATCCTTTTCTTATTCTGACAGCGGAACCGCCCTCCTGCGGAGGCTCTCCCTGTCATGCGTTTCCCCTTTACAGTGCCTGTTCAATGGCCGCCAGCAGGTCGTCATACTCCTCGAAGGCCGGATACTGGGGATAGTCCGCTCTGATCTGCTCCGTGGTGCGGAACAGGAAGCCCGCCTTGCTGGCCCGGATCATCTCCAGATCGTTGTAGCTGTCGCCGGAGGCGATGGTATCGTAGCCCATGGACTGGAAGGCCCGGACGGTGGTGAGCTTGGAGTGACTGCACCGCATCCGGAAGCCGGAGATCATACCGTCCTCCCCCACCTCCAGCGTGTTGCACAGCAGGGTGGGCCAGTTGAGCTTCTCCATCAGCGGCAGACCGAACTGCTCGAAGGTGTCGCTGAGGATCACCACCTGCGCCTTAGTCCGCAGCCGGTCCAGAAACTCTCTGGCTCCCGGCAGCGGGTCAATGCGGCGGATGGTGTTCTGAATGTCCGTCAGCCCCAGTCCATGTTGGTGCAGAATGTCAATGCGCCAGCGCATCAGCTTGTCATAGTCCGGCTCGTCACGGGTGGTGCGCCGCAGCTCCGGGATACCGCTCTCCTCTGCGAAGGCGATCCAGATCTCCGGCACCAGCACCCCCTCCATATCCAAACAAACGATGTTCATAGTCCGCTCCTTTCAGCTCCTCATGACCTCTGCCAGCACATAGTCCAGCATCTGCTCCTTGTCGATGACGTCCCGATGGCGCACCGTCCGGCCCTGCAAACCGGCGAGATTCCTCGGCACCTCTGTGCCGGTGAGCCGGTGCAGCCGCTCCATCATGGCGAACTCGTCGCCGTCGCAGCCGCCCTCCAGCGCCCCCAGCACCGCCGCCGGGAACTTGTAGGGTGATGCCGTGGAGAGCACCACCACCGGAGCCCCGTCCTCCAGCCGCACCTGCTCTGCCGCCGACCACGCCACCGCCGTGTGGGGGTCGCAGAGATAGTGCTGCTCCTGCCACAGCCGACGGATGACCTCCGCCGCCCCGGCATCGTCGCAGCAGGCACAGTCGAACTCCGCCTGCAAGCGTTCCAACAGCCGGGGTGACACCTGATAGTGTCCCTTCCGGTTCAGCTGCTCCATCAGCCCCGCCACATAGCCGCAGTCCCCCTCCGACAGCAGGTACAGCAGCCGCTCCAGATTGCTGGACACCAGAATGTCCATGGAGGGCGATGTGGTCTTATAGAAGGGCCGCCGCCGGTCGTATACACCGGTGGAGATGAACTCCGTCAGCACATCGTTGGCGTTGCTGGCACACACCAGCCGCCCCACCGGCAGCCCCATGCGTTTGGCGAAGTACCCTGCCAGAATGTCCCCGAAGTTACCGGTAGGCACCACGAAGTGGACCTTCTCCCCCACCCGGATGCGCCCCGCCTGCACCAGATCGGCATAGGCCCGGAAGTAGTATACCACCTGCGGGGCCAGCCGCCCGATGTTGATGGAGTTGGCGGAGGATAGCACCGCACCGTGAAGGTCTTTCCCTTTACAGGCTGCAAAGACATTCTTCACGCCGGTCTGCGCATCATCGAAGTTCCCCCGGATGGCGCATACCCGGACGTTGCCGCCCTCCTGCGTCACCATCTGTGCCTCCTGCACCGGCGACACACCTCCGGCGGGATAGAACACCATGATCCGGGTGCCGGGTACGTCGTGAAAGCCCTCCAGCGCCGCCTTACCGGTATCGCCGGAGGTGGCGGTAAGGATCACCACATCCCCGGCCCCCTCCTGCTTGGCGGCGGCGCTCACCAGCCGGGGCAGCACCGACAGGGCCACGTCCTTGAAGGCGCTGGTGGGCCCGTGGTACAGCTCCAGCACATACCGCTCCCCCACCGGCACCAGCGGCGTCAGGTCATCGCTGGCGAATTTTCCGGCATAGCTGGCCCGCACCAGTCCGCTCATATCCTGAAAGTCCGGCAGCAGTATACCCAGAATGTCCGCCGCCATGGACATGGTATCCTTCTGCAAGGTCCCCTGCCAGTCAAAATCCAGCTTCCCCGGATCGCAGACATACAGTCCTCCGTCCGGTGCGATGCCCTCTAAAACGGCTCTGGCCGGGGCCGCCGTCAGCTTTTCATCCCTCGTGCTGTGGTAGATCATAAAAACGCTCCTTTTGCCACTTGCTTTTTCTGAAACAGTATGATACACTGTCTCCAAGAAAAAAGCAAGTGTTTTTATTCCGGGGACATAAATACTCTCTGTCCCCCACGGAGCAAACGGCACTGCATCCATGAAAGAAAGGCGATCCTCCTATGTTAAAGGTATTGAAATTCGGCGGCTCCTCTATGGCCGACGCCCATCAGTTTGCCAAGGTGAAGGCCATTGTGGACTCTGACCCCAGCCGCCGTGTGGTGGTGGTCAGCGCCGCCGGAAAGCGCAGTCGGGACGACCACAAACTGACGGACCTGCTGTATCTGTGCTACGCCCACCTGCAATACGGCGTCAGCTGCGACGCCGTGTTCGACATGATCCGCAGCCGCTATCTCTCCATCCGGGACGAGCTGCACCTGTCCACACCGCTGGAGGCGGAGTTCGCCGCCTTGCGGGAAAAGATGGACCGTGGTATCAGTCAGGACGAGCTGGTGAGCCGGGGCGAGTACTTCGCCGCTCGCCTCATGGCGGACTATCTGGGCTACGATTTTCTGGACAGCATCTGCTGGCTCCGCTTCCGGCTGGACGGCACCGTGGATCAGCCCGCCAGCTACGAGGCCCTGCGCCGCACCGCCTCCGGCCGCCGGGTGGTGATCCCCGGCTTCTACGGGGCCATGCCCGACGGCAGCGTCAAGACCTTCACCCGCGGCGGCAGCGACATCACCGGCGCTCTGGCGGCGGCGGCGCTGGACGCCGACGTCTACGAGAACTGGACCGACGTCTCCGGCTTCCTCATGGCCGACCCCAAGATCGTGCAGGACCCCCGCCCCATCGAGCGCATCACCTACGCCGAGCTGCGGGAGCTCAGCTATATCGGAGCGCAGGTGCTCCACGAAGGGACCGTCTCCCCGGTGCGGGAGAAGAACATCCCCCTGAACATCCGCAACACCAACCAGCCCGACCACCCCGGCACCATGATCCGGGAGCGCTTCGACGAGCCGGAGCTGGCAGACGAGAACCTCATCACCGGCATCGCCGGCCGTAAGGATTTCTCCGTCATCACCATCACCAAAAATGGGATGTCCTCACAGGCCGGCGTCCTGCGACAGATCCTGGAGGTGCTGGAGCGCTACGGCATCAACGTGGACTACCTGCCCTCCGGCATCGACACGGTATCGCTGGTGGTGTCGGCCCAGAAGGTGACCCCGTGCCTGTATCCCATGCTGGGTGATCTGCAAAAGGAGTTGAAGCCCGACAGCATCCATGTGACGGACAACATGGCCATCGTGGCCGCCGTGGGCCGGAAAATGGCCTATAAGCCCGGCACCTCCGGCCGCATCTTCGCCAAGCTGGGTGAAAACGGCATCAACATCCGCATGATCACCCAAGGCCCGGAGGAACTGAATATCATCGTGGGCGTGGACGGCAGCGACTTTGAGCGTGCCATCCGTGTCCTGTACGACAGCTTTGTAAAATAAGGAGGAACCAAACTATGAACGTTGCCATTCTGGGCGCCACCGGTGCGGTGGGCCGTGAAATGATGAAAATACTGGCCGAGCGCAGCTTTCCCGCGGAGGAGCTGCGGCTGCTGGCCTCCCCCCGCTCCGCCGGGCAAAAGCTGCTCTGGCAGGGCCGGGAGCTGACGGTGCAGCCCGCTGAGGACAGTGCCTTCGAGGGTATGGACATCGTGCTGGGCGCTGCGGAGAACGACATCGCCAAGCGTTTCGCCCCGGCCATCGTTAAGGCGGGCGCCGTGTTCGTGGATAATTCCAGTGCCTTCCGCATGGACCCCAATGTGCCGCTGGTGATCCCGGAGATCAACCCGGAGGACGTCCGCCGCCACAAGGGCATCATCGCTAACCCCAACTGCACCACCATCGTCTCGCTGGTGGCCATCAACGCCCTGAATCAGGACAGCCCCATCCAGAGCATCATCGCCTCCTCCTATCAGGCGGTGTCCGGTGCCGGGGCCGGTGGCCCCCGTGAGCTTATGGAGGAGGTGGAGCTTCTGCGGGAGGGCAAGCCCGTCCACCCGCAGGTGTTCCAGTACCAGATCGCCTACAACGTCATCCCCCAGATCGGCGGCGAAGCCTATGAGGGCTACACCTCTGAGGAGATGAAGATGCAGAACGAGGGCCGCAAGATCATGCACCTGCCGGACCTGCGGGTCAGCTGCACCTGCGTCCGGGTACCTGTGGTGCGGAGCCACAGCGTCTCGCTGGTGGTCCGCACCCGTGAGAAGATCTCCGTCCAGCGGGCCAGAGAGCTCATCGCCGCCGCCCCCGGCTGCCGTCTGGTGGACGATCTGGCCAACCGACAGTACCCCATGCCGCTGGACACCAGCGATCAGGACACCGTATTCGTGGGCCGCATCCGGGAGGATCTGACCTGTGACAACGGTCTGAATATCTGGTGCTGCGGCGATCAGGTCCGCAAGGGCGCCGCCACCAACGCCGTGCAGATCGCCCAGCTGCTGCTCCCCTGATAACAGAATACATAAAGTGTCCCTGCTTCACAGGAAGCAGGGACACTTTATGTATCTTTCCCTTATTCGATGGATTTCAGAGACTCCGCCATGCTGATGCGCCGCAGCTTGAAGTACATCACCACGTTCACGATGGCGGCAAACACCGCCGTCAGCAGTATGGAGAACATCACGCTCTGCCATGCGATCCGCACGTCGAAGGCGATGGTGTCAATGCGGATCTGGCTCATCACATAGGCGTGGAGCCACTTGCCCAGCGGCAGACCCACCAGCATCCCCAAAAACGTCAGGGTGTTGTTCTCCCGGAACACATAGGCCGACGTCTCTCCGGGATAGAAGCCAAGCACCTTGATGGTGGCGATCTCCCGGATGCGCTCGTTGATATTGATGTTGGTGAGGTTATACAGCACGATAAAGGCCAGCGCCCCGGCGCATACCGTCACCATCCACACAATGTAATCCAGCACCGACATCATGGTCCCCACCCGCTGGCGGGTATCCAGATTCACCGATACCGCCGAGACGTTCTCCAGATCCAGAATCCGGGCCGAGGCGGCGTGGACACCTGCGTCGGAGTTATCCGCCACCCGGATGAAGGCGGTTTTCACCGGCGGCACGCTGCCCCACTGATCCCGGCAGGTGTCCGCTGACACGATGGCGTAGTTGGACACGTAGTTGTCAAAGATGCCGCTGACCGTCACCGTCAGGGTGTTCATGTCGCTGTCCCGCAGGGTCACGGTATCCCCCACGGACACTCCCAGCGCCTCCGCCAGAGCGTCGTTGAGCAGCGACTCCCCCGTTCCGGGCATGGACAGCTTCTCGCCGCCCCGGTGGAGGTCCATCATGCCCTCCAGACTGCTCTGAGGCACCAGCAGATTCACCGTCTTGGCTCCGCCGCCTGCCTCCACCGTCACGGAGCCGTCGTGGAGGAACACCACCGCCGACACATCGGCGGCCTGCCGGGAAAACGCCTGCTGCGTCTGCGCATCCATCTCCTCTGTGAAGGACACCGCCGCATCGTACAGGGTAATTTCCTCGAACTGATAGTCCACCACATTGGCGATGGAGTCCTTGATGCCGAAGCCCGTCAGCAGCAGCGCCGTGCAGCCGCCGATGCCCAGCACCATCATGAAGAACCGCTGCTTGTACCGCAGCACGTTCCGCAGGGATACCTTGGTCAAAAAGCCCAGCCGCTTCCATAGGAAGGTGATGCGCTCCAGCAGCACCCGCTTGCCCTCCTTGGGGGCCTTGGGCCGGATCAGTTCCGCCGGCACCTCCCGCAAGAAGCCACGGCACACCAGATAGGTGGCCCCCAGAGCGCACAGCAGATAGGTGGCTACGGAGATGGCCGCCAGCTTCCCATCCAGCACAAATTCAATGGGGATCCCGAAGCCGTACATGATGTTATAGGCGTGCCAGAGGATCTTGGGAAAGATGTAGGAGCCTCCCACAAAGCCGATGGCGCACCCCAGCAGCGAAGCGCTGCCGGAGTAAAAGAAGTACTTGAACAGGATGGCCCCCCGGCCATAGCCCATGGCCATCAGTACGCCCAGTTGGGTGCGCTGCTCCTCCACCATGCGGGTCATGGTGGTGATGCACACCAGCGCCGCCAGCAGGAAGAAGAACAGCGGGAACACACGGGAAACTCCCGCCACAATGTTGGTGTCGCTCTCGAAGCATACATAGCCCACGTTGGTGTCCCGGCCCAGCACATAGGTGTCCGGCTCTTTCAGATCCTCCAGCTTCTGCCGGGCATCGTCCAGTTCCCCCTCATGGTCGGACAATTCCCTTTCGCCGTCCTCCAGCTCCTGCCGGGCGCTCTCCAGCTTGGGACCTGTCTCCTCCAGCTGGGCCTTGGCCGCCGCCAGCTGCCGGGCCGACTCCTCCAGCTTCTCCTGTGCCTGTGCCAGCTGCCGCTCCGTGTCATCCAGCGCCGCACCCGCCGCATCCAGCTGGGCCTTGCTCTGGGCCAGCTGCGCCGCCGTTGCCTCCAGCTGCGCCTGATTCTGAGAAAGCTGCGCCGCTGTGGCGTCCAGCTGCTCCTTCATGGCCGCCAGCTTGGCCTGCAGGACCGGCAGCTCCGGGCTATCCTCCGGCAGGGCCGCCGCCTGCTGCTCCAGCAGCTGATACTGCGCCAGCGCCTCCTGATACTGCGCCTGCGCCTCCTGATACTGCCGCTGGCCCTCCTCATAGCCGGCCTGCCCCTGATTGTATTGGCTCACGCCGTTTTCATAGTCCTTCCGGGCCGTCTCATAGGCCGCCCGGCCACTGTCGTATTCTGCCAGCCCATCCCGGTACTGGCCGGCGCCCTCTATATAGGATGCATGTCCGTCCTTGTACTGGGCAAGGCCGTCGTAGTATTCCGCCCAGCCCGTTTCCAGCTGCTTCCGGGCGTCGTCCAGCTGCTGCTGGGCATCCGCCAGCTTTTCCTGCGCCTCACTGCGGAGAGAGTCGTACCGCAGCTGCGCCCGCTGGGCTGCCAGATCCTTCAGGGGCTGCTCCATGGCCTCCACGGCATCGTCATAGGCCGCCGTATAGATGCGGCCATCTGCCCCGGTGAGGGTCACGTCGATCTCCGTGTAGTAGTCCATCGCAAAGCCCTCCGGCAGTAGATAGACAAACGCCGCCACGGTGCCGTTTCCCAGCGCCGTGCCGCCCCGCTCATAGTTGATGTACATAGGACTGGCAGCCACGCCCACCACCGTATATTCCCGGCTGGCGAAGGTATCCATCGTATCGGCGGAGTTGTTGTCCGACAGCCGGATGACGCTGCCCAGTGCGCTCTCATCGTAGCGCCATGCGTCCACCACGCACTCGTCAGCCTTCTCCGGCAGCCGTCCCGCCTGTAAGCTCAGGCGGTTCACCTGCTGCGTCAGGGAGTGGGCCTTCAGCACCATGTCGGAGCCGTCCTCCCCCACGCACAGCACGTCGGCGGAACGGGCGCCCTCGGCGGCGGATACGCCATCCAGCTTCCGGAAGGCATCCACATCCTCCTCCGTCCAGCCCAGAGTGGAGAGGATCCGGTCATCGAACATGGCCAGATCCTTCAAATAGTGATTGGCGGTGGAGATCATAGCGGTGCGGGTCACCCGCAGTCCGGCAAAAAAGCCCACACCCAGCGCAATAATGGCCAGAATGGCCAGATACCGGCCCAAGCTGGTTTTGATCTCCCGAAAAGCAGTTTTCAGCAGCATATCCTCACCACTCGATCTCTTCCACAGGGATGACGTGTTCATTCTTCCGCACGGACTGGATGGTGCCGCTCTTGATGGAGATGACCCGATCCGCCATGGCCGTCAGAGCGGAGTTGTGGGTGATGATGACCACCGTCATTCCCGTCCGGCGGCAGGTATCCTGCAGCAGCTTCAGAATGTTCTTGCCGGTAACATAGTCCAGCGCACCGGTTGGCTCGTCGCACAGCAGCAGCTTGGGGTTCTTGGCCAGTGCCCGTGCAATGGCCACCCGCTGCTGCTCGCCGCCGGAGAGCTGGGCCGGGAAGTTCTTCATCCGCTCCCCCAGTCCCACCTCCCGCAGCACCTCTGCCGCATCCAGCGGATGGGGGCAGAGCTGGGCGGCGATCTCCACGTTCTCCAGCGCCGTGAGGTTCTGAATGAGGTTATAAAACTGGAACACAAAGCCCACGTCGCGGCGGCGGTACTCCGTCAGCTGCCGCCGGTCGTAGCGGGAGATATCCCGGCCATCCAACTTCACCGTGCCGCCGGTGAGGGTATCCATACCCCCCAAAATATTCAGCAGCGTGGTCTTTCCGGCACCGGAGGCCCCTACGATGACGCAGATCTCCCCCTTTTCCACCTGAAAGGTGGCGTCCCGCAGCGCCGGGATCTCCACCGCTCCGGTGTGGTAGATCTTGCTGACCTTTTCAAATTCTACAAAAGCCATTGTGACCTCCTCGCTTCTCCAGAATGTTTCTTTTATTATACAATTCCGATTCCGGATTATCAATGGACAATCTCTGAACTTTTAGAGAAAATACGCAAAAATTGGACACTTCCCCCATTTTCCTGACAGTCTGTGGACATCGTATGGACCTGCAAGGGAGCCGCTTTCCGTCCGTTTTTCTCCTCTGGACGCCCCGATTGCTTCCGGGGTACCATCTCCCTTTGGGAACAGACATCTCTTCTTGGGACGCACGGACAGGATATGTATATTCTGCATAAAATCCATCTGCATCTATCAATCTATTTTTACATATGTGCATCTTTACACTACTTCGCTAAAGTGTTAAAATACATCCATCGTCAGCGGGACAACCAGTCGCTGTGAATAAGCGACCGGGAGCATATGGTCAATCGGAACCGCAAACTACGGGAGCGGCTGCCCGGTGCCATGCGATAGACCGTAGAAAGACGAGAGAGACAGCCTTGATCCATGCGGTTTCGTCAGAAATGAGGTTTTGGTATGGAGCGACACCATCGATAACAGATAGAAAGCACAGGCGCCCCAAAAGTGGGGCAGCCTCCGGCGGGGCAGCTTCCATAGCACCCTCGATGCCCCAAGGAAACCGGTGAAAATCTCGGCGGCGGTTCTTGATAAAGGCCCACAGAGAGGAAACCTGCGAAAATCCCAATCGGGCGACGGCGAAGGCGGCTGGAATCTGCCGACGAAAACAACAACGGAAGCCAGCAACAGAAACGGCGCTGCGATGAGGGCTGTCGAAAACCGCCCACGGAAATCCGCGGCATAGGCCATCGGCAGAAGGGCCAGTAGGGTTGTGGTAAGGACAGGCGGAAAGTCGCAGAAAACGGCGGTGGAAATCGGCAGCGGGACTTGCAAGTTCCGGAAAAGTAAGCGATAATAGCGGCAGGGCTTATGCCACTCAGCGTAGGGCTTATGTCACTCAGCGTAGGGCTTGTGCTGCCCGGCACAGTGCATTGCAGTGCAGCCTATCGCAGCTCGATCCGGACCATGCAGGCCAACGTGACCAAACGTAGTGCATCACCATCTAACACAAAACAAACACAAAACAAACACAACACATCTGTTACCACACATCCGTGTACCATATCAAGGAGGATATTCCCATGAAAAAGTTCAAGCAGCTTCTGTGTCTGGCGCTGGCACTGACCATCAGCGCCTCCCTGCTGGCCGCCTGCGGCCAAAAGAACAACGGCGGAAGCAAGGATTCCGACGAAAAGGTTCTGACCTACGCCGTGGAGGGTGGCTCCGCCGGTGAAGAGATCGCTCTGGAGAAGGGCTGGAAGGTCACCACGCTGGAGGATCAGGCCGCCGCCCTGATGGAGGTGGCCTCCGGCACCTCCGACGCCGCCATCATCGATCTGCTGATGGCCGGGGCCATGATCGGTGAGGGTACCAGCTACCCCGATCTCACCTACACCGACAGGCTCACCGAGGAGGAGTACGGCATCGGCTGCCGCAAGGGCTCCGATCTGGCGCAGTACATTAACTGCGTGCTGGGCGATGCCTATCAGAGCGGAACCATGCAGAAGCTGGCCCAGCAGTACGGCATCACCGAGGAGCTGCTGGTCCCACAACAGGAGAGCACCTTCACCACCGGAGAGGACAGTGACGTCAGCTATATCCAGCAGAAGGGTACGCTGGTGGTGGGCATCACGGAGTTCGCCCCCATGGACTATAAGGATGAAAATGGCCAGTGGATCGGCTTTGACGCAGACCTTGCCAAGCTGGTGGCGGAGCGTCTGGGTGTGGAAATTCAGTTCGTGGTCATCGACTGGGGCCAGAAGATCAATGAGCTGGACAGCAAGGCCATCGACGTGGTGTGGAACGGCATGACCCTCACCGACGGCGTTATGAGCGCCATGGCCTGCACCAACGCCTACTGCAAGAACGCACAGGTCGTGGTGGTGCGTGGTCAGTAAATACCGGCCAGAATGCCGCTGCGGGGGCTGTCCGCCGCAGCGGCATTTTTTATGGCGGCCCGTGAAAAGGGCGGCCTGTGAAATCTGAGTGTAAGGAGTTCTTCCCATGTTCTGGTCTGTGACACTGTCCCTGCTGGAGGGGCTGCGTGAGGTGGTGAAGCTGTTCGCCCTGACGCTGGTATTCTCTCTGCCGCTGGGGCTGGCGGTGACCTTCGGCTCCATGAGCAAGTGCCGTCCGGTCAGCTGGTTTTTTAACGTTCTGGTGTGGATCGTCCGGGGAACACCCCTGATGCTGCAGCTGATCCTGATTTTCTACGGCCCCGGCATCTGGCTGGGCCACAACATCTGGGGCAGCCAGCGGATGCTGGCGTGTACCGTGGCCTTTGTGCTGAACTACGCCTGCTACTTCTCCGTCATCTACCGGGGCGGCATTGAGGGCGTGCCTGCCGGGCAGCGGGAGGCGGGAGAGGTACTGGGCCTCACCCGCAGGCAGATCTTCTTTAAGATCACCCTGCTGCAGATGGTGAAGCGCATTGTGCCGCCTATGTCCAATGAGATCATCACGCTGGTGAAGGACACCTCGCTGGCCCGCATCATCTCCATCATGGAGCTGACCAAGGTGGGCGAGAGCTACATCAAGGCGCAGGGCATCACATGGCCCCTGTTTTACACGGGGGTATTCTATCTGGCCTTTGTGGGGCTGCTGACACTGCTGTTCCGGTACATCGAGCGCAGGCTCAGCTATTTTCGGTAAGGAGGGGGTACTATGGCGATCCTGGAGGTGGCGCAGCTGGAGAAAAGCTTCGGCGGCACCAGAGTTTTGCAGGACATCAGCTTTTCGCTGGAGGAGGGACAGGCTCTGTCCATCATCGGCTCCTCCGGCAGCGGAAAGACCACGCTGCTGCGGTGCCTGAACTTTTTGGAGACACCGGACAGCGGCCGCATCGCCGTCCGGGGACGGAATCTGCTGGACGGGAGCCTGTCCCCTCAGGAGCGGCGGCGGAACCGGCTGCACTTCGGGCTGGTGTTTCAGGATTTTAATCTGTTTCCCCAATATACGGCGCTGGAGAATGTAACGCTGGCCCGGCGGCTGCTGGCCAAGTCCGAGAGAACCGGGGAGGCCCCGGAGGCCATCCGCCGGGAGGGCGAAGCCCTGCTGGAACAGATGGGTCTGGGAGATCGGATGGGACACTATCCCCACCAGCTCTCCGGCGGACAGAAGCAGCGGGTGGCCATTGCCCGTGCGCTGGCCATGAAGCCGGACATTCTGTGCTTCGATGAGCCCACCTCGGCGCTGGACCCGGAGCTTACCGGGGAGGTGCTGAAGGTCATCCGGCAGCTGGCCCGGCAGCGCACCACCATGGTCATCGTCACCCACGAGATGGCCTTTGCCCGTGATGTGGCGGATCAGGTCATCTTCATGGACGGTGGCGTCATCGTGGAGCAGGGGGAGCCACGCATGGTGATGGATCACCCCAAGGAGGAGCGCACCCGGCAGTTTCTGGCCCGGTACGCACAGGGATAAGGCTTTCTACGAAAAAAGAGCGCAGGCATCGCCTACGCTCTTTTTCTGCTATCTTACACGGGGGATCAGCAGCAGCCCCGACGGCAGCGGAGTCTCCTGCTCCAATCCGTTGGCGGCGCAGATGGCCTGCTCATCCGTGCGGTAGCGCTTGGCCAGCTCCCACAGGCTCTCCCCTTTCTTCGGCCGGCACAGCACCAGAGAGGGACGCCGTCCCGGCTCCGGCTCCGTCAGCTCTGCGGCGGTAATGGCGTCCCATGTGCATCGGCGGCTGCGCTCCACCGTCAGCTCCACCGGGACCGTCGGTTCCAGTCCCGTGCCGGAGGGGCGCAGGCTGGGAGACAGGCAGGCGGCGCGGGCGGTGGTCACATCCCCAGGCACGGGGGCGGCGGCCTCGTCGGTGCGCTCCGCCGTGACCGGTGCGCCGGATTCGTCCAGATACAGCAGCCGCAGCCGCAGAGGGGTGCGGAGGGTGGTATGATCCCCCTCCTGCCCTGTGGTGACGGCGCCGCAGTCCGCCGCCGTCACATACAGGAAGGGGCGGCTCTCCAGCTCCTGATGTACCTCCGGCTGTACCGTCTCCGGGGGCCAGGTCTCCGTCAAGGTCAGGCTCTGGCGCTGGAGAGCGGTGTCCCAGCGGGTGCTGTACAGGTCCGTCACCGGGGCGACGGTGACCGTCTCATAGGTCCGCACCAGTAGGCTCAGGGTCAGCTCCACCCCGATGGCGGCTGCGCCGTCGCTGCGGATGAGCCGTGCCGTGCCGCAGGAGCCGGTGACCGTGACCTGCGCCTCCTCCGGGACGGTAAGGCCGTCCAGAAGGCAGGAAAAGGGCAGGGTATCCTCCCATGTGTGGAGGGAGCCGTCCTGCGTGCGGTACAGCAGGCAGATGCGGGCCTCGCCCTTTGCCAGCAGGCGGCTCCCCACCGGCTGGCTGCCGGTGATGCGGGGGCAGATGCGCTGGGCCAGCAGTTCCTCCGGCGGCTCGCCCCAGTCCTGGGGCTGGAGCTCCTGAGTCACGCTGCTCTGCCGCTGCGTCACCGAGGTCAGCAGGGTAAGGGACTGCTCCTGACGGTGCAGGCGCAGGGTAGGCTCCTCCCCTACGCCGGTGCAGATGCGGTGGCGGCGGCAGGTGTAGCCGGTGAGAGTCAGCTCCGGCATGACCCGCAGGTACAGCTTTCGGCCGGTGACGGCTCTGGCCTCCGTCAGCAGCAGGCGGCCCGCCATGCAGACGGTGTCGCAGCCGGTGAGGCGCTTGTCGTCCGCCTGGGTCAGAAACGGCACCGGCAGCGTCAGGCTCCGCAGGCCGGGGCTCTCCTCCGAGGTATAGAGCACCGTGACCAGCACCGAGCCGCTGATCTGCCGGCTCGTATATTCCCGCAGGCACAGCTGTCCTACGGCGTCCACGATGCGGGTGACCTCCGGGCAGTACTCCGGGATCGCCGCCTCCAGCGTCTCCTCCTGCGTCAGGGTAACGCTCTCCCCTGCCTCGCAGCAGGACAGCTCCGTATATTGCAGTTCCAGCTCCATGTTTTCGTCCTCCCGTAATTTCTTACTGCGCTGGACTACTCTATGAGCCGTTTCCGCCGTTTATTCCCGGATGCCGAAGAGCATCCGCAGAACCCCACGCAGCAGACGGGGCGACTTCCAAACCACGATCTTCACAGCAGCTACCTCCTATCCTTCAAGCAGGCGATCCCACAGGCGATCAGCAGGAACGACACCAGAAACATCAGCACGCCCACCGGAAAGATGGCGGCAATGAGGATGCCCAGTCCCAGCCCCAGTGCACAGATGCCCAGAAATCTCCCGCAGCCGTCTCCGTGTCTCATGTGACGTCCCTCCCTCTCCGTTTCGCTTCTATGGCAGTATATGCCGGAAGGTGCGGGCGTGACAGCGGCGGCGCACAAAGAGAGAGCGGAAGCGATGCTTCCGCCCTCTCTGAGCGTTCTCTATTTGTGCTGCCAGTCCCGCAGGTCCTTCAGCTCGTCATACAGCCGCACATAGCTGCGGTGGCGGCTGGCGGGGATCCTCCCGTCCTTCACCGCCTGCAACACGGCGCAGCCCTTTTCCTTCACATGGCTGCACCCCACGAACCGGCACTGGCCCAGATAGGGAGCAAACTCCGGGAAGGTCTCCGGCAGGCGGGCCTTCAGCTCCAGATCTAACTCCTCCGTGTCGAAGGAGGAGAAGCCCGGCGTGTCGATAACGTAGGTATCCTCGTCCAGCGGGAACATCTCCACATGACGGGTGGTGTGGCGGCCACGGCCCAGGGCCTTGCTGACCTCCCCCACCGGCAGGCCGAACACCGGCTCCATGGCGTTGAGGATGCTGGACTTGCCCACGCCGGAGTTGCCGGTGAGGGCGTTCAGCTTTCCCTTCATGGCACGGCGCAGCTCCGGCAGGCCCTCTCCGGTGGCGGCACTGACCCGCAGCACCGGAATGGTGGAGGCGGCATAGCTGTCGTATAGCTCCTGCGCCGGGTCCAGATCGCACTTATTCAGGCACAGCAGCACCCGGCAGCCCTTCAGGACGGCGATGGAGGCAATGCGATCGATGAGGTAGGGATCCGTGGTGGGGATGGCCTGTGAGCCGATGATGACCAGCTGGTCGATGTTGGCGGCGGCGGGGCGGGCAAACCGATTCTGCCGGGGCTCGATGGCCTCCACGAAGCCCTCGCCGCCTCCCAGATCACGGACCTGTACCCAGTCCCCCACCAGCGGACTGATGCCCTCCCGGCGGAATTTTCCTCTGGCCCGGCATTGCAGCAGTCCCTCCGGTGTGCGGACGTAGTAGAAGCCGCTGAGGGCCTTTTCAATGCGGCCCCGGCTCAAAAGCTGACCACCTGAGAGGCCACCTCGGTGCCGTTGATATACAGGTACACCGTGATGCTGGTTCCCTTGTCACCGGTAAAGGTATGGCTGACGGAACGGGCGGCGGCGGGGTCCGTGGTATCCACCGTGGTGGAGTAGACGACGGTGGTATCCTGACGGATCTCCACGTTCAGGATGCCCAGCTCCGGATTCAGGTACTCGCCGGGGATATCGAACGTCACCGTCTGCTCCGTGGTCTGAGACGGCTCGGGGCCCTTGCTGACGGTAAAGACGATCTCGGTGCCGGGGGCTACCTCCGTTTTGGGAGCGAGGCTCTGGCGGATGACGCTGCCCTCCGGCACGGTGGCATCGTACTCATACTGGTGAGCGCCCACGGTGAGACCGGCGTTCTCGGCCTGCAGGGCGGCATCGTCCACGCTGAGACCGGCGTAATTCTGCACGGTGACGGGCTTGGTCTCCGGCCCCTTGCTGACGGTCAGCAGGATGCTGTCGCCCTTCTTGATGCTCTCACCGGCGGCGGGGGTACTGCTGATGACCTTACCGGCGGCATACTCGTCGGAGTACACCTCCCGGATCTGGACATTCAGGTTCAGATTCAGGTTTGTCAGCTCCACCTTGGCGTCCTGCACATCCTCGCCCAGAACTTTCACCATGAGGTTGGTCTCCTCCTTGGCGCAGATCCAGACGGTGATCTTCAGGTTATTCTTGCGGACATGGCCGGACTTGGGGTCCTGCTCGATGATCTGGCCGGGCTGATAGTTGCTGTCGGCCTTGCTGCCGGCCACCTCGATCTGGAACACGCCCTTGATGCCCTCCATCTGCTGGGCCTCCTCCACGGTCTTGCCCAGAACATCGGGAACCTTATAGGACTGGGCGGCGGGGTTATCGTTGATGCCGCTGAACACGAACTTGAACAGCAGGAACACCACCAGCAGCGCTGCGGCAAAGCCGCCCACCACGATGGCTATGAGCTTTTTATCCCGCTTTTTCTCCTCCGCCGGGGTGCGCTCCTTGCGGGCGGCCTGAATGGCGGCGGTGGGGATGGCCTGCGTAGGCTCGTGATCCTCCGGCTCCTCCAGATCGGCACGGATATAGCCAAGGTCCACGGAGTTATTCTTGCGGAACTTCTCCAGATCCTCCAACATGGCATCCGCCGAGGGGTAGCGCTTCTCCAGATTGGCGCACATGGCCTTCATGCAGATCAGCTCCAGCGCCTCCGGGATATCGGGATCGATCTCACGGGGGGCCAGTGGGACGGAGCTCAGGTGCTGGATGGCCACGGACACGGCGGACTCCCCCTCAAAGGGCAGACGGCCGGTGAGCATCTCATAGAGCACCACGCCGGCGGAGTAGATATCGCTGCGGGCGTCGGTGCGGTCACCTCTGGCCTGCTCCGGGGAGATGTAGTGGACGGAGCCC
>ERZ834694.1205-NODE-1205-length-24327-cov-29.688406_pt1 | contig 24327 bp, 19 predicted proteins | sample MGYA00519691_ERZ834694 | MGnify/ENA primary metagenome ERZ834694 (study PRJEB31850, sample SAMEA3708758) | human gut metagenome | biome: human gut; feature: human-associated habitat; material: faeces | place: China | collected 2014 ... | reverse complement strand
CCTGTGACCCTCTGCTTGTAAGGCAGATGCTCTCCCAGCTGAGCTAAGATCCCATGTCGTCAACCGACTTGATTATTATATACAGTCGGCACCTTATTGTCAACAACTTTTTTCATTTTATTTAAAAAATTTTTAACTATTCAGAAGTCTCTCCACAAGCTTCACGCACTCTGCCGCATCCTTTGAATATCCGTCGGCTCCTATCTCGTCTGCAAAGCTTTGTGTAATGCAGGCTCCACCGATTACAACCTTGCTCTTACAGCCCTTTTCCTTACATATTTCCACTACATCCTTCATGCGCATCATGGTGGTGGTCATAAGAGCTGACAGTCCGATAACTGCCGCATTCGTCTCAATCGCCTTGTTGACAATATCCTCACAAGGCACATCCTTTCCCATATCAATCACGTTGTAGCCATAGTTTTTAAGCATAAGCACGACAAGATTCTTTCCTATATCATGGATATCCCCCTCCACCGTTGCAATGACAAGAGTCGGCATATCATCACCTGAGTCCTTCTTTTCAAGTAACGGCTCCAGATGTTCTATAGCAAGCTTCATGGTATTTGCACTGCCGATAAGCTGTGGCAGGAAATATTTCTTCTGGTTAAAAAGCTCTCCCACCTCATTAATAGCCGGAATCAGGCTGTTATTAATAATCTGGTCAGGCTTTGCCCCATCAGAAAGCATTTTCTTTACTTCATCAATTATATTGCCCTTGTTTCCCTTTAAGACAGCCTGAAATACCGCATCCTTACTGCCCGCTGCGCCTGTGCCGTTTGAAGCAGACGCATCATTGTCCGACTTTTTCACAACAACAGTCTCATATTTTGCCTTTTCCTCCGCAAGCCTGCTCATGCGCTCGATGTATGCTATATCGCTGTCAGGTCTGTCGAGCAGCATATCCGATGCAAATGCAGCATTCATCAAAAGCTCCTGTGATGGATTGGCAATAGCCATGGTAAGTCCCTTGCATATGGCCATTGTAAGAAACGCTGTGTTCACGTACATACGCTCAGGCAGTCCGAAGGATATATTTGAAAGTCCGCATATTGTAGGAAGCTTTTTCTCATCCTTGCAGTACGCAATGGTCTCATAACACTCGATTGCGGCCTTTGGATTTGCACCAATTGTCGCAACAAGTCCATCCACCACGATATCCTCATGTGCCATTCCAAGCGAAAGTGCCTTGTCATAAATAGTATTTATAATCTGCTTTTTCTCCTCGACATCCTTCGGCAATCCTGCATCCGAAAGTGGTAAGAGTATGAACATCGCCCCATATTTTGCCGCAAGAGGCAGAAGCTTTTCCATCTTCTCAGTCTCAAGGGAAATAGAATTGATGAGAGCTCTTCCCGGATAAATCTTAAGAGCCTCCTCTATCACCTCCACATAGCTTGAATCAATACAAAGCGGGCAGTCCACTGTAGATGAAACCTCATATATAACCGATTTCATCATCTCCTTCTCATCGATACCGTTCATGCCCATATTGATATCAAGTATTTTCGCACCATTTGTCTCCTGCTCCATAGCCATCTGGCGCACCAGGTCAAGCTTTCCCTCACGAAGCTGTGCCTGCAGCTTTTTCTTGCCTGTAGGGTTGATTCTCTCTCCGACCACAGTAAAGTTGCCATCTAAGTCAATCTCTACATTCTTTCGTTCGGACGCAAGCACTCTTCTATGATGCTCAAGTGGCTTATGAACAGGCATTGACTTTACGGCCTCTGTGAGTGCACGGATATGCTCCGGCGTGGTGCCACAGCAGCCTCCGACAATAGATGCCCCTGCCTTCACAAGTCCTCTCATCGCATCCGCAAACATATCCGGAGTCATCTTGTATACAGTTTTACCATCCTCAAGCTCCGGAAGCCCTGCATTTGGCTTTGCAATAAGCGGCACTGTAGAGTACTCTGCCATTTTTTCAACCAGCGCTATCATCTCAGCAGGTCCAGTCGAGCAGTTCACTCCGATAGCATCCACCCCAAGTGACTGCAGCACGACAACAGCAGTCTCAGGCGGTGTACCAAAAAGAGTCCTGCCATCCTCGTTATAGGTGAGTGTCACCATAATAGGCAGGTCGCTTACCTCTTTTATAGCAAGCACTGCCGCTCTGCACTCCTGAAGACTCATCATTGTCTCAACCACAAAAACATCTGCGCCCGCCGCATCAAGGATCCTCGCCTGCTCCTTGTACACCTCCAAAAGCTCCTCAAACATCAGATCCCCAAGTGGAAAAAGCTGTCTGCCGGTCATCGTCATATCTGCTGCTACAAGTGCCCTATCCCCGACAGCCTGCTTTGACAGGCCAACCAGTGTGGTATTTATCTCGTTAATTTTCTCCTGTAAACCATATTCTAAAAGCTTAATCCTGTTTCCTGTAAATGTAGGTGCATAAACAATATTCGTGCCGTTATCGACATAGGCCCTCTGCAGATCAAGAATCACCTGCGGATGCTCCATCACCCATTCCTCCGGACACACACCTACAGGCATGCCTGCTGCCATCAGGTTTGTACCGGTCGCTCCATCCAGGATAACTATGTTTTCTCTGATATATTTTCTGAATTCTTCTCTTGTCATTTTGTTTCCTTTTCTGTTTCAGCTTGTTATTCACTCCACAGTGTAAAGTATTTCAAAGCAAAAGCTATATACTCTTCATCCTTGAAATTTATGAAAATTTATATTATCATTGTAACCGATTTTAAAACACAAAAATCAATAGTCTATTCACCATAATATACTAAAATACTATATTTTTCAAACAAAAGAAAGGATTTCTTATGAAACTTATCGCTTTAGATCTTGACGGAACACTTTTCAACAACCAAAGTCAGATATCCAGGGAAAATATAAAAGCTATAAAAGAGGCAACTGCTGCCGGAATAAATGTAGTCATCTCCACCGGCCGTCCATTCGGAGGGCTGCCGTTTGAGGCAATTAAGGACACCGGCATCCGCTACGCTATCACTGCAAACGGAAGTGCAATCTACGAGATTGACACACAAAAATGTCTTTACGAAAACTGCCTTTCCGATGAGACAGCGTTTTCAATAATTGATTACCTGATGACAAAGCGCGTTCATATGGATGCCTTCATAAACGGCTGTGGCTATTCTCCGTACAAGTGTCTCGAGGATGCAAAGGATCTCAAAATGCCCCCTTCTATAAAGGAATACATCATGACAACCAGAAAACGTGTGAACGATATCACTGAAATGATGCGCGAAAACAATTACCATATGCAGAAAATGACCATCAATTTCCCAAAGGATGCAGATGACAACTACTACTGCCGCGACGAAGTATTTGAGCATCTGGAAAAAATCCCTGAAATCACGCTCGTAAGCGGTGGCTACGGTAATCTGGAATTCACAAAAGCAGGCGTTGACAAAGGTGTGGCACTTCATAAGCTGGCTCAAATCCTGAATATAGCAGCTGATGAGACAATGGCTGTCGGTGACACTGAAAACGACATGGCTATCGTAAAAGCCGCACACATCGGCGTGGCCATGGGAAATGCAACCGATGAGCTTAAGGCACAGGCTGATTACGTCACCGACACAAACGAAAATGACGGCGTAGCCAAGGCTATCCGCCACTTTATGGATTAATCTCACAATAAAACAATCACCTGTCATATATATCCCCGGAAGCACATATACTTCTAAGACAACATATGACAGGTGATTTTTTGATTGTAAAAAAATATTTATCCAATCCACTTGTGACCGGAACTATTTTTCTGACACTTGCCGGTACAACCAGTCGGTTTATGGGATTTTTCTTTCGCATATTTCTTAATAACGTCATGGGCTCAACAGGTCTGGGACTCTATCAGCTTGTGATTCCACTCATGTCCGTATGCATGTCACTCTGCTGCAACGGTTTTCAGACCGCTACATCAAAACTTGTTGCCGAAAAGCCTCAAAACAGGCAGATTATACTCATTTGCGCAATAATTATGTCAGCCACCATTGCTCTTTTACTCACAATTATTATGTATTCCAATGCCAACTACATAAGCCTTTGTATTTTAAGTGAGCCACGCTGTACAGAGCTTGTCAAGGCACTGTCCTTTTCCATTCTGCCCGCCGCTATCCATTCCTGCATAAACGGATACTATTATGGATTGAAAAAAGCAGCCGTTCCAGCTGCAACACAATTAATTGAGCAGACCGCACGCATTGGCACCTGCTATCTGATATATGCAATACTATCTGACGGTGGCAGCTGCTTTAAGCCTGTATACTCTATATACGGCATCGTGGCAGGCGAAGCGAGCGCAACCGTCTTTTCCGTTATCACAATAAAAAAAGATTTCTCATACTTTAAAATATCCGCCAAAAGCCTGAAAACAACAGCCTGGGGCATGGTTTCACTTTTCATCCCTTTATCACTAAACTACATATTGGCAAGCTTTTCATCCTCCGTCGAAAATGTGCTTATCCCGAGAACTCTTAAGCTCTACGGACTATCGCCGGCATTGGCCCTTGACATATTCGGAACCATTTCCGGTCTCACCCTTCCCGTGCTTTTATTTCCCGGTGTACTTTGCAGCTGTGCCTGCGTGATGCTTCTGCCATCTGTTTCTGAAGCGAATGCCGCCGGAAAGGATACAAAAATCACTAAAACCATAAACTCCTGTGCCTTATTCGGACTATGCTTTGGTCTTATCTTTACATGCATATTTTATCTGCTGTCGGATTTTATAGGGGTTTTTCTTTTTTCATCGAAGCTTTGTGGATATTTCCTTAGAAGACTGTGTTTTCTGTGCCCACTGATGCACATAAGCGGAATGCTTAGCAGCATACTGCACGGTCTGGGTAAAGCAAAGCAGGTGCTCTTCGTCAATCTGCTCACCTGTGCGATAAGAATTCTGATGATTATGCTTCTCGTACCCCACTATGGGATAGATGCATATCTGTGGGCTATGCTTGTGTCGCATGTGTTTATGACACTTGCTGTCGGGATTCTAACCTGCCACACAGCACACAAATAAAAAAGCCTGCACATACTCCAGGCATACCGGAATATGTGCAGACTCATAAAACTACAGATTATACACGTGAAAGGTACTCACCTGTTCTTGTATCAATCTTGATAACATCATCTGTCTCAACAAAAAGTGGTACATATACTGTAGCACCTGTCTCAACTGTAGCAGGCTTTGTAGCACCTGTTGCTGTATCACCCTTGAAGCCAGGCTCTGTCTCTGTAACAGTAAGCTCAACGAAAAGTGGTGGCTCAACTGCAAATACATTGCCCTTGTGTGAGCAAACCTTACACATCTCGTTCTCTTTTACAAACTTGAGAGCATCGCCAACCTCATCCTTTGGTAAGTCAATCTGGTCATATGTCTCAACATCCATGAAATGATAGAAATCATCATCTGCATAAAGATACTGCATATCCTTACGGTCAATGTGTGCTGTAGGGCATTTCTCTGTTGGACGGAATGTCTTCTCAACAACACCACCACTGATGATATTCTTTAACTTTGTACGTACAAATGCTGCACCTTTTCCTGGTTTAACATGCTGAAATTCGATAATCTGATAGATGTTTCCCTCGAACTCGATAGTAACACCGTTTCTGAAATCTCCTGCTGAAATCATTAGTTACTTCCTCCTTAAATCGTGCGAGCCTAAGCTCTCTCATTCGTCCATTCTACAATAAAAAGCAATACATTTCAAGTATTTATTTTCTATTGTATGAATTTGTATTGGTTTTATATTTGTTTTATATTAGTTTCTTGCCTCGATATCTGATATCATAGCTACTCTCTTTGCATGTCTGCCGCCCTCAAACTCGGCTGTCAGATAAGCCTTTACAATATCCTTTGCAAGCTCAACACCCACAATTCTCTCACCAAAGGCTATGATATTGGCATTGTTGTGCTGTTTTACAAGGCGTGCTGTGGCTGTGTCTGAGCACACTGCCGCACGGATTCCGTTGACCTTATTGGCTGCTATTGAGATACCTACACCGGTACCGCATATCAGTATTCCGCAGTCAAACTCGCCTGACGCCACTGCATTAGCCACCTTCTCACCATACTCCGGGTAATTGCAGCTCTCACTTGAATCTGTGCCGAAGTTGGTCACCTCGTGACCCATGCTCTCAACATACTCCATAATTGTCTTTTTAAGCTCAACTGCTGCGTGATCGTTTCCGATTGCAATCTTCATAATATATCTGCCTCCAAATTTTAAATTATTAGTTAAAAATTATTTATTTACTTTCTTTAAATGCCGCTTATAGCAAGCAATTACAGGCTTTTCAATAAAGCGCTTCAATACAATCTGTATCTCCTCATGCGGGTCAATAGGTGCTACAAGTATTGACCTGATGCCGGTAAGATTGGCTCCGATGATATCTGTAAATATCTGATCTCCCACAAAAAGAGTGTTTTTCGTATCTGTACCAAGCCTCTCCATTGCTGTACGATAGCCTGATGGCTTTGGCTTTCCTGCTTTGTAGATATACTTTATCCCAAGTTGCTTAGCAAAGCTCTTCACACGCGGCTCCTTATTGTTTGAGAGCACAAGGCACGAAAAACCAAGCTCCTTAAGATGCTTAAACAAAGCAATCGCCCGCTCATCAGCAGGCGAACCATGAGTCACAAGGGTGTTGTCGATATCAAAAATGACACCCCTGTAGCCCTCCTTATATAATTTATCAAAATCTATGCTGTATGTCGAGTCAATGTACTCTCCCGGGTATAAAAAACTCATAGTATAAAATTCTCTGTCTCCCTGTTAATCTGTTCATTCAAGGCTGCCTGCTGCATAACGGTGACATCCGCACTGCCAACAAAACGCTGATACTGCTGCAATACCTTATCCTTGTCTAAATCGGATACAGCCTTTGCGACATCAAGTGTGCTGATATCACTGTCAGCACCCTTAAGCTCATAGCTCGCATTGGAATCATATGTATTTGCATAATCAAGCGAGGTAAAGCTCTGCCTTGCCCTTGCAACCTCATAATCAGCCGTATCATCAGCAATGGATTGCTGTGAAGCTGTGTCATCCACTGCCTGCTTCGAACTCATAATCTGGCTGTTTCTAAGCTCGTTTACCCTTATGGAATTGTATGAATAAAAGCCTTCGCTCGGGCGAATACCGGAAATGTTCATACGCACCTTCCCATCCTGTTTTAAATAAATCCTGCTGCCTAAACACTATTTGGTGTCAAGCATCTTTTTAAGCTCTGTCATAAAGGTGTTGACATCCTTAAACTCTCGGTAAACCGATGCAAACCTCACATATGCTACCGCATCAAGGTCCTTTAATCTGTCCATAATCAGCTCTCCGATGAGTGATGTAGGGATTTCCTTTTCCTCTCTGGCAAAGATTTCTATCTCGACCTCATCTACAAGCTTTGAGATTGTATCTGCTGAAATCGGTCTCTTGTGACATGCAAGAAGCACGCCCTTTTCAATCTTGGAGCGGTCATACTGCTCTCTGTTGTTGTCCTTTTTTATAACGATGAGTGGGATTGTCTCCACCTTCTCATATGTAGTGAAACGCTTTCCGCAATCATCGCACAGCCTTCTGCGCCTGATAGAGCTGTTGTCATCAGCCGGTCTTGAGTCTATTACTCTTGTGTTGTCACTACTGCAAAATGGACACTTCATGCTGTACCCTCCGTAGATATCATATAGTATGAAGAAGCAAAATATCTTTGTTTCTCATTATAATACTTCAAATCATCATCTGTATTTAAAAAGACCTATACATATTTTAGTATATCTATACTAATTTTCGTTGTCAATATGTTTTGTACTGATTTTGACTTTTTTATAATTTTTTTGTATTTATAAAATCATAACAGCTTGCGCCGCATATCAGACTCACATATATTTACTAATATTATATCGGGTCCAATCTTCACAATCTTAACCCATGGAATACAGTATTCGTAATCCCTGCAAAATATTCCCATATATTTTCCCGGTCCCGGCACGATAATCGCACAGATTTTGCCACAGACCGGGTCAAATTCAAGGTCACGCACATGACCGATGAACCTGCCCTCCTCCACGCTCACAACCTCTTTTTCGCATAAATCCAGAAAACGCATAAAACAGACCTCCCTTGGTCTATCTTATGCGTTTCTTTTTGATTTTGTGCTTATAAAAGTGTTTTATTCATAAAATTATACATTAAATCTGAAAAGAATTACATCTCCGTCCTTAACAACGTACTCTTTTCCTTCCATGCCTACAATACCCTTTTCTCTTGCGGCTGCAAGGCTTCCGTTGTCGAGAAGATCCTGATAGTTGACTACCTCCGCCTTGATGAAGCCACGCTCGAAGTCAGTATGTATCTTGCCGGCTGCCTGCGGTGCCTTTGTACCTTTCTTTATAGTCCATGCACGGCACTCATCCTCTCCTGCTGTGAGGAAGGAAATCAGTCCGAGAAGTGAATAGCTGGCCGCAACAAGCTTGTCAAGACCACTTGACTCAACACCCAGATCCTCAAGGTACTCCTTCTTTTCATCCTCATCGAGATCTGCAAGCTCCTGCTCAATCTGTGCACAGATAACAAATACCTCTGCGCCCTCTTCCTTTGCCATCTCTCTTACCTTTGCAACGTGTGGATTGTTTGCCCCGTCATCTGCAAGGTCGTCCTCTGAAACATTTGCAGCGTAGATAGTAGGCTTTGCCGTAAGGAGATTATAGCCCTTGAACCAAAGCTGTGCATCCTCATCATCAGGCACCTCAAAGGTTCTGGCCATCTTTCCGTCCTCAAGATGAGCCTTTACTGCCTCGACAAGCTCAAGCTCCTTTGCAAGTGTCTTGTCCATTCTTGCCTGCTTTGCAATCTTTGCAATTCTCCTGTCGAGAATCTCAACATCCGAGAAAATAAGCTCAAGATTGATTGTCTCGATATCTCTTGCAGGGTCTACAGAGCCATCTACATGGATGATGTTTGTATCCTCAAAGCAGCGCACTACGTGTACGATTGCATCTACCTCACGGATATTTGCAAGGAACTGGTTTCCAAGTCCCTCACCCTTACTGGCTCCCTTCACAAGACCTGCGATATCAACAAATTCGATTGTTGCAGGTGTAACCTTCTTTGTGTGATAGAGCTCTCCGAGCTTTACGATTCTCTCGTCAGGCACTGAAACAATACCTACGTTTGGGTCGATTGTAGCAAAAGGATAGTTTGCTGAAAGCGCTCCTGCCTTTGTGAGTGAGTTGAATAATGTAGACTTTCCGACGTTCGGAAGTCCGACGATGCCGAGTTTCATGGTATATATATCTCCTTTAAATTGATTTCATATGTATTTTGTGTATCGGATGTTTGTTGATACAACTATGTAGTGTACCACATTGTAAGAGATTTGTATATAATCTTACGAAAAAACCTCCCCTCACATAACCTGATGTGCGGGAAGGTTTTCACATTTTATTATTCACTTACCATCTCATCGCACTTAATCTGCTCGATATGTATGGCAAGATAGCCTGTTTCATTGTCCAAAAACTCATGATTTAAGTCCTTTCCAAGCTCCTTACATATCTCACTGGCCAGCGTGAATGACTCCGGATAATTTTTCTCGATAAACTGATTGAGATCAACCTTTAATTTCTCTCCGGTCGTGGCTCTTGATACCATGTGGCGTATATGGTTCATGAGGCGGTTGTATGCCATAGTAGTGACATCTATGTGCTTTCCAATCTTTTCCTCTATAAATGTGGCGCATTTTCGAACTGCTGCCGCCATCTCCATGGCATCCGATACCTTTGAATTGTTTAAGGATGTATGAATATGAAGAGTAATGTAGCCAATCTCATCATCAATTATATCAATTTGTTTTTTATCCTTTAGTATGCGGCGTATATTCTCAGCTACCTTGTACTCCTTATAAAACATCACACGGATGTCATCGTTTAAAGGATTGCTGATCTGTTCTGCGTTTTCCATACGCTTTACAGCAAATGCTATATGATCTGCCATAGGAAACAATATGCTTCTGTCTATATGTCCAAACTCATGCTCTGCATCATCTAGCAGTGTGTTTGCAATCTCAAGATACTCCGGCTCAATGGATTTTACTATGTCCTTTGCCGGACCTCTGTCCCTTGTCTGGGTCAGTTCATACAGTGAATCCTCTTCCGTTGGCTCGACAGACTGTGTAATTTTCTTTCCAAAACCCACACCCTTTCCGACTATAAGATATTCCCTTGCGCTCTTTTCCTTTACCGCAAGCACTGTATTGTGATTTAAGACCTTTGTGATTCTGTACATATCATTCCCCTGACACTTTATTACTTCTCGTAGGTGTCAACTGCGTAGAGAGGCTCTCCTGCCTTAATCGGTCCGTCTGTGATGAGGCGGATTTTCTGATTATCCTTTAGCTCTGTGCAGATGACAGGAGTGGTAACTGATGGGGCGTTTGCCTTTAAGTAGTCAAGGTCAAGCTTCATGAGCACATCGCCCTTATTGACATGCTGACCTGCCTCAACCTGTACATCAAATCCTTTACCCTCGAGTTTTACTGTATCAATTCCTACATGGATTATCATACCAATTCCTGAGTCGGTTGTAAATCCCAAAGCATGCTTTGTATCAAAAACGAATAGGACAGTTCCATCCTCAGGTGCTACAACCACGCCCTCCTCAGGTGTGACTACTGCTCCGTCACCCATCATTTTACTGGCAAATGCCTCATCCGGCGCTGTTGAGAGGTCTGCTGCTATTCCTGTCATAGGACTTGAGATGATGACTGTGCTTGTCGGCTCTTTTACGTCGCCGGCTTCCTTTTCTGCTTTCACATCAGATTCCTGTGCTTTATCTGAAGCTGCATTTTCATTCTTTGCTTCATCTGCGCCTGCTGTATTATTTTCTGCTGCATCATCCTCAAAGTGCTCCTCTGTCACACTCGCAAGATAATCCTCCAGGTCTGATTTTATCACTGTTACTCTTGGTCCATAGATAATCTGTACTCCCTGTCCCTTGTGCACGACTCCTGATGCTCCTGTTGATTTAAGAAGCGCATCGTTCACCTTGTCAGGGTCAATTACTGTGATACGAAGCCTTGTCGCACAGCAGTCCACATCTGAGATATTGGCTTTGCCACCGAGACCTCGTGATATGGTCTGTGAGAGTTCGTCTGCTGCAGCTGCTTCTTTTCCGTCAGAAGACTTTACGTCCTTAGCAGCCTTTCTTGCGTTTACATCTGCCTTGGTGTAGAGCTTTGTCTCTGTATTGTCATCCTCACGGCCCGGAGTCTTGAAGTTAAACTTCTTTATTAAGAAGCTGAAAATAAAGTAATACAGCAGGAAATATACTATTCCAACCGGAATCACGAGCATCCAGCTTGTCTTTTCATTGCCCTGTAATATACCAAACAGGAAGAAATCAAGTAATCCGCCCGAGAAAGTAAGTCCTACAGCAATGTTTAAAATATGCGCTATCATGTATGCGCTTCCTGCGAGCACTACCTGTACTGCAAAGAGAGCCGGTGCTACGAAAAGGAATGAGAACTCAAGAGGCTCTGTGATTCCTGTAAACATACATGCAAGTGTAGCTGAAAGTAAAAGGCTTCCTGCCTGTTTTTTCTTTTCCGGCTTTGCACATTTATACATTGCAAGTGCTGCTCCCGGAAGACCGAAAATCATGAAAATGAACTCTCCCGAGAAATATCTTGTGGCATCGGCACTGAAATGTGCGATGTTTGCAGAGTCTGCAAGCTGTGCGAAGAAGATGTTCTGTCCTCCCTCAACCATATGTCCTGCAACCTCCATCGTTCCACCGACTGCTGTCTGCCAGAACGGCATGTAAAATACATGGTGCAGTCCGAATGGAATAAGGGCTCTCTTTATGATACCAAAGAGAAGTGTTCCGAAATATCCTGTTCCTGTCACAACTGTGCCGAGTGCATAGATTCCGTTCTGAACAGTCGGCCAGATAAAGTACATCAGGATTCCTACAAACAGATATACCACAGTTGAGATGATAGGCACAAATCTTGTTCCACCGAAAAATGACAATGCATTCGGCAGCTCAATCTTGTAGAAACGGTTGTGCAGTGCTGCCACTCCAAGTCCTACTATAATTCCGCCAAACACGCCCATCTGCAGCGACTGGATACCGCATACTGATGTGATGGTTCCATCAAGCACATCCTTAGCAATGCTTCCGTCTGCAAGGATTTTTCCGGAAATCTTGAGCATCGCATTGATTGATACATTCATAACAAAGTATGCTATGACTGCTGAAAGTGCTGACACCTCTTTTTCCTTCTTTGCCATTCCGATTGCTACTCCGACCGCAAAAATGAGCGGAAGGTTATCGAATATGGCACTTCCGACCGCATTCATGATTACAAGAAGTGCATGGAGTACAGTCTTATCTCCTAGCAGCCACTGTAAACCATAGGTCTCAATTGTTGTGGTGTTGGTGAATGAGCTTCCGAGTCCTAAAAGCAAGCCTGCTACCGGAAGGATTGCGATTGGAAGCATGAAGCTTCGTCCTACTCTCTGCAGGACACCAAAAATTTTGTCTTTCATGAGCTTTTCCTCCTATAAATGCGGGTATGTATTGATTTGCACCTATCATTCTTTTTGCTCCAGTGGCAAAAAAAGAGGCACTTATCATACACTAACCCTGTTAAAAGTTATGTACGACAAATGCCTCCCTAAAAGTAACACGTCTGTTTAAGTTTATATCACAGAACATTTATCATTTCAACACAATTTCGCCTCGAATTTATTTTTTGTTAATCATGCTGTTTTTATACATGTTTTTTTGTGAATTATGTCTAATATCTTTTTTCTCCAGACGCCTCCATGTCTCCATCACCATAAAACATTCTTCCCCAGTGATGCCCTCTGATGAATACACAGCCTTTTGTATGATGCGCATGTACTCGTCCCAGTGGATTCCGCAATAATCCGGTCCGCAGTATTTTTCCTTAAGGTTAGCCAGATAAAGCTCATCTGTCCTGTTTTTTGAAGGATGTCCCAGTCCTTTGTAGATGCGGTTGTTTATCATTATTGCTGCCCTGCTGTAACGGCCTTTTTTCACCCTTTTTGCAAGTCTTGCTTCCCACAAAATATTTCTTCGCCTTTTGATATAAACTATGATGGCTGTAAGTGCAGTCAGAAAAATCACGCAGAGTGAGGTTTTTAAAATCACCGGTGGTATATGAAGTCTCGTTTTTGAGTTCTGAGCATCTGTACGTTTATCCGCACCTGACTGTGAACCATAAGCATTCTCACTTTCATCATTTTTTACATCTGTATTTTCTGTATCTTCGTCTGTTGCATCTTCATCTGTTGCATCTTCATCTGCATTATCTTCATTTGCCGCAGTATCATTCATATTCTCAGTATCATCCAAGGCATCACCGGCATTCGTTTTCTCTCCTTTGACACCAATATAGTCAAACGGATTCTCACCTGTCACATACTCAAAATATCCCGGTGTCATCTCCACCGGAATCCATCCGAAATCATCCAGATATATTTCAACCCAGGCATGCGACTGCGAATCCTTCACCTCACATATATCCTCATCATTTTCACCGGATTTGAAGCTGTCCTCCTTTGCACAGTATCCGCTTACATAGCGGCATGGAACGCCCATCTGTCTGAGTATCATGGTACCCGCCGATGCAAAATGCACACAAAAGCCCTGTCTGCTATTTGAGAGAAAATTTTCAACTACATCCTTACCACCTGCGGAAGGAGGATTTTTGCTGTACTTAAAAGCCTTCGATGTCAGAAACTGCTGCACCAGCTGTGCTGCCGCAATCCTGTTGGCATCATTTTCTCTTATATAGCCTGTGTACATCATATTACTTGTGAGCTGTCCTGTCCTAAGAAGCAGCTCCGCATCTTTTGCAACAATCCCGTCACCGCCCTGCTTTGCAGTATAGTTTTCCATTACATAATCATTGTATGCCACATAGAAATCATTGTTGACCTCAAGATGCTGCTCAGGCTCAAGGATAGACATTTCCAGACTACCATCGAAAATACCGGGACACGCCGACACCTCGATAGTCTTTGTTGCTTTATCCTTTGTGATAAAAAAGTCTTCGTCAAAATCTATATCACCCTTGGCATCTATACTGTACGGGTCGATACAGTACGGCAAATAGGTGTATTTGGTGGAAAGCTTCTCCATCGTGATTGTATACTTTTCGGTGGCAGGATTGGTCTCATCATCATAATAACCATCAAGCAGCGTGGCTAATCCGATTGTAGTCTGCCAGGCTGTCATCCTTGAAGCATCATGATACTCTTTTTCCATCCCGGAAAAATCAGACTTTTTAATCCATCTGCCATTCTCATAGGTATCACCGTAGAAGCTTCTCAGATAAATATTAGAAGGTACTCCCGCCTTTGCTTCTACCGTCATCACTGTTTTTTCACTGTAGCTTGGATAATGATTACTAACCGTGCCATCCTGTAAATCAATTCCCACGCTGAAGAATGATTTTACGCTGCCCTCCAAATCCTTTTGAAAGGCAAGCATCTGCGGCTTTTTATCGGCAAGTGTATCAGCAAGAGGTTTAAACGCAAATACACATATAAAAAGTATTGCCGACACTGCCGCCATGTACAAAAATACCGACGCTATTCTTAAAGCCTCATTGCCATGTGCACTGCCATTCGCGTCATATCCGGCCATTGTGCGTGCACTGCCATCTGCGATAAAACACCAGAGTGTACACAGTGTGAGCATAACAACCTCACTGACGCTCGGGCTTTTGCCTATGCACAGCTGTACCGCAAGCATAAGTGTTGGAAATAATGTGAGCATGCGTCGTCTTTTAATTTGAACCGCCAGTGTCACAAGAAAAAGCATCACTATAAACGATACAAAGCCAACAAATGCCCCCGCAAAGGCTTTATCGCCCTTTGGACAGACAAATGAAGTGCCATAGTACACATTTATTATCTCAAGATACCTGCCCTTTACATACAAAAGGCCGTCTTTTATATGCTCTGCAGCCTGCCAGTTTGCAATAAACACTCCAAGCAGAAATACAAGCAGCAGCCCCGTATTTATCGCATGGCGCACCCATTTTCTTGTGTCAAGCGATGTAAGCCTGTTTATAAAGCCGCTTATAACCGAAAAAATAAACAGCCACACATACACATAATATGGGCATCTCACATGTGAAACGGTCGTATTCACAACAGACACTGCACACACCGTAAGAAGTACTGCTGCAGCTGCATTGGCAATTTCAGTAAGCAGGACTCCAAGCACTGTAAATGCATTATTATAATCAGGCTTTATCTCATTTGTATCAGATCTCTGCCATCTGCTTTTCCTAAATGACAATCTCGTTTTTTTCATCCGCTCTGCCAACTATCTCCTCTCCCCTTTTTATCTGAAGTCTTCCGTCCACGCTAAGCAGACACACAAGCTTTTCTGCCCGGTACTTTTCCTTATACAAAAAAAGTGCATCATTTTTTGTATCCGGCTTTATTTTAAGAAAACTGTTCAAACATATGTAAAAGCCCTCCTCGTCATCCACTCTGGCTCTCACAATATCGTTTATTGAGGTATCATACCATGCCACATAATGAGAGCATTTTTGATCCATAAGTGAAAATGAAAGTGAGACAAGAAGCTTCATAAAAGCATCCGCCTGTCTGCCTTTCTTTATTCCCCTTAAATCTGCTACTATGGCCACCGCACATGCCTTTGGCAGGCTGTTCTCCTTTACCATCAGCTCATCAGTCCTTGCAGAAAGCTTCCAGTGCACACTCTGCAGCCTGTCACCGTTTTGAAACTCCCTGACATCAAACACCTCCGACGGATCATATCCCGGTCTTAAATCATCATAGATATCAGAATCCCCAAAGAAATTTCTCACTCTGTCCGTTATCCTGACAGGAATCTCATCAATCTGCGGCATCACCTCAACATTTGCATATTTTTTAACTCTTTTCGTGACATAAAAAAGCCTCGAAAAATCATATAGCTTTATCCTTACAAGCTCAAATTCATAATTGCCGCATAGGTTCACGCTGTACAAAAAATCACTGCCTCCTGACAGCCATTTTGTACTTTTTTCGCCGGATAAATTATTTTTCACCATTACACGGTATTTAACACCATCAAAGCCTGCCTCCTTCAGCCTGCAGGAAAGACTCACCCTGATGCTCTCGCCCTGTGTGGCGATAGCTATCGGAATGTTTATAGCTGCCACTGCCCGGTGCACCTTTACAAGCAATGCTATAAATGTCAGCACCATAAACACACACATAAAGCAGCCAAGCAATGCCAGCGCAGCATTACCGTATATCATCGACATATAAAAAACTATTGCCGCAGTAATTATTCCTATCAAAAAACTAATCACGATTACCTGCCTTTTTCACATAAGTTGTCGGCTGTTTAACAGCCTTTAGTATCTCATCTATCACTGAAAGCTCTGATACATGTGATACTCTCGCCTTGGTATTTAGCACGATTCTGTGCTTTGTCACATCCGCAAATACAGAAACCACATCAGATGGTATGACGTAGCTTCGCCCACTCAGATACGCATATGCCTTTGCCATCCTAACACACGCAATCGTACCTCTCGGACTCACTCCCAGCTCAATGTACGGACTTGTCCTTGTCGCATCAACCAGATCCACAATGTACGAATAAATACTGTCATGTATAAACACCTGCTCGACCTCTTTCTGCATCTCAACAAGTCCCTGTGCATTCATAACAGGCTTTATCGTATACTCATCAGCCTTCACACTTTTGCCCTTTGCGATATCCATCTCAGCCTCATGTGAAGGATATCCCATGCTCATACATATCATAAACCTGTCAAGCTGTGACTCCGGCAACAGCTGTGTACCGGCGCTGCCCTTTGGATTTTGAGTGGCCATCACTATAAACGGCTCCGGGACCTTCCTGCTTATTCCATCCACAGTGACATTTCCCTCCTCCATAACCTCCAGGAGCGCAGACTGTGTTTTGGGACTTGTTCTGTTAATCTCATCTGCCAGAAACAGATTACACATCACGGCACCCTCGCGGTACACAAACTCTCCTGTCTGCTTCTGATACATCGAAAAGCCAAGTATATCCGCAGGCAGCACATCCGGAGTAAACTGTACCCTGTGATTCTCAAGAGCCATCGCCCTTGAAAAGGCTACTGCAAGCGTAGTCTTTCCCACTCCCGGCACATCCTCAAGCAGTATATGTCCACCTGCCAAAAAGGCAGCAAATGCCTTGATGATACAATCATCCTTGCCCTTTACTGCCTTTTTTACTTCGTCTATCACTAACTGTGCATTATTCATTTGTCTTATCCCCCGGTTAATCATTTTAAACTGCCGATGATTATCTTCATCATCTTATTCATAAACAGCTACATTTATTTTACATAGTTTGCATAAATATTTCAACTTTTATCCCTCAAATTAAACAATTCTTAAACCTTATTAATCACCGCCGCTACACTGTTCCTGTGATGACAAGCGTGCTCTCGCCCGGTGTGACAACCCACGCTCCTGTCGTACTATCCTGTGTGTAGGTTGCCGCCGGAACAGTGATTGCACCTGCAGTGCTAGAAAATGTGCCTGTCGCCTCATTGTAAGTGTAATCCGTAGCTGCAGTCCAGGCTGTGCCGTTTAATGCCGCTGTAAGATTACTAAGAACCGGAGCAAATGTGTCTGTTATAACCACTCCTGTGGTATTGGTAGCTGCAACACTTCCGTAGTTTTGAATCCTGAAGGTATAGGTCAGTGTACCGTTTTCCGTCACTGGAACAGGGCTTACAGACTTTGTAATTGCAAGATTTGGTGCAGCCTCGGCATTTACTGTCTCTGCTGCTGTGACCGGAGTGATTCCTGTGCCGCTTACTGTAGCGGTGTTTGTGACAGATGCCTCTGTGCCAAGAGGAGCATACTCATTTAACGCTGCCTCATAGATGACAGTTGCATTACCACCTGCCGGGACATTTATGCCTGTGATGCTAAGAGGCGGTCCCTGGGTTACTGCAGGTGCTGCCTGGAGTGTGCCGTTTGTATAGTATTTTACGGTGTTATTCACATAGGTTAATGGTACAAGAGTGTTGGTGTTAAAGGTATAAGCACCTAGATTGTCAGAAAGTGTCAGACCGTTTATTGCGGTATTTCCGGAGTTTACGATACTCACCACATAAGTTATTGTATCGTTTTGATTGTAGGTGTTTTTGACTGCTGTTTTCGTAGCAGAAAGCACCTCCAGTATTTCTCCGACTGCTATATTTGAATTGGCTACATTGTTGCCATAACGAAGCTGTGCCTGATTAGTAAATCGTGCCATATATTTTCCATCCTTTCATATATTCAGGTATGGTTTAATATATGACACAAATCTACAAATGACACAGATTATCTACTGTCCTGTTTATTTTTCTCCACATCAGCCTTTTTGATAAGCTCAAGAAGCTTTTCAAGCTCCTCCTCATCCACACCGGTGTAGCCTGAAAGCTCACCAATGCTCGGCTCACAGCCCTTATTAGATTTGAACTGCTCCACTGCACGGTTTACTAAGGAAACCTTTCCTACCACAGTATTCTCGCTCTCAGCCTCACCTGTCTGCTCTCTGATACAAGCTTTCATAGACTCCTCTATGGCATCCAGAAGCTCTTTTTCCACATCTATCTCATCCCCGCAGCCGCAGAGCTCGGTAAGGCACATGAAAAGCCCCATATTTCCTTCCTGCACTACGTCCTCAAAGCCCTCTGATGTAACTGCAAGCTTCTTTGCCATGGCAAGTACACTTTTGAGCCAGAAATTTGATATAGTGTGTATCACACTTTCATCACCCGCGAGCAGCTTTTTGTACATATCGTCCTGCTCGGCTTTCGTGTAATCAGGCATCTCTTCAAGCTCCTCAAGATACATCCTGAACATAGGTGAATCCGGTATGAGACTGTCCTCATCTATGTCAGGCTCAGCTTCATTATCCTGATTATCTTTATTATTTTTCCCACCTGCTATGGCATCCATCGAATCGCCTTCTGAGTAAATTATATTGTTCAATGCAGCATTTTCAGACGCTTCATCCCCATGTAATTCGTCCTCATTTGATTCATCCTCATAATCGCCTGCACTCTCATTCTCCTGCTCATGCGGTGTGATGAGAAATTCAAATATCATATCCTCCTGCGCCTTATTAAGCTCCATATCCTTAAAATAAGACATGATTTCATCTCTGCTTATCGGCTCCGCTGATGTCCTGATAATCTCGGCCACGCTCTGCACTGTCTCTATAAATGTATTCTGATCTAACATATTTTACACTCTCCTGTCTGATTTTCAAAAAATACATAACTATATCAATCCCTGGATAAAAATAAACAAAATTAAAAGCGGCAGTATGAACTGAAAATACGGCTTAAGCTTCCTTGAAATCCTAAGTCCCGTTCCTGTATTTGCCTCATCTATATACTTATCAAAGCCCCAGCCCCACTTTGTCACGCAAAAAAGCAGATAGACAAGGGAGCCAATCGGAAGAAGCAGATTGCTTACCATAAAGTCCTCGCTGTCAAGCACATCCCTGCCTCCTATGAGGTGCAGATTGCTCCACACATTGTATCCAAGCACACACGGCATACTTGCAATGAGAATTATCACTCCATTTACGAGCGCAGCCTTGTTTCTGGACCAGCCAAACATATCAATGGCAAATGACATGATATTCTCAAATACTGCGATAACGGTTGAAAAGCTTGCAAAGGTCATAAACATGAAGAAAAGACAACCCCATATACGGCCTCCCTGCATATTTACAAATACATTTGGCAAAGTGATAAAGATAAGGCTCGGACCTGCGCCTACCTCCACCCCATAGCTAAAGCAAGCCGGGAAAATGATAAGACCTGACATGATAGCAACAAATGTATCAAGAGCACATATTTTGGCACCCTCACCTGTAAGAGTATGTTCCTTTCCCATATAGCTGCCGAATATCTCCATCGCAGCTACACCCAGACTCAGCGTAAAAAACGCCTGATTCATGGCTGCTGTTATGACATTCTTTATTCCAATCTCAGAAACCGCATCCAGATTTGGAACAAGATAAAATTTCACTCCTTCCAATGCCCCTGAAAGCGTGATACTGTGCACTGCAAGGACTATAATAAGTAAAAGCAGAGCACTCATCATAAATTTACTGATTTTCTCAAGTCCATTCTGCAGACCACGGCTGCACACCAAAAAGCCAAGTACTACCGTAACTATCATCCAAAAAGCCATCTGCTTTGGATCTGCAAGGAGGCTTCCAAATGCAGCTGCCGCATCATCTGCATTCATGCCTGATGTAAAATCTCCCTTTAGGAATTTAAAGAAATACGCAACCATCCAGCCTGAGACTGTTGTGTAATACATCATGAGCATGTAGCAGCCAAGCATGGCTATCCATCCGTGAATATGCCATTTACTGCCTTCCTTCTCAAGTGCCTTGTAGCTCATCACAGCACTTTTTCTGCTGGCTCGGCCTACAGCAAGCTCCATGGTAAGCACCGGAAGCCCCATGCATACCAGAAATATAAGATAAAACAGCACAAAAATGCCTCCACCATTTTGACCTGTCACATACGGAAAACGCCATACATTGCCTATGCCTATAGCGCATCCTGCACTTACCAGTATAAATCCCAGACGTGATTTAAATGATTCTCTTTTCATATTTATATATCTCCTATTGTTATTGCGTTACGTTCTCACCCCTGATGTGAGCATTGACTATTGCTTTGTGCTTTATTACTCTCCTCAAAGACTCGCAGCTCCTTTATTGCCTGTCCACCCATCAGATAGAGAATACCTGTATTGAATATAGTCATAAGGCCGATTCCCACATCTCCGAGATCCCAGACAAATGTGTATGCCGCGATACCGCCTATAAACAGCATAACAAGAGCCAGCACCTTGTACATGGTCTGTGAAATCCAGTTATCCCCAAACAGGTACGCAACATTACTCCTTGCATAAAAAAGTATACCAAGGAAGGTGGAAAAGCTGAATAAAAACAATGTGACTGCTATAAAAATAACTCCAAAATCTCCAAGATGATACCTCATAGCTGACTGTAATAAATCCATGCCCTCTTTCCCTGCCACTATATTCTCCGGTGCAGTGAGCATGATCATTGCCGTACAGCTGCAAATCACTATCGTATCTATAAATACACCGAGCGCCTGCGTCAGTCCTGCCTTTACAGGAGTATCGCACTCTGCCGCCGCTGCAGCGCATGGAGCTGAGCCTGAGCCTGCCTCATTTGAAAAAAGACCTCTCTTTACACCGTTCATGAGCACCGCTCCAAAGCCTCCCGCAGCCACCTGCCTGATACCGAAGGCTTCCTCGAATATCCTTGAAAAAACCGATGGCATCATGCCTATATTTTTAATTATGATAAAAATGGTTATGACAAAATAGCACACCGCCATGATAGGAACAACTATGTCAAGCACCTTTACCGTAGCATTTTTCCTAAGCACTATTACAGCAGCCACTGCCACCAGGATTATTGTAGTATAAATAGGTGGTACACCAAATGCATTTTCAAAGGATGATGTGACAGAATTGCTTATAACCTGACTTATGCCACACCAGCAGATTAGTCCGGATATAGCAAACAAAACAGCTATAATAACATGTTTTTTCTTTTTGCCTGATTTATCCTCAAAGTAATGGTGTATGTAATACGCCGGACCTCCACGATAGCCTGAGTACAATGGATCCGGCTCCTTGTGAAGCTGTGCCAGTGTAGCCTCCACAAAAGCCGTGGATGAACCTATAATGGCTGTTATCCACATCCAGAAAACCGCACCTGCACCTCCCACTGATATGGCAGCCACAACACCAACCAGATTGCCCATGCCCACTCTCGTCGCCGTAGAGACAATGAGTGTCTGGAACGTGGACAGGCTGTCCTTGTTTTCCTTTTTGCCTGTCAGTGCCTTTATCATGTCCGGAAACATTCTGATTGGTAAAAGCCTTGTCCTTACAGTAAAATAAATTCCTGTCGGAATTAAAAGAATTATAAGCAGGGAGATTCCCACGCTCCCACCGCCGGGCAGTGGAATGTGTATCAGATCTCCCCACAAAAAAGAATAAACTTTTTCAATAAGTGCTACTATCATAGTAAATATCGTCCCCTTAGTTTTTATTGCTTCAACGCATTAAAGATGAAGCCAGTATTACTATGATACAATATGAGCAGGAAACTTTCAATATATTCTGTTTTTTTGTTCTGTTTTTTCTTTCACAAACAGTAATAAATACACTATAAGTCCCTTGCATATGAGATTATAATTTCTTATAATGATATAGTTGAATATTCAAAAGATATACGCCTGGGGAGATAAATAATGATAAAACTAATAGCAACAGATATAGACGGAACACTTGTAAAGGACGGCTCACTGCTCATAGATCCTGAGTACATGTCTGTCATCGACAGGCTCATAGACAAAGGAATAATATTTGTAGTCTGTTCCGGCAGACAGTTTTCAAGCGAATTTAAGCTGTTTGCTCCGATAAAGCACAAGCTTTTGTATATAACAGACGGAGGAACAGTCGTGCGCACTCCAAAGGAAATCCTGAAAACCTATCCTATGGACGAGGATATATGGAAGGGCATGTGCCGGATGGTCCGCGATGAGCTGCCTGCATGCGATTACTTTGCTGCTACTCCTGATTTCTGCTTTGCAGAGGATGGTGGCAGCCCAATCTTTCATCTGCTTCGTGATTCATACGGCTTTGAGATGCGTGAGGTTGATGACATCACAAGGCTTGACAGAAATGACATCATCAAATTCACTGTCTTTCATCCCGACAAATGCGAAGAGCTGTGTACACCGGTTTTCATTCCGGCATGGAATAAAAAAGCTCACCTGGCAGCCGCCGGCAAGGAATGGGTAGACTGCAACGCAAAGGGTGTCAGCAAATGGACTGCACTCTCATACCTCATAGACAGATTCGACCTGCTTGCGGACGAAGTATGCTGTTTCGGTGACAATCTGAATGATATTGAGATGCTTCAAAATGCCGGTATAAGCTACGCCGTCTCAAATGCCCGCCAGGAAGTTATCGCAGCCGCAAAACACACCTGTGCGCCTTACTGGGAAAACGGAGTACTTAGTGTTTTAAAGTCTTTTTTATAATTTTTTAAATTTTTCAAAAAAAGTACTTGCATTTTTGTAAAACCCTGTGTATAATATCATTTGTCCGTGTGACACAGATATTCACACAGATGTTTGCGCTTCTAGCTCATTTGGTAGAGCACCTGACTCTTAATCAGGGTGTGCAGGGTTCGAGCCCCTGGAGGCGCATTTTTTGTACCCAAATTAATTTACCAACACTTTAAAAGAAGCCGGATTTATTCCGGCTTCTTTTTACATATCTCTGTTTATATACATCTGTTTTTACTTTTTATCTGTTTTATTATCCAAAGCAGCTTCAATCGCATCAATCACAATCTTAAGAGCCTTGATCCTCGCATATTTCTTGTCGTTTGACTCAAGCACATGCCATGGTGCGTAAGTGGTATTGGTTTTCTTTAGCATCTCATTTACAGCAGTCTCATACAGATCCCATTTTTCTCTGTTTCTCCAGTCCTCATCGGTAATCTTCCATTGCTTTTCCGGAGTATTCTGGCGTTCCTCAAATCGAGCCAGCTGTGTATCCTTATCAATCTGCACCCAGAACTTTATGATGACAGCACCCCAGTCTGACAGCTCCTTTTCAAATTCATTAATCTCATTGTAAGCACGCTGCCATTCATTCTCGCTGCAAAAGCCCTCCAGTCTTTCTACCATAACCCTGCCATACCATGTCCTGTCAAAAATCGCCACATGTCCGTCTTTTGGCATCGCCTTCCAAAATCTCCACAAGTAATGATGCGCTTTTTCAACCTCATTCGGAGAAGCTGTCGGATTTACCACATATCCCCGAGGATCCATTTTTTCTGTCAGACGCTTAATCGCACCTCCCTTTCCTGCGGCATCCCAACCTTCAAATCCGATCACTACCGGAATTCTCTTCCTATATAATTCTCCGTGAAGCCGCTCCGCCTTCCTCTGAAGTTTATCAAGTTTTTGCTTATATTCTTCTTTTGTATAGCTGCAGGAAAGATCTGTTTTTGACAAGATTGAAACTTCCGAAAATCTGTTTTCTGCATATTGTGCGATCTGAACTTCCTTTTCCTCACAAACTTCTTCCACTATTTTATTTGTTTTCTCCAACAGAGCACTATTCTCTTTTTGACGTCGGATCTGCTCTTGCATAGCTTGTATCACCGTCATATATATTTTTGTTGTCGCAAACCGCCTGTCAGTCGCTTCTATAAT
>ERZ834694.1192-NODE-1192-length-24616-cov-3.642116_pt1 | contig 24616 bp, 18 predicted proteins | sample MGYA00519691_ERZ834694 | MGnify/ENA primary metagenome ERZ834694 (study PRJEB31850, sample SAMEA3708758) | human gut metagenome | biome: human gut; feature: human-associated habitat; material: faeces | place: China | collected 2014 ... | reverse complement strand
ATTCTGTGGCACCTATCTCAAATCCTGATTCACGAAAACGTTTTAAAGCATAATTCGTTACGTTCCATAAATTTTCCAAGCGCTCCGGTTCTTGCTGAAGAATATGCAGGGCTTCTAACGCTGAAGCCGTAGCGGCCGGTGTGGCTGACGCACTGAATATATAGGTACGCGCATTATGCTTCAGCCAATTGATAATGCTTTTGTCTGCTGCAATAAAACCTCCGATTGAAGCCAAAGACTTACTGAATGTTCCCATTATCAAGTCTACCTCATTCGTCAAGCCGAAATAGTCGCATACTCCTCTACCCTGCTTGCCAAAAACACCAAGACCGTGAGCCTCGTCTACCATAATGGAAGCATTATATTTATGTTTCAGTCGCACAATTTCGGGAAGGTTGGCTAAATCTCCTTCCATTGAAAAGACTCCGTCTACGATGATTAATTTGATAGCATCCGGATTGCATTTTTGTAATTGCTTCTCCAGGTCTGCCATATCATTGTGCTTGTACTTCAAGTTTTGAGAGAAAGACAAACGTTTGCCATCTACAATGGAAGCGTGGTCTCGGTCGTCGCAAATGATATAGTCGCCCCGTCCTGTCAAACAAGGAATGACACCGGAGTTGACTGTAAAGCCAGTCGCAAAACAGAGAGCTTCTTCTTTACCTACAAAAGCTGCCAATTCTTTTTCAAGTTGAACGTGTATGTCCAATGTTCCGTTGAGGAATCGTGAACCGGCACAACCGGAACCATATTTACGCATAGCAGCCACGCCAGCCTCTATGACGCGGTCGTCGCCCGTCAGACCTGTATAAGCATTAGAACCAAACATGAGTACGCGATGGCCACCCATAAGAACTTCGGTACCTTGTTTGCCTTCTATTTCGCGGAAATAAGGGTATATGCCTTCAGCCATGTACTTTTGTGGCTCGTCATATTTAGCTAATTTGTCTTGTAATAAGCCCATTTTAATAAGTTCGTAATTAAAAAACTTTGCAAAGTTAATAAAAACATCCTTTTAAATAGCCTTTAATCATAAAAAATCTTTTTAATGTTCTTGTAAGCCGTGAAGTCAGACGCTGTATTTCTCATTTTTTATCCTTATCTTTGTTCCCGATTTAAGAAGCAATATGGCAAAGAGGAGCATCGTTTTTATTATAAATCCTATATCTGGAACCCAAAGTAAGGACAATATCATAGAACTGATTTCTCAGCATTTGGATCAAGATAAATTCAACTATCAGATAGCCCGGACCGAATATGCCGGACATGCTACTTTATTGGCACAGGAGCATGTTGAAAAAGGTTGTGATGCGGTTGTGGCTATTGGGGGCGACGGTACGGTCAATGAAATAGCCCGTTCCTTAGTACATACGTCCGTGGCCTTCGGTGTCATTCCTTGTGGATCGGGAAACGGATTGGCACGTCATTTACGTATTCCAATGGATCCGCTTGGCGCCATTAAGGTACTTAATCGTTTTGATATTGAGTGTTTGGATTATGGGAAGATAAATGACCTCCCTTTTTTTTGTACATGCGGTGTGGGGTTTGATGCTTTTGTAAGTTCCAAATTCGCTCATTCGGAGAAACGCGGAGTATTGACTTATTTGGAGAACACGCTTCGAGAAGGCTTAAAATATAAGCCGGACACATATGAGATTGAAATAGAAGGAGAAACGTCCAAATACAAGGCCTTTCTGATAGCTTGTGCCAATGCGTCTCAATATGGGAATAATGCATATATCGCTCCTCACGCTTCTATGTCGGACGGACTTATGGATGTAACGATAATGGAGCCTTTTACAGTTCTGGAAGCTCCTCAGATTGCCGTTCAGTTGTTCAATAGGACATTGTTGCAGAATAATAAGATCAAGACATTCCGATGCAAAAACATTCGCATCCATCGTGAACACCCCGGGGTGATTCATTTTGATGGCGATCCCATGTCGGCCGGGACGGATATTGACGTACAATTGATACAAAAAGGCTTGAATATGATTGTGAATACTCAACAAGCCTCAGACACTGCGTTTGGGCGGGTTGTTTCAGAATTATATGACGAACTGATTTCTTTGAGTATAAGCGTACGTAATCGAAATATCCGGCGTATAGACAGCTTTAACAAAGAAGTCATGAGACGCCTGAAATTATAATCAAAAATGTATGTAATATTCTTCTGTGAGCTTTTTGTATTCTTCCGTGTAAATACCATTTCTGTCTCTGACCATGAGCCGTGTGGTTTGAGGGTAAGGCGTATTTCCTTTTTTAAAGCTCAATAAGGCTCTTTTCGGCATACTCTCAGGCAAACTGTGTATCATGCATCTTTTGTGGAGATTGAGCCCCCTCTCCCACGCCATTTGTATGAAAGCATTGGCTGACGATGCAGGGAGGACGACGTTGAAACAAGCTCCGTCGTTCAACCATGTATATGCGTTAGCGATGAGTGCATCGAAAGGAAGAGCGTCACTATGGCGTGCATAGTTACGTTTTTCTCCAGGGCATTGCAGTGAATTCGTGAAAAACGGCGGGTTACATGTTATCAGGTCAAACTTTTTCTGAGGAATGTAAGTGAGGGCATTTTCTACTTCAAAATGCAGACGTTGTGACCAAGGTGTCTTTTTCCCGTTATCTGTGGCTTGGTTTACTGCTTCCTCGTCTATGTCTATTCCTATGATGTATGCGTTGCACTTTTGAGCTAACATGATGGCTATCAATCCGGAACCTGTGCCGATGTCGAGGATATATTTGGAATCGGGACAAACTTCCGTCCATGCGCCCAGCAGTACTCCATCCGTACCAACCTTCATGGCACATTTGTCGTGATAAATTGTGAACTTCTTAAAGTCGAAATGAGTTTTTGCCATAAAATTCGGGTGTAATCTTAGAGTCTATCCTTCGTTTTGCTTGCAAAAGTAGCAAATATTTGTTATTTCCACTGTATATCATACGTAGAGTACACTCTTTTTTTGTATCTTTGCCACGTTTTGTGAAAAAAGTTTTGTTCACTAAATCATTTAAGATTTTTAATATGCATATTGACGATAATCAGAATCCATTTTCATTGGTTGCAGATTTTGAAGGAGATGAATCCAGTGTTTTCGACGTGGAAATGGAGGCCACATTACCGATTTTGCCGTTGCGCAACATGGTGTTATTCCCAGGTGTGGTGATGCCTGTGGCAGTGGGACGGAAGTCTTCTCTTCGTTTGGCGAAAGCCGCAGATAAAAATAAATTGAACATCGGCGTAGTTTGTCAGTTGAGTCCGGAGACAGAGAATCCGGGGTTTGATGATTTGTATCACATCGGGACGATGGCAAAGATTATTCGTATTCTTGAATTGCCAGACCGTTCTACCACTGTCATCTTACAAGGTATGAGCCGTTTCGATTTGAAAGGTATTGTGTCCGACAAGCCTTATCTTACTGGTATGGTAGAGAAATTAGAAGACACGCTCCCTTCGAAGAATAACAAAGAGTTCGAAATCTTGGCGGAAGCTTGTCGCGAACGTACGGTGCAGTACATTCAGATGAGTGACCAAATGCCGAAGGAATCCATGTTCGCGGTGAAAAACGTGAGCAACAATATGTTTTTGGTAAATTTTGTATGCGCCAATTTCCCATTCCCTATTGTCCGCAAGATGGAGTTGTTGAGAGAGGGGGCACTGGATTTGCGTACGGTCAACTTGCTCAAGTTGTTGAACAAGGAAATCCAATATTCTGAACTTCGGGCCGAAATCCAACGTAAGACCCGGGAAGATTTGGACATGCAACAACGTGAGTACTTTTTGCAACAACAAATCAAAAACATACAGGATGAACTCGGCGGTACGCCGCAGGATCAGGACTTGCATGATTTACGTACTCAGGCCAAAAAAAAGAAATGGCCGGAAGACGTTGCCAAGACATTCAATCGGGAAGTGGACAAACTTGAACGTTTGAATCCCCAAAGTCCGGATTATAACGTCCAACTCAATTATTTGCAAACAATGTTGAGCCTGCCTTGGCAGACCTATACGGAAGATAATTTAAATTTGAAGAATGCCGAAAGAGTTTTGAACAAAGACCATTACGGCTTGGAGAAAGTAAAAGAACGCATATTGGAGCATCTGGCCGTTTTGCAATTAAGAGGCGACCAAAAATCTCCGATAATCTGTTTGTACGGTCCTCCGGGTGTCGGCAAGACATCTTTGGGTAAAAGTATCGCCTCTGCCTTAAAGCGGAAATACATCCGCATGTCTTTGGGTGGATTGCATGACGAGGCTGAAATCCGGGGACACCGCCGCACGTATATCGGAGCTATGCCCGGGCGCATTATAAAAAGTATGATAAAGGCAGGTTCATCCAATCCGGTGTTCATCTTGGACGAGATAGACAAGGTGACGCAGAATACGGTGAATGGCGACCCCTCTTCTGCCTTGTTGGAAGTGCTCGACCCGGAACAGAACAGTGCTTTCCATGATAATTTCCTGGATGTAGACTATGATTTGTCCAAGGTCATGTTTATTGCGACAGCGAATAATATCGGCACGATACCCCGTCCCTTGCTCGACCGTATGGAACTGATAGAAGTGAGCGGCTATATCACGGAAGAGAAGGTAGAGATAGCTAAACGTCATTTGGTGCCCAAGGAAAAGGAAAACAATGGCTTGGCCGACCGGTCGGAAATCAAAATCAGCAAGCCGGCATTGGAGTACATGATAGAGAACTACACCCGTGAGTCCGGTGTGCGAGGATTGGAAAAACAAATAAACAAGGTGTTCCGCAAAATGGCATTGGAATACGCCCGAAATGGTGCATTTTCTTGTACGGACGTGAAAGTGGCCGATGTGGAACGCTTGTTGGGCAAACCTTTATATACTCGCGACAAATACCAGGGCAATGGCTATGCCGGTGTGGTAACCGGATTGGCATGGACTTCCGTAGGGGGAGAAATCCTCTTTATAGAGACGAGCCTGAGCAAGGGAAAAGGTAGCAATTTGGGCGACGTAATGAAAGAGTCGGCGGTTTTGGCATTGGAATATATCAAAGCGCATGCTGACCATTTGCATATTGATGCGCGGATTTTCGACCTATGGAATATCCATGTGCACGTGCCTGAAGGAGCCGTACCTAAAGACGGACCGTCGGCCGGTATTACCATGGCTACTTCCATCGCTTCGGCATTGACCCAACGTAAGGTCCGCCCGAATCTGGCTATGACCGGTGAGATAACGTTACGTGGAAAAGTGCTGCCCGTGGGAGGCATCAAGGAGAAAATCCTGGCAGCAAAACGTGCAGGCATCAAAGACATTGTTATGTGTGAGGAAAACCGCAAGAACATAGAGGAGATACCGGAAATGTATCTCAAAGGGCTGTCGTTCCATTATGTGAACGATGTGTCCGAGGTGTTGAATTTCGCTTTGCTGGACGAAAAAGTAAAAAATGCCATCGAGTTTACTTTCGATGAGCCTAAGAACGAAACGAAATGAAGTTTGAACTCCAACATACAGACACCCTTACGTCGGCACGGGCCGGGGTGTTGACCACAGACCATGGCCCGATAGAGACTCCTGTTTTCATGCCGGTGGGTACGGTGGGTTCGGTCAAGGCTGTCCATCCGTGGGAATTGAAGGAAGACATCAAGGCACAAATCATTTTGGGGAATACCTATCATTTGTACTTGCGTCCCGGAATTGAAATACTGGGCAAAGCGGGAGGTTTGCATAAGTTCAACAGTTTCAACGGTCCTATTCTGACCGATAGCGGAGGCTTCCAAGTCTTTTCGTTGACCGGTATCCGTAAATTACGGGAGGAAGGGTGCGAATTCCGTTCGCATATCGACGGTTCAAAGCATATTTTCACGCCCGAGAAAGTCATGGACATCGAGCGTGCCATCGGGGCGGACATCATGATGGCATTCGACGAATGTCCGCCGGGCACATCCGATTACGCATACGCGAAGAAAAGTTTGGGGCTGACCCACCGTTGGTTGGACCGCTGTATTCGTCGTTTTAATGAGACAGAACCCCGATACGGTTACCGGCAATCGCTTTTTCCCATCGTACAGGGCTGTACTTATAAAGACTTGCGTATCCAGTCGGCCGAGTTCGTGGCGTCAAAGGAGGCCGATGGCAATGCTATCGGCGGATTGGCTGTGGGCGAACCGGCGGAGGTGATGTACGAAATGATTGAGGTTGTTAACGGTATCTTGCCGAAAGACAAGCCACGTTATCTGATGGGGGTCGGCACGCCGGTGAATATCCTTGAAGGCATAGAGCGTGGAGTCGACATGTTCGACTGCGTGATGCCTACACGTAACGGGCGTAATGCCATGCTGTTCACACAGAATGGTATTATGAACCTGCGTAATAAGAAATGGGAAGACGACTTTTCGCCTTTGGATCCGGACGGCACCTCTTACGTAGACAAGGCATACAGCAAAGCTTACCTGCATCACCTTTTCAAAGCTCAGGAATTGTTGGCGCTGCAAATCGCCTCCATCCATAATCTGGCTTTCTATTTGTGGTTGACACGTGAGGCACGCCGCCATATCATAACCGGGGACTTCGCTTCTTGGAAGGCCTCGATGGTAAAACGGGTGGCCGCACGGCTATAATTAAAGAAGGACTGTATATGAAGTGGTATAAACGTCTCATTTCCAAGTTGGATATGTATCTTATCAAGAAGTTTCTGGGTACATATTTCTTTTCCATTGCATTGATTATTTCCATTGCCGTGGTGTTCGACTTCAATGAGAATATCGATAAGTTTACGACCAACCATGCCCCGTGGAAAGGTATCATTTTCGAGTACTACGCCAACTTCGTCCCCTATTTTTCCAACTTGTTCAGTCCGCTGTTCGTGTTCATCTCAGTGATATTCTTCACCTCCAAACTGGCAGAGAATTCGGAGATTATCGCCATGATGGCCGCTGGGATGAGCTTCAAGCGCCTGATGCGCCCTTATATGATTTCGGCTGCCATCATTGCAGTGATGACTTTCCTATTGGGGGCCTACGTCATTCCTAAGGGAAGCGTCACGCGGCTCAACTTTGAGAACATATACAAGAAGAAGAAAAAGACGGAGTTTGCCCAGAATGTGCAATTACAGGTCGATACGGGGGTCATTGCGTTTATCGAACATTTCGACGGACGCACCAAGACCGGTTATCATTTTTCGTTGGATAAGTTTGTGAACAAGAAGCTTGTGTCGCACCTTACGGCGGCTTCGGTGTCTTACGACACGCTGTCGGACGAGCGTTACCATTGGCGAATCAACAATTACACGCTCCGCGAACTGAAAGGCATGCGTGAATACATTTCCCATGGTTCGAGGATAGATTCCATCATCGCCATGGAACCGTCGGATTTCTTGTTGACACGAAACCAACAGGAAACCTTGACCAGTCCGGAACTGAAAGAATATATCGTCAAGCAGCGTGCCCGTGGCTCGGGCAATGTGAAACCGTTCGAGGTGGAGTATCAGAAACGGTTTGCCACCCCCTTTGCTTCGTTTATTCTGACGATTATCGGTCTTTCCCTTTCGGCGCGGAAGCGGAAAGGCGGTATGGGACTGTATTTGGGTATAGGATTGGCTCTGAGCGCTTCTTATATTTTGTTTCAGACCGTGTCGTCTACTTTTGCCATCAATGCAGACTGGCCGCCGGCTTTGGCGGCATGGCTGCCCAATATAATATTTGCCTTTATTGCGTTTTTCCTTTATAAAAAGGCACCGCAGTAGAGTGGATGTAGGATTTAAACACAAATTAGAACAGTGGATTTTTACGATTTAGACTTAAGCGACCAAGTGCTCGATGCCTTGGACGATATGAATTTTACCGAGTGCACGCCTATTCAGGAACATGCCATCCCCGTGATACTCGAGGGGCGTGACATGATCGGCGTGGCACAGACGGGGACGGGTAAGACTGCGGCTTTCCTGCTTCCCATATTGAGTAAATTGAGCGATGGCGGTTATCCCGAAAAAGCCATTAATTGTATCATCATGTCCCCCACCCGGGAACTGGCCCAGCAAATAGACCAGGCTATGGAGGGTTTTTCCTATTACATGAACGTGTCGAGCGTAGCAGTATATGGCGGAAACGACGGGATACGTTATGAGCAGGAGAAACGCGGGTTGGCTATGGGAGCAGATGTGATTATCGCCACGCCGGGGCGCTTGATCAGTCATTTGAGTTTAGGCAACGTGGATTTGTCGAAAGTGTCTTTCTTTGTATTGGATGAAGCAGATCGTATGCTGGACATGGGTTTCAGCGACGACATCATGCAGATTGTCAAGTATTTGCCCCAAGAACGGCAGACCATCATGTTTTCGGCCACGATGCCCCGGAAGATTCAAGACCTGGCACGCACCATTTTGCGCGATCCGGTAGAAGTGAAACTGGCCGTATCGAAGCCGGCCGACAAGATCGTGCAGTCGGCTTACGTATGCTATGAGGCGCAAAAGGTGTCGTTAGTCAAAAAGCTGTTTGCCGAGCGGCCTCCGCACCGCGTGATTATCTTTGCGTCTTCCAAGTTGAAGGTGAAAGATATGGCCATTGCCTTAGGACGTGCCGGATTCAAGGTCGGTGCCATGCACTCGGATTTGGAACAACAGGAGCGTGACGAAGTGATGTATAAGTTCAAAGCCCAACAAATCGACGTGCTGGTGGCTACGGACATCGTGGCGCGCGGCATCGACATCGACGATATCCAGTTGGTCATCAATTTCGATGTGCCTCACGATGCCGAAGATTATGTGCATCGCATCGGCCGTACGGCCCGTGCCAACAACGACGGGGAGGCTATAACCTTGGTGAGCGAGAAAGACCAGCAACGTTTTGCTTCCATTGAGCATTTCCTTGAAACCGAAATAGAAAAACGTCCCCTGCCGGAAGGGCTTGGAGAAGGCCCGGCCTATCGACCGAAAGAAGGCGGCGAGAAAAGATATGGCGGACGTAGGAATCAGGGGCAGAGAAACGGTTATAAAAGAAGAAATAAAAATCAAAGCAAGGAGGGACAATCACAAAAGAAAGCCCGCCCGAATGCAAATAGCAGAAGAAGCACTGCAAATCGGGATAAGAAAGCGAAACAATTCCAAGAAAAGAAAGCTTCTGATAAAGTTTAGTGCAAAATATAGGTGGTAGAATTAAAAAAAGCTGTGAAATATTTGTAATGTTTCACAGCTTTTTCTAATTTTGTGGCGGACGCAATCGGCCCGGAGGGGTTGGGAAGTCCGTTTTTGATGGTAAAGGACGTTTACGGACGTTTTCTTCTATATTCAAACTTCGCAACTTTGAAACCATTCTGGAAGAGACGGCAACGGGGAACGTCCACGTAAGGTGTATTATACCTTGTCGGGACTGCCTCTCGGGGCAGCCCTACTTTGCATAATATCATCTGGACGTGGGCTGGCTGCGTTGCTCATCTTGGAATGGGGGCAATGCGAAGGCCTGAATATGAGATGAGCGAGAAGTACAGACTCCTACGTCCTCTTTTTTTATAAACCTGCCAAATCTTGGGGAAGTTCTATAGGCATAAAATTGTTTTATGTGTATGAAAAAGGTCTTATCTTATTGGTTGAAACGGATAAGCATTTCATTATTTGTGTTTTGCGTAACTTACACAGCCATGGCGCAAAAGTATGTAACCTGTACTAATTGTGGAGGAACAGGTATCGGTATGGTAACGATGACAGGTTCCATGCCATGTTTGCTATGTTTCGGAAAAGGCAAAATTATAGATGCCTATAATGCAGGCAGGGCGTTAGGATTGGTTACGAATGGGAAATTGGCACTGGTACAAGGAAATTATACTACAGCCAAACAAGCATTCTATCAAGCCATGGACGAGTGTGAAGATGGGTTAGCAACATTTTTTTATGGCGTATGTTTAGAATTGGGTATGGGGATTGAAGCAAATCCGAATGCAGCCTTGGCTTATTACAAATCAGGGAACAGCCGAGGTGAACCAAATTGCAAAGCTGCCGGTTGTGTTCGCCAACAGGTAAAACCCTATTTCTTAAACTTTTTCCGTGTTGAGTTATAATAGTTTTGCTATCTTTGCAGTAGAAGACTTGGAGATGTGAAGTATGGAGCATAATATAAAAGACAAAATAGAATGGACGATTATCTTCGTTTGGGAGTTCGGACGCAAGTACGGACTTACGATGAAGCAGGCTTTCAACTATCTTAGCCGTTTTAAGGGAATAGACTTTATCGACCGTCACTATGGATATGTACATACACAGTCATTTGCCTCGATGGTGGATGACATAGCCGAATATTGCCATCGTCACGGAGGGACGTTGATGTGAAATTATATCATGGGACAAATCGGGATTTTGAGAAGATAGACTTGCAGAAATCAAAACCGAACAAGGACTTTGGTCGTGGCTTTTATCTCTCAGCAGACTACGAGCAAGCTTTAAGCATGGCACAGGTAAAAGTGGAACAGTTGGATTTTGGCACTCCGATAGTACAAGTTTATATCATGGATGACAGTGCGTGGGAGAAATTACACGTACTCCGTTTTGAGGATTATTCGGAGGAATGGGCTAAATTTATTCTGCGAAACCGTAATAATTCCACAAATGTGCCGACACACGAGTATGACGTGGTAATCGGTCCTATCGCTAACGACCGGGTTGGTGTACAGTTGTGGAGATATGAGAATCATTCCATAGACCTGCCCACATTAGTACACAACTTGCAATACATGAAAGGTATAACCATACAATATTTCTTTGGGACGGAACGTGCCATAAAACTATTACGACGGATATGAACGAGAAAACGGAAATGATGGCAAGCATGATAAAGAACCTCGCCTTGCTGTTGTTGGAGCAGAATAATGAGTTGACAATGGAACAAGCCCTTTCCATTGTGTTCAATTCAGAAACGTATCGGAAAGTGATGGATGAACGAACACATTTCTATTATCAAAGTCCGAAATATGTTTTTGCCTTTTTAGAAGAAGAACTTAAAAAGCGCAAATTTGAATAGCGGAAAGCACCTTTTCCGCATAAAAAAGACAAATCGTCCAGTTTTCCAGGTCGAAGGTGAGTGGAGGGACTTCCTTTTCTTTTTTTTATTTCTCTTTTTTCAGTAAGTCTCTGATTTCCGTGAGCAGTTGGATGTCGGCCGGAGGAGCAGCCGGAGCTTTCGGTTCCTCTTTCTTCTTTTTGTTGAGGGCATTCATACCCTTTACCAAAAGGAAGATGGCCAGTGCAATGATGATGAAGTCCAGCGTGGTCTGGATAAAATTACCGTAATTCAGCGTGACGGCCGGCGTCACCTCTGCCCCGCCCTTCATGACTACCTCTTTCAATGTGATTTTCAGGTCGGAGAAATTCACTCCGCCGATGAGCAAACCTACGGGAGGCATGATGATGTCCGCCACTACCGAAGAAACGATTTTACCGAAGGCACCGCCGATAATGATACCGACCGCCATGTCCACCACATTGCCACGCATGGCAAATTGCTTGAATTCTTGCAAGATTTTTTTCATAGTTTCCAGTTTTGTTTATGAATTACCGGGGCAAGTTAAGCAAAATTATTCCAATGGCCAAATTTCGGTCTCATTCTTTTCCTTTTCTTTTCCCTCTTATTGTTTTTCTTTACAGCCATGGCTTCGTGTTTCTTTGTTCTTCTTCTAAAATAATGATTCTATAAACCTTTGTGTAATAGATGCTTATAAATGCAAAATCAATCTCCTGAGATTGAAAAATCAATCGGCTGAGAACGATTTTCCGTTCTGCGGCAAACGATTTTTCATTCTCAGCCGATTGATTTTATGCTTTGAGGAAGGTGTGTGGAGAGGTTCATCGGATATTCTGAAAAACATACAGAACGGACGTACGTTCAATGCCTGAACCGGGAAGTATCCACTTCCTTGATTTCCTTTTTCTTATATCCTCCGAAACGGAAACTGAAGTTCAGGGTGAACGTTCTTAGGTAAAAAGAGTTTTCCATTCTCACGTCCTGACCTCCGTAACGTAGGTTACATTCCGGCATACTTGTATTGAATATGTCGCTACACCGGGCAGAGAGTGTGGCTTTGTCTCCGGCAAAGGTCCATTTCACCCCGGCATCTACCGTACCCACCATTTTCAGGTCGTATGTGCCTTGTATGGCCGGAGTCTGCATGAATCCGCGCAATTCGAAAGTCAGATTCTTGTTCAGCTTGAACGTGTTGTCCCATTGGCACTGCAAAATCCACTTTTTCCGGTCGAAAGGAAGGTCGAAAAAGTCGTCGCAACGGTGGCGCGCGTATTGTTCCACCGCTACCCAACGGGAATCCCACCACTTTCCGACCCGGAACGGCACCGTGGCCATGAGACCTACGTACTGCGTGTAGTTCCAGTTCATCATCTTGTAAATCATGGCCAACCGTTCTGTGGACTGATAGGCCGTTTGCATGAACTGGTCTTGGGTGCGGGAGAAGTATGCGCCGAAAACATACTTCTGCTTCACTACGTAATTGGCATTCACACTGTAGTTTGTCTGTGGGCGCAATCCGGGTGTGCCCCATATTTCGGAATATCCGTTGATGTAGCTGACGGAAGACTGCATTTCCCAATATCCCGGATAAGTCTTTTGGGTGGAGAGCGAGAGTTGCAGGATGTGTTCGGGAGTCTTCATGTAAGTGAGGGAAGCCTGAGGGTAGAAAGCCCATTTGCGGTAATTGCCGATGGAGTAATACTCCCCTGTGCCCGATACCGACCATGATATTCCGCTGGGGTAATCTTTTCCCAACGATACGTAAAAGTCCGCGGTCTGTTCTTTTAACTTGGAGTCCGTAGAGGGAGTGGCGATGTCGCCTTCCACCTCGGTGTAGGTTTGGAAGTCATGGTTATGGGTTTGGGTATAAGAGACGCCATATCCCAGATTCCATCCTTGGGACAGTTTGTGTTTCTGGTCGGCATATACGTTGTAGCGGTCTATCCGTTGCCCGCCAGCCAAGGTGAAACGGTTCCGGTTGCCGTCGGCATACTCGGCGTGCATCCACCGCCGGTTGTCGGTCGTATAGTGCGTATAGTCCCCACCGGCATCCAGACCGAATCCCGAACGGAGGTGCAATGCGATGTTGTGCATGTAGGTCTCGCGACGGCCGTTTATGCTGCTGGTTTGAAAATTTCCTGTTGTTTGCGCGTCCTCCTGTATATTCGGCATGTATTTGCCGGTGTAAGCCAAGTCTATGCTGCTGTTCTCGTTGAAGTGGTATTCTCCGGCTACCCGCATGTTATGCCTGTAAGCTTTGTTGCGAAGCTGTTCGTTTTCTTCTATGGAATATACCTGTCCGTCCAGGGTGTGCCGTGAAAACAAGTTGTAATATTGCATCGTGTGTACACGGTCTATGCCGTACATGGCATCCAATGCCAGTTTCGGGGTTGAGAAACGGAAATTCCCGGTGGCATTGCCCGCATTGAAGTAGCAGTTGTCATAACTGGCATTGACTTCGCCCTGAAAGGAATAGTCGTTGGGACGTTTCAGAACGACGTTCAGGGAAGTTCCTCTTACGTGATATTGCGGCGGAGTGCTATACATGACCTCCACTTTCTCCACGCGGCTGACCGGAGTATTCCGCAAAAGGGTCTCCAACTGTCCCGCATCCATCGTGGTGGGTTTGCCGTTCAGGATGACCGTGACATCTCCGGCACCGGCCAAGGTCAATTTGCCTCCTATCTCTTGTACGCCGGGCAACCTCTGCAAGGCCTCGTAGGTGTTGTTGACGACTTTGTCCCGGACGATTTGTTCCAAATCATAATTCAACCTCCCCTCTTCCACTCTTACTATGGGGCGCTCGGCTTTGATCACAACCTCACCGATGGTGCGGTCAGCCGGTTGCAGTACGATGGTCCCTACATCCTTTCCCGTTCCGTTTACGGTTCGTGAACGATATAAAAGGTGTTGTACAATCAGGCGATACTGCTCCGGTTGAGCCGACAGGGTGAAATGGCCGTTGGCATCCGATACGGCGGCACTGACGAATATGGAATCCGGAGTCTGCAATACTACCGCAGCCCCTGTTACCGGGCTGGATTCCCGGTCCGTGATTCTTCCGGAAACGGTTTGGGCATCCAGTAATTGAATGCCCAAACCATAGCTCCCCAATAAAAGGACGCTTAAAATCTTGTGTGCTCTGTTCATGATGGTGTGGCAGGGGTTAATACTCGAGAAGTTCCATCGTCGGCTTGCCGTCGTATCCTACACAGATATTGACCATATAACAACTGGCGTCGTCGGGGATACATACCGTGGCATTGAAATGGCATCCGCACGGACCGGCTTCGGAAAATACCATGTTCGACAGGATGGCCTGATTCAGGAAACCGCTCGGTACGAGCCCGGTGAAGCTTTTCCGGGTATAGTCCCGTGAAAACAAACACACCTTTCCTTTGTACACGCAAATGTGAATCACGTTGTCGTAGTACACATTTTCCACGGCGATACCCTCGTCCGTATAACTTGTCTTATATACTTTCAAGCGCGAGGGGTTGACGTAGACATAGCAATGGTAACGCTCGCCGCCATGGAACACTACTGTGTCTTTTTTTACTACTTCATTGTAGGTGAGCGTGGCGGCTTGCCGATGGATGAAATAGATACTGTCGTTCGGGTCTTCCGATCGGACGAGCTTCACGACGTCGCCCGTAGCCGAATGGAAGTGGAAAAGGTGATTTCCCCTCTTGTCTATGGGATAAGCGGTCGTATCACCCCCTCCGGCCAAAAACAAAGTGTCCTTACGGATAAAAAAACGTACCGGTACGTTGGCCGTATCGGGGTAATAGATGGTGTCCCCTTTGGCGCAGAACGAAACGGTCTCGGTCTCCTGGTCGATCCAGATTCCCTGCAAAGCTTTTTTGGCCTCCTGGTCTTCCGGTTCGGGAGTATCCCCGTTTGGAGTCCGGTTGTCCCTTGTGCCGCAACTTGTCCATGCTGCCACGGACACTAAAAGACTACCGTATATAATATGATGTATCCATTTCATTACTTTCCGATACAATGGTATTCAAATCCGGCTTCGCGTACTTCGTCAGCGTCATATACGTTGCGCCCGTCGATGATGAGCCGTCCGCTCATCGTCTTCTTCAGCACTCCCCAAGCCGGCAGGCGGAATTCCTTCCATTCGGTCACCAAGAGCAGCGCGTCGGCATCCAATGCCGCTTCGTACATGTCGCGGGCATAAATGACTGCATCGCCCAAACGGCGGCGGCACTCATCCATGGCTTCCGGGTCGTAGACACGGACCGTGCATCCGGCTTCCAGTAATTTCCGGATAAGAACGAGGGACGGTGCTTCGCGCATGTCGTCCGTCTCAGGCTTGAAAGCCAGTCCCCACAATGTGACGGTCTTGCCAGCCAACTCATGTTGCCATGCCGTGTCCAGCTTGTGGAAGAGGATGGACTTCTGGCGTTCGTTCACAGCCTCTACGGCTTTCAGTACCGTCATTTCGTAGCCGTTCTGCTCGGCCGTCTTGATGAGTGCCTTCACGTCTTTGGGAAAACAGGAGCCTCCGTAGCCGCATCCGGCATACAGGAACTTGCGGCCGATGCGGGTGTCGGCTCCGATACCGTTGCGCACCATGTTGACATCCGCTCCCACGCGTTCGCACAAATTGGCGATGTCGTTCATGAATGAGATGCGTGTGGCCAACATGGAGTTAGCGGCGTATTTCGTCATCTCGGCAGAGGGAATATCCATGAATATCACTCGGAAATTGTTGATAAGAAAAGGTTTGTAGAGTTTGGTCATCAGTTCCTTGGCTTTTTCAGACTCCACGCCTACCACCACGCGGTCCGGGCTCATGAAATCGCTGATGGCGTTGCCTTCTTTCAGGAATTCCGGATTGGAGGCCACATCGAAAGTGATGTCGATTCCCCGTTCGTCCAACTCTTCCTGAATGGCGTGGCGTACTTTCTGAGCCGTACCGACGGGAACGGTACTCTTGGTGACAACCAATTTGTAATCAGTCATATATCTGCCGATTGTTCGAGCAACTTGTAGGACATATTTCAAGTCCGCGCTTCCGTCTTCGTCGGGGGGAGTTCCCACGGCACTGAATATCACCTGCACCTTGTCGAGCACGCTTTCGAGTGAAGTGATGAAGTCCAACCGCCCTGCTTTTTGATTCTTCTGGACCAACTCCTTCAGGCCCGGTTCGTAAATAGGAATTTCACCTTGTTTGAGCTTTTCAATTTTATTCCGGTCCACGTCCACGCAAGTGACATTGACCCCTATCTCGGCAAAACATGCACCGGTTACCAAACCTACGTAGCCGCTGCCTACAATCGCTATATTCATACTTTCGTTGCTATTAACTGTAGGCAAAAGTAATGAAAAATAGAGCTATCAACAATACAAGCTGAAATATTTGATAACTTTTTCTGCAAAAATTAGCAATGTCCACGGGAAAGCCGTAAATTTGTAGTGTGAAAGAGTTAGTAAAACATATCGAGATATTGTTGCTGGATCACGATTGTGTGGTGGTTCCGCAAATCGGGGGATTCGTGACTTGCAATGCTCCGGCCAAATACGTGGAAGAAGAAAATCTGTTTTTACCCCCTATCCGTACGGTGGGGTTCAACGAACGCCTGAAAGCCGACGACGGATTGTTGGTTCGTTCATACGTGGAAGCATACGATTGTTCCGACACCGAGGCGAGAGCCATGCTCGGAGAACAGATCCGCGACCTGCAACAGGAATTGTGGGAGACGGGCACGTACGACCTTGGGAGCATCGGGGTATTGATGTTGGATGAGCGGAACAATGTGGAATTTTCACCTTGTCAGGCCGGTACGGTCTGTCCGGCTTATTATGGTTTGGATGCCTTGCTGTTCGGACCTTTGCAAGCGGAAAAAACGGTGGAAGCGTCATTGGCCGTCGAGGTGTCGCGTACGGTTCCCGAAAGAAAGCCCGAAGCGGCTGCAACCGAAAGCGAGCCTGTGGCACGCGGCGAAATCACCATCCGGCTGAAGACGGTGTGGCTGCAAAACATTGCTGCCGTGGCTGCCGTGGTGCTCTTGTTTTTCCTGATGTCTCCCGATGCCAAGAACACGGGAGTGTCTTCCGCGAACCAAGCTGATTTCGCCCGTCTGATGTGGATGCCTGCGGTACAGGAAACCGTACCTGAGGCTTTCGGTAAGCCGGAAAAGATACAGGCCAAGGGTACGGAAACGGATGTGGAAGGCGCAGGAACGGCCGTTGCCCGACCGGAACCCGTCCAAAATACGGAGGACGCGGCGGCAGTGAAAAGCGGTTATTGCGTTGTGGTGGCCAGTGCCATTTCGGAAAAGAACGCAGAGAGTTATGTCGAACGGCTTCATAAGGAAGGTTACAAAGAGGCGCAAGTATATAAAAAAGGAAATATGGTGCGTGTGGTTTTCCCCGGATTTGTATCCGAATCGGAAGCGCATGCCAAGATGAACGCTTTGAGTGACCGGTCGGAAGAGTTTGCGTCTGCATGGGTTTATCATATCAAGTAAGGAATACAAGGAATGAAAAGAGTACGCTGTCCTAAATGTGATCATTACATCACTTTTGACGAAACCCAGTATGAAGACGGGCAGTCGCTTGTTTTCGAATGTCCGGAATGCCGCAAGCAGTTCGGCATACGCATCGGGGCATCCAAGTTGCGGGCTACACGTAAGGAAGAGACTGTGGACGAAAACGAGAACGATGACGCATACGGCAGCATCGTTGTGGTGGAGAACGTCTTCCACTATAAGCAGGTGCTTCCGCTGAAGTTGGGCGACAACGTAATCGGAAGGTACGTGAAAGGGACTGCCATTTCTACCCCCATCGAGACAGTAGACCCCAGTGTGGACACCAAGCATTGCATTATCAATGTGAAGCGGGATAAGAACGGTCGTCTGGTGTACACCTTGCGCGACGCGCCGAGCAATACCGGCACTTTTTATATGAATGACATATTGACGGACTATGACCGTGTGAGACTGGAAGATGGCAGCATAGTCACTATCGGGGCTACCACGCTGATATTGCGTGCGGCTCGCGAAGAATAATTTTTTATCTTATTTTTATGCAACCGGAATTGAGCAAGATGGTTGCCGCTACCCTTTCCATTGCCGAAAGACAAGTGGCACGCACCTTGGATTTATTGGAGGGAGGGGCTACCATCCCTTTTATCAGCCGTTACCGTAAGGAGATGACCGGAGGGCTGGATGAAGTGCAAATCGGAGAAATCAAAAGAGTGTATGACAAATTGGTCGAGACGGGCAAACGAAAGGAAACGATATTGGCTTCCATCGGGGCACAAGACAAGTTGACCGATGAACTGAAACGGAGAATCGAGGCTTGTTGGAACGCTACGGAATTGGAAGACATCTATTTGCCTTATAAACCGAAACGTCGTACGCGTGCCGAGATAGCCCGGCAGAAAGGACTGGAACCCTTGGCCGTAATTATCGCCATGCAGCGTGAGGCGCACATACGCGAAGTGGCCGGACGTTATGTGAACGGGCAGGTAAAGGATGCGGACGAGGCTTTGGCCGGGGCTTCGGATATTTTGGCCGAACAGTTCAACGAGAACGAACGTTGTCGGAACTCCGTGCGCCAACAGTTCCGCCGTGGAGCCGTCATCAGTTCCAAAGTGGTGAAAGGTAAAGAGGAGGAAGGGACAAAATACCGTGATTATTTTGATTTCAGCGAACCGTTGAAGCGATGCTCGTCTCATCGTTTGTTGGCTTTGCGACGCGGAGAGGCGGAAGGTATCCTGAAGGTGGGTATTTCGCCGGACGACGAGGCTTGCGTGGAGAACTTGAACCGTTTGTGCGTCAAAGGAAACGGCGAATGCAGCAAACTCGTAGCTTCTGCATTGACAGATAGTTATAAGCGTTTGATTAAACCTTCCATCGAAACGGAATTTGCAGCCGCTTCCAAACAGAAAGCCGATGATGAGGCTATCAGGGTCTTCGCGCAAAATCTTCACCAACTGCTTTTGGCTCCGCCTTTGGGGCAGAAACGTGTGTTGGGTTTAGACCCCGGATTCCGTACGGGATGCAAGGTGGTATGCTTGGATGCCCAAGGGAATTTGTTGCATAACGAAGCGATATACCCCCACCCTCCGCGTAATGAATATGCACAGGCGCAACGGAAGTTGCAGAAATTAGTGGAACAGTACGACATACAGGCCATAGCCATAGGGAACGGTACGGCCAGTCGCGAGACGGAGAGCTTCGTGCAATCTGTCCGTTTCGACCGTCCGGTAGAAGCGTTCGTGGTGAGCGAAGACGGGGCTTCCATCTATTCGGCTTCCAAAATCGCCCGTGAGGAATTCCCGGAATATGACGTGACGGTGCGCGGTGCCGTTTCCATCGGACGCAGGTTGATGGACCCGTTGGCGGAATTGGTGAAGATAGACCCGAAATCCATCGGTGTCGGACAATACCAGCACGACGTGGACCAGACGAAACTGCGGGAAACGCTGAACCGTACGGTAGAATCGTGCGTGAATGCCGTGGGAGTCAACTTGAATTCTGCGAGTTGCCAACTGCTGACTTACGTGTCGGGTCTGGGGCCGCAACTGGCACAGAATATCGTGGACTACCGCACGGAAAACGGTCCCTTCCCCACTCGGCGGGATTTGATGAAAGTGAAACGCATGGGGGCGAAAGCCTTTGAGCAGTGCGCCGGTTTCTTGCGCATTCCGGGAGGTGAGAATCCTTTGGACAATACAGCCGTGCATCCCGAACGTTATGCCTTGGTGCAAAGGATGGCCAAGGATGCGGGGGCCTCCGTGGAAGAACTTATCCGCAACAAGGAATTGCGGCGGAACATTCCGTTGGAACGGTATGCGACGGAGGATTGCGGCCTTCCTACGCTGAACGACATCATGAGCGAACTGGACAAACCGGGGCGCGACCCGCGCAGCAAAATAAAGGCCTTCTCTTTCGATCCCAATGTACATACGATGGACGACCTGAAGGAAGGGATGGTATTGCCGGGCATCATTTCCAATATTACGAATTTCGGTTGTTTCGTAGACATCGGGGTACACGAGAAAGGTTTGGTGCATATTTCGCAGTTGGCCGACCGCTATGTGAGCGACCCGAACGAAGTCGTTTCGCTTCACCAACAGGTGAACGTGCGCGTGCTGCAAGTGGACAAGGAACGCAAACGGATTGCATTATCATTGAAAATCTGATGAATTTATGAAATACAAGATTTTGGTCCTGGATTTGGACGGGACTTTGACGAACAAGAAAAAAGAAATCACGGTGCATACGAGGGAAACCCTCATCCGGGCACAGGAAGCGGGCGTGAAGATCGTGCTGGCTTCCGGAAGGCCCACCTACGGCATCGCCCCATTGGCCGAAGAACTGCGCCTCGGGGACTTCGAGGGTTATATCCTGTCCTACAACGGAGGGCAAATCATTGATTGGAAGACCAAGAAGATGATGTATGAGAATGAACTCGACCCGAAAGTATATCCTTATTTATATGAATGCGCGAAAAAGAACGGTTTCGTAATATTGAGCTACAAGGACGAATACATCGTATCGGAAGACGCGGGGAATCCGTACGTGCAGCATGAGGCTTTTCTGAACAGGATGCCCAGCATTACCGTACCGAATTTCCTGGAGGTGTTCGATTTCCCTGTTCCGAAGTGCCTGATTGTGGGCGACCCAGAACCTTTGTCCGTACTGGAGCAAAAGATGAAGCAAGATTTGGAGGGGAGGATGAATGTATTCCGTTCCGAACCGTTTTTCCTGGAATTGGTGCCCAATGGTATTGACAAGGCGCGAAGCCTTGCCGTCCTATTGGATGAGTTGGGTATGAAACCGGAAGAAATGGTGGCTGTGGGCGACGGATTCAACGACTTGTCCATGATTCAGTTTGCAGGTTTGGGAGTAGCCATGGCCAATGCGCAGGATGTCGTAAAAGAAGTCGCCGACTATGTCACTCTCTCGAATGAGGAGGACGGTGTGGCCGCAGTGGTGGAGAAATTCTTTTGGGAATAAGTTCGAATCTTGATAAATAGAAAATGCCGGAAAGGTTGGAACTTGAAACCTTTCCGGCATTTTCTATGTTTATGCTCTTCTTTCCAGCATGACCACGTTTTCCACGTGCTGCGTATGCGGGAACATGTCCACGGGGCGTACTCCCATGATTTTGTATTGAGAATCCAGCAAAGCCAGGTCACGTGCCTGTGTGGCCGGATTGCAACTGACGTAGACGATACGATGCGGTGCGGCAAACAAGATAGTCTCTATGACGTCTTTGTGCATGCCGGCTCTTGGAGGATCCGTGATGATTACGTCCGGTTGGCCGTGTGTCGCGATGAATTCCTTGTTCAGGATGTCCTTCATGTCACCGGCGAAAAACAGGGTATTGCCGATTCCGTTGATTTGTGAATTGATTTTGGCATCCTCAATGGCTTCGGGCACATACTCTATTCCGATGACCTTCCGGGCTTTCCCGGCCACGAAATTGGCAATGGTTCCGGTTCCGGTATACAAGTCGTAAACCAGTTCCGTACCGGTGAGGCCTGCAAAGTCCCGCGCTACCTTATATAATTCATACGCCTGGTCGGTATTGGTCTGGTAGAAACTTTTCGGACCGACTTTGAACCTCAGATTTTCCATTTGCAGGTAAATGTGGTCGTTTCCCTTAAACGTGATGACATCCAAATCGCCTATCGTATCATTGTATTTGAGGTTGTTTACATATAATAAAGAGGTAATCTCCGGGAATGTTTCGGCCAGATAACCCATCAATGCCTCGGCTTGCGCTTTTTCCGTATCGTTGGTGATGCAGAACTGCATAAGAAGCATCAGTTCGTCCGTATTGGAGTTACGAATCATCATGTTGCGCAATAGTCCGGCATGTTCCCGCTGATCGTGGAATGTCAACTGGTGCTCGTACCCGTAGTCACGGATGGCGTTACGGACACGGTTATTGACATCATCCATCAGGCGGCACTGTTCGATGGGCAAAATCTTGTCGAACGAACCGCAGGTGTGGAATCCTACGGCTCCGTTCTGCGTATATGCGTTTCCGGATGCGATTTCTTCCGGTGTAAGCCATCTCTTGTTTGAAAAACCGAATTCCAGCTTGTTTCGGTATTCTTCCGTTTTCACGGAACCCAATATCGGCTGTACGCCGTTGAGTTCTACCTTACCGATACGGGTAAGATTATCCAGAACTTGCTGTTGCTTGTATTTGAGCTGCTCTTTATATGGGAGACACTGCCACTTGCAACCGCCGCAAACTCCGAAATGCGGGCAGAAAGGTACGGCCCGAAGAGGAGAATATTGGTGGAACTTTACGGCTGTCGCTTCGCAATAATGATGTTTTTTCTTCTGGATTTTCAGGTCGACCACATCTCCGGGAACGACAAAGGGAACGAAAACCACCATGTCGTCCACCCGGGCCAGGGCTTTGCCCTCTGCTGCCACATCCGTAATTGTAATATTCTCTAATATAGGGAATTCTTTTCTTTTTCGGGTCATATCCGATGAGTTTATTTAGTTTTTTATTTTGATTTCAGGGGACAAAAGTAGCATTTTTTTTGCATTTTTTCTCGTTTTTCCTTTTGCAGCCCATTTTTTTTGAGTAGTTTTGCATTAATTCATTTTGTTAACTAATTCAAAAACAAGCTTTGAAAAATGAGTGAAAAAAGAGTTTATACTTTTGGTAACGGGCAGGCTGAGGGCAATGCCCAGATGAGAGAAAGACTTGGTGGCAAAGGTGCCAATCTCGCCGAAATGAATCTTATCGGTGTCCCTGTTCCTCCGGGATTTACAATCACCACAGATGTTTGTACAGAATATTACGAATTAGGAAAAGATAAAGTCGTATCTCTTTTGAAAAGTGAAGTAGAAAGAGCAATCGCCAATATAGAAACTTTGATGAAATCAAAATTCGGTGACGTTGAGAATCCGTTGTTGGTTTCTGTTCGTTCCGGTGCGCGTGCTTCCATGCCGGGCATGATGGATACGATTCTGAATCTGGGATTGAATGACGAAGTAGTGGAAGGATTGATCCGCAAAACAGGAAATGCGCGTTTTGCATGGGATTCTTACCGTCGTTTTGTACAGATGTACGGTGACGTGGTATTGGGCATGAAGCCGGTGAATAAGGAAGATGTGGACCCGTTTGAAGAAATCATCGAAGAAGTGAAACATCAGAAAGGTGTGAAACTGGATAATGAGCTGGAAGTGGAAGACTTGAAGGAATTGGTAAAACGATTCAAGGCCGCCGTAAAAGGACAGACCGGACAGGATTTCCCGAAATCAGCTTACGAACAGCTTTGGGGAGCTATCTGTGCCGTATTCAACTCATGGATGAATGAACGTGCTATTCTTTATCGTAAGATGGAAGGAATTCCTGACGAATGGGGAACAGCAGTCAGTGTACAGGCTATGGTATTCGGTAATATGGGCGAAACTTCGGCAACAGGTGTTTGTTTCTCCCGTGACGCTGCCACAGGCGAAGACCTTTTCAATGGTGAGTACCTGATTAACGCGCAGGGTGAGGATGTGGTAGCCGGTATCCGTACTCCGCAACAGATTACTAAGATAGGTTCTCAGCGTTGGGCTCAACTGGCAGGAGTCAGTGAAGAGGAACGCGCTGCCAAATATCCTTCTATGGAAGAAGCCATGCCCGAAATCTATAAAGAATTGGATGCGCTTCAAACCAAACTGGAAAATCACTATAAGGATATGCAGGATATGGAGTTCACCGTACAAGAAGGTAAACTTTGGTTCCTCCAGACACGTAACGGAAAGCGTACGGGTGCTGCTATGGTGAAGATTGCTATGGATTTGCTCCGTCAAGGCATGATTGACGAAAAGACTGCCTTGATGCGTGTGGAACCGAATAAGTTGGATGAGTTGCTCCACCCTGTATTCGATAAGGACGCTTTGAAGAAAGCTAAAATTCTAACTCGCGGTCTTCCTGCTTCTCCGGGTGCTGCTGCCGGTCAGATTGTATTCTTTGCTGATGATGCAGCCGAATGGCGTGCTGCCGGTAAGCGTGTAGTGATGGTTCGTATCGAGACTTCTCCTGAGGACCTGGCCGGTATGGCAGTTGCCGAAGGTATTCTTACTGCTCGCGGTGGTATGACTTCTCATGCTGCTGTGGTTGCACGTGGTATGGGCAAATGCTGTGTGTCGGGTGCAGGTGCTTTGAATATCGATTATAAAGCTCGTACTGTAGAAATTGACGGTGTGGTATTGAAAGAAGGAGATTATATCTCATTGAACGGAAGTACAGGTATAGTATATAATGGCAAGGTGGAAACGAAGGCTGCCGAACTCTCCGGTGACTTCGCCGAACTGATGGCGCTTGCCGATAAATATACCCGTCTTCAGGTACGTACCAATGCGGATACGCCTCATGATGCGACGGTAGCCCGTAATTTCGGTGCGGTGGGTATCGGTCTTTGCCGTACGGAACATATGTTCTTTGAGGGTGAGAAGATTAAGGCTATGCGTGAAATGATTCTGGCTGAAAATGCAGAAGGCCGTCGTAAGGCATTGGCTAAGATTCTTCCATATCAACAAGCCGACTTTAAAGGTATCTTTAAGGCAATGGCGGGTTGTCCTGTGACTGTACGTCTGCTCGATCCTCCTTTGCATGAGTTCGTTCCTCACGATCTGAAAGGACAGCGGGA
>ERZ834694.1184-NODE-1184-length-24669-cov-5.327497_pt1 | contig 24669 bp, 19 predicted proteins | sample MGYA00519691_ERZ834694 | MGnify/ENA primary metagenome ERZ834694 (study PRJEB31850, sample SAMEA3708758) | human gut metagenome | biome: human gut; feature: human-associated habitat; material: faeces | place: China | collected 2014 ... | reverse complement strand
ACCTAGGACCCCATGATTAACAGTCATGTGCTCTAACCAACTGAGCTATTCAGGCATTTCGAAACGGGTTATCCCGTCGTTTCGGAGTGCAAATATATAGCAATTTTTCATTCCCGCAAAATTATTGCACGATTTTTTCGCAAAAAAAGTATCTTTGCATGTCGCACAAATCATAAAGAAATGATCCCGAATCGCGTTATTTTCCTTATTCTCTTGACGCTATGCGCCTTAACGGCCTCGGCGCAGGAACATCTGTCTTTTCGGCCCGATACGTGGGACTTCGGCACGATCCGCGAAACCGACGGCCGCGTCAGCCACACGTTCACGGGTGTCAACCGCGGCGACAGCCCTCTGGTGATCCTCGACGTGGTGACCACCTGCGGCTGCACGGTCCCCGATTTCTCGAAGAAACCGATCCTTCCGGGCGAAAAGACGCAGATCACCGTCACCTACGACCCCGCCAACCGCCCCGGCTCATTCACCAAGGAGCTGTGGGTCTACTCTTCGGAGAAGCGGAAAATCGCCACGCTCACCGTGCAGGGGAGCGTCATCCCGCGGCAGAAAACCGTCGAGGAGCTCTACCCCGTCGATGCCGGCGGAGGGCTGCGGCTGGCCTCGACGCTCAACGCCTTCTCCTATATTTATCCGGGGCGGCAGGTGCAGGCGGCGATCGGCTACGCGAACACCTCGAAACGCCCGGTCCGCCTCGAACTGCGGCCCGAAACCACGAGCGGAGCGCTTCGGACCGACTATCCGAAACAGATCGCGCCGGGCGAACGGGGCGAAATCAACTTCGCCTACCTCATCCCCGCCGACAAACCCCGCTATGGGACCGTGCGCGACGCGCTGGAGGTCCTGATCAACGGACGGAGCAACGGCACGACGCTCGTCACCCACGGCATCGGCGTCGACCCGCAGCCCGCGGATGCAACACAAAACGCCCCGAAAGCCGATTTTTCGGAAAATATCCTTAAATTTGGACCGGTCAAACATGCGGGACCAGTCCGGAAAAAGCACTTTACGCTTTCGAACGCGGGCGGCGCGGAGCTGATCGTGCGGGCCGTCGAAGGCGAGGGACACGTGGCCACGACACTCGCCCCGGGGCAGAAAATCGCCCCCGGAGATTCGCTGCGCTGCGAAATTCTGCTCGATCCCCGGACGCAGGACTACGGCATCGTGACCGAACACCTCGTGGTGGTGACCAACGACCCCGTGCGGCCCATGCGGCGCATCCGGGTGACGGCAATCATCGAAGAGTGACACACAAACACACAACGGATATAATGTACCCCATTCTTGAAAAAAGACTCCTCGCAGAGGGCATCTGGCTGATGAAGGTCCTCGCACCGCGCGTGGCCCGCTCGGCGCAGCCCGGACAATTCGTCATCGTGCGCGTCGACGAACACGGCGAGCGCATTCCGCTCACGATCTCCGATTTCGACGCTGCGGAGGGCAGCGTGACCATCGTCACGCAGGCCATCGGCGCCTCGACGCGCAAAATCTGCGCACTGAACGAGGGCGATGCCCTCGCCGACTTCGCAGGTCCGCTGGGCCACCCTTCGGAATTCGTCAAAATGCCCGTCGAAGAGCTGCGCAAACGCCGCTACCTCTTCGTGGCGGGCGGCGTGGGCACGGCCCCAGTCTACCCGCAGGTCAAATGGCTCCGGGAACACGGCGTGAAGGCCGACGTCATCATCGGCGCCAAGACACGCGACATGCTGATCTACACCGACGCCATGCGCGCCGTAGCCGAAAACCTCCACATCGCCACCGACGACGGTTCGGAGGGTTTCAAGGGACTCGTGACGGCGCTGATCGGGGAACTGATCGAAAAAGAGGGCAGACACTACGACGAATGCGTGGCCATCGGCCCGATGATTATGATGAAGTTCGTGGCCCTCACCACGAAGAAGTACGCGCTGAAAACCACCGTGTCGCTCAATGCGCTGATGGTCGACGGCACGGGCATGTGCGGCGCCTGCCGCGTGACGGTCGGCGGCCGGACGCGCTTCACGTGCGTCGACGGCCCGGAGTTCGACGCCCACGAGGTCGATTTCGACGAGGCGATGCGCCGGCAGGGCATGTACCGCACCCAGGAGCAGCGCGCCGCGGCGATCGAGGCCGAGCGCGAGGCCGGACACGTATGTAAGATCGGATTGGACAAGTAGGAAGGTGAAAGGTATTTTAGCGACGGAGACCATGCAGAATATATAATTATCTCCCGCATAGAACTTCCCTCTTTTAACTTTTCACTTTTAACCTTTAACCTTTCACTTTTAACCTTTAACCTGCTATCACATGGCAAACAAAATACCCCGCGTGCCGGTGCGCGAACAGGACCCGGCGATCCGTGCGACCAATTTCGAGGAGGTCTGCTACGGCTACGACCTCGAAGAGGCCACACTCGAAGCTTCGCGCTGCCTGCGCTGCAAGAATCCCCGCTGCGTGGCGGCCTGCCCCGTAGGCATCCGCATCCCCGACTTCATCGCCGCCCTGCACGAAGGGCGGTTGCAGGAGGCAGCCGACATCATCTCCGAGGACAGTTCGCTGCCGTCGATCTGCGGCCGCGTCTGCCCGCAGGAGAGCCAGTGCGAAGGCTCGTGCATCCTGGGTATCAAGAGCGAACCGGTCGCCGTGGGCAAGCTCGAACGCTTCGTCGGCGACTGGAAACTCGAACACGGCGCCCCCGTGCAGCCTGCCGCCGTGCGCAACGGCCGCAAGGTCGCCGTCATCGGCAGCGGCCCGGCCGGGCTGGCCTGCGCCAGCGACCTGGCCCGCATGGGCTACGAAGTGAAGATTTTCGAGGCGCTGCACAAGGTGGGCGGCGTGCTGGTTTACGGCATTCCCGAATTCCGCCTCCCGAAGGAGCGGATCGTGGCGCGCGAGATCGCCCAGGTCGAACGGCTGGGCGTCGGGATCGAGACCGACGTGATCGTCGGCCATACCGTGACGGTCGACTCGCTGCTCGACGAAGAGGGCTACTCGGCCGTGTTCATCGGCTCGGGAGCCGGACTGCCCCGGTTCATGGGCATTCCGGGCGAGAATCTGAACGGCGTGGTGTCGGCCAACGAGTTCCTCACGCGGGCCAACCTGATGCATGCCTACGACAAGGCGTACGACACCCCGATCTACGTCGGACAGCGCGTCGTGGTCGTAGGCGGCGGCAACGTGGCGATGGACGCCGTGCGCACGGCCAAACGGCTGGGCGCCGAGGCCACGATCGTCTACCGCCGTTCGGAAAAAGAGCTTCCGGCGCGCGTCGAGGAGGTCCACCACGCCAAGGAGGAGGGCATCCGCTTCCGCATGCTGACCAACCCCACCGCAGTCCTCGGCGACGAAAAAGGCTGGGTGACGGGTCTGCGGTGCGTGGAGATGGAGCTGGGCGAACCCGACGAAAGCGGCCGCCGCTCGCCGGTGGTAAAGGAGGGCTCGGAGTTCGAAATCGAATGCGACGTGGTGATCATGGCGCTGGGAACCTCGCCCAATCCGCTGCTGGCCGCCACGACCGCCGGTCTGGAAACCACCCGCCGCGGCTGCATCACGGCCGACGAGCGCGGCGCGACGACCCGTCCGGGCGTCTTCGCGGGCGGCGACGCCGTGACGGGCGCCGCGACGGTCATCCTGGCCATGGGCGCGGGACGCACCGCGGCCAAAGCCATCGACGAATATGTAAAATCACGTGCAAACGGCACACATTAAGCGAGAGTTCCGTATATTAGCTGCAACATGCAAATCCGATAAATCCGACACCATGAACAACATCAAATCCCTGATCGCCGCACTGACTTTCGCCGGCCTGACGGCCTGTGCCGACAACAGCCCCAAAACCTTCTCGGGATTCATCACCGACGCCTCGATGAACACCGTCACCGTCCGTGCGCTGACCGACGAGAGCACCTGCACCTTCGCGACCACGGACGCCGACAAGAGCGACGCCAACGGCCTGCTGCTCGGCGCCCCCGTCACCGTAGACTACACGGGCAAGCTGAAGGACGGAACCGCCGCCACGAAGATTGCGACCGATCCCACCTACGCCGAAGCCGTCGGCAAATGGACGATGCCCGACCCGATTGCTCCCGAAGGCGTCATGGGCGTCGAGATCATGGTCGAAGGCGCAGCCAGGTCGATCAACATGGCGACGCTGGTCTACACCTCGTGGGAACTTCAAGGCGAGGCGGACAAAATCCTGCTCAAGGGCCAGAGCCTCGGCAACGGCCAGACCATCGACTTCACCCAGACGGGCATGATCGCCAAAACGGCCGACGGGAACTACACCCTCACGATCGAGGGCACGGGCACGGTCTACACCAAGGCCAAGCAGTAAACAGCTTTTCCGCCCCGAAAAGCCAGCGCCTCCGGACTTCCGGGGGCGCTTTCGTTTCCGGGAGGGTCCGGCGTCCGTTTTTCCCCGAAAATAGCGGCTCCGACGCTTGCTAAATCCGTGCTAAATGCGTAAATTTGTGGTTACTAACCCGTTTATCCGAACCATGAACAAAATTCTGACGGGAGCCTTGCTGCTCCTCTTTTCCTCCAGCGCCGCGGCGCAGACACCCCGCGACTCGATTGCATTCGCCTCCGCCCAATGGCGCACGGCCGACCTCGGCGGCGGCGCCGAATGCCGCTACGCCCAGATCGACATGTTCGGGTCGCGGCAGAGCATCTCCGTCGCCACCTACCCCGGACGCAGGTTCACCACCTCGATCGTCCACCTCGATCGCAGGGCCGAGTCCACGAGCGATCTGGGGAAGGCCGCCGGCGCGGAGATCGCCGTCAACGGCAGCTACTTCAACGTCAAAACCTTCGAACCGGTCACCTTCGTCCTGCTCGACAGGAAGATCGTGGGACGCACCACCCCCGAGGAGGCATTCCGCACCAACGGCGTCATCGCCTTCAAGGACCGCAAGGGCCGCCGGATGGAGATCTTCCCGTGCGACACGACGCAGTATGCCGACGTGGCGCGCCGCTACCGCTCGGCGCTGGCCGCAGGCCCGGTGCTGATCGACGGCGGCAAGGTGGTCGAATACACCTCCGGGAGCAGTTTCTACACGCGCCGCCATCCCCGGACGCTGATCGGCAAACGGGCCGACGGCACGGTGGTGATGGCCGTGATCGACGGGCGTTTCAAAGGCCAGGGCGACGGCGCGACCATCGCCGAAACAGCCTACATCGCACGCCAGTTAGGTCTTACCGAGGCGCTGAACCTCGACGGCGGCGGCTCCTCGACGCTCTGGACGGCGCAGGAAGGCGTCCTCAACCATCTCTACGACAACCGCCGCTTCGACCACGAGGGCGAGCGCGGGGTCCCCAACTGCATCGTGGTCCGCAGGTGACCGGCCAGCGGCCCGGAATCAAAAAACGCGGTTTGATGTAACTTCATCAAACCGCGTTCTCATTTAACCCGACCGTCCTTATTGCTTCGACTGCACGTACTGTTCGTACAACCGGTCGTAACAAGCCTTCAACTGCGGGAACTCCGCCTTCTTCACCTCGTACATGAAGACGCCCCGGTAGTGCGCATCCTCGTACAGGGCCTTCAGGATCGCCGTCCAGTCGTTGTCGCCCCGGCCCTGGCCCGGCAGTTCGTGACACTCGCTGCGGCCGTCGCCGTCGCTGACGTGAATCGTCCTCACCCGGCGTCCGAGCGCACTGATCAGCAGTTCGGGATTGTCGATGTGGTTGGTGTCGACCGCGGCGTCCACCTCCCGGGGCACGAGCGACATGATGTGCAGCACCTCTTCGACCGTACGGCCCAGCGGGCGTTCGTAGTTCCCGTCCTTGACCAGTTCGTAGCCCAGCATGTTCTCGATCACCACCCGGGCGCCGATCTTCTTCGCATCGGGAAGCAGCTCCCCGACCGAGCGCACCAGCTGCGCGATCCGCGCGTCGCGCTCCCCGTGCCCGAGATACCAGCTCGGGTGGAACAGCACGATCCGCGGCGACAGGATCTTGCAGAAGCGCAGCACGCGGCGGTGCAGTTCGACACTCCGCTGCCGCACGGCCTCGTCCGTCTGCGAGAGGTCGATCTCGCGGCCGAAAGGCATGTGCACCGACCAGATTTCGATTCCGGCGCGCTTGAGGTCGCGCTTCAGCTGACGGCAGCGCGCCTCGATCTGCCGATCGTCGGTCATCTCCTTGTTCAGGAACAACGTCGACGCGCTGATCTCGATGGCGTCGATGCCTGCCCTCTTCGCCTCGGCGAAGGTTTCGTAGGTCCAGTTCGTCACCGGGCCGAAAATCCCGGACGAGGAACCCACCTTCAGCCGCGGCGGCTGCCCGGCAAACACCGGGATTGTGCATAGGACTGCAAGTAGCAGCAGTCCGGTTCTGTAAAGTTTCATAACTGTAAAGATCATAAAAAAGTCGGGCCGATGCAAAACCGCACCTCCTTGCGGGGGGGGGCGGCCGGACGCCGCGACAGATAAAAGGGGCGTTACGACCCCAAAGATACAAAAAAAGGGGCGCACCGATGAAAGCACGCCCCCTGTGAACAGATTTATTTCACGACGGCTCCGATCACCGTCTTGCCCGTGCGCGAAGCGCCGGTCTGGTCGATGGCGCTGACCGCCTCGCCGAAAGCCGGATCGAGCGTCTCGCCCAGGATCTTCAGCTCCGAAGCGGACATGCCGTACTGGCGCGCCGGATTCGCGTCGCCGAGCAGCACGCAGGTCTTCGTCGCACCGCCATTGTCGCCCAGCGGGCTGAGCATCGAGGCAGGATCGAACGCCGCGCCTGCGACAGCCATACCGTCGGCATTGTAGACCGTGCCTCCGATAATGGAGTTGGCGACCTTGTAGCTGGCGTCCTTGAACCAGGCGACATCGTCGGCCGCGCCGTCCGTCGTATTGCCCGAGATCAGCGTATTGTAGACCTCGATGGCCCCTCCGACGGCAGCCTGCTGCAATCCCGCACCGTTTCCGGCCGTCACCGTCGTGTTGCCGGCAATCGTACAGCTGACGATCACCGCCTTGCTCGGCTTGTCCACCTTGCCGTAGACCGCGATACCGCCGCCCTTTCCGGAATGGTTGCCGCAGACCGTCGAATTGACGATCACCAGGTTGCCGTTTTCGCGGACGTAGATACCGCCGCCGTTTAGGGTCGCATGCTCGGGATTGACGCTGTTGCCCGAAATCGTGGTGTTGCTGATCAGCACATTGGTCTTGCCGCCCGTGTCGCCGAAGACGTAGATACAGGGAGCTACGCCCGACGCCTTGTTGTTGCTGAACGTACAGTTGTTGATCCGCAGCAGTTTGGCTCCGTCGGCCCACAGGCCGCCGCAGTTGTACGTCGTCGTCGACTTGGTCGCATTGTCGGCAACCACGCAGTTGTCGAACAACGCCTCGGCTCCGGCGTCGACACGGATGGCGCCCATGCGGATGTCCGTATTGTCGACGATCTTGCAGTTGAGGATGTCCACCGTCGCGTTGCCGATGAAAATGCCCGCGCCGTAACTCTGGTAGAACTTCACGCCGCCTATCGTCGTGCTGCCCACCGAGCTGAACTGCGACGAACCGTTCTTGATCGTGAATCCGTCGAGCGAAGCCTTCATGCCGTTCATCTTGGCCGCCGTCACCGCAACCACGTGGCATACGGCGTGGTCGCCGTCCAGAATCGTCTCGTTCGCCACGGGATCAGCCACGGCGCCCTCGGCCGCATCGGCCGGATAGCCGCCGATCATCGAGAAGTTGCTGTGGATTTCGAACGTGTTGTCCAGCGCGGTCTTCATGCCCGTCAGCGGAACCGAAGGCACGTAGGAACCCGCAGCCACATGGATCACATCGCCGTTCATCGCCTGGTCGATCGCGTTGGCCAGCGTGGTCGCCGTCTCCCATGTCAGGCCGTCCTTGTCGGCCGAGCCGTCGGTCTTGACATAGTAGTGCGTCGCCAGGTCCGAAGCGCTCGCAGCGGCCTGCGTCACGGGCAGCGTGACGTTCTCGCCCTTGATGACATAGGCCGAGATCGTCGCCGTGCGTTCGTCGAGCGTACGGTTTGCGGCCACGGTCACCGTGATCGTGGCGTCGCCCTGTCCGTACGACGGATCGAACGACACCCAGTCCATGTCGCATTCGATGCGCCACGGAAGGTTCGATTTGATCGAAAGTTCGTAGTCCTTGGTGGCCTTCTCCGCGGTGATGCTCGTCTCCACGAACGACAGTTCGGGCGTCTCGGGAGTAAAGGCCGTATCGTCGCTAAAATCCTGGCAGGCTCCCAGCGCCGCGCATGCGGCCGTCAGGAGCAGGTATTGAAATATCGTTTTCATCGGTTCCGTCTTTTATTGTTCAACAATCGCCAATCCGGTCGCCACCTTGCGCATGACCCCGCCCTGGTCGGTCGGCCAGTTCAGCAGTTTGAGTTCGCCCTCCGCGCCGTCGCGAGCGATGAAGGTCGACGAGCCGCCGCCGTCGAGGTTGAGCGCGTCGCTGGCTCCGCAGGCCGACATCAGGTTCATCAGGTCCAGCAGGTCGGCGCCGTTCGAATAGTAGAAGTTACGGCCGTCGACCACCATCAGGTAGACCTCCTTGCCGTCCTGCGACACGCCGATCGCCGTACGCGGTTCCATGTTCGCCACCGGCATCGTGTTGCCGCTCTGGTCCAGCTGCTCGCCGTTCTTGAGCAGCAGCGTGCCGAGGCCGCAGACTGCTTCGCGGACGATGTCCTTGTGAAGAGCGTACTCCTCCTCCGTGAAGCAGCAGGCCTCGTTGTCCTTCGTGATCACGAAGACGTTGCAGTCCGTACGGCTGAACGAAGTCTTCACCGCCACGCCGTCGCGGTAACATACGCCGTAGGGGATGTAGGTCGTATTGAAGAAGTCGGCGTTCGTGCCGCCCAAGACCTTCTTCCCGTTCTTCTGCATCGCCTCGAGCTGCTTCATAATCGTCTGGCCGGTGCCCACCTGGTTCTTGTCGTCGGCGAGCGTCGTGCGCAGGGTGATTTTGTCGCTCAGGGCGATCTTGAACAGGAACAGCTGCATGGCCAGTCCGTCGTCGGCCAGAAATGCCATCTCCAGCACGTCCACGCCGTCGGCCAGGTTGTAGGTCCTGTCGCTCTTCACGTGAGCCACATACCCGTTCGATCCGTCGACGATGCTCTGTCCCCAGGCCGTCTGGGCGGTCGTGTCGAACTTGGCGTATTCGTCGAAAGCATTCGAATTGTCGCACGCAGCAAGCAGCCACACGCACAACAGCATTCCGATCATATATCTGTATGTTTTCATCGTTTTATCGTTTTATGCATATTGGACAATCCCGCTAATAACCCGGATTATTCGGTTTGAGGTTCGGATTGTAAAGCAACTCCCGGCTCGGAAGCGGCATCAGGCACTGGTAGTCCTTCGTGCCGAGCGTCTGCGTAGCCTTTCCGGTCCGCACGAGGTCGTACCAGCGGAAACCCTCGGCGAGGAACTCCAGACGGCGCTCCTGAAGCACCGCGTCGAGAAAATCGGCTTCGTTCCCCGGACTCACCCTGTCGAGGCCGCGCTTTTCCCGCAGTTCGTTGAGACGATCCAGACCTCCGTTCAGCCCCTGCGCCTCGGCGCTGATCAGGTACATTTCGGCCAGACGCGAAATCACCACGGGGTCCGACCCGGTCTGCCCGCTGGGGTATTTGTTGACGAAGTTCAGGTTGTCGAGCGTGGTGATCGACACCTCCTTGCGCAGGTCGTTGTCGGCGTACATCGTCATCACGTCGCCCGCGGGACGGTAGTTGTAACTGCCCTTGTTGGGGTGGTTGTAGGAGTAGAACTGGTTGGAAATCTTGATCGACGAACCGTCCTCGGTCAGGCACGAGAAGGCGAAGATCACCTCCTTGTTGGCCTTCGAGCGGAAAATCTTGTCGAAGTCGTCGAGTGCGTAGTTCGGATTGGCGATCAGGCTCTCGGCCAGCTCCTTGGCCTCTCCCTTCTTGCCCAGATAGAGTTTCACGCGCGCTTTCAGGGCCGTCACGGCGGCGGGCGACACGTAGTAGAAACTGTCGGCGCTCAACCCGTTCAGGAAGCCCGAAGCCGCGTCGAGATCCTCCTCGACCAGCTCCCAGGCCATCGAGGCCGGGTCGCGCGAAACCTTGGCCTGGGTGTTCTGCCGCAGGACGGGCACGTCGCCGAAGCGGGTCACCAGACAGAGGTAAATATACGCCCGGAAATAGCGGCACTCGCCCAGCACCCGGTTCCGCGTGGGGCTGTCGGCCAGCCCCTCGGCGATCGACATGACGTTGTTCACCTGCAAAAGCGCCTTGTAGTAGCCGTTCCACTGGCTGCTGACAAACGTATGCAGCGCATTGGAAAGCGAGTTGATCAGGTCGATCGGGCGGCCCGTGCTGGTCATCAGCTCACCGCCGAAGAGGTCGAACGCGATGTAGGAGTAGTAGGTAGGTCCCTCCTGAACCTTATTGTACATTCCGATGCGCAGCGCCTCGATGTCGTCGGAGCCGACCACCGTCGGGGAGACCGCCGAATGCGGCTCGATGTCGAGCATGCCGCTGCAAGCACCCATCAGGGGCAGCAGGGCAAACAAGATGATTTTATGCAACGATTTCATGATTGTCGGATTTAGAAAGTGATGTTTACGCCTAACTTGAAGATGCGCGGCTGGGGAACGCCGTCGTTATCCTCGCCGTAGAAGCGCGGATCGAGATTGACGCTCGTCTCGGGGTCCCAGCCGGGATAGCGCGAGCAGAGGAAGACGTTGTCGCCCTGGGCATAGACCCGGAGTCCCTTGAGGTGGATTTTCGAAACCAGCCGCTGCGGGAAGGTGTATCCCAGCGTCACCGAGCGCAGGCGGATGAACGAACCGTCGGTCAGGTACATCGTCGAGTTCTTGCCGTTCCAGCCGCTGTACGAGTAGATCGCGCGCGGGTATTTGTCCGACGTGCCGGGTCCCGTCCAGCGGTTGTCGGCATAGGCTTTCAGCAGCGAGCGGGTATGGCCGGGCTTGGAGCCGGGGATCATCCACGACGCATACACGTCGTTTCCGTAGCTGTACGTAAAGAAGAGGCTCAATTCCAGCCCTTTGTACTTGAAGGTGTTGTTCCAGCCGCCCGAGAATTTGGGGTTGGGGTTGCCCGTGACGATACGGTCGTCGTCCGTGATGTTCCCGTCGCCGTTGCGGTCCCAGTACTTGACGTCGCCGGCGCGCACGCCCTTGTCGTAGAGCGCCTGCGGCACCTCGCCGTCGTACTGGTAGATGCCGTCCGTGCGGAAGATGTACCACGAACCCACCGTCCGGCCGAGTTTCAGCGCGCGGTTGGCGCCGATCGACAGCAGGTCGTCTTCGAGCAGCGACGTCAGCTTGTTGACATTGCGGGCGATGTTGAACGACGAACTCCACAGCACCTTGCCCAGATTGAGGTGGGTGTTGATCGTGAACTCGACACCCTTGTTGCGCATCGACCCGATGTTGCTCAAGATCGAGGTCTCGCCCGTCGTGGCGTGCACGGGCTTCGAGTAGAGCAGGTTGTTCGTGTTCTTCAGGTAAACGTCGGCGATCATGTTGATCTTGCCGCCCAGGAAGCTCAGGTCGAATCCGGCGTTGTACTGGTCGGCGGTCTCCCACGTCAGACGGTCGTTGCCGCTCGACGAAATGGCAATGCCGCTCTGGCCGCCGTAGTTGACGCCGCCGCTGATCAGGGCCTGCCAGCCGTAGTTGCTGATTCCGTCCTGGTTACCCGTGCGGCCATAGCTGGCGCGGATCTTCAGGTCGGTCTTCTCGGCGTTCCAGAACGACTCGTTCGAGACGTTCCAGCCGACCGACACCGAGGGGAACCAGCCCCAGCGGCAGTCGGGCGCGAAGCGCGACGAACCGTCGGTACGGATCGTGGCATTGACCACGTAACGGTCCTTGTAGGCGAGGCTCAAACGGGCGAAATAGGATTCGATGGCATATTCCGACAGTCCGGCGCTGGCATCGACGATGTTGGCGGCCACGCTCGCCACGTCGAACGCCGGCGAGGGATAGTTCTGCGCATCAATGTACGACGTGCGGCTCCTGGTCTTGAGGAACGAGTGACCCACCATGGCCCCGAGTTCGAAATCTTCGCCGATCTTGCGGTTATAGTTGGCGTAGAGGTCGATCGTGTTGGTCATCACGAACCGGTTCCGGTCCAGGATGCGGCCCTTGTCGGCGGCATAGGGGTGGTTCTGATTGTAATAGATGTAGTCATAGGTGTAGGCCGAGTCGTTGTTGTACGACGCCCTGACCGTCAGGCCCTTGATGATCTGCGCCTCGGCCCAGAACGAACCGATGAAGCGGTAGTTGTCCGTATAGGAGGTCTCCTCGGAGAGAATCTGCACGGCATTGTGCAGCAGCAGTTCGTCGGTTCCGCCCGTGTAATAGCCGCCGTTGGGTTTGTAGGGACGGTCGAAGGGACGCTGCTGCACGGCGCGTCCGATGATCGTCGATCCGAGATTGGCTCCCGGGATACGGTTGTTGTGCAGGTAGTTGCCGCTGATGTTGGCGCCCACCTTCAGCCATTTGAACATTTCGTGGTTGATGTTCGACTTGAGGTTGACCTTCGAGATGTCGTTCGTCTTGATGACGCCCTCCTGGTAGTTGTAGCTGCCCGAAAGGTAGTATTTGGTCTTGGCGTTGCCGCCCGAAAACGACAGGTCGAGGTAGTGCGACTGCCCGAGCCGGGTGATCAGGTCGAGCCAGTCGGTGTCGGGCATGTCTCCGTAGGGATTGCGGATGGGCTTGACATATCCCGAGCTGTTGACCGTGAAGCCGTTCTGGCGGTTGTAGTTGTCGACGCCCTCGTTGAAGACCTCGACGTACTGCTTCGAACCGACGTATTCGCGGCGCCCGGTGTTGGGAAACTGCGTGATGCTGAAGCCGTAGTTGACCTTGACCTCCGATTTGCCCTCGCGGCCCTGCTTGGTGGTGATCAGCACGACGCCGTTGGTGGCGCGCGAGCCGTAGATCGCGGCCGAAGCGGCGTCCTTCAGCACCTCGATCGACTCGATGTCCGTGAGGTTGAGCGTCGCCAGCGAACTCATGTTCTCGCCGAACGAATAGAGCGACGCCGAGTTGTTCGACAGCGGAATGCCGTCGATCACGTAAAGCGGCTCGTTGCTGGCGCTGAGCGACGACGAACCGCGGATGCTCATCTTCTCGGCCGAGCCGAGGTTACCCGAACTGGTCGAGATCGACACGCCGGCGATGCGGCCCTGAAGGAGTTCCGAGGGCGACATCACGCTGCGCATGTTCTCCTCGGTGGGCTTGAACTGGCTGATGGCGTTGGTCACCAGGCTGCGGCGCTGCGTGCCGTAACCGACCACGACCACCTCGTCGAGGGCCATGTTGTCGTTTTCGAGCCGGACCTCATAGAACCGTGCCGGATCGTCCACCGCAACCTCCCTGGTCTTCAGGCCGAGGTAGGAGACGATCAGGCGGACATCCGTGCGCGCCCCGATCCGTACGGAGAACGAGCCGTCGAGGTCGGTGGTGGCGCCGATCGTCGTGCCGTCGACGATCACCGTGGCGCCGGTGATCGGATTCCCGGCGCTGTCTTTCACGACGCCCTTCACGACGGCATTGGCCGAAGCGCGGGCCGCGGCGTCCCGCTTCGCGGGGGCGGACATGATGGCGATCATCTTGCCCTCGACGCTGCTCACGACGTTCTGTCCGGCGAACATCTTCCCGACGACCGCGCCGATCTCCTCGTTTTTGACATCGAGGGTGATCTTCTTGTTCACATCGGCATCCTTCGTCTTGATGACGAACGAGTAGCCGTAATCCTTTTGCAGGCGTTCGATCGCCGCCTTGACGGTCGCATTGCGGACCGACAGGCTCACCTTCTGGGCCGAGGCCGCGGAGGCCTGGAACAGGAAGCACAGAAGTGCGGCAAGCGTGATCAAACTTTTGACGGAAGGTAAAAGTTTATTCATTACGTTAAGATTTGAAGTTTTGAGAAATAGGTCATTAAAGATTCCGTTCGTTCTGTGTACTACATGATATGGTTATTTTAGGGGTGGCGATATGTAATATACCTCGGCTTCCCTGCGCACCGAGAAAAGGCGATCCTTGTTGAGCGCATCGAGGATTTCGTCGAGCGACTCCTCGTTGACGAACGAGGCGTAGTAGGTCTCGTCGCACAGCGATTTGTCCGTGACGACGATCTCGACGGCGAAGTGGCGGCGCAGGTCGGCGACGATGTCGCCCAGGGTCTGCTCCACGAAGAAGAAGTTGTCGTTGTCGATCCAGTTCGCATAGGAATCGGGATCGAAATTGAGGAAGTCGATGTGATTGTTGGTCTTGTTGAAACGGAGGATGTCTCCGGGCGCGAGGGTGAGTTTCCCGTTCATCTTCGACGCCTTGATGCCTACCGACACCTTGCCGCGCACCAGACTCACCTCCGACTTGGCGTCCTCCTGATAGGATTTGAGGTTGAACTGCGTGCCGAGCACCTTCACCTCCAGCCGGTCGGCGGAGACGATGAACGGGCGGTCCTCGTCGCGGCGGACGTCGGCGAACATCTCGCCCGACAGGTAGACCTGCCTCATCGAGCGGTTGAACTGCTTGGGATAGATGAGTTTCGTGCCGGCGTTGAGCCACACGTGCGTGCTGTCGGGCAGCACGATCTCGCGGCGCTCGCCCATGCCGGCATAGACCTCCACCCACTCGCGCGGGGTGTTGGCCTGATGCCTGTAATGGAGCGCCAGAACGACGGCGGCAACGGCGGCGGCGTATTCGATTATACGGAGGGACCACCGCCACCGCCGGAGGTTACCGCTGCGGGGGGGGGAATTCGGGGCGGGGCATGCCGCGAGGATCGAGTCCAGCTTACGCCGCACGCGCTCCTTGCCCTCGGGATCGTACTCGGTCTCGGTAGCGTCCAGCAGGTCGCTGAACAGCTGGTCCAGCCCCGGGTCCTTCAGCCGCTCCCGCAGCCACATGCGCACCTGCTGCGCCTCGGCTTCCGTGCAGTTGTCCCGCATGTAGGCAAGCAGCTGTTCACGCGACATATTTTTCTTGGTATCCATAGGTTTCGTCTTGTTTTCAGAAGAACAGCACAAAAAAGAGCGTCACGACGGAGATCGTCTTGCGGATCTGCTTGATCGCCAGGTCGACGTGCTTTTCGACCGTGCGGATCGAGAGGTTCAGCGCCCGGGCGATCTCGGCATTGGTCATGTTGCGGTCGTAGCGCATGGCGAATATCTCGCGCCGCTTGTCGGGCATCGAACGCATCACCGAGTCGATGAACCCGACCCGTTCGCGCACGTCCACGTAGTCGTAAATGTCCGTATCGCCGTCGGCGACGTTGAGCATCGCATCGTTGATGTCGCTGCGCAGCATGTTGTACCGCAGCCGCATGTAGTCGAAAAGTTCGTTGCGCGTGGCGACCAGCAGGTAATTGCGCACCGACAGTTCGGGATTGACCTGCTCCTTGCGCATCCACATTTTGACGAAGACGTTCTGGATGATGTCCTCCGCCACGGAAGAGTCCTTGACGATATGCCTGGCGAAGGTGTGCAGCAGGTCGTAGTAGCGGTCGAAAAGCACTCCGAAGGCTGCCTTGTCGCCGCCGCGCATCATCACGACAAGTTCCGAATCCCGTAAACGATTCTGCATGTCCGTCAGTATTTGCTCATGTCCGTAACCGCATAGGGCGTCCGGCAGGCCTCCAGCGCCGCCCGGATCGCCACCGGGGCGTTGGCGTCGGTAACCGGCGTCGAATAACCCGTCGTCGAGGTGCTGGAGGTCGAATAGCGGTAGCCGTTTCCCTCGACGCTGACGCCCGTGCAGGGCGTGACGAGCGTCCGGAACACCGTCGCGGCGGCCGCGTAACGGCTGATTCCGTAGTCCATGTGGTAGGAGTCGCGCGTAAGGTCCATCCCGTTGTCCCTGTTCAGCGACGAGGTCCGCAGGTTCTGGAGCGACGTTCCCGAGGGGATCACGATGTCGATGCAGGTCTGGGCGGTGATCTTCCGCACCTGGGCCACGATCGCCTCGAACATCGCCTGCTGGTTGGCGAAATACTTCGGATAATGGGAATGGTAGGCTCCGTAGGCCTGGGCCATGATGTAGCCGATCGTGGGCCGGTCGAGGGGCTGCGCCTGCTGGATGTAGTCGCAAAGTCCGGAAATCGCGCCCCGCTCGGTCTCGTCCCACTCCCACGCATAGTACGAACCGGTGTGCTCCTGCAACGTCACGATGTCCCACGTATCCGACTCGACGATGCTCTTGAGCGAACGGTTCAGCGTCCCTTCGTTCTCCCACTTCGTCGCTCCCGGCTCGCAGTAATAATAGGTGCAGATGTCCGGCGCGGCATAGTTCTCGAAAAATTCGGGCAGCTTATAGCCGCCGTGATAGGCCCGCACCATCCGGACATGGGTGATTCCGGCGCTTTTCAACATGCCCGGCAGATGCTCCGTGGCATCGACCGTAAAACTGTTGCCGATAAAAAGTATCTTGAGGGATTTGCCTCCCGCCGGCAGCGGCGGGTTGAACGAGCCGTTAAGCTCGCTCCCGATCCGGATCACCTCGCCGTCGGCGAAGACGAAACAGACGTATTTCCCCGTGTCGAGCACGCAGCGCAGCGCAACGGCTCCGCCCGCAGGAGCGGCCGTGCCCGTGTCGGCCCCGTCGAAAGCGATCGTTCCGCCGGCCGTCAGCGTCACCGCGGGCGACGCCCCGCCCCGCAGGGCCTCCGCGTCGGCTTTCACCGGCGTCGCAACGCCGTCGGCCGCCCAGTAACCGCCGCCGTTCACCGTAAAGAAGGGAATCGCCTCTTTCCGAACGCCCCGCGTCGCGGCGCCCTTGAAGCCGAACTTCAGCACCTCTCCGGCGGTCGTCGTCACCGACTCGGCGTAATTGCAGGCTTCAACGCGCGCTTTCAGGTAGGCTTTCATCTCGTCGGTCGAGCCGAACAGGTCGACCGACTCCTCCCCGGAGACCTTTTGGGTGACGGGCACGACGGCCGGTTCCGCACCGCCGTATGCGATCGTCAGCGACGAGGTGCGCTGCTGCGCCAAAGGATTCGCCTGCGCGGTGATTCCGACCTTCGCACTCCCCGTGCCTTCCGCCGGAACGGCTTCCAGCCACTCGTCGTCGCACACGATCGTCCAATGCCCCGTCGTCGAGATGCTCAACTGCAAGGTCGTTTTCCCGGCCTCGAAATTCAGCGAAGCCGGAACTGCATAGAATCTGACATCGGGATTTCCGTCGTCGTCCTTGCCGGAAGAGCAGCCGGCGGCGGCCGCAAACAAGGTGAAAATCAGCAGGTAAAAAAGAAGTTTCTTCATAAGTTCATCAGGTCGGTTATAATAAGTACGAATGAGGCGAACCCTCTACGTAACCGAAAATGCAATTTCACGAAAATGAAACACGGCGCCCCGGAACCGGAGCGGTGAATAAGGCGAAATAAAACTCCGGACGGGAACCGGAGGCCTGCTTTCAGCCCCGGTTCCCGTCCGATCGCTCCGTAAGGTCATCCCCGAACGGATTATGGATTCAATCGGTTTATCCGTTTCCGGAACATTCCGGCAAGCTGCCGGTGATTTCGGCCACCCGCCGGGCCGCCATTTCGGGCGTAACGGCTTTCAGGCAGCGGTAGTCGCCGTAGCGGCAGGGCTTGTTGCCGAAGACCGAGCAGGGACGGCACGCCATGTCGGCCTGCAAAACGTTCCCGGGCGAAACCCCGTAGCCCAGAAAACCCAGCCCGGGATGCGTCGCGCCCCATACCGACACCACGGGCGTCGCGACGAGCGACGCCAGGTGCATCACCAGCGAATCCATCGTCACCACGCAGTCCAGGTTGGCGATGAGGTCCATCTCCCCGGCGAAACGGACCTTGCCGTACAAGGCCGTGACGTTGGGATACGTGCGTTCCATCTCCTCGGCGAACGCCTGTTCGGCGCCTCCGCCTCCGTGGATGAAAACCCGCCCGTAACGCTCCGAGAGCATCCGCACGAGTTCGCGGCTCTGCTCCTCGGGATAGGTCTTGCCCCGGTGTGCGGAGAAGGGTGCGAAGCCCACCCACACGCCGTGTTTCTCCCCGAAGGGATTGGGGCGGTCCCGGCGCACGGCGGGCGCAGGGTCGTCCAGCACGAATCCCAGCCTCCGGAAAACGTCGCAGTAGCGCAGCACCGTGTGGCGCAGCGGCTCCATGCCGCGGCCACCGCAGCGGATGAACACCCGTTTCCCGGCGCGCCCCTTGTCGATATGCGCCGCCGGAACGCCGTGCAGACGCATCGCGAGGCGGAACGCCTTCGAGCGCAGCACGTCGTGCACGTCGGCCACGGCGTCCACGCCCAGCCTCCGGGCCTGGGCGGCCAGCCGCCACATTCCCGCCAGGGAGTGATGGGCGCCTTTTACATCGACGTCGAGAAACCCGACATCCAGCCCCGCGAAAAAGGGCCTGAACATGGCCTGCGTGGCCACCGTGACCCGCAGATCGGGATAAGCGGCCGTCAGCGCACGGAGCGCATGCGGCAGCATCGCCACGTCGCCCATCGCCGAGGTGCGCATCACCAGCAAGTGACGCGGAATCGGCGCGCCGCTCCCGGCCGCCGCACCGCCCGCCCGTTCCCCGTTCGGGAGGCCGTTCGGGAGGCCGTTCGGGAGGCCGTTCGCCGTCCCCACGCTATTTTTTCTGCCCATAGAGCACCGGATTCAGTGCCGGGTCGTTGTACATTTTCATCTGTTTGTAGGTCTTCATGTACTTGCGGCCCGCCTCGATGTCCTCGATCAGCTCTTCGATGGCCTGCGAAAGGTCGACCTGCTGCGCGAGCAGCACGTCCAGCTTCTTCCGGCAGGCCGCGCGGTGCGCGTCGTCCACGTCCGTACGCTCCGCCTCGCGCGCCATGTGGTAAATCTTCAGGGCGAGGATCGACAGGCGGTCGATGGCCCACGCCGGGGTCTCGGTGTTGAGCCGGGCGCCTTCGACGGGCGTTACGTCCTTGTATTTGTCCAGCAGGTAGGAGTCCACGTACTCCACCATGTCCGTACGGTCCTGATTCGATTTGTCGATGCGGCGCTTGATGAGAAGCGCCTCCGCGGGGTCGATGGCCGGGTCGCGGATAATGTCCTCCAAGTGCCACTGCACCGTGTCGATCCAGTTCTTGTGGTAGAGCAAATGGTCGATCGTGCCCGGCGCGTAGGGATTGTCGATGGGATGGTCCACATCGTCCCAGCGGTGATACTCCTCGATGGACCGGTTGAAAATACGATTCGCGTTTTCGGTAAACATAGCTTGCGGTTTTATAGTATTATTGGATTTTTCACCGGAAAATCATACCTTTGTCGGTAACGATTAAACAAAGATAATGACTTTTTCCAAAAAAGCAATACTCCTCTCCGGAATCCTCCTCTGCATCTCCGTGCAGCTCGGGGCGCAGGTGCGCCAGACGCGCGAAGAGTACATCAGCCGTTACATGCCCATCGCCATCGCCCACATGGAGCGCTATGGAATCCCCGCGAGCATCACCATGGCGCAGGGAATCCTCGAATCGGACTGCGGCAACAGCCTGCTGTCGATGAAGTCGAACAACCACTTCGGCATCAAGTGCAAACGCAACTGGACGGGCGACAAGGTCTACCACGACGACGACGCCAAGGGCGAATGCTTCCGCTCCTACCCCTCGGTCGAGGCGTCGTACCGGGACCACGCCGAATTCCTCGACTCGCAGCCCCGCTACGACTCGCTGTTCGCCTACTCCTCCGACGATTACAAGAGCTGGGCGCGGGGTCTCAAGGCCGCGGGCTACGCCACGGCCCCCGACTACGCGCAGCGGCTCATCCGCATCATCGAGGAGAACCAGCTCTTCCTGCTCGACCGGCCCGACGGCGCACGGCTCTACGCCTCGCGCTACGGCCTGAAACGCGACCCCGAAGAGTGGTTCTCGTCGCAGAGCAGCGTGGAGGAACTGGCCCGGACCGAGGGGGCCGTCGACCCGGACAACTACCGCGTGACGATCAACGCCCACCAGGGTTACAACGTCTACGTCACCAACGGCGTGCACTACGTGCTGGCCAAGGAGAACGACACGTTCGAGAACATCGGGCGGAAGTTCCGCCTCTCGCCGCGCAACCTGCGCAAATTCAACGATCTGAAGGACAAGAAGGCCCAGCCGGTGCCGGGCGAGGCGGTCTACATCGAACGCAAGCGGAAACGCTGGGAGGGCAACTCCCGGCACCACATCTGCCGCCAGGGCGAAACGGCCTACTCCGTGGGCCAGTCCTACGCCATCCGCACGCGGTCGATCGAGAAACTCAACAAGCTCCGCAAGGACGAGGAGCTGGCCGCAGGACGCGAAATACGCATAAAATAAAACCTACATACCATGGAAACAACCCCGCTGAGAGCACAGATTCTCGACACCATCATCCGCAAGTCGACACTCAAACAACGGGTTTTCGACAACACCTTCGGAGCGTTCAACTCCCTGAAGGAGACGCTGCTGGAGATGGCCTCGGAGATGGACGACGAACTGGACGGCAAACTCGACCGCCGCGTGAGGCTCGAATACCGCGACCGCGGCAAGTTCGAGGCCCAGTTGCAGGTAGCCAACGACATCCTAATCTTCCAGATGCACACCGACGTCTTCGAGTTCGGCTCCGACCACCTCATCTGGCAAAACCCCTACGTGCAGGCCGACCGCGACAACTCCTACTGCGGGCTCATCAACATCTACAACTTCCTGTCCGACTCGTTCAAATTCAACCGCAACGCCGACGAAGGTTACCTGATCGGCCGCATCTTCATCAACCGCGAACGCCGCTACTTCGCCGAAGGCAAGCAGCAGAACTCGATGCGGGCGATGGATTTCGGCAAGTCGGAGATCGGCCAGGAGGCGCTGGTCGCGATTCTCGAATCGGCGATCGGCTTCGCGCTGAACTTCGACCTGCTGATGCCGCCCTACGAGGAGAACAAACGCGTGACGGTGGACCAGTTCAACACCAAGATGGACAACTCGAAGTTCGTGACGGGCAAACGCCTCGGCTACGACTTCGACGTAGAGGACATTTAACGGGCCGAACACGGGAGGGGCTTCCGATTTTCACCGGGTCCCGCGTGCCGCAACCGCCGTTGCGGCACATGATCGCCGCTTTAGCGGCACGCCGTAAATCCGGCCCTTCCCCGAACCCCTCCTCCGGAGGGAACTTGCCGTACCGCGCCCCACGCATCGAACACAACTTTCAACACGTCATTTTCTCTTGAAAACCATTCTTTTCCCGCTAATAACCGCAGCGGCGCTCCTGACGGGCAGCGTCCGCGCCCAGAACGAATACGCCGAAATCGCCCGGCTGCGGGGGCTGAACGAATCGGTGCGCGGCATCCGCTCGATGGCCGACGGCGAACACTACACCACGCTCGAATCGAACGACATCGTCCGTTACAGCTACGCCTCCGCGGCTCCCGGCGAGAGCATGCTCCCCGCGCCCACGCCGAACCTCGTCATCACCGACTACGCCTTCTCGCCCGACGAGCGGTCGATCCTCATTGCCTCGGGCCGCAAGCCGATCTACCGCCATTCGTACACCACCAGCTATTCACTCGTGCGCGACAACGCCGTGCGCCCCGTCCTGCGCGACGCCGAAGCGCCGCGCGACGCCTCCTTCTCGCCCGACGGGCAGAAGATCGCCTACTCGGACCGCAACGATCTCTACGTCTACGACATCGCCTCCCAGACCACGCGCCGCATCACCGACGACGGGGCGTGGAACGAGGTGATCAACGGCACGACCGACTGGGTCTACGAGGAGGAGTTCGGCGCAACGCGGGCCTACGCCTTCTCGCCCGACAGCCGCCGCATCGCCTACCTGCGTTTCGACGAGAGCGAAGTGCCGCTGATGGAGATGATGCGCTTCGACGGCAAACTCTACAACAGGGCCTATTCGTTCAAATACCCCAAGGCCGGGGAGCGCAACTCCGTGGTCCAGCTCTGGATCGCCGACCTCGAGACCGGCGCCAGGGAGCGCATCGACACGGGCGAGGAGACCGACCAGTACATTCCCCGCATCGGCTGGACGCCCGACGGACGGCCGTGGTACTACCGCCTCAACCGCCGCCAGAACACCTTCGAGATGATCGTCTGCGAACCCCACGGAGCGCAGCGCACGGTCTACGAGGAGCGGGCGCAGCAATATGTCGAGCGCGTGGACGACGGGACCGTGACCTTCGTCGACCGCGACCGTTTCCTCGTGCGGCAGGAGAGCCACACGGGCTTCATGCACCTCTACCTGTACAGCCTCCGCCGGGGCATCCTCGAACAGGTGACCAAAGGCCCGTGGGAGGTGACCCAGGTTGTGGGAACCGACGGCAGGCGCGTGTGGTTCCTCTCGACCGAGACCTCGCCGCTGCGCCGCAACCTGTACAGCGTGCGCCTCGACGGCAAGGACAAACAGCGTCTCACCACGGGCGAGGGCTACTACACCGCAGCCCCGAGCGCCGGGATGAAATACTTCATCACCACCTTTTCCAACGCCTCGACCCCCAACGTCACGGAGGTCTGCGACGCCGCCGGGAAACCCGTCCGCACGCTGGCCGACAGTCGCCGCCTGCGCGAAGAACTGGCCGCCGCCGACCGCCCCGTGAAGGAGTTCTTCACCTTCACGACCGAGCGCGGCGACACGCTCAACGCCTATATGGTCAAGCCCCGCGGCTTCGATCCCTCGCAGCGTTACCCCGTATTGCTGACCCAGTATTCGGGTCCCGGCTCGCAGTCCGTGCGCGACCGCTGGTCGCTGGACTGGGAGGACGCCCTCGCCGACAAAGGCTACATCGTGGTCTGCGCCGACGGCCGCGGCACGGGATTCCGGGGCGAAAAGTTCAAGAAACTCACCTACGGACGCCTGGGGGCGCTGGAGGTCGAGGACCAGCTTTCGACCGCCCGCCACATGGCGGCGCAGCCCTGGGTCGACCCTGCGCGCATCGGCATCTACGGCTGGTCCTACGGCGGATTCATGGCCCTGAGCTGTGCGATGAAGGGCCTCGGGCTGTTCAAAATGGCCATCGCCGTGGCTCCCGTCACCTCGTGGCGTTATTACGACACGATCTACACCGAGATCTACAACAACCTTCCGCAGTACAACGCCGCAGGCTACGACGACAATTCGCCGATCAATTTCGCGCGGATGCTCGACGACCGGCGCACGCGGCTGCTGATCATCCACGGCACGGCCGACGATAACGTCCATTTCCAGAACACCGTCGAGATGACCCGGGCGCTCAACCGCGCCGGCAAACAGTACGACATGATGGTGTACCCCGACCAGAACCATTCGATGTTGCCCGACGCAACGGCACACATAAGACAAAAGATGATCGACTACACTCTGAAGAATTTATGACGTACACATTGCAACACGAAACGCCCGTCGGCCCCGTGACGATCACGGCTACGGGCGAGGCTGTGACGCAGATCCGTTTCGGCACGGCAGTTCCGGAAGGCTCCGCGGCCGTCCCCGAAACCGCCGCCACACCCCTGCTGCTGAAGGCGGCGGCGCAGCTCCGGGAGTATTTCGCCGGCACGCGCCGCGACTTCTCGCTGCCGCTCGCACCCGCCGGAACGCCCTTCCAGCAATCCGTCTGGCAGGCGTTGCAAACCATCCTCTACGGCGAAACCCGCACCTACGGACATATCGCCATGCAGATCGGCCACAACAAATCGTTCCGCGCCGTCGGCATGGCCAACAACCGCAACCCCATCGTCATCGTCATTCCCTGCCACCGCGTCCTGGGTTACGACGGCAAGCTCACGGGCTACGCCGGAGGGCTCGACATCAAGGAACGGCTGCTCGCCCTGGAAAAGCGGCGATAACGCACCCCGGCGGCAGGCCCGCAAACCCCAATCGCACCCGCACGAAAAAATGCGGGGCACGGTCTCCCGCGCCCCGCATCTGCATATCCCGCCGGGTCAAAGCCCGAACGCAAAGGCGTTGATGCCGTCGTAAACCGCGCTGACGATGCCCAGCAGCAGGACGCCTGCCATGCAGAGCGCGAGGCTGACGCGCGTGTAACGGTCGCTGCGGAACGCCGCGATCGGCGCGTCGCCGGGCATAATGTACATCGCCTTGACGATCAACAGGTAGTAATAGAGCGACACGACCGTGTTGACCAGCGCGATGAAGACCAGCAGGTGGAATCCGCCACTGAAAGCCGCGGCGAAGACGAAGAATTTCGAGAAGAACCCGGCGAAGGGCGGGATTCCCGCCAGCGAGAACAACGCCAGGGTCATCAGCAGCGCCAGGCGGGGATTAGTGCGGGAAAACCCGTTGTAGTCCTCCAGCGAGACCCTGCCGCCGCTGTGCTGCTCGACGGCGGACAGCACGCCGAACACCGCGAGGTTGGCGGCCATGTAGACCAGCACATAGAAGACCAGCGAGGTCATGCCGATGGCGCTGCCGCCGATGACGGCCAGCATGATGTATCCGGCCTGCGAGATGGACGAGAAGGCCATGAAACGCTTGAGGTCCTTCTGCCGGATGGCGAAGAGGTTCGCAACGGTGATGCTCGACACCGTCACGATCCAGAGCAGCGTCTGCCACTGTTCGGTCATCGGGGCGAACACCTTCACGAGCACCGTCAGCAGCACGAACGCCGCAGCGCCCTTCGAGACCACCGAAAGATAGGCGGTCACGTTCGTCGGCGCGCCCTGGTAGGCGTCCGCCGTCCAGAGGTGGAAGGGCACGAGCGAAATCTTGAAGCCGAGCCCCGAGAGGAAGAAGACCAGGGCCATCA
>ERZ834694.1183-NODE-1183-length-24676-cov-26.880630_pt1 | contig 24676 bp, 24 predicted proteins | sample MGYA00519691_ERZ834694 | MGnify/ENA primary metagenome ERZ834694 (study PRJEB31850, sample SAMEA3708758) | human gut metagenome | biome: human gut; feature: human-associated habitat; material: faeces | place: China | collected 2014 ... | reverse complement strand
CCGACACATGGACGGACGAGGACGGCAACTCCCATACGGACACCTATCAGGTGCCTTACGATTATTACATCTGTACGGTCACGTTGGAAAATTTTGATTTGTCCCATGTACCTGTGTACGTTATGGGCGAGGATCAGCTTTCCCGATATGCCATCTATATGGCAACGCTGGGAAATCGCCCCGATCTGTTCCCAGATTCTCCCTATGTGAACAAGTACATTACCGGGAAACCCGGTGATTACGAAGTGCCCGGAGAATATCTGGACGATGAAACCTTTGCTGCAATGCTTGCCGAAGCGCAGAAATACATCGGCTATCCCTATGTGTGGGGAGGCAGTTCTCCTGCCACTTCCTTTGATTGCTCGGGGTACGTTTCGTGGGTCATCAATCACTCCGGCTGGAATGTGGGCAGGCTGGGAGCCCAGGGGCTCTATAACATCTGTACGCCGACCAGCTCTCCCAAACCCGGTGATCTGGTGTTCTTCAAAGGCACCTATGACACGCCGGGCGTGAGCCATTGCGGGATTTATGTCGGTGACGGGAAAATGCTGCATTGCGGAGATCCCATCGGCTACGCAAATTTGAATACAAGCTACTGGCAATCTCATTTTTACGCCTACGGGCGTTTACCGTGACAGGAGGTTTTGAAATGGCAACTACTAAAAGCATGAAAATTCAGGCCGAGATTGATAAGGTCAAGGCTAAAATCAGTGAACAGCAGGCCCGGCTCAAGGAGCTGGAGCAGAAAAAGCTGGAGGCGGAAAACAGCGAGATCGTGGACATTGTGCGCGGCATGAGCATTTCCCTTACGGAGCTCCCGCTGCTGTTTGAAAAGCTGAAGGACGGTGGCACTTTGGGACAAAGTGTCCCGAAGTCCGAAGAAGAAAAGAAGGAGGAAAACTGAATATGAAACACTTTCGTATGTTGGCGGCGGGGCTTTGCTCCGCTGTTCTTTTATGCGGCTTTGCGATTCCGGCCTACGCCTATTCGGACAGCGGAAATGAGGAACCGCCTGTTGTGGAAGAAACTCCGGCCCCGGAACCTGCACCTACCATTACCCCGGGCGAGGGCTTTTCGGAGGATGGAAACCTTGTGACCCGCGATCTGCTCTATGATGCTGCAACCAATAAACAGTTCATCACGGTGGAAACCAACGGCGGCAGCACCTTTTACATTGTCATTGACTATGACAAGCCCGTGGACGAGGACGGCGAACAGTATCACACCTACTTTTTGAACATGGTGGATGAAGCCGATCTGCTGGCTGCACTGGAGGCCGCTGGCGGAGAGCTTCCGGCCTGCTCCTGCACAGAAAAATGTGCGCCCGGAGCCATCAATACGGATTGCGCGGTCTGTGCGGTCAACATGACCGAGTGTGCTGGCACAGCTCCCGAACCCGCCCCGGTGACAGAACCTGCGGAGGAGCCGGAACCCGAGCCCCAGCAGAAAAGCAATACCGGGACGCTTCTGCTGATTTTGGCTGTGGCTGTGCTGGGCAGCGGTGCAGGCTGGTACTTCAAAATCTACCGCCCGAAGCATGAAAAAGCCGCTGTACCCGAAGAGGATTACAGTGAGGAACTGGTCGATTATGACGATCCCGAGGACGATGGGCCGCCTTGGGACGAGGACGATACCGAAAGCGAGGATAATGAATGAGATTTACCAACAACCCCTATGAGGGATTTATGAAAGAAAAAAGCTACTTTAAGGGTGTGCCGCCAAGCCTGCCGCCGAAGGGCTCCCGTTGTGACGGCTGCCCTTACTGGCGCGGGATCGGCTGCGTGTTCTGCTACCGGGAGCAGCTCAAACCACCGGGCAACGGGAGGTGATACTGTGGGCCGAGAACTGACCCGGACAGAAAAAGCGGCAATCCGCAGGCTGGTGTCAAAATGGTGTGCCAACTATGACCGGGACTGCGGCTGCCTGCCGCTGGATTGCGAGTGCTATATGTTTGGGAAATGCTGGACAGGGGCTTATTGCCGCTACTTCCGCGAGGCAGTTCTGCCCCTTGATCCGGCGCTGGAGGCTGCGTTGCTGACAGAGGGGCCAAGGCCGGATTTCAAGGCTTGCCCGGTATGCGGCAGAGCCGTGGCTCCTGATGGACGGCAAACCTATTGTTCGGCGGCCTGTGCAAAGGCGGCACACCGCAGACAGCAGCGGGAATATATGCGAAAAAAACGGAGCTGATGTGTTGACAATTAGACCATCACAAATCCGCTTGTAGCAAGGCTTTTTAAGGCCCTTTTCTGCGGAAGGCGTATGTTTCTACGTCCGCCCCTGTTTCCGTGAGATGCTGTCAACATTTTAGCTGCCGGGGCTTTGGGACAATTTGTCCCAAAGTTCCGGCTTTTGTGGAAGGAGGTACTATGCCGAAATATTATCCGATCAATGAAGAAGCCGCAAAGCGGGCAAAAGATATGAACAGCTTTTCTGACTATCAGCCGGGCTCCGCTACGGCGGGCTACCGGGCAATGGTCGATGAAGCGTATGCAGCGGCGGAACGCCAGAAAGCCCGTGTCGATCCAATGTACCATGATAAGATTGACGCGCTGGTGGATCGCTATGCCCGGAAACTTGCGGAAAATCTGAATGAACGCAATGTGATTGATGCCCGGGTGCCCTCTATTCTGATCTCCGGGGGCGGCAATTTCCCTGTGACAAAAAAACACAAGCAGAACGCCGCCCGGGATCGCAACTATGGAGAGTATGCGGAGATTTCAAAGCTGCTTGATAAAATCCGCTCTGTTGGAATGGGTGGGATCAGCGCGGATGACGATCTGGCCGTGGAAAAGCTGACAAAAAAGCTGGAGGGGCTGGAGTCCCAGCAGACCACCATGAAGGCGGTCAATGCGTATTTTCGGAAACACAAAACGCTGGACGGCTGCCCGGAGCTTACGCCGGAGCAGGCAGAAAAGCTCAAAGCAGATATGGCGCAGTCATGGCACTTGGACAAAAGCAAGCCATACCCCGCCTATCTGCTTTCCAACAACAACGCCAACATCCGCCGTGTGCGCCAGCGCATTGAGGAACTGAGCAGCCGCTCCGAGTTTGCTGGCTGGACATTCCCCGGAGGTGAGGCAAAAATCAACGAGGCTGAAAATCGTTTGCAGCTTATTTTTGAGGAAAAGCCCGATGCCGATCAGCGGCAGGAACTGAAAAGCAACGGCTTTAAGTGGGCTCCCAGCCAAGGGGCATGGCAGCGGCAGCTTAACCAGAACGCTATCCGTGCTGCGGCCCGGATAGACTTTCTGCGACCCGAGGACGGTACAAGCCCCTATCAGCTCCAGCCGTTTGTGAAAAGAGAAAATAAAGAAATGTCTCGATGATGGGAGGTGTACTATGGACAAAAATCAAGGCTATGCTATTTTGAAGGCGGTCATGCTGGAAAATGGGCGAGGATTTGCATTGGGCGAACATCCCACCGCGCCATCCCGCTATGTCACATGGGCCTGCTATGATGACAAGGACGGCCAGCGGCAGTATGAATGGGGTCACTATGGAAATGACCGCACCGCGATGGAACAGGATTTCACAGACCGGGTGCAGGACTATCAGCGTATTTATAACGTCGGGATCAGGCAGACCGAGGCTCCCGGCCTTTACAAGTATTATTCGACCCAGCGGCCTGTGGACATCGGGACATTCCCGAAGCCGCCTTATAACAAGCCGGATGAAATCTTCAATTACGATCAGCGCATCCCGGTGGAAAATGGCTCGTTCTTGGCTTGGGGCTATCTTACCTATACCCGCCCGCTAACGGAAAAACAGGCATCCGACTATGAGCTGCGTCCTGCGCCTGATAATCCCGACAGGCCCCGTCCGATTGCCGAGCAGATGAAAAATGCGGCAAAGTTGGCGGAGGCAGATCGCGGCTCGGAGGCTCCGGCTCCCCAACGGAGGCAGCCTGACCGTGGCGATAGATAAGGAGGTGCGTATATGGAAAAGAAACGTGAACAGGAATTGTCTGTACTGGAGGTGCTGCGCCTGCACCGTGAATTTCATTTGCCGCACCCTGTTCCAGCAGACGAACAGGAAAAGCCGCTGGATAAGGTAAAGGAGCCGCCCCGCGCCTGCCGCAGCCGGGAGCGTGAGGAGCGATGACAAAAAAGCGCCGCCGTCCGATCCATCTTCATGTGATGGTGTCGGAGGCGGAGCAGGCCCTGATTCAAGAACGTATGGCGGAGGCTGGCATCCGTAATATGGGAGCCTATATGCGGAAAATGGCCCTGAGTGGGTATGTGCTTCATGTTGACCTTTCGCCTGTTCGTGAGCTGGTTTCGCTCCAGCGGCGCTGCTCCAACAATCTGAACCAAGTGGCAATTCAAGCCAACACCTACGGCGCGATTTATCCCGAAGAACTCGCGGCCTTGCAGCGGGACTATGCCGCTTTGTGGGGGCCGCTGTCTGATCTCTTGAAACAGCTCTCCGCGCTGGTAGAGCTCTGACCCATCCGGGGAGTGGTTGATACCGCTCCCCGGCTTTTTCTACTTCGGGACAAAGTGTCCCAAAGTAAAAATACTGTTTGCCGAAAGGAGGGATTTTTACGGCGACCACCTACATCCGCCCTTATAAAACAGCGGCGGGAAAAAGTGCAATTCAAACGATGGAGGATCGTTTCACCTATGGCCTGAACCCGGAAAAGCTGGGAGCCGTATCTTCCTATCTCTGCGATCCGAACACGGCTCCCGCCGAGTTTCTTCTGGTAAAAAGTCAATACCTTGCAGAGACAGGCCGGGCCGTGTCTCGCGGGGCCCTGTTCTTTCAGATCCGGCAGGCGTTCCTGCCCGGGGAGGTTACGGCGGAAGAAGCAAACCGTATCGGCTATGAAACGGCGATGCGCTGGACAAAGGGAAAGTATCAGTTCTTCGTCTGTACGCATACCGACAAGGCCCATATCCACAATCACATTTATTTCAATGCGACGGCCTTTGACCGCTCCCGGAAATTTCATAATTTCATTGGTTCGTCCTTTGCCCTGCGGCGGCTCTCTGACCGCGTGTGCATCGAACATGAATTGTCTGTTATCCAAAATCCGTGCCAGCACAGCAAGGGTCGTTTTCTCCACTATGGACAGTGGATCGGAGAAAAGCCACCCTCTGCCAAGCAGCGGGTGCGGCTGGCTGTTCTCGCCGCTTTGGAGAAAAAGCCCACGGACTTTGCCGACTTTCTTCGCCTCATGGAGGAGTCCGGCTTTGCGGTGAAACATGGGCGGGGCGGTGTCATCTCATTCCTTGCACCCGGGCAGGAAAAACCGACCCGGCTCCGGGCTTCTACACTTGGAGTTGGATTTGACCCGGAGGACATCAAGGCGGTAATTGCCGGGGAACGTCCACTCCCCGAACTGCCCGAGGAGCCCACGGTTCCGCCACGGCGAGTTAATCTCATCATCGACATTCAAGAGCGTATGGCCCAAGGCAAGGGCCCGGCCTATGAACGATGGGCCAAGGTCTACAACCTAAAACAAATGGCCGCCGCGCTCCAGTATTTGCAGGAGCATCATCTGACAGACTATGCGGCACTGACGGCCAGCACCGAGGCTGCGGTGGATCACTTTCACAAGCTGTCTGACGAGCTCCGCACAACGGAGGAGGCTCTTTCCAAAACCTCGGAGCTGATGGCTGCCACGGTGGACTATGCCAAGACTCGCCCGGTGTTTGATGGATACAAAGCTGCGCGGTACAGCAAAAAGTATCTGGCCCAGCACGAAGCGGAGCTTGCCACTTACCGGGCGGCAAAGGATACTATGAACACCATACTGAACGGCGCAAAACTCCCTAAGATTGAAGCACTAAAAAAATCCCGCCGTGAGCTGGCGGGACAAAAGAAAGCGCTTTATGCAGAATACCGGGAGGCCCAGCGGCAAATGCGGGAGGCCGTGGCAATAAAAGCGAACATTGATCATCTGCTCGGCATAACAGACGAGCGTGAAAATAAGGCCCAGGAACGATAGTGACGGGCCGCAGACTACGGTGCAACGCACCGGGACTTTGGGACAATTTGTCCCGAAGTACAGCGGGTTTGGGGAGCTCCCCAACAAGCATTTTTGCGGGTCCTGCGCCCTGCAAAAATTTCGGAGTGTGGCCACACCCGAATTGCTTGCCAAAACGCGCAACCCGCAACATGGCGCAAAAAACGGAGGTTACGCTTTCTTTTACGTTTCCTCCGTTTCTTTCGATGCTTTCATCGCTTGGATTGTAGCTTCAACGATTTTCAATTCTCTTTCGTCCAAGGCGTTCAACATGGCATCAATCCGCTTCCTGCACTCGCTCCCGCTATTCTGGGACGGGTAAAAGTATTGATCCACCGATATATCAAACATTGTAACCATCTGATAAAAGGTGTTGAAGCTTGGATGCTGACCATCATTTTCATTATACATAATGGTACGCGGAGCGCGGTCAACAATATAGGCCAGTTGCTCCTGTGTCATGCCGCTGGCTTCTCTTGCACGCTTGATGGCGAGCCCTATATCGTGAAAATCAAAGCGTCTTTCATCTCGTTCTATCTTCATAACATCACCTGATATGATTTTACATTTCATGTGATATTATTTGAACGACTGTGTATTTCATACTACTGACTATTTAATTTCACATACGCAAAATTGATGATCGCGGAAATGTGAGGTACAATATACCTATAACTTTGGGACAATTTGTCCCGAAGATCAGAGGTTGGTATCTAAAATAAAATCAGAAATATTGTGAGGTTTCTGTGACATTTGGGTGCTATACTGAAAATGAAGGAGTGTGATACCATGCGAATTTTAGTAGTCGAGGATGATCGGCTTTTGAATAATACTTTATGCTATAACTTGAATACTGCGGGCTATACGGTTGATTCTGCACTGACAAAATCAGTGGCCAGTAGTTTCTTGACAAAGCAGGACTATGACCTGATTGTGCTGGATGTAAATTTGCCGGACGGGAACGGTTTTGACTTCTGCCGGGAAATAAAAGAGCGTCGCCCTGATACCGTTATTATTTTTCTGACCGCAAATGATATGGAAAGCGATATGCTCAAAGGGTATGAACTGGGCGCAGAGGATTATGTGACAAAACCTTTCCCTATGAGCGTCTTTCAAAAGAAATTAGCGGTAGTGCTGGGTAGGCTGACAAAACAATATGGTGGTGATACTTATGAGGATGGCACACTGACCATCAATTTTTCAGAAATGAGTGCTACTCTATCAGGAAAGCCACTTACATTCACCCCACTGGAATATCGACTTTTGAAAATCCTGATGAAAAATCCGCAGATTGTTTTGACCCGGCAAGTCTTGTTGGAAAAGCTGTGGGACGCAGACGGAAATTTTGTGGATGAACACGCTCTGACTGCGGCGATCAGCCGGGTACGAAACAAAATCGAAACACCTGACCGTCAGTATATCAAAACGGTATATGGTATGGGCTATATGTGGATCGGAGGAGTGCTGAAATGAATGTGCGAAAACTTTCCGTCAACAAAGCCTGTATCTTTTTTGCTGTTCTCCTGCTGGTGGCAATGGGGACGGTTTCAGCAGCTTTGTATGGGCTGACCCAAAATATAACCGCTGTCTGGTATGTATTATTGTTCGGCATTTTTGTGCTGGTTTGCGCTGTTTGTTTTATGGTGCTGGTTCGCCGCAAACTGGCAATGTTCTCCGATGCTTTTTGCAGTTTAATGGATGATATGTTATCCGGGAATATGCAGCCGAAACAGACTGTGGAAGAAGAAAGTCTTTTCTATAAAATTGAATATCGGCTGAACCGTTTATATGAAGTCATGCAGGAAAACAAGAACGGCATTGCACAAGAACGGGCTGACCTGCAAGAACTGATTTCCGACATCTCCCATCAGGTCAAGACCCCGATTGCGAACTTGAAAATGATTAACAGCACTCTGCTTGAAAATGAAGTCCCTGTGCAAAAACAAAAAGAGTTTCTAACGGCACAGGCCAGCCAGCTTGATAAACTGGATTTTCTCATGCAGGCTATGATTAAAACCTCTCGTTTGGAAACAGGTGTTATTTCTCTGGAAAAGAAAAGCCAGCCGCTTTATGACACGCTTGCCGCCGCATTGGGAGGTATTCTTCTGAACGCCGAGAAAAAACAGATCAATGTTCAAGTGGACTGCCCGGAGAACTTGGTCGTTTCCCATGACAGAAAATGGACAAGCGAAGCACTGTTCAATATTTTGGACAATGCAGTGAAATATACGCCGGAGGGCGGTCAAATCCGTGTTTCGGTTGAAAGTTGGGAAATGTATGTGAAAATCGACATTGCAGATACAGGCATTGGCATTTCAGAACAGCATCAGGGAGCAATTTTCAAGCGTTTCTATCGAGAGGACATCGTACATGATGTAGATGGAATTGGTATTGGTCTATATCTGGCTCGTGAGATCGTAACCTTGCAAGGCGGTTATATCCGGGTAACATCCGAGGTTGGGAGGGGTTCAACTTTTTCCGTCTTTCTGCCTCGACAATAAAATAAGTACGCTAAAAAACAAAATGTCACAGGCCTATGACATTTGAGATTTAATTAAACAGAGGTATTTTGTTTCCCGTGACATTTCTGTGAGGTTTACCTTTTATGATAGAGCCATCAAAAAGAAAGGGTGGTGTTCTATATGAGCATATTACAAACGACAGATTTGAAGAAATATTACGGCACCGAACCGAACATTACAAAAGCATTGGATGGCGTGACCCTATCCATTGAGGAAGGTGAATTTGTTGCCATTGTTGGTACTTCCGGCAGCGGTAAGTCTACTTTGCTGAACATGATGGGCGGGTTAGATACGCCAACTTCCGGCAGTATTAAAGTAAAAGGGAAAGAATTATCGAAACTCAAGGATGAACAGCTTACCATCTTCCGCAGACGTAACATCGGGTTTATCTTTCAGAATTACAATCTTGTTCCTGTGCTGAATGTCTATGAAAATATTGTCCTGCCGGTGGAGCTGGATGGTGATACCGTGGACAAGCGGTTTATGGATGAAGTCGTGAAAATGTTGGCTCTCGATGGGAAGCTGAACAGTATGCCTAACAATCTGTCCGGCGGCCAGCAGCAGCGTGTAGCGATTGCCCGCGCCCTTGTTTCCAAACCAGCTATTATACTTGCAGATGAACCGACAGGCAATTTGGATAGCCGGACAAGTAGTGATGTTCTTGGTTTGCTGAAAGTTACAAGTCAGAAGTTCCATCAAACGCTTGTAATGATTACCCATAACAATGAAATTGCCCAGCTTGCCGACCGAATTATCCGTATTGAGGACGGAAAAATCGCACAGTGACAGGGGGTGACATTGATGGATGATATTTTATTTGGGAACAATAATCAGGCAACAATCAATCGTCTTGCCAAAAGAAGCTACCGCGCTAATAAGCAGAGAAATGTTTTCGTTACCATCGCATTATTCTTGACCGCCTTTATGATCACATCTGTATTTAGTTTGGGGTGCAGTTATTTTGAAACCTATCAAATGCAGCAAATTCGTGCGATGGGCACGACTGCGGATGTGGCAATTACAAGCCTCTCAGAAGAACAATATGAAGAATTGAGCCGATCCAGCTTGGTATCCGTAGTTGGTATCAGTCAGAGATTGGGCAGCATTGATACATCTGGAATGGACGATGCCCTGCTGAGTATTACTTGGATAGACGAAACAGAATGGCAAGAACACCGTGTACCAACAATTTCGGATATACACGGAGATTATCCGCAAGCAAAAAATGAAATTATGCTCCCTACATGGGCTTTGCGTGCAATGGGGATTGATGATCCACAGATAGGGATGAATATTTCCCTTTCCTATCAACTCGGAACAGATTATCAATATATCTCCGATGAATTTGTTTTGTCGGGCTATTACACAGATTATTCGGCTTCACGTGCAGGCAACCGTGGTGCCGCTTATGTTTCGGAGCTTTTTGCAACACAAACAGGGCTTCCCTTTGATAGTGTGTCTACCGCAATGATTTCTTTTTCTGATGACAGTAATGCCCTGCGATCCTGTGAAAAACTAAAACGGAAGATTTCGTTTACAGAAAGTCAGTCCTTTGAAATTGTACCTATTGCTCAGAGCAATTCCACCACCATTGTTCTTCCACTGGCTGCTATTATCGTCTTTATCATTATCAGCGGCTATTTGCTGATTTATAACATTCTGTATATCTCAATTTCAAGAGATACACAATTCTATGGACAGCTTAAAACGATAGGCACGACAAAAAGACAAATCAAGCGGATCGTGCGTTCTCAAATATTCAGAACGGCGGTGATCGGTATTCCCAGCGGCCTGATTGTCGGTGGTATTGTTTCGCTTGGACTTGTTCCGTTTGCCATGAATATGATGTACTCAAGCGATACAGACCATGGGGAGATAGTGTCCTTTTCCCCCATTATTTTTGCGGGTGCCGCAATCTTCACATTTTTTACTGCAATCATCGGCAGCATGAAACCAGCGAAAATAGCTGCAAGTATTTCTCCTGTTGCGGCTTCACGCTATACGGAGGCAAATACAAGGAGTTACCGAGATCATAAGAGCCATAGAACAAAATTATCTCGGATGGCACGAGATAATATTTTTAGAAACCCTAAAAGCGCTTTCCTTACTTTTGCGTCCTTATTTTTAGGCTTAATATTGTTTTTGGTTTCTGCTGGTCTACTATCAAGCCTAAGTCCCGACAATTTTGTAAATCAATGGGGAGAAAGTGATTTCGCATTGACTTACAGCATTTCCGAAGAAGGAAACCTGCTCTCTGATGAAATGTTGCAGCAAATTGAAACAATGCAGGGAATTGAAAATCTGCGCGTCACTTATTCTGCTTCACCGTGGCCCACTATGGATGTCATTTACGACGAAAATGTATTCGGGAAATATATTGATTCCTTGGATGGCGTATCAGGTCTTGATTTTTCAAATGCGGAAACACGAAAAAACTATACAGATAATTTTTGGAGCGGCGTTTACGGAATAGATTCCAGATATATCGAAGAACTTAATAAAACGCTTGATAAGCCTATTGACTTAACCGCCTTTGAAAAGGGAGAGTTGGTGGTTTTGCCCGCTATGACGGATGATGAGGGAAACCTATTGATTCAGCCAGGGCAAGCAATCACCGTTGTCGGTGAGTCCGGGGAACAGGTCTTTACAGTGGCAACTGGCTTTCTGGACGCTGATTTTCAGAGTGGTCGAGGAAATGAGAGAGGTACTGCCCCTGATTTGTATATCAGTGAGCAGGCAATAGAGAAGTTGTCTGGAGAAACCAAAATCTTTCGGATTGCTTTTGATACGATTGATAGCAGTTATGACAAAGGGATTATGGAGCAGCTTCAATCCATTACTGCTTCGTCACCGGGCATTACGATTCTGTCACGATATGAAAAGCAGCAAGAAATGGCCGGATATTTGCTGACCTCAAGGATTATAGCCGCAGGGTTGTCCGCTGTATTTTTGCTGATAGGAATTATGAATTTCATTAACACAATGGTTGTTAGTGTAAATACTCGGAAACATGAATTTGCAACACTTGAAAGTATAGGAATGACGAAAAAGCAAATTAGAAATGTATTGCTTTGGGAAGGCGGGTATTATTGGAGTATTTCTTTCCTACTGCTTGCCACACTGGGAACAGCGATATATATTCCAATATACTCAGCCTTTAGAAGAATGGTTCCTTATGCAGCTTTTCACTATCCTGTAATTTCTCTGTTGGTTGTCGCAGCTATTGTTTTGCTGGTCTGCTTGGCAACCCCCGTCATAACTTTCATGCAAAATGTTAAGCAAAGCGTTGTAGAGAGACTGCGGCAGAATTAAATATTTGCGATGAAAACCGGGAGATTATTCTCCCGGTTTTTCAAATCTCACAGGTTCGTGAGATTTCAGCCCATTATTCTGTCGAAACAGCGTGTGTCAGTGACATTTCTGTGAGGATTGCTTGTTAAGATAAGCGCAAAAGGAACAAGCTGCCGCACGACGGCAAAAGAAAAAAAGCCGTCGTACAGCAGCCTATCAACACGCCCATTTGAAACGGCGGCTTTGATTTTCAGAGCCGCCGTTTCTTTGCGTCTACACAAACCAATGACGACTTGTAGGGACACGGTAGCCGATGGGAGGTTATTTTGCCGTGTTCATTTTATTATTTCATTGTTCGCGTGATCTGCACCAGCTAAAAAAAGCGTAGCCCCTCCGTCGGAGCAGTCCGGTTTTGAACATGAAATTAAACAGTACATAACCGATAATACTTTTTCGTGCGCTTGTGCGGCCTTGTGTCGCACAGGCGCATTTTGCTTTCCAGACTTCGAGACAAAGTGTCCCGAGGTGCGGTGCCGTTCTCCGCCGTTGCTCCATTTCGTTTCCGACCAACCCCGAACAAACTGAAATGGAGGATTTTACGATGACTACTATCAATTTGAAAGATTTTTATTATTGGTACACACAGGATCAGTTTATCGAGGTTTCTGACGAGGTAGCCGAAGTGTTTGTGGCCGATGCCCGGCACGAAATGGCCTACCAGCGGCGGCTCTCCCGGCATAAGGCGCAGTATTCTCTGGACTGCGATGACGGGATCGAATATTCCGCCTGCCTGCATGAGCCAACGCCCCAGGAGCTTCTGGAGCGCATGGAGCTGTTCATCCGTCTGTGGAACGCACTCAACTCTTTGCCGGAGATCCAGGGCCGCAGGATTGATGCCCACATCATTCTCGGAAAGAGCATCAAGGAAATTGCCGAGGCCGAGGGCGTACATGAGGAGTCTGTCCGCCAGTCGATCAAGCGTGGCCTTGAGCGCATGAAAAAAACTTTTTGATTTTTTCATTTTCCCCACTTGGAAATGATGAAAAAATGTCTCGGTTTATGAAAGAAGATATTCTTCTTTCCGCAGATAAACAGCGGCGGCCCCGGGCATAGTCCGAGGAGCCGGACGGCGGGTGCGCTGTGACTTTTTCTTTGGAAGAATGAGCGAACAACGCCAACGCCGCAACTGGGCTGGGCCAAGCCACGGCCACGATCCGGCATAGGACAGGCTGGCCGCCTGTCTCCCCGGCTGCCCTCTTATCTGCGAGGGAACGCCGCTCTGAGTATGGTTGTCTTTGGACAGGGCAAGAAAATGGGAGCGGCGTTCTCTATTTTATACTTACATGGAGTGAGACAAGAGGGCAGCATCGTTTAGGTGCTGCCCTCTTGCGTTTCCCCACGATATGCGGGAGGCGTATCCTATTTTTGATAAGGAGGTTTTACCGTGAGATTAACGGCAAAGGAACTGGAACAAATGAAAAGCGTTGACATCGGCGCAGTGGCTCCCGAGTCCCTGCCGGATGTGAGCGGTATGGCCTTTGACACCTCTCTCCCCCGGGAGGAGCGGATCGCTCTGTTTTTGCAGGCGGTAGAAAATCCATACTGCTTTTGCATCGGTGGGATCGGTGTAAAGATTGAATTTGCGGAAAGCGGGCCGTCCTTGCAGGACACGCTGACGGACTTCCTGCTCCGGCAAAAAAGCGGGCTGTAACTTCGGTTATGGCCCGTTTCTACTTCGAGACAAAGTGTCCCAAGGCGGAGGCATCCTTGTTGTCCCGCCCGGGCAGAGGTATAATATAGATGTAATGTGATAGGGAAGGAGGAACAATGGCACGAACAAAAAACAGAGGATTGCAACAGAGTTTCTCTCCCTCTTATACCGTCCGCCGCTGGCGGCTGGGCGAATACATCCGGCTTTCCAAGGAGGACTTGAAAAAGGGAAAGGACGACAGCAACAGCGTCATCAACCAGCGTGATCTGCTCAATGACTTTTACCAGAAACATATCGGAGAATTTGAAAGTGTTTCCGAATATGTAGACGATGGACACACGGGGACGGATGCCAACCGGGAGAATTTTCAGCGGCTCCTTTCCGATGTAATGAGCGGGAAAATAAACTGCGTGGTAGTAAAAGACCTTTCCCGTTTTGCAAGAAATTACAGTGATGCGGGAAGTCTGATTGATAACCTGTTTGTGCAAATGGGTGTCCGTTTTATCAGTCTTGCTGAAAATGTGGACAGTTATCTCAACCCGGACAGCGTTTCCAGTATTATCGTCCCGATTACAAATGTGATGAACGATCAATACTGCTACCAGACCTCAAAGAAAATTCGCCAGGTATTTGACTATAAGAGGCGCAACGGGCAGTACATCGGCGCATTTGCCCCTTATGGATATGTAAAGCACCCAAAGGACAAGCACCAGTTGATCATCGATCCCGATGCCGCTGAAATCGTCAAACTTATTTTCTCTTTGTTTCTAAAAGGGACATCGAAACGGGCCATCGCTTTGTATCTGAATGAACACGGCGTACCCAGCCCCTCGGCTTATAAACTGCAAAAGGGCATACCCGTTTCAACAAGGGGATATGACGATCCTATGTGGGGAGCCCGCATGATCCACTCCATTCTTACGAACCCCACCTATACCGGGGATTTGGCACAGGGCCGCAGTCGGGTAAAAAGCTATAAGGTACACGAGGTTGAAAGCGTCCCCCGTGAAGAATGGGTGGAAGTAGCTGGTACGCATGAGTCAATCATTGATTATGAAACCTTTGATAAGGTACAGGCTCTTTTACAGCGTGATACCCGTACTTCTCCAAAAGGCCGGGAAGTCCACCTGTTCAGCGGTTTTCTGAAATGTGCTGACTGTGGGCGGGCAATTACCCGGAGCGTAGGCAACAACAATAATGTGTACTATGCCTGCTCCACCTACAAGAACCGCTCCCGGACAGCCTGCACAATGCACTCAATCAAGCATAACCGTCTGGAGGCCGCTGTCCTCTTTGCAGTACAACAGCAAATCCATCTGGCTGTTTCATACTCGGAAATGATTGCCCGCATTAACACCGCCCCGGTCAAAAAGAGCCAGTCCATCCGCTTGGAAGAACTGATTGCTGCGAAAGAGCGGGAACTGGCAAAAATCAGCCGCTACAAGCAGTCCCTCTATCAAGACTGGAAAGACGGGGAAATTACCCAGCAGGACTACCGGGATATGAAAGCCGATTATGAACGGCAGACCATCGCTCTTATGGATGTGCTGGCCCGGCTGAATGCTGAACGGGCGGAACTGGCAAACGGTGTAAAGAGTGAGCATCCCGCATTGGTGGCTTTTACAAAGCATCAAAATATCGACCAGCTTTCCCGGGAACTTCTCGTTGAGCTGATCGACCATATCAAGGTTTATGAGAATGGAAACATTAGTGTGAGATTTAAGTTTGCGGATGAATTTAGACGCATAGCAGAATACATTGAAATCAACACCACAAAACCCGCAGTAGCGGGCTAACCCCCGCTACATACCCCTTTGACAGTGTGTTTTCCTAATAGGAGCTAATCATATGTTGTTATATCGCACAATGTTCCACGATTCCAAACATTGTAAAGTCTTCTTGTGTTGATAATTTTATTTATATCATCAACTGGCTTCAAGTTCTTTTCGTCGGCCTTATTATCAGTTGTGTTAGTTTTTGATTGAGACTGTCCATGAAAAGTGGCTTTGACAATTTTTCTGGTACTGCCGCAAAATCGTCCTTGTGTGAGTAGCTCATCCAAAATGCGTAGATCGTTCTTGATATCTTGAAGTTTTTGGCGTTCTGCTTTTTGCATTGCAAGACCGTTTTCGAGAGATAGCCCTTTCAACTCGTTTAATGCATTTGAATAATTTTTTTCGATTGTCATGCCGCTGTTTTTGCTTTTTTTGAAATTTTCAATAGCTGCAGTCAGCCCATCGATTCCTGTCTCGGCCTGAATATTCAGAACTGCTAATTTGCCTTTTAAAAATTCACATTCGCTTGAAATAAATGTACCCATCTCTGCCGGAACTTTTTGCAAGAAAAGGCGATTGATTATCCCTTGATAACTCTCAACGCATTTGGAAGAATATACTCTTTGCAAAATATTATTGGAGACTTGGCTGTTTGAAACAAGCCTGAGTGCATTGAAATCTATCCGATCTTCCTTTTGTACATCTCTATAGGAATTAATGATGTAGATATAGAACTGATCCACAGAGAGTCTGGTTGTTTTCTGCAACTGCAATGCTTCTGAAAGCTCATCGCTTTCTCCGTTCAGTATACCGAAAGGCGAAATCAAAAAGGTGTTTTCGGGTTTGATGTCAGCAAAATTGTATAGCAGGTACCGTAGTCTATGAAACATAATCATGGTCTTGCCGGAACCGGCACAACCATTCACAATAATATTTGCAGAAGGATTGTTTGTAATGATAGCATACTGATTTTTTTGAATGGTAGCGATAATATCATGAATGCGTTTTTCTGCCTTATAAGTGTTGATTACAGCCAACAGACGCTTGTCTGTAATCATATCAACACTCGGTGAAGAACTTTCCTGTTCGGCAGCAGATGCGGCGTATTTATCATTGAAGCCATGATATATGCCATTTTCAATATCAAAGTCTCTAACTAACTCGAGACCATAATCTTGATTGCCGATATACATCTGGTAGTCATAGTAAAGTGAACATACTCTATCCGCCCAGTCTATGACCTCTCCCGGAATTTCGTGTTTTCCAATGTACACGCCTTTCTGTTTATTCCAATCGATTCGAGCAAAGAAAGGTTGACTACAGATGTTTCTCCATACTTTCAGGTCGGTTTCTAATTTTGATTCAGTCTGCCGATATACATTCATATTTTTAGCGTATTCATATGGGTCGAAATCTTCATAGTTAGATTCAAACGCATTCAGAGGCGCAGTTAGTTCATGCTGCTTGATCTCATTTTGCAATATACGCATCTTCTGCGAAGAGGATTCCTCAACACGGTCAAAATGCACTCGCTCATGACGATCTTCTTTTTCAAGATGAGAAGCAGAAATATGGTACCCATCGCGGTGAATTTGTTCTTTATTGTATCCATTGCGGTCATAACCCTGATAATCATAGCCGTCAGAGTCAAAAGGAGTACCGGTTTCAGCACATACATGATCCCGTGTAAAGCCTTTGCGGTCAACGCCATTTATATTATAACCGTTACGATCAAAACCATGGCGATCGAACCCAGCAACATTGAACCCAGCATAGTTATATCCTTGATGATCAAATCCAGCTGCATTATAGCCTGTAGCATTGAAACCGTTTTGGTCAAAACCTGCAGCATCAAATCCGGCACGATTATAGTGGGTGCCGGTTTCTTTATGTATTCCTTTTCGGTTAAAACCCTTCCGGTTAAAGCCATCGTGGTCAAATCCATCTATATCATAGCCATCAAAAGTAAAACCATTTGCATCTCGTTGCTTCCAAGTGGTAATCTTATCAGACTGCTTTGCTATTTCGCGATTGCCTTTACGGTCAACCCATACAACGGTCATAAGCTTGGCGTGTTCCTCTTCCTGACGGGTTCGCCCATTTTTGTTGCGACCTTTTCTATTGTATCCGCTACGATCATAACCTTGTGCATCAAAGCCGTTACGGTCATAACCGTCCTTATTTAGTCCGGTTTCTACATGAAATCCATCCCTATCATATCCGTCTGTATTTATCCCGTTGATATTAAATCCATCGTGATCAAAGCCAAAAGGATTGTACCCTGTTAAGATATGAAAACCGTCTGCGTCAAATTCTGAACGATCAAACCCGGTATCTGTTTTCCCATCTGCATTAAACCCCTGACGATCATAGCCAGTGGGGTCAAAACCGTTTATATCGTAACCGTCTTTATCTCGGCCATTTAAATCATAGCCGTGACGATCATAGCCATTACAGTCGTAGCCTTTGCGGTTAAAGCCGGTAACGTCGTAACCTAATTTATCATACCCGTCAGAATCCCTACCATTGCAATCAAATCCATCACGATCAAAACCGTTGCGGTCATAACCCTGTTTATTAAAGCCTTCGTTATTAAAGCCGTTTCTGTCATATCCGTTTTTATCGAACCCCGCTTTGTCAAATCCATTTCGATCATATCCATTTGAGTCAAATCCTGCTTGATTGTAGCCATCGGCATCTATACCAAAAATATCAAATCCATTCCGGTCGTAGCCATTTTTATTAAAGCCAGTGCGGTCAAACCCATCTTTACTAAAACCTGAAAGGTCAAATCCATCAATATCATATCCGTTTTTATCCAGACCATTTTTATCATACCCATATGCGTCAAAGCCATTACGGTCAAAGCCACTTCGATCAAAGCCGTTTTGATTATATCCTGTATGGTCAAAACCGTTCTTGTCATATCCAGCATGATCAAATCCAAATCTGTCATAACCATTGATATCATATCCGTCCCGGTTAAAACCAGAACGGTTATAGCCATTCCGATCATAGCCGTCTCTATCGAATCCATCACAGTCAATACCTTCAGATGAAAAGCCATTGCGATCAAAACCGGCACGATTATAACCAGAAGTATTAAAACCATCTGCGTCATATCCATCGCGATCAAGACCGGTTAACTTGTGAAAACCTTTCTTATTGTAACCAGAGCGATCATATCCTTGGGCATCGAAGCCATCGCGGTCATACCCCATCTTATCAAAACCCTGTCTATTGTAGCCATCCTTATCAAAACCGAACAAATTGTACTTGAAAATCATGGCATAAACGCTCCTAAATTTTTTATTTTTGCATTGAAATAAAAAGCAGCCGTACAAGAGTACGGCTGACTTGAGCAGGCTCAACGCCTACCGTTAATTTATTATAACAAGTTGTGCGTGAGTAATCAAGTTGTACTACCCCAATTAAGGCGTTTCAGATTTCCAGTCCCTCTTGAAGCTTTGCACTGGCTACCTGTTTGTTCTTATCGAATGCATGGGTATAAATGTCCAGCGTAGTGGAGGGCTGACTGTGGCCGAGAATGCCTGCCACCGTTGCCACATCGGTGCCGTTTGCAATCATCAGGCTGGCGGCGGTATGGCGGAGCGAGTGGACATTCAGCTCCTGCGGCAAACCGTTCTTTTTAAGGATCAGCTTGAAGCGGTAAGTAAAGGTGGTGGGTGTCATGGGGAGCTGCGCTCCCTGCCGCCGGAACAGGAAGTCATCGACGGTCAACTCCCGCTGGTCATAGGTTTCGGTGATGTACCGGCATTCTTTTTGATATTCCCGCAGTAGCGATTCCATCTCGGCGGAGAAGTACACATAGCGGTTGCCTGCGCGGGTCTTTGGTTCTTTGACGAATATCTCCTCGTCCGTCACCTTAACGGCATTTCGGCAGATGTGGATGGAACGCTTTTCCCAATCAATGTCGTACCATTTGAGGCCGCAGCATTCGCCCCGCCGCATACCAGTGGCAATGATGAGTTTGAAGTAGGTTTCGTATTTGATACTCTCTCCCTCCAACGCAGATATGATCTTCTGCGCCGTTTCCTCGTCCGCGATCTTCTTTTCGCACTTGCGCCCGGCGTAGCGGTAGGTGCGCCACGCCGGATTATGCGAAAGAAAGCCACCCTCCACGGCATCAGAGAGGATGCTGCACAGCGTCGCGTGCACGCCCTCAATGGTGTACTCGGAGAGTGGCTTTTTCGTTTCAATGCTGGTGGCTTTTCGCAGCTCCGCGTAGAAATTCCGGAAGTGCTCCGGCCGCAGCTCGGTGAGCTTGTAGTGACCCAGCGCCGGGAGAATACGCTCGATGTCCTGCCGGTCGCGGCGGATGGTGGACTTCGCCAGCTTGCCGGGAGCGATGTCCGCCAGCCACAGGTCGATGTATTTTGCCAGCGTGAGCTGCTGGACAGGCTGCGGCGCATGGCGGCATTCCCGCTCAAAGAGGACTGCCTGCTCGTTGAGCCATTTTTCCACCTGCTTGGGCGTTAGTTCCTCCGGCGGGTGGACGGTTTTCTGCTGGGGCTTGATGCGCTTGCCGTTGTAGTCATAGCCCATGGAGACCACGATGAGATAGCTGCTGCCGCGCTTGCGGATGCTTGCCATAAAAATGACCTCTCTTTCATTTATTCTCAGTACAGTTGAGGCTTATTTTGCAAGCACAACATACCGCAAGCACAGCGGTAAAGCTATTACAATTTTCTTGAAAAATGAATTTCTACGAAAGCAACAATCATGCGCTGCGCCGCTTCGGAGAACAGGCGGCGAGATTGAAGATCTGCTCGCCGTCCGGACGGAGCATGGTGAGCATGGAGTCAGCCGCCTGCTCCTTCTGCGCCTGCTGGGGATGGCAGTAGGTGCGCTCCAGAAAGCCGGTGTCCGCATGCCCCACGAGGTCTGCCACCGTCTGTTTGTCCACGCCGCAGTGCAGAAGCGATGTCACGAAGTAGTGCCGCAGGGTGTGAAGGTGGTACTCCCGCGGAAAGCCGATGGCGTCATAGATCTTCCGCAGCCGCTTGGTGAAGGTGTCCGGGTGGATGAGCTGCCCATGCTCGTCGGTGAAGAGGTAGGGACTGAGCTTGCGGCGCTGCTTGTCCGCCTCCATCTGCTTGCGGCGCTTGTAGGTGAGGAGGATGCCCCGCAGGTCGGAGGAGAGATAGACTTCACGGCTCTTGCCGTTTTTGGTAGCGCCCTCCACAATGCCCTTGCCGGGGACGCTGCTGCGGGAGCGGCTGACGGTGAGCAGCAGACCGTTTTGCGTGCCGGTGAAGTCCGACCATTGCAGAGCGCTCAGCTCGCCCCGGCGGCAGCCGGTGTACATGGAGAGCAGATAAAACAGACGGTAGTGCCGCGGCTCCTTTGCCAGCGCGTCCAGCAGCTTTTTCACCTCGCCTCGCATGGGAATGCGCTGCACCGTGCGCTGCGGTGTGGGAAGGTCTAACATCCGCGCGGGATTTTTCTCGATGATCTCGTTGCGCTTGGCGTCGCTGAGCACGGCGGAGACTACGGAGAGGTACCGCTGCGCGGTGGATTCGTTGATGCGCTTTCCGTGGTGCTTGCGCTTGCGCAGCGCGGAGAGCATATTTTCCAGCGCCATCGGCCGGAGTTTGTTGAGGCGGATGCCGCCGATCATGGGATACACCACCTCCAGCATCCGCCGGTATGCAGCGATGGTGCTGGGGGCATATTTCGTCTGCCGCTTCAGCCAGCGGGAGGCGAATTTTTCAAAGGTCATCTCGCCGTCCTCGGCGTAGCCGGTCTTGAAGCTGCGCTCTAATTCCTCGGCGGCGTGGGCGACATACTGCCCGATGCCGCGCTTGGGGACACCGGGCGGGACTTGGATGGTTTTTGCCTTGCTGATTTTTTTGCCGTTGGGCCGGTAGCCGTTGCTGACGGTGATCTTATATCGCCGCTCGTCCAGTTGCTTGATGCTTGCCACTTTTAGAACCCTCCCATGGTTTGCTGCTGTTTTTCTTGCACAGCCTGCTCATCCAATTTTTCTTTCACCGCCAGAGCCGCGCCCGCGGCGAAGCCGATCACCGCGCCGAGGTTTTCGGTGGCGATCTTCGCCTCCATGCGCCGCCGCTTTTCCTCGGCGTCCTCTTCCTCGTCCATCAATGTCCCCGCGGCAGCCAGTCCAGCCACGGCGGGGATCAGAGGAACAGGCCGCGGATCGCCGCCGCGCCATACCAACCCGCCAGTGCCGCCGTGCCAAGGATCAGCACCAGCATGATCCACTTGAGGGCCACCAGCAGGCTGAAGTCCGGGAGCCAGTCGATCCACTTGGAGGAATACTTCTCGCTCAGATTCCCAACCCGTTCCAGCAGTTTGTTCATCTCTGTCAGCGATCTCTGCATCTCTGTGAGCGACTGCTGCACCGGCGTCAGGTCGATGTACGTTTTCATCTCCGGCAGGGTCTTCCGGATTTCCTCCAGCTCCCAGTTTATTCCGTCTGCCTGTTCCGTCAGCTTGTTCATCGCCTGCGGCAACTCGCACTGGATCACGATGGGCTGGATTGGCTGCGGCGCAGCCGGCGGTGCGCTGCTCGGCTGATTCAGCCGTTTCAATTCCTCCATCGGTTTCCGCTGCTCGACGGAGTTTTCTCTTGACGAGCTCTGCCCGTATTCTGAATTCATGCTCCATGGCCTCCTTGCAATACTTTTCCTCGTGTAGTTTGTTGTCGCGGCACTTTAGTCCGTCCGGCGTGGTGTAGGTGATGTACTTGCGGGTGCTCTCCCAGCACACCGCGTATAATCCTTGCAATCCATCTTCAGTCGGACATATCCCTTGGTGATCTGCAGATACAGAGACTGATCGTACATGGATAGCTGCATCAGCCACAGCTCATGTTCGAATCTTGGGAGTAACTGTCCCTTATAAAGATCAATCGCACTGTGGTAGAGGGAATGACGCATATCTGGTTTTTCTTCTGTTTTAAGCTGAATGCAGGCACTTTCAAAACGGTCGAAGTCCGTATGGATATTGAAATCCGGGCCGATTTGAAATGTTCCGTTTTCCCCAATAATCAGCTTTTCAAGTCCGATAATGGAAAGGGTCCGCCGCAGGCGGTAAACGATATTATTGACGACCTTATATGGCGAATCGAGTTCATCATATGGGCAGATAATTTCTGCCAGCGTATCGATAGAAAATTTCTTTTTGTGATTCAGAATGAGATACGCCAGGAGCAGGTAGCACTGGTCCGCTTTGATATCCTCTCCGGTCAATGTCCCTTTGGAGCTGATGATCTCCATGCCGCCAAAGAAATTGATATGGATGTCTTCCGGATTGTATTTGGAGGCTTTTGTTGCTGCCAACAGGGACTGCTGCTGTTTGATTTCGTTGAGTTCCACAACCACTGCATAGGAAGCGATGAATAGGAAAACCGGGTCATCCGTGTAGCGGGTCGGATCGTCCACGGCAATGAATCCCTGATTAATCCGTTTGGAGAATGGTGCCGCCAGCAGTGTAGTCACCCCATACTCCCGAAAGAAGGCTGCCTCATCTGGATAGACTTTCTCTAATCTCTGCAAGTCAGAAATCACGACCGGTTTATTGGCCCGAAGTGCTTTCCTCCATCTCGGGAATTTCTCCATGGGCAGGCACTGGAGCATATCTCTCTGCGCCGACACACCATCTTTGCACCATTCATAGGTAATAACGCCGATTCCAAGATCCCAGTCAGCTTCCACCACAGAGGCTCTTGATGCGCCACTCAGCCGCATCCTTCAGAAGGCCACTGATGATAGCGTCTGAATCCTCGGTGTTTCGCAGACTGGCCTCCAATACGCTCATTCCACGATGAAACGCACTGCATTCAACAAGCGGTGTGGTTTCCTGCATGATTTCGCTGCTCATGAATATGCCCCCTTTGATTTGTAAAAAAATACAGAGACCGTCCAATGTAACTCGGGCAGCCTCTGCTGTGAGCCGCACAGTATGGCTGAGCGGTTATGTACTATACGATTGTCTTGATGAATGCGGCAAGTGCCTCGCACTGATCCTCCTTGAGAGCCGCAACACTATTATCTAATTCACTCTTGGCGTTAGGTGAATTTGCCGTATCGTTCTCCGTAAAGAACTGCGCCAGTGTGATTCCGCAAGCGTCACAAATCGCATTTACCGTTGGCAGGGATGGTTGATTATTTCTTTTGAAGATATTGCTGATCGTTGTCTGCGACAGGCCGGATTCCTGCGCTAATCGATATATAGTCCATCCACGCTCGACCATCAGCTGCCGGATTCGGTTTTGTGCATTGAACATATATACCACCTACTATGTTATTAGTTTACACCTCATTTGATTATCCTTGTAGAACTCATCAGTATGGTATATGGCAATCAAATGATGTGTACTTTGTGGTGATATACTATGCAATTCCGGCGTATTACCCAGAGTTAGAACTGCAAATTGTTTTCCTCTCAGGTTTCAATGCAAATCACCTCTATAAAGCAAAATCCCGCAAGGCATGGATTATACACCGATGCCTTGCGGTTTCTCTGTACTTACAAATATGTTATTTCAGGGAATGGTCACTCACGGGTCAGCCGACGAATATTGCCGATGATGAGCATTAAGTCATCGTCATTCAGCTTTCGCAATTCTTCAATGGCCGTTTGCAGGAGTGCGGGATTTTCTTCGGATTCATCGAAGAATTGGCTTGGTGTAATATCAAAATAGTTACAGATTTGAAGAAACTCTGCCATAGGTGGCAACGATTTGCCAGAGGATATGTTATAAACATAGCTTCTGCTATGCCCGAGATCATAACTCATTTGATATTCAGAGACACCCTTTTTTAATCTCAGCTGAGTAATTCGATCACGCACGAATTGTGTGTCCATATGATATTCACCACCTATTTTATGATTATTTTAGGTGATGACCGAAGAAAAATGACCCACGATTTTACGCCGTTTGCCTTGGAGGCATACATGGGTTTATGCTATAATACAGAAAATTATGTTTTTTGCTCTGCGGTTCAAGTCATTTATCGAATTGTGTTTGTTTATAGCGTATCAAAAGTGTTTTAACCCGCATTGCATTAGCTTCTTAAAAATCCATATTGATTTTTCTGTCCGACGTGCTATAATCGGTATATACCGAAAACAAAGGAGGAAAGCGTCCATGCCAAGACCGCCACGGTGCCGTCGGATTTGTGGCGCACCACAGGTCGATACGTTCTGCCCCAACGGGTGCGAGAATACCGAGCCGATCCTGCTGACGCTGGACGAGTATGAGGCCATTCGGTTAGTTGACTTGGAGCAGAAAACCCACGAGCAGTGTGCCGCACAAATGGACATTTCCCGCTCTACCGTGCAGGAGATTTACGAAAGCGCACGGCACAAGATCGCAGCGTGTCTTGTCCACGGGAAACCGCTGCACATCACCGGGGGAAAC
>ERZ834694.1170-NODE-1170-length-24844-cov-3.830530_pt1 | contig 24844 bp, 18 predicted proteins | sample MGYA00519691_ERZ834694 | MGnify/ENA primary metagenome ERZ834694 (study PRJEB31850, sample SAMEA3708758) | human gut metagenome | biome: human gut; feature: human-associated habitat; material: faeces | place: China | collected 2014 ... | reverse complement strand
AAAAGAGCCATGACCGCCGGACTGCGGCGGACGATGGTGATCTTCGTGCTGGATATGCTGTGCATCGCCGGGTCCTTTTTCCTGGCGCTGTGGATGCGGTTTGAGTTCCGTCTGGGGGCCATCCCTCAGATGTACCTTAACGAGTATTTGAAGATCATCGGGCCGTGGATCGTCATCTGTCTGGTGGTGTTCCAGCTATTCCGGCTGTATAACAGCATCTGGAGCTTTGTCAGCATCGACGAGCTGTTCCGCATCATTCTGGCCTATGGCGTGCTGCTGGCAGCCGGAGTGGCCTATGTGCTGATCCTGAAGATCGATATGCCCCGCTCCTTCTACTTTGCGGGCTTTATCATGAGCTTCATGTCCACCACGGCGCTGCGGTTCTCCTACCGATTCATGCGCCAGCTGATGGCGGGGATCAGCACGGAGAAGAGCGAGCGGGACCGCATTCTGATGATCGGCGCCGGCGAGGCCGGACGCCAGCTGATCCGGGAGATCAATTCCAATCCCCGGCTGGGCAGCCGAGTGGTGTGCATCATCGACGACAACCCCAGCAAGCGCCGCCGGTATCTGGACGGTGTGGAGATTGCCGGCGGGCGGCAGGAGATCCCCGATGCGGTGAAGAAGTACCAGGTCAATAAGATCATCTTCGCCATCCCCACCTGCGACGGACAGGACCGCAAGGAGATTCTGGACATCTGCAGCAAGACCGGCTGCCGGGTGCAGGCGGTGCCGGGAATGTTCCAGCTGGTCAACGGAGAGGTCAGTGTCAGCAAGCTCCGGGACGTGGAGCTGCAGGATCTGCTGGGCCGTGACCCTATTCAGGTGAATCTGGAGGAGATCTGCCGGTATATCTCCGGCAAGGTGGTGATGGTCACCGGCGGCGGCGGTTCCATCGGCAGCGAGCTGTGCCGCCAGATCGCCAAAAGCAAGCCCGAACAGCTGATCATCTTCGATATTTATGAGAACAACGCCTACGATATCCAGATGGAGCTGCGCCACACCCATCCGGAGCTGAATCTGGAGGTGCTCATCGGCTCCGTGCGGGACATGGGCCGTCTGGACGATGTCATGGCCAAGTACCGGCCGGAGCTGGTGTTCCACGCCGCCGCCCACAAGCACGTCCCCCTGATGGAGGACAGCCCCAACGAGGCCATCAAGAACAACGTCTTCGGCACCTATAAAATGGCCATGGCCTCGGTGAAGTACGGCGTGAAGAAGTTCGTGCTGATCTCCACGGATAAGGCGGTGAACCCCACCAACATCATGGGCGCCTCTAAGCGCCTGTGCGAGATGGTGGTGCAGATGATGAACCGCCGCAGCCCCAATACAGACTTCGTGGCGGTGCGCTTCGGCAACGTGCTGGGCAGCAACGGCAGCGTCATCCCCCTGTTCAAAAAGCAGATCGCTGAGGGCGGCCCGGTAACGGTGACGCACCCGGAGATCACCCGCTTCTTTATGACCATCCCCGAAGCGGTGTCGCTGGTGCTGCAGGCGGGATACTACGCCAAGGGCGGCGAGATATTCATTCTGGATATGGGCCAGCCGGTGAAGATCGACACCATGGCCCGCAACCTTATCCGCCTGTCCGGTCATGAGCCGGATGTGGATATCAAGATAGTCTACACGGGCCTGCGCCCCGGCGAGAAGCTGTATGAGGAGATCCTCATGGCGGAGGAGGGCCTGCAGGAGACCTCCAACAAGCTGATCCACATCGGAAAGCCCATCGTCATGGACGACGAGGAGTTCTGCCACCAGTTGGATCGGCTGGAGAAGGCCTGTGAGGAGGAGACGGAGGACATGAAGGACATCGTGGCCTCGGTGGTCCCCACCTATCGCCGCAAGAAATAATTCTGTAATAACAAAAGCCTTTCAAGGACAACGGTAAGAATAAGAGCAGCCCCGACGGAATTTTCCGCCGGGGCTGCTCTTTCACTGCCGGGAGACTGCTCTGTAAGGCTGCTCTGAGAGACTTCCCTTCCGCCGGGACGGTTTTGTGACGTTTTTGTAATGAAACCTGTCACCGAAACGTCACCTTCGTGTGGTATACTGGACACCAGAAAGTCAAGGAGGGACACGACTATGGAACTGATGCAGATCCAGCATCTCAGTAAGGTATACGGACAGGGTGAAAATCAGGTGCGGGCGGTGGACGACATTTCCTTCACCGTGGAGAAGGGGGAGTTCTTGGCCATCATCGGCCCCTCCGGCTCCGGTAAATCCACTCTGCTGCACATTTTGGGCGGTGTTGACCGCCCCACCTCCGGCAAGGTCTTTGTGGATGGGCAGGATGTCTACGCCCAGAACGAGGATCAGCTGGCCATTTTCCGCCGCCGGCAGGTGGGGCTCATTTACCAGTTTTATAACCTGATCCCCGTGCTGAACGTGGTGGAGAACATGACCCTGCCGGTGCTGATGGACGGGCGACAGGTGAATCAGGAGCGGCTGGAGGAGCTGCTGGACGTGCTGGGTCTGCGGGGTCGGGAGAAGTACCTGCCCAATCAGCTCTCCGGCGGCCAGCAGCAGCGGGTGTCCATCGGTCGGGCGCTGATGAACGCCCCGGCGGTGGTGCTGGCGGATGAGCCCACCGGCAATCTCGACAGCAAGAACAGCCAGGAGATCGTGGAGCTGCTGAAGATGTCCAACAAGAAGTACGGCCAGACGCTGGTCATCATCACCCACGACGAGAACATCGCCCTGCAGGCCCACCGGGTCATTGCCATCGAGGATGGCCGCATCACACGGGATGAGCGCATCCGGGAGGTGCTGGAATGAACGTCTTTCACCGCTACACCCGGCAGGCCCTGCGGGAAAACCGCTCCCGGACGTGGGTGACCATCGTGGGCATCATCCTGTCGGTGGCCCTGTTCACCGCCGTGACGGAGGGTGCTTACAGCGGCGTGCGGTATCTCATAGGGGCCGCCGAGTACACCGTAGGCCGGTTCCACGGCTGCTACCAGAACCTCACGGAGCAGCAGGCAACGCAGCTGAGCCGTGATGAAAAGGAGATCACGGAGCAGTCTGCGTGGCAGCTGGTGGGCTGGGGGCAGGTAGGGGCGGACAATGCTTATAAGCCCTATCTGCGGATCATGTCCATGGACCCCGACCTGCCGGACCTTCTCTCCATCCGCCTGACCCAAGGCCGCCTGCCGGAGAAGGCCGGGGAGATCCTCCTGCCGGAGCATCTGTGGTCCAACGGCAGCGTCCGCCATGCGCTGGGAGACACCATGGAACTGGAATTGGGCCACCGGACGCTGGACGGGGAGGAACTGACGGCCGATGACCCCTATACGAAGGGGGAGACGCTGACAGATACCACGTCCCACACCTACACCGTGGTGGGCTTTTACCAGCGGCTGGATATGACGACGGAGCCCTTTTCCTGCCCCGGCTATACTGCCCTGACCTGTCAGGAGCAGGGCTATCAGACGGATGAATTTTTCCGGGTGGCCCATCCCAGCCGCTTTTACAGCTATATGGAGGGAAATGCCGAGAAATATCCGGGACTGGCGTGGTACTCCAACTCCGACCTGCTGAATTACTACGGTGCTACCACCTTCTTCTCTGTGAACCGGATGATCTACAGCTTTGCGGTGATCCTGCTGCTGATGATCTCCTTCGGCTCGGTGTCGCTGATCTATAACTCCTTCTCCATCTCCGTGGCGGAGCGGACCCGGCAGTTCGGTATCCTGAAATCCATCGGCGCCACCCGCAAGCAGATTCGGGACAGTGTCCTCTATGAGGCACTGGTGCTGTGCGCCGTGGGGATCCCACTGGGTCTGCTGGTGGGCTGTCTGGGCATCGGCATCACTCTGTACTGTCTGCGGGACAGCTTCGGATTCCTGATGGGGGAGAGCGGCAACGCCCTGCAAATGCACTTTGTGCTCAACGGCTGGGCGCTGCTGGCGGCGGCGGGCATCGGCCTTGTGACGGCCATCATCTCGGCATGGATCCCCGCCAAGCGTGCCGTGCGGGTGTCGCCGGTGGAGGCCATCCGCCAGACCAAGGACGTGAAGCTCCGGGGTCGGGAGGTCAGGACCTCCCGCCTGACGGAAAAGCTCTTCGGCTTCTCCGGGATGTTGGCCGCCAAGAACTTCAAGCGTAACCGCAAGCGCTACCGCTCCACGGTGGTAGGACTGTTCCTCAGCGTGACGCTGTTCATCTCCGCCTCCTCCTTCTGCGCCTATCTGACGGACGCCGTAGACCAACTGGGGGGCAACAGCACACTGGGCGTGCAGCTGTATTACAGCGAGGTCCTGCCGGAGGGCGTGACGCCGGAGCAGCGGCTGGGACAGCTGGCCGCCGCCGACGGCGTGGAATCGGGTTTCTACACCGCCGACAGCTACGCCAGCCTGCACTTTGCCAAGGAGGACATGGATCCGGACTACTGGAAGGACACCGGGCTGGAGGGAGACCGCAGCGCCGCCATGTACTTCCTCCGGGATGAGGATTTCCGGCAGCTGCTGCGGGACAACGGCCTGCCGGAGGAGGATTACTTCCGTGCCGATGCACCTCAGGCGGTGGCGTGGGATATGCTGGACATCTGGCGCAGCACCGAGGGTAGTAAGTACAATAAGCTCTACCATTACCACCTGCTGAACGGCAGCAGCCTGCCCATCACTGGAACGGAGAGCAGCTATCAGCCCATGGATGGCTGGTTCACCACGGGCGACCGCATCACACGGGACGGTACGGAATATGTGCTGTACTATCCGGAGGACTATATAGACGATTACTATACCGCCCGCAGCGAGGGGGAGACCCCGGACGAGAGCCGGGCACAGGCGGTGCCGGCATCGGAGACCGTCCTCACCCGGAGCTATACCGTGGGCGCTATTTTGAAGAAGGCTCCCGACTTCCTGGGTACCGGCGACCTGTATCTGCTGTACCCGTACAGTATGTATGAGGCCGTCACCGGGCAGGCCCCTGCCGCCGACGCCTTCTGGTTCAGGAGCAGCGACCACGCCGCCTCCTACGAGAGCATGGGGCAGATCCTGATGGAACTGGGCAACAGCCGCTCTGATCTGGAAGATCTGGCCGCCAACGGTGAGAGCCAGCGGGCCATGGTGACGGTGGTGAACGTGTTTTCCTACGGCTTCATCATCCTCATCTCCCTGATCTCCATGACCAACGTGTTTAACACCATCTCCACCTCCATCGCTCTGCGCCGCCGGGAGTTCGCCATGCTGCGATCCGTGGGACTGACCCAGCGGGGCTTTGCCCGGATGATGGACTACGAGTGCATCATCTACGGCGCACGGGCGCTGCTGTGGGGCCTGCCGGTATCGGTGCTGGTGACCTATGGCATCTATCGCAGCGTGGCCCAGAGCATCGCCGCCCAGTTCTACATCCCGTGGTACAGCGTGGCCATCGCCGTGGGCAGCGTGTTCGTGGTGGTGTTCGCCACCATGCTCTATGCCACCCGGAAGATCCGCAGTGAAAACCCCATTGAGGCGCTGAAACAGGAGAACCTGTAAGGCCAGTCTCGCAAGCCGAAGAAACAGCAGCCCCGGCAGAATTGCCGGGGCTGCTGTGATAAGCTTGCTGCATGGCCTGAGGCAGGGCCGGATACCGGTGCGCCGGGCCAAAAGGGATTGACAGACGGCGGCCGGGAGGCTATCATGAGGACAGAAAGAAAAGGAGGGCCGCCATGTCACAGGTCACCAAGCGGGCGCTGGAGGCGTCACTGAAGCATCTGCTGCTGCAAAAGCCGCTGAACAAGATCACCATCAATGATATTGCGGAGGACTGCGGCATCAACCGCATGACCTTCTACTACCACTTCAAGGACATTTACGATCTGGTGGAGTGGAGCTGTCAGGAGGACGCCAGCCGGGCGCTGGCGGGGAAAAAGACCTATGAGACGTGGCAGCAGGGGCTTTTGCAGATCTTTCAGGCGGTGCTGGACAACAAGCCCTTCATCCTGAACGTCTATCGCTCCGTTAGCCGGGAGCAGGTGGAGAACTACCTCTACCGGGTCACCTATGACCTGCTGGAGAGTGTGGTGGAGGAGGAAGCTCAGGGGATGTCCGTGCGGCAGGAGGACAAGGAACTCATCGCCACGCTCTATAAATATCTGTTCGTGGGACTGATGCTGGACTGGATCAAGGGGGACATGAAGGGCGACCCACAGGTCATGGTGCAGAAGCTGGAGTTGGTGCTCCACGGCAATGTGGTGGCCGCCCTGCAACGGATGCGGACGGACAAGCCTGCATCAAACGGAGCGGAATGATAAAAAACTGAACACCTCCCATCCCGGTGATAAAAAACTTATCACCGGGATTTTTCTGTTTATTGAACAAATCGTGCCTGAGTTGTATATTATCCTCATCAAAGGAAAACATACCGGCGAGGACGCCGCTGCTCCCCATGCGAGTGCTGAGAAGGGGACGGGCGGCGCAGCGGTCAACAGAAAGGAGCGCATTTCTATGTATTATTCCAGTGGTAACTATGAGGCCTTTGCCCGTCCCAAAAAGCCGGAGGGCGTGGACAATAAATCCGCCTACATCGTGGGCAGCGGTCTGGCGGCGCTGACTGCCGCCTGCTATCTGGTGCGTGACGGCCAGATGAAGGGCGAGCGGGTCCACATTCTGGAGAAGGGTCCCACTGCCGGCGGCGCCTGCGACGGCTGGAAGTTCGAGAACATCGGCTATGTCATGCGGGGCGGCCGTGAGATGGACAACCACTTTGAGGTCATGTGGGATCTGTTCCACTCCATCCCCTCCATTGAGACGGAGGGCGTCAGCGTGCTGGACGAGTACTACTGGCTCAACAAGGCCGACCCCAACTATTCCCTGTGCCGGGCCACGGTGAACCGTGGCGAGGACGCCCATACCGACGGTAAGTTCGACATCTCCGACAAGGGCGCCATGGAGATCATGAAGCTGTTCTTCACCCCCAACGAGGAGCTGCAGGACAAGCGCATCAGCGACTTCTTCGACGATGAGGTGTTCGGCAGCAACTTCTGGCTGTACTGGCGCACCATGTTCGCCTTCGAGAACTGGCACAGCGCTCTGGAGATGAAACTCTATATCCAGCGCTATATCCATCACATCGGCGGCCTGCCCGACTTCACCGCCCTGCGCTTTACCAAATACAACCAGTATGAGTCCATGATCCTGCCCATGGTGAAGTATCTGGAGGGCTTCGGCGTCCAGTTCCACTTCGGCGTGCAGGTGACCAACGTGGAGTTTGACTGCACCGCCAATCGGAAGGTGGCCAAGCGCATCGACGTCCTCCGGGACGGCAAAAGTGAGGCCATCGACCTGACGGAGAACGATCTGGTGTTCATCACCAACGGCGGCTGCGTAGAGAACTCCTCCATGGGCAGCCAGAACACACCCGCCCCCTACAACACCGAGATCAAGGAGGGCGGCGGCTGGGATATGTGGCGTAAGATCGCCGCTCAGGACCCCTCCTTCGGCCATCCGGACAAGTTCTGCTATGATCCGGAGCAGACCAACTGGATGAGCGCCACGGTGGAGACGCTGGATCAGCGCATCATCCCCTATATCAAGAACATCTGCAAGCGGGATCCCTTCACCGGCAAGGTGGTCACCGGCGGCATCGTCACTGTGAAGGACTCCAGCTGGCTCATGAGCTGGACCATCAACCGCCAGCCCCAGTTCCGCCAGCAGCCCAAGGATCACTGCTTGGTGTGGGTGTATGCCCTGTTCACCGACAAGCCCGGTGACTATGTGAAAAAGCCTATGCGGGAGTGTACCGGTAAGGAGATCTGCATGGAGTGGCTGTATCACATCGGTGTGCCGGAGAGTGAGATCGAGGATATGGCCGCCAATAGCGCCAACACCGTCCCTGTGATGATGCCCTATATCGACGCCTTCTTCATGCCCCGTGCCTACGGCGATCGGCCCAAGGTCGTACCCGACGGCGCTGTGAACTTCGCCTTCCTGGGCCAGTTTGCCGAGACGCCCCGTGACACCATCTTCACCACGGAGTACTCCATGCGGACCGGTATGGAGGCCGTGTACACCCTGCTGAACGTGGATCGTGGCGTGCCGGAGGTCTGGGGCAGCGTATATGATGTCCGGGATCTGCTGGATGCCACCGTGAAGCTGCGGGACGGCAAGAAACCCATCGATATGGAGCTGAATCTGGTGGAGAAGATGGTCCTGAAGAAGGCCCTCAGCAAGATCCACGGCACCGATATCGAGAAGCTGCTGAAGGAGTATCAGGTCATCTGAGGCCCGTTGGTTCGGCTGCTGCGGCAGTCGATGACCTTCTGAAAACAGAAAAAGGAGAGGCCATGTCACAGCCCTATAAGGCGGTAATTTCAAAATACGGAAAGTGACATTCGCAACGGCAAGCAATAAGACTCTGGCTCACAAGGTCGGAGCCTTATTGTTTTCTACCTGTCATATATCGCATCTTTGTGCCTCGGCAGCTTTCTGCGTATCATGAAAACGTCAGGAGGTGTCGGACAATGAGAAAACAGAACTATCACATTCCATGAACGTACCTTCCTCCCTGTGACTTGGCAGTTAGGGGAATTTGACCATCGGGTAAAATGCTTGGTTAGAATGGGCGAACCGATATCCCTTGGAAAAGCCACACCGCTGCGGCCTTCGCCTTTTAAAACAGCTCCCGGCAGGCCCCGTGAACCAGCAGGGAGAGGACCTGCGGATACAGCTGACCGATCTGATTCTGGTGGGAGACCGTCAGGATCAGGCCCCGGCCGGCGGCGGCCAGAGCGGTGCCGCCACGGGGACACAGGCCGCTCTCCTCCGGCAGCGCCCGGATGTGTCCCTCATTGTCATGGTAGTGGGTGGAGAGGATGTCCTGCGGCAGACGGCGCAGCAGGGACTCGGCGTCGTTTTCGATGAACACCAGCGCCCGTGTCTCCGGCAGCCAGCGGCAGGCCGTCAGAATGGCCGCCGCACGCTCTGCCGGGGGCAGGGCGGCGTTTCCCTGTAAGGAGTGCTGAGCCGCGGCGAAGCCCTCGGTGCGGATATCCTCCAGCACCACGAAAAAGAGAAGCTCCTTGGAGTCAAAGAATTTGTAGGCGGTAAAAATAACGGATCCCCATTTTGTTTTCGGCATAGAACTGCCCTCCTGCGTTCGTTGGAGCTGCTCTCAGATCCCGGAGCGCAAAAAAGAAATGTCCCTCCGCCGTCCGACATTGACAGAGTGACATTTATTGTCTCATGCTCTCTATGGGATACCCGGTCAGATCCGCCGGATATATGTTCTGTTATAACCGAAGTATGATCCATCTGGCAAGCATTTTCCCCAAAGAACTTTTTTCGGCCAAGAGAAGGAATACTTCGACTTGACGCAGGGCAACTTTTGTATTATGGTGTACTTACCGATTGTAGTACCAAAAATGGACATTGACAGGACAAAATTCCTGTCAGCGATGGGTGAGAAAAGTGTCCGGTTCGTGTCAGAAATCGGCCAGATCGGGGGAGACTTTGTTGTGACCGTTTCACCGCACCTGCTGCCAAGAGCATTTCGGCAGCAGAGAACACTTTAACAGTGAAGGATATTTTTAGTAAGGAGGATTTTCCATGCCTACCATCAAAACCGGCATCCGCTTCTCCAAAAAGCAGCCGCTGAGCGAGCAGGAGCTGCGGCAGCTTCACGCCTACTGGCGGGCTGCCAACTACCTGACGGCCTGCCAGCTGTATCTGATGGATAACCCCCTCCTGGAGCGCCCGCTGGTCAAAAGCGACCTCAAGCAGACCATCGTGGGACACTGGGGGACCTGCCCCGGCCAGAACTTCATCTATACTCATCTGGATCGGGTCATCAAGCGCAACGATCTGGATATGATCTATCTCTCCGGCCCCGGCCACGGCGGCAACGCCATGGTGGCGCAGGACTGGCTGGACGGCAGCTATACCGAGGTCTATCCCAACATTACCAGAGACAAGGAGGGGATGCAGAAGCTCTTCAAGCGTTTCTCCTTCCCCGGCGGCATCCCCAGCCATGTGGCGCCGGAGACCCCCGGCTCTATCCATGAGGGCGGCGAGCTGGGCTACTCGTTGGCCCACGCCTTCGGCGCCGTGGCGGATAACCCCGATCTGATCGCTGCCTGTGTGGTGGGCGACGGCGAGGCGGAGACCGGCCCGCTGGCCACCTCGTGGCACGGCAACAAATTCGTCAACCCCATCACCGACGGCGCTGTGCTGCCCATTCTGCACCTCAACGGCTTCAAGATCGCCAACCCCACCATCTTCTCCCGCATGAGTCACGAGGAGGTGGAGTGCTTCTTCCGTGGCTGCGGCTGGGAGCCGTACTTTGTGGAGGGCGACGACCCCATGGTCATGCACCAGCAGATGGCGGCGGCGCTGGACCGGGTGATCCGGGAGATCAAGCGCATCCAGCGGGAGGCCCGCAAGACCGGTGAGGCCAAGCGGCCCCGCTGGCCCATGATCGTGCTGCGCACCCCCAAGGGCTGGACCGGCCCCAAGGAGGTGGACGGACTGCCGGTGGAGAACTGCTGGCGAGCCCATCAGGTGCCTATCTCCATGGGGACAGACACCGACCGGCACCTTGCCCAGCTGGAGGCGTGGCTGCACTCTTATAAGCCGGAGGAACTCTTCCACCCCGATGGTACGCCGGTGGAGCTCATCGCCTCCTTCCCGCCCACGGGCCGCCGCCGCATGGGCGCTAACCCTCATGCCAACGGCGGACTGCTGCTGCGTGACCTGCGGACCCCCGATTTCCGGGACTACGCCGTGGACGTCAAGGCCCCCGGCACCGTGGAGGCGCAGGATATGTATGTGCTGGGTACCTACGTCCGGGACGTGATGAAGCTGAACATGGAGTCCCGCAACTTCCGCATCTTCGCCCCCGACGAGACGGCCTCCAACCGCCTGCAGGCGGTGTTCGAGGTGACGGGCCGCCGCTTCCTGGACCAGCAGATCCCCGGCATCGACGACCATCTGGACCCGGACGGCCGGGTCATGGATTCCATGCTCTCCGAGCATTTCTGCGAGGGCTTTTTGGAGGGCTATCTTCTGACGGGACGCCACGGCTTCTTCGACAGCTATGAGGCTTTCATCCGCATCGTGGACTCCATGTTCGCCCAGCACGCCAAGTGGCTGAAGATGTGCAGCGAACTGCCGTGGCGGCAGGATATCGCCTCACTGAACTATATTCTGGCCTCCAACGTCTGGCAGCAGGATCACAACGGCTTTACCCATCAGGACCCCGGCTTCCTGGACCATGTGGCCAACAAGAAGGCGGACGTGGTGCGGATGTATCTGCCGCCGGATGCCAACTGCCTGCTGTCCTGCTTTGACCACTGTATCAAGAGCCGCAACTATGTCAACGTCATTGTGGCCAGCAAGCACCCCAGGCCCCAGTGGCTGACCATGGAGCAGGCGGTGAAGCACTGCACCCAGGGGATCGGCATCTGGAGCTGGGCCTCCAACGATCAGGGGCAGGAGCCGGATGTGGTCATGGCCTGCTGCGGCGATACGCCTACGCTGGAGACGCTGGCCGCCGTGAGCATCCTGCGTCAGGAACTGCCGGAGCTGAAGATCCGTGTGGTGAACGTGGTGGATCTGATGAAGCTGCAGCCCCACACGGAGCATCCCCACGGCCTGACAGACGAGGAATACGACGGCCTGTTCACCAAGGATAAGCCCATCATCTTTGCTTATCATGGCTACCCCACGCTGGTGCATGAGCTGACCTACCGCCGCCACAACCGGAACCTCCATGTGCGGGGCTACAAGGAGGAGGGAACCATCACCACCCCCTTCGATATGCGTGTTCTCAACGACATTGACCGCTTCGATCTGGTCATCGATACGGTCCGTCGGCTGCCCCAGTTGGGCAACCGGGGGGCGTATCTGGTGCAGAAGATGCAGGATAAGCTGGTGGAGCATCGTCAGTATATCCGGGACAACGGCGTGGATCTGCCGGAGGTTCGCAGCTGGAAGTGGGACAGCAGTCTGAACGCTGCCGAATAAGGTTTGCTATACGGAAAAGACCTCCGCAGAATCTGGTTTGTAAAGGTTATAGCACGACACAAGGGCGTCTAACAGAGAAGCGCCGTCTTGGAAGTGATTCCAAGACGGCACTTTTCTGTTGCGGATCAGAGCGAACACTTCACGGCGAAACCGCCGCTGAAGAAATAGGTGTTCGTCCAATACCTGTTTGGTAAATAGCCTTACTTTAATAGAATGAACCCCCGGACGCTTGGGGGGTGCATTTTCAATTTAAGGGAAAGTAGTGATTTTTATCGTTGCTCTTTGCTTATGGCACAGGCAAGGATATACACAGTCATCGACCACAAAGAATTTCGGAAAAGTTTCCTTTTAAGAAATGCCGATACTCCGGATGATTGGATGCGTTCTCGTATTCTTCCAAAATCGTCCTTTTGTTCCATGCTTTCATTTTGTCATTCATTTCTTCATATCGGATAATAGTAAGCAGGCCTTCTCGCTCCGCCTGCAAAATTGCTTCATAGGCATCAGGGATAAACTCCACACCGGATATATCGACCGGTATGCTACTGGTAGCGACATCCGGTATTGGAACCGAAAAACCGGAATCTGAAATTGTCTCGGCAGAATAAATATAACCGGATACGCCTTTGTATGTGCTTATCAGAGCATTGGGATAATACTCTTCCAACCGTTGCCGCCCATCTTTACCAAAACCGTACGGCCCCCATTTTTGGCATTTTCCATCATAAGAAAAACCGGTTTCCACGCAATACTTTTCAATGGAATTGCTCAAATAGACCAATACGTTTTCTCTTTTTGTGGAAAAATAAACCAAAGGGATACCATGATTCGAGCTCTGCGGCGTTAGTTGTGTAATACCCTTAATAGATGATGCGTGATAGTACATTAGCTTTCTTCCCTCCTAACGCAATTTGCTCCAAGCGTTTTCGACGGTGTACAGGTGCTCTGATAATTCTCGCATAGGCATATTTCATCTTAGCAGATAACTGGCGCCGAAGCAACAGAAAGATCCACCGTAATTCTATCAGAATTACGGTGGATCTTATGGTGGACCTGATGGGATTCGAACCCACGACCTCTCGGATGCGAACCGAACGCTCTCCCAGCTGAGCTACAAGCCCGGATATGAAGTTGTAGAGCCATAATATATGGAGCGGATGCTCCGCTCCATATATTATACACACTTCTTTATAAAATGCAACCATTTTCTCTCCGGCGTCGCAAAAAATTGCCCCTGCAGATGGAAAACGCCGCCCGGCGGGCCTTATTCCACCGCCGGGATACGGGTATACGACACCGGCTGGCCCTCCCGGAAGGTCACCTGAAAGCCCTGACCGGGGGAGACGGAGTAGTCATAGCGCCCGCCGCCGAACCAGGCCATCATCAGCCCCGCCGTGACGCCGCCGTGGATGACGCAGACGGCGTCCTCCGGTCTCTGCACCACCGGGGCGATGGCCGCAAGGCTGCGCCGCAGCACCTGCGGGGCGCTCTCCCCGTGGGGGCAGGGGTTGTGCTCCACGTCGGTGATCCACGCCTGATAGGCCGGGGTGTCCTTCAGCTCCTCGTAGCTCTTCATCTCGAAGTCGCCGAAGTCCATCTCCCGCAGGCCCGGAAGCCGGGTGTGGGGCACGTTGCCATAGATGGCCGCCAGCGTCTGCTCCGTCCGCAGCATCCCGCTGGTATAGTAGCGCTGGGCCGTGGGATAGTCTCCGGCCCGGCGGCGCAGCTCCGACAGAGACTCCGGCAGGGCGGGGATATCCGCCGCCCCGTAATACAGGTTCCGCAGGCTGCCCTCCGTCTGGGCATGGCGCAGCAGGGTCAGCTTCATTTCAGCACCTCCGTCAGTCCGCAAAATACCCGGCGCACGCTGCCGGCCTGCTGGGCCAGCCGCCGCAGCAGACGGCCATGGCGCTCCCGCCAGGCCCGCTCTCCGGCGTCCATAGGGACCACGCCGCTGCCGATCTCCCGTGCGATGACCACCTCTGCCGCCGTCAGCAGGGGGAGATAGGACTCGGTGTCCTCCTGCCGCCGGGTCAGCTCCTCCAGATGGATATAGCACCGGGCGCCCAGCACCGGCTCACCTGCCGCCAGATCGCAGATATCCCCCGGCGTCAGGCCGTACTCCCGTGCCGCCAATGTCAGCTTTCCCTGATATGCTCCGCCGATGATCAAGTCCATATCCTCACCTCACCAAAGTCCATACGGCGGCTCCCGCCAGCTCACCCAGTGTCAGGGAAAAGCCGGAGATGTCACCGTTCATGCCGTCCAGCTGCCGGAAGCCGTACCATACCGCCAGCCCGTAGCCCGCTGCTGCCGCCAAGGGGGCGAAGCTGCGATCGATGACCAGCGGCACGGCGATCGCCGTCGCCAGCAGCACCGCCAGCGCTGCGGCATAGCCGCCGTGGCGGCCCATGGCGGCGTATTGGCTGGTACCCATGGGCCGCAGCTTCAGTACCGCCAGTCCCGCACAGGCCCGTGTGGCCACCGGGATCAGCAGCAGCCCCCACAGGCTTTCGCCGGCGCTGCCGGAGAGGAATACGCTCCACTGGCACAGGGCCAGCAGCACCATGCCGATGACGGCGAAGGCTCCGCAATGGGAGTCCTTCAGGATGCGCTGGCGGGTGGCCAGCTCCCGGCGGGACAGCACGGCGTCGCATACGTCCATGTAGCCGTCCAAGTGCATGAAGCCCGTCACCAGCCACGGGAGCGCCGCCATGAGGAAGGCGTACAGCCCGCCGATGGCGGCATGGCGCAGCAGCAGATACAGGCCCAGCCAGATGCCGCCCACCGCCAGTCCCACCAGCGGCAGACACACCAGCATTTTCTCACGAGCCTTCTCGTTCCACCGCCGCAGGGGGCAGGGGATCGCCAAAAACATCCCCCAGGCCATGGAAAACCCGTCCAGCCACTCACTCAAAGCGCCACGCTCCTTTCCACAGGCGGGGCAGTCCCGCCGTCAGCTCACACACCACGTCAAATTCCGCCGCCAATGTGCGGCAGATCTCCGCAAGGCCCCGGCGGTACGTCTCCGTCCACGTCTCATAGGCCACGCCGTCCCGCCACAGCTCGTCGCAGACGCAGACAAAGTGGGCCGGGTGACGGCTGATGACCAGCAGCTCCTCCGCCGTGCGTCGGGGGGCTTCTCCGTCCGGCTCCGGGGCGGAGAACATCTGGCAGGCCAGACAAGCCGTGACGCTGTCAAAAAGCACCGTCCCCGCCGGGGACACCCATTTCAGCGCCTGCGGGAGCTGCCGTCCCTGTTCAATGGTCTCAAAGCCCCAGCCGTCCCGCTCCGCCAGATGCCGCCGGACGATGGCACGGTCCTCTCCGTCTCTGGGCTCCAGCGTGGCCCAGTAGTACATGGGCGCCCCGGCGGAGAGCCACCGGGCCATATGCTGGCCCATCATGCTTTTGCCGCTTTTGCTGCCGCCTAACAGAAGGATCCTCATGGCGTCACCGTAAAGCTGTCCTGCGCCCGGATGGGGGCCAGGTAGTCGTCCTCAATGGCCGCCTCCGGGAAGGTGGCCATGCCGTCCATGACGGCGCAGGCGGCCCGCAAAATCTGAAACATCACCGGGCAGCCGCTGCCCTCACCCAGCCGCATCCCCAGCAGCAGACAGGGCTCCTGCCCCAGTTCCTGTGCGGCGATGCGGTAGCCGATCTCATAGGAGGCGTGGGAGAGGAACAGATACTCTCCCGCAGCGGGGCAGAGACGCACCGCCGTCAGCGCCGCCACGATGGAGATGTAGCCGTCCACCACCGCCGGGACATGGTTCTGGGCGCAGCCCAGAAAGGCCCCCGTCATGGCGGCCAGATCCAGCCCGCCCACGGCGGCCAGTACCCCCACCGGGTCGGCGGGGTCGGGGCGGTGCAGGGCCAGCGCCCGGTCGATGACCTGTTTTTTCTTTTCAAAGGCCGCATCCGTCAGCCCACCGCCCCGGCCGGTGACGGCCTGCGCCGGGGCGTGGGTCAGGGCTGCCAGCACCGCCGCCGAGGTGGTGGTGTTGCCGATGCCCATCTCTCCGATGCCCAGCGCCTGCACGCCGTCAGCGGCGGCCTGCGCCGCCAGCCCCATGCCGGTCTCCAACGCCTGAAGAGCCTGCTGCCGGGTCATGGCGGGCTCTCTGGCGATGTTGCCGGTGGAGCGGCGCACCTTCCGGTCCAGCACGCCGGGGATGGGGCGATCCGTGTCGATGCCCATGTCCGCTACCACCACCTCGTTGCCGAAGTAGTGGGCCAGCGCCGACATCCCCGTCTTGTGGCGGGTCATGTTGATGACCTGCGAAAGGGTCACGGAGGTGGGGGCGGAGGAGATGCCCTCCGCCGTGACGCCGTTATCCGCCGCCAGCACCAGCACCCGGCACTTCTCGACATGGGGGCGCACCTGTCCGGTGATGCCCGCCAGCCGGATGGAGTAGTCCTCCAGTTTGCCCAGACTGCCGGGGGGCTTGGCCAGCTCCGCCTGACGGCGGCGGGCGGCGTCCATGATCTCCCGATCCGGGACGGTGATGGCCTCGCAGTACTGCTTCAATTCCTGATCTGTCATAGGTCACTCCTCGCTGAGATAGCCCTGCTGCGCCAGCCATGCAAGGGACGGGGCGCAGTCCTGATTTTCGATGGTCCATGTGGCCTCCGGACACTGCTCCAGCAGCGCCGCCAGTATCTGCTGCATGAGGATCTCGCCATCCCCCAGACTGCTGTGGAGATCCCAATCCCCTAAATTGTTGTGCAGATGTACGTGCCGCAGGTAGGGGGCCATGGGGGCGATCCACTCCATGGGAGGTGTCCGGCTGGCGCAGGTATTGGCGTGGCCTACATCCAGACACAGGCCCAGCCGGGGATCATCCACCTGACGGACGATGTCCGTCATCAGCTGCGGCGTCTCGTCCATGACGTTTTCCAGCGCCAGCACCATATCCTCCGGGACCTCCGGCAGGAACTCCCGCCAGAAGGCCACGGACTGCTCCGTGAACCACTCCGGAAAGTACACCAGCGGGATATAGCCGCTGTGGATCACCAGACGGCGGATGCCCAGCTGCCGGGCGGCAGACAAAGCCTGACGATAGCGCCGGGCCGTCACCTCCCGCACCAGCGGGTCCACGGCACAGGGAGCCAGCTCCGCAAACGGGGCGTGGAGCCAGAAATGGTCGATGCCTGCCATCTTCTCCCGGACCGCCGGAAGGGTGGCGGGGTCGTCCAGCATGGGGGCGTAGCAGAAGTCCGTGACCTCCAGCCCCAGCCCCCATTTCCGGGCCAGTTCCGGGGCGTGGCTGTCCATGCCGGAGAGGTGTAAGCGCTGCCTGATGTCCATAGGGTCCCTCCTGTTTTTTACTCACTTTCGCCATTATACACTATCTCCGCCGCATTTTCCAGTGGGTACGGCAGGGAAGTGCGCCGAAAAACCCCCGTCTGCATGGCAGACAGGGGTTGGGGATCGCTTTATCAATACTGAGACAGCTGGGACTCCAGCGCCGGATTGGCCACCGTCCACTGGTAATCCTCCAGTCCGGTGTCCACCTCCGTCCACAGCAGCCATGTGGCCATGTCGGCGGTGCCGACCCGCCCCTCGCCGGGGCCCTGATGGGTCAGCGTCACCACGGCGGCGTGGTCCGCTTTCAGGGACACGGACTCGATGCCCACCTCCACGGAGCCGGAGTTCACCGACTCCTGCACCAGCACCAGCGCATGGTCCTTGAAGAACGCATCATCATAGGCGGACAGTTCCGGGTAGTCCGGCAGCTGGGCCGCCGAGGCGACGTACAGGGCGGAGCTGACGTTGCCGTTATAGGTCAGCCGCAGCCGGTTCACCTGCCCCGGCACGTAGGAGCCGTCCTCCCGGACGGTGCCGTCGCCGGTGTCGCCCACGGTCTGGGTGCCGCCGGGGGCGGCGGTGGGGGTGTCCGTCTTGGTGGGGGTATCGGCGCCGGGCGCATTGGCCTTTGTGCCGCAGGCCGCTGCCACGATGCACAGGGCCGCGGCCAGCACCAGCGTCAGTAGTCGTTTATATTTCATGGGTCCTGCCTCCTTTCGCAGGGAACGGGTCACTTATGCTCGTTTTCCCCCGGGTCACGATCCGGCGGGGCTTCCTCCGGGGTCTGCTCCTCCGGGGACGGCACCGGCTCGGATACGATGTGGATGTGCTTGGCAGGGGCCTCGATGACCTCCGGGGAGGAGGGACGGAACAGGGGCTGCTTCTCCTCACGGGTAGCGCCGTAGTTGTCCACCGTCTCCGGGTCACGGCCCTCGATGATAGCCATCATCTCCTGACCGGTGATGGTCTCCTTCTTCAGCAGATAGGCGGCGATCTTGTCCAGCAGCTCCCGGTTCTCCTCCAGCATCCGTCTGGCATCCTCATGGCACTGACGGATGATGGCGATGACGGCACGATCTGCGGCGGCGTAGGTCTCCTGAGCGCAGCTCATGGAGTACGTGCCGTCCAGATACTGGTTCTGTACGCTGCCCAGCGCCATCATGTCGAACTCCTCGCACATACCGAACCGGGCCACCAGATTCCGGGCCATCTCCGTGGCCCGCTCGATGTCGTTGGCGGCGCCGGAGGTCATGGTGTGGCACACCACCTCCTCGCTGGACCGGCCGGCCAGCAGCGTGCGGATCTCCGCCAGAATGTCCTCACGGGACATGAGGAACTTCTCCTCCTCCGGCAGGTGCAGAGTATAGCCCAGAGCGCCCTGCGTATGGGGGACGATGGTGATCTTGCTGACGGGCTGGGCGTTTTTCTGCTTGGCCGCCACCAGCGCATGGCCCACCTCATGATAGGCGATGATGCGCTTTTCCTCGTCGGTGATGACGGTACCCTTCTTCTCGGAGCCGGCAATGACGGTCTCGAAGGCCGCCAGCAGGTCATTCTGATTCACGGCGCTGCGGCCCAGCCGCACGGCCCGCAAGGCTGCCTCGTTGACAAGGTTTGCCAGGTCTGCGCCCACGCAGCCGGCGGTGGCCTGAGCGATCTTCTCCAGATTCACGTCTTCGGCCAGATGGATGTTCCGGGTGTGGACCTGCAGGGTGGCCAGACGGCCTGCCAGATTGGGACGATCCACGGTGATGCGCCGATCGAAGCGGCCGGGGCGCAGCAGGGCCTTGTCCAGCACCTCCGGGCGGTTGGTGGCGCCCAGAACGATGATGCCCTTGCCGGGATCGAAGCCGTCCAGCTCCGCCAGCAGCTGGTTCAGGGTCTGCTCCCGCTCGTCATTGCCGCCGCCGAAGCGGCCGCCGTCGCGGGATTTGCCGATGGTGTCGATCTCGTCGATGAAGATGATGCAGGGAGCCACCTTGGCGGCCTCCTTGAACAGGTCACGGACACGGGAGGCGCCCACGCCCACGAACATCTCCACAAAGTCCGAGCCGGAGATGGAGAAGAAGGGGACGTTGGCCTCGCCGGCCACGGCCTTGGCAAGCAAAGTCTTGCCGGTACCGGGAGAGCCCACCAGCAGAGCGCCCTTGGGCAGTCTTGCACCGATGGCCGTGTACTTCTGGGGGTTGTGGAGGAAGTCGATGATCTCCTCCAGCGACTCCTTGGCCTCGTCCTGACCGGCCACGTCCTTGAAGGTGACACCGGTGGACTTCTCCATATACACCTTGGCGTTGGACTTGCCCACGCTGCCGATGCCGCCGATACCGCCGCCGTTTTTTGCCATGATCCGCATCACCAGCATGAACAGGGCCACCAAGACGATCATCGGCAGGACATAGGTGATCATGAACTCCAGAATGGGGCTCATCTGGGTCTGGACGGGGCTGGTGTACTTGACGTTGTGCTCCTCCAGCAGAGGCAGGAGGCTGGCGTCGTTGAGAGCAGTGGTATACAGGATCAGAGGCGTTTTCTCGCTCTGGGTATAGCTCTTGGGTTCCTTGTTCTTATCGGTGGCCTCCTCGGTGTAGACATAACCGTCCACGGGGGTGGCATACAGGACGCCGTTCTCGATCTTCAGCTCCGCCACCTGATCCTCCTGAATGAGGTCGATGAGCTGGCTGTACGGGATCTCATGGCTGCTGGCCCGCTTGGTGAGATTGTTGCTGTAAGCGTTGATATAGTTGAACACCACCGTCAGCACCAGCGCCCAGATGATGAGGGTCACCACCCCCCGCATATTGCGGTTGCGGTTTTGGTTATTTTTCTGGTCTTTCTTGTTGTTGGGATCCATGTCGGTCTCCTTCCATGCAGCCCCGCCGGGCGGGGCGCAGAAGTGCTTTAATTTCCGTGTAGTATATCACAATTCGGATATCTTCACAAGGCGAACGGCGGGAATTTTCCTGTAAAATTTCTATGAATGGCGCTTTATCTCCCGGCCAGAGTATGGTATACTGAAACCAATTATGTATGCATTGCGAGGAAAATTCCTATGAGAGACAACGAACAGAGACGGCCGGAGGCAGAGGCGGACGGCATCATCGAGGGCCGCAACGCCGTGATCGAGGCCCTGCGGGCCGGAACGGCCATGGATAAGATCTATCTGGCCAAGGGGGAGACGGACAAGACCTTGGGCCACATCGCCTCCAAGGCACGGGCCCAGGGCATCGTGGTGGTGGAGGCCGACCGGCGGAAGCTGGACGGCATGAGCCGCACCCACGCCCATCAGGGGGTCATTGCGCTGGCCGCCGTGCGGGAGTATGTGACGGTGCAGAGCCTGCTGGACGCTGCCGCCGCCAAGGGGGAGCCGCCGCTGCTGGTGGTCTGCGATGAGATCTCCGACCCCCACAATCTGGGGGCCATCCTCCGCACCGCCGAGTGCGCCGGAGCCCACGGGGTCATCATCCCCAAGCGCCGCAGCGCCGGTTTGACGGCCATTGTGGCCAAGACCTCCGCCGGGGCCGTCAGCTATATGCCGGTGGCACGGGTGGCCAATATCCCGTCCCTGCTGAAGGATCTGAAAAAGCAGGGCATCTGGGTGTTCGGCACTGCCGCCGAGGGAACGACCCGGCTCTATGACGCCGATCTCAAGGGCCCGGCGGCCATTGTCATCGGCTCCGAGGGCGACGGCATGAGCCGGCTGGTGGCAGAAAACTGCGATTTTCTGGTGAGCATCCCCATGCGGGGGAAGATCTCTTCCCTGAACGCATCGGCGGCGGCTGCCATCCTGCTGTATGAGGCGGTGCGGCAGCGCACCGTGTAAGGACCCGGAGCATCTAAAAGAGAGGTACCATGGAACACCGAGAGGATCACAACGAAATACCGGAGTTTACTCTGGAGGACATTCTGGCGGAGTTCGGCAGCGGCAGCGACCTGTACCGGACGGAGAATCTGCCTGCGGAGGAAAACTCCCCGGAGCCTGCTCCGGCAGAAGCCCCTGCTCAGCAGAAAGCTCCCGCAGAGCCGGAGCCCCACGCTGAACCGGAGACCTCTGCTGCGGTGAAAACCACCCAACAGCCGGAGGGACTGCGATTCACCCCCGACGCCGACCCGGTGGATATGGATTTCCCGGCGGAGGTGCTGGAGGAGGTATTTTCCTCCGGCGGCCCGCTGCTGCCGGAGGAGGACCAGCCGTCCGAAACCCAGATCATCCACTTCCCGCACCAACCGGTACCGGAGGCGGACGAGGAGCCGCAGGAAACGCCGGAACCGCCGGAACCGCAGGAGGCCCCTAAAGTCTCCTTGGAGCAGATCATGAACGACACGGTCTCCTCTGTGCTGGAGGAGCAGGAGGACGGTATTCTGGAGGAACGCCCACCCCTGCGAGAGGTGCTGCGGTACTGGTGGGAGAAGCTGACAAGGCCCCGCAGCGCCGCCCCCATCCCGCAGGATACGGAGACCCTGTGGGAGCAGCCGCAGGAGCCTCAGCCGGAGCCGGAACCCGATCCGGAGCCGGATATGGACGTGGCCGTCCGGGCCGAGAAGCGCCGCTGCGCCCGCTTAAAACGCCAGTGCTGGTGCGTACTGCCGGAGGCGGTGCTGCTGACGGTGCTGTCTGTGCTGGACGGTCTGGAACTGTATGTTCCCCGGCTATGGGCCATGCTGCCCGTGCTGCGAGGGGTTATCCCCGGCGGATTGCTGCTGCTGGCACTGGCCCTGTCGGGCCGGGTCTGGCGCAGCGCCCGCAAGCAGCTGTCCCAGCGCCGCATCACCTGCGAGACGGCGGCTTTGCTGGCGTCGCTGGTGTGTTTGGGGGACTGCGTCTACGCCGCCTTAGGCTACGGGGAGCAGCTGCCGCTGGCGGCCGTCCCGGTCATCTCCCTTCTGCTGTGCCTGTGGGGCCAGCTGCTGGCGGCCAAAGCCCGGCTCGCAGGCTTCCGGCTGGCCGATCTGGGGGGTGAGCCGCCCTACAACGTATCCGTGACTCCCGCCGGGGCCTGCAAGCAGCAGGGAACGGCGGAGGGCTTCTATCGACTCTCCCGTCAGCCGGATGTCTCCTATCGCTGGCAGATCATCCTGACACCGCTGGCGCTGGCCGCTGCCTCCATTCTGGCGGCGGTGGTGTGCTTCGGCGGGGAGGGGCAGCCGGTGCGGCCCCTGTGGATCTGGTCGGCATTGCTGTCCGGCGGGCTGCCGCTGGCTCTGCCGGTGGCGGGAACGCTGCCCCTGTCATCGCTGAACCGCCGTCTGAACCGCAGCGGCAGTGCTGTGGCGGGCTATGCCGGGGCCTCCGCCATCACCGCCGCCCGGCGGATGGTGGTGACGGATGACGACCTGTTCCCGCCGGGAACGGTGAGCCTCAACGGACTGAAGCTGTACGGCGAGGAGATCGGCAAGGTGGTGTCCTATGCCGCCACGGCGGCACAGGCCGCCGGAAGCCAGCTGACGCCGCTGTTTGACCAGCTGCTGGCCAGCGAGGGAGGCACCCACCTGCATTTGGAGGACCTGCGTTTTTACGAGGACGGCGGCATCGGCGGTACCATCCGTGGGGAATCTGTCACCATGGGCAGCGCCTACTTCATGAAAAAGCACCATGTGTCCCTGCCCCGTGACCTGAAGCTCAAGACCGGCGTTTTTCTGGCGGTGGACGGTCAGCTCATCGCCATCTTTGCCATCAAATACCAGCCCTCCCGCAACGTGGAGTGGGCCCTGCGGGCCATGCGCCGCAACCGCATCACTCCGGTGCTGGCCACCCGCAGCGCCAACATCACTCCGGCGCTGCTGAAGCGGAAATTCCGGCTGGACGCCCGGCCCCTGTACCCGGATATCTCCACCCGTCTGGCCCTGTCGGAGCTGACGGAGGGCCGTGGACGGCCCCACGCCATCATCTACCGGGACGGGCTGATGGCCTTTGCCGAAACGGTCATCGGCAGCCGCCGGATGCGGCGTGCCGTCCGGGACGGAACGGTGCTGTCGTGGCTGGGCGGGCTGTCGGGCCTGCTGCTGGCGTATTATTTCACCTCCGTGGGGGCCTTTGCCACTCTGTCGGCCCTGAATTTCCTGTGCTTTTTGTTGCTGTGGCTGCTGACGGTGCTGCTGCTGGCAGGACTGGTGCGCCACTACTGATACCATTCCATACCCATGCCGGGAGAGCCAAAGGCCCTCCCGGCATTTTTCACAAAAAAGACGCTGAAAGTTGTATTTGTCAAGTGCAAAAAAATAGTATATACTCTCCTTATTGACTGGCTGCGCCGGACGGCGCATTCGTACCAAACGAAGGGAGAATACTGTATATGACTGCCAATGACATTCGCAACATCTGCCTGCTGGGTCACGGTGGCTCCGGCAAGACGACTCTGGCCGAGCAGATGCTCTTCATGACCAAGGGAACTGATCGTCTGGGCCGTACCGCCGACGGCAACACCGTCTGCGACTACGACGCCGAGGAGATCAAGCGCCAGATCTCTATTTCTCTGGCCTTTGCCCCGGTCAAATATAAGGACGTCCGCATCAACGTCATGGACGCTCCCGGCAACTTTGATTTCTCCGGTGAGGCTGTTTCCGCCATCCGTGCCGCCGAGTGCGCCGTGCTGGTGGGTGCCGCCAAGGACGGCCTGTCCGTGGGTATGGAGCGCAGCTGGAAGCTGCTGGGCAAGAAGCCCCGCATGATCTTCGTCAACCGCACCGACGAGGACAACAGCGACTATCAGGCCTGTCTGGATGCTCTGAAGGGCAAGTTCGGCCAGTCCGTGGTTCCCATTGTGGCCCCGGTCATTGACGGCAACAAGAAGGTCACGGGCATCGTGGACCTGCTGCATAACACCGCTTACGAGGTCAAGGGCGGCAAGGCCGCTGCCTGCGCCATTCCCGCCGATATGGCCGACGAGGTGGAGGCCCTGCGGGCCGAGCTGATGGAGGCCGCCGCCGGCTCTGACGAGGAGCTGATGGAGAAGTTCTTCGACACCATGGAGCTGTCTGCCGAGGACATGGCCCGTGGCCTGAAGCTGGGCGTCCGGGACGGCAGCGTTTGCCCGGTGCTGTGCGGCTCCGCCGTCACCGGTCTGGGCGTGGAGATGCTGATGCAGACCATTCTGGATCTGGTCCCCGTGGCCACAGATATGCCGGCTGAGACGGCGCAGGACGACGACGGCAACGACGTCGAGGTGGCCTGCGATCCCAACGGCCCCACCGCTGCCATCGTCTTTAAGACCATCTCCGATCAGTACGGCAAGTACTCCATGGTGAAGGTGCTCCGTGGCAGGATCACCAGCGATATGGCCCTGTATAACCCCGCCACCGGCAACACCGAGAAGCTGGGCCGCCTGTACATCATGAAGGGCAAGAAGGGCGAGGAGGTCAAGGAGATCTGCTGCGGCGACATCGGCGCCATCGGCAAGATGGATAAGGTCAAGACCGGAAACACCCTGTGCGACCCCAAGCACATCGTGCGCCTCCACGGCATGGATTATGCCCAGCCCTGCTACAGCCGTGCCATCTCCCCCAAGACCAAGCAGGAGGTGGAGAAGCTGGGTACCGGCCTCAACAAGCTCAACGAGGAGGATCCCACCTTCCACGTGGTCAACAACGCCGAGAC
>ERZ834694.1163-NODE-1163-length-24963-cov-4.827525_pt1 | contig 24963 bp, 19 predicted proteins | sample MGYA00519691_ERZ834694 | MGnify/ENA primary metagenome ERZ834694 (study PRJEB31850, sample SAMEA3708758) | human gut metagenome | biome: human gut; feature: human-associated habitat; material: faeces | place: China | collected 2014 ... | reverse complement strand
CAAACCACAGCTTCTCAGAATCCATAAAGAAACAAGGAGGATTATGAAATGAAAGGTAAAAAATGGTTATCCCTCGCACTGGCAGGCATGCTGGCAGTGAGCGCACTGGCAGGCTGCGGAAGCTCCTCTTCTACTGCTACTACAGCAGCAGATACCACAGCAGCCCCTTCTTCTGAGGCAGCATCCTCCGAGGAAGCTTCCAGCGAAGCAGAAAACACCGCTGATGCAGACGGCTCCTACACCATCGGTATCGGCCAGTTTGCAGAGCACGGCTCTCTTGACAACTGCCGTGAAGGTTTCTTAGAAGGCCTTGCAGCAGAAGGCATTGAAGAAGGAAAGAACTTAACCGTTCTTTATCAGAATGCACAGGCTGACGGCGGTACTTCCGCACAGATCGCCAATACATTTGCAGGAAAGAACGTAGATTTAATGTGTGGTATCGCAACTCCTATGGCTCAGGCTGAATATAGCGTGGCTATGAAATCTGATATTCCTGTTATCTTCACCGCAGTTACTGACCCAGTTGCAGCCGAACTGGCAAATGCAGACGGAATCCCAATCGGCGAGATCACAGGTACCAGCGATAAGCTTCCTGTAGAGCAGCAGTTAAAGATGATCCGCGAGATCTTACCTGATGCAAAGACCATCGGTATCATGTACACCACCAGCGAAGTAAACTCTGAGTCTGCGATTGCAGAATACAAGGAACTGGCTCCAAATTATGACTTTGAGATCGTAGACTCCGGTATCTCCTCTTCTGCAGATATTCCTCTGGCAGCAGATACTTTAATTGGAAAGGTTGACTGTATCACAAATCTGACCGATAATACAGTAGTAGCATCTCTTCCTGTTATCTTAAGCAAGGCTTCCGCAAAGAACATTCCTGTATTCGGAAGTGAGATCGAGCAGGTAAAGATCGGCTGCCTGGCTGCTATGGGTCTTGATTATGTAGAACTTGGCAAGCAGACCGGTGAAATGGCTGCAAAGGTATTAAAAGGCGAAGCAAAAGCAAGTGAATTAAACTTTGAGACCATTAAGGATGCTGCATTCTACGGCAACACCAAAGTAGCTGAAAACCTTGGCATCACTCTTCCTGAGTCTTTAACAGGAAATGCTGCTGAACTCTTTGACAGCATTACAGAGTAATTTTAGTAGGAACACAAGTATTGGAGGAACATCATGACAACGATCATTTTCGGTATTCTGGAAGAAGGCCTTGTATATGCCATCATGGCTCTGGGCGTTTACATCACTTATAAGATCCTGGACTTCCCGGATCTGTCTGTAGACGGCACCTTCCCACTTGGCGCTGCAGTGACTGCAGCAGGCATTGCAAACGGGCTTCCTTTCATTGGTACCATTTCACCTGTAGCAGCATTATTCATTTCCTTTACAGTGGGTGCTTTAGCCGGCTGTATCACCGGTCTCATCCACGTAAAGTTGAAAGTACGTGACCTGCTCTCCGGTATCATTGTCATGACGGCCCTCTATTCCATTAATTTAAGGATCGCAGGAAAAGCAAACCTTCCTATTTTTAGTAAGGAAACCATCTTTTCCAATTCCTTCCTTTCCGCTCATGTGCCGGAAGCTGCATCCCCATTTATCGTGACCATTATCCTGTTTGTGATCGTTATGATCTGCAAGGTGTTATTAGACGCTTACTTACAGACACGTTCCGGATACCTGCTTCGTGCAGTTGGTGACAATGACGTACTGGTCACTTCTCTTGCAAAAGACAAAGGCCTTGTAAAGATCGTAGGTCTTGCTATTGCAAACGGTTTTGCAGCTCTTGCAGGAAGCGTTTACTGCCAGCAGAAAGGCTTCTTTGAGATCTCCATCGGTACTGGTACCATGGTCATCGGCCTTGCAAATGTGATCATCGGAACCCAGCTGTTAAAAAGAGTTGGATTTATCCGCTCTACTACTGCTGTTATCATCGGTTCCATTGTATACAAAGCCTGCGTATCCATTGCGCTGCTGTTAAATGACCTGCACATTGCAGGACTGGACCTTTCCATTCCTGTCACTGCATCCGACTTGAAGCTGATCACTTCTGTATTATTCCTGATCATCCTTGTAGTAAGCCCTTCCGGCGGAAAGAAGGTAAAGAGCCATGCTTGAATTAAAACACATCCATAAATATTACAACGCAGGTACAGTAAATGAAATGTGCCTGTTTAATGATTTTAACTTAACCATTGAAGACCACCAGTTTGTATCCGTAGTAGGAAGCAATGGTTCCGGTAAAACTTCTCTTTTAAATATCATCTGCGGAAGTATCCCGTTAGATGACGGCCGTATTATCATCGGTGGCGAAGACATTACCAAAATGCCGGAATACAAGCGTCAGCGCCGCATTGGACGCGTTTACCAGAACCCGTCTATGGGAACCTGCCCTTCTATGACCATTGCAGAGAACATGGCTTTAGCAGATAATAAGGGCAAAGCCTTCAATCTCCGTCCTGGAACCAACAAACAGCGCCTGGAATTCTACCGCGAATCTCTCCGCTCCCTTGGCCTTGGACTGGAAGATAAAATGGACGTAAAAGTAGGCGTTCTCTCCGGCGGACAGCGCCAGGCAATGGCACTTTTAATGTCCACTATGACTCCTATTGAATTCCTGATCCTGGATGAACACACTGCTGCTCTGGATCCAAAAACTGCGGAAACGATCATGGAACTGACCAACAAAGTAGTCCGTGAAAAGAACCTGACTACCATTATGGTCACCCACAATCTCCGCTTTGCTGTGGAATATGGTGACAGACTGTTAATGATGCACCAGGGACATGCAGTGATCGATAAAGCAGGCGCAGAAAAAGACGCTACTACCATTGATCATATCCTTAAGAAATTTAATGAGATCAGTATTGAGTGTGGAAACTAGATAGCAAAGGGACGCGCCAACCGGTGCGTCCCTTAATTCTTTCATTCAATTTTTATTCTGCAAATACCATGATCCGTGTTGCTGTATTCTCTCCATCAGACCATACCACTGCTTTTCTGCCCTGAGTCAGGTCATCTAACGTAACAATATTTCTGGTAAGATACGGTACGATCCCACAGTCATCTGCCAATGTATATTCTGTGCCGTCCATAGCAGTCAGTACAGACTGGGAAGAAGCTGCATCTGTCACTACTGATTTAACTGTTACATAGTCCGGAACCTTAAAATCTGCCGGAACATTGGCAAAGATCATCGTCGCATTGGTCATTGGCGGAAGGCTCATGGTCATTGCCGGTCCGATGTAAGCGTAGATGGTGTCTCCGTCTTTAATATCAGAAAGCTCTATTGGAAGACCGGAAACTGCGTCTAATACATAAGTAGACTCCTGGGAAACGTTTAAGATCACTTCTCCCTGATATCCCTGATCTGCCTGACTGTCAATGGATAATCTGCCATCTTCCATCTGGGTAGCCGGTCCAAACAGGCATACAGAGTCTTCTGCCTGCTCTGGCTGCTCTTCTGCACTTTCGATCGTGCCGCTTACAGTTTCTACAACGGTAGTCTCTTCTGCAGAAGAAGTAGGTTCTTCAGACTCTACCACCACTGGTCTTGACTCATTTACAAGAGGCAATGTGGTTGCCGCATCCACTTTATTGGAGCATCCGCCAAGGCCTAAAACTGCTGCGCTGCATAATACTGCTGCGTATAAATGATATTTTCTCAATATGATTTCTCCTTTTCTATAACAAAGATCATTTCTTTAACTGTGCTCTAATACTCAGGTTCCCGTGCTGACGCGCTCCACTGCCTGCTGACGCAGGCGGAACCTTCGTTAATGACTTGAGAAAAACAAATGTCTGCTGACGCAGCCGCTTGTTTTTCTCTGCGTTCATTATATACTATATTCCCCTTACATCCAATAAAGCTTTTCTTAAGTCTTTTTTAAATCTCTACAACAAAACAGGAGCCTTCCCATATAATTACAGGAAAGCTCCTTTTTTTATATACAATATAGTTTTGAAACCTTTTAACAGGCTTTTATTATCTTGCCATCTCACTCTGTGGTCCGGTCTGATTATGGGCCTTGATAATGGTCTCGATTTCTTCCAGGTTAGAGGATGGAAGATCTCCAGGAATGGTGTTCTTTACAGCTGCTGTGGCGTTTCCAAAAGCAACTGCCTTCTGGCAGTCACCACCGCTGCTTAACAGGCCGTAGAGAGCGCCGGAAATATAAGCATCACCACTACCGATACGGTCTACTACTTCAATGTCACGATATGGCTCTTCTTCGTAGAAAGTATCTCTTGCTGCATCATAGATCACAGAACCAAAGGTATGGCGTTTCGGGCTGTGTACGATACGCTGGGTGGAAGCTACGATAGAGATCGGATATTCTTCTGTAAAGCTCTTCATCATTTCTTTTGCTGTACCAGTCTTTAAGAAGGTCAGTCTTGCAGTATCTTCAGAGCAGAAGAAGATATCTACATAAGGAAGGATACGCTCAATGCATTCTCTTGCTTCATCACCCGTCCACAGGTTTCCACGGAAGTTTACATCAAAAGAAACCAGGGTTCCTGCTTCTTTGAAACGTTTGATCATCTCAATGGTAGTCTCTCTGATCTTCTCACTAAGAGCCAGAGTAATACCGGTGGTATGGAAACACTTGGAAGCTGTGTATACTTCCTCCGGGATCTCATCAATATCCAGAGTAAAGAAAGAACTGTTCATACGGTCATAAATAACCTTTGGTTTTCTTGGGTATGCACCGTTTTCATAGTAATAAATACCTACACGGGCTGATGGAGAATGATCATACATAAAAAAGTCATCACTGACACCAAAGGAACGGATCTTACCTTTCATAAAGCTGCCGATATCATGTGACGGAAGTTTGGAGATAACACCGGTATGAAGGCCTAACAGAGACGCACCAACTGCTACGTTTAATTCTGCACCGCCTACCTGTTTTACAAATGTATCACCTCTGGAAAGACGGTCATTGTCTGGTGGTGACAGTCTTAAAAGAAGCTGACCTAATGTCAGCAGGTCAAATGTTCTTCCTTTTATCTCTCCCATTTTCATATCCTCCTGAAGTTTAAAAAATTTTCATAAACGTATTATTAAAGAAAATTTCTAAAGAAAAGGCCTGTCTGAAAATACATTCCAGGAACGCTATTTCCAAACAGGCCTTTCGGTCTTAATTTTTAACTCTTAAGAAGAGTAATTATCTCTGTACACGACCTGAACCGTCGCCGCCTGCTAAGGTTTCAACTTCTGCACGGGTTACCAGGTTGAAGTCTCCAGGGATGGTGTGCTTTAATGCGGAAGCTGCTACTGCGAATTCCAGAGCTGCCTTCATATCCTTGCCATCAGCCAGACCGCAGATCAGACCACCTGCGAAAGAGTCGCCGCCGCCTACACGGTCAACGATTGGAGCGATGTGGTACTTTCTGGAGTGGTAGAATTCACGAGTCTGTCCGTCCATGATGCAAGCAGACCAGTCATTGTTGGAAGCGCTGTGGCTTTCACGTAAGGAGCTGATGATGTACTTAAATCCGAACTTGTCAGCCATCTGATTGAAGATGTCAACGTATCCAGCTAATTCCAGTTCTCCGGAAGTAACATCAGTGTTGCCTGGCTTGAAGCCAAGAACCTTCTCTGCATCCTCTTCGTTACCGATGCAAACATCAACATACTGCATCAGGTTGGTCATAACCTTCTGAGCCTTCTCGGAAGACCACAGTTTCTTACGGAAGTTTAAGTCTACGGAAACAGTTACGCCGTGAGCCTTAGCTGCCTTTAAAGCTGCCTCAGTCAGTTCGATTGCTGCATCGCTGACAGCTGGAGTAATACCGGTGAAGTGGAACCAGTCAGCATCAGCAAAGATCTCATCGAAGTTGAACTCATCTGCAGTTGCAGTAGAGATAGAGCTGTGTGCACGGTCATAAACTACGTTGGAAGCTCTCATTGCAGAACCGGTCTCTAAGTAGTAAATTCCCAGTCTCTCACCGCTTCTTGCGATGTACTTTGTACCTACATTGTATTTTCTTAAAGCTGCTACTGCGCACTCACCGATTGGGTTAGCTGGTACTGCAGTAACGAACTGTACGTCATGACCATAGTTAGCTAAAGATACAGCTACGTTAGCCTCGCCGCCGCCGTAGTTTACATCAAACTCATCTGCCTGGATAAATTTTTCATTATTTGGGGTAGATAATCTTAACATGATCTCGCCCATGGTAACAATCTTTGCCATTTTAATATTCTCCTTAAGATATGTGAAAATTGATCTTACAGTTCAGCGCATGGCTGAACTGTAAGAAATTTATTAACAATTATGCTCTTGCTGCTGCTACAGCCTTAACGAATTCCTGAGCCTTTGCAGTTACAGCTGCGAAATCACCAGTCTTAGCGCCCTTTGTAAGGCTGCTTCCGGTACCAACTGCGTATGCACCAGCATGGATCCACTTATCAACGTTGTCTACGTCAACACCGCCGGATGGCATGAACTCACCCTGTGGCAGAGGTCCCTTGAAGGAGCTGATAGCTGCAGGTCCTACGATATTTCCTGGGAAGATCTTGATTACATCGCATCCAGCTTCCATAGCGGTAATAGCTTCGCTTGGAGTCATAACGCCTGGCAGCATTGGTACTCTGTAACGGTTGCAAAGCTTGATGGTCTCTACATTTAAGCCTGGGCTTACGATGTAGTTAGCACCTGCTAAGATGCAAGCTCTTGCAGTCTCTGGATCCAGAACGGTACCAGCACCGATCACGATCTTGTCATTATCTTTATACTTGTCAGCCATCTTCTTGATGAAGCCTACTGGATCACCGTCATCCATAGTCATGGTCAGCTCGATAAAGTTGATGCCACCTTCAATAATAGCATCTACTACCTTCTCACCCTGCTCATAATTCTTTGCACGTACTACAGCAACCAGGCAGTCTTCTTTCAGTCTTGCTAAAACATGTTCTTTTTTCATTTTTCTTCTCCTTCTTTCGATGAGGTTCGTAAATACGAATTAATTTCATATTTACGATTTATACTTAAATTTTAATAGTTACCAACTGATTTGTCAACAGCAAAACAGATAAATTATTATCTTTTATCCTGTTTTATTTACCCAAAAATCCCAAAAGTCTTGAAAGCGCTTTTGCCTTCTCGCAAACCAGCCTTCCTAAGGCGTCATAATCCTCTGTAGGCTTGTAAAGACTGGACACACTGATGGCCCCGATCACATTCCCATCCGGGCCGAAAACAGGGGAACCTACACATTCCATATGTTCCTCCAACTCCCTTGCGTCAAAGGCGTATCCATTTTCCCGGACCCGATCCAGTTCTTCTATGAAATGAGTCTTGTCCTGAATGGTACGCTGGGTATGGGGACGGAAATTGATCCGGTCTGCTAAGGCATCCCGCTCTTCCTGCTCCATATTTGCCATAATGGCCTTTCCAAGGGAAGTACAGTACAATGGGTTCTTGGTTCCTACAGTCGCTGTTGTGATAATGGGATTTTCCGGCTCAAATTTACAGATGTAAACAATAGAGTCATCTGAACGCACTCCAAAGAATACGGTCTTTCCCACTTCTTTCGCAAAAGCTTTTAATACAGGATCAATGGTACCGATAAAATCCAGGTTATTTGTATAATTAATTCCTACACGATAAGCAGTAAGTCCGATGGTATAACGCTGCTTCTGCCCCTTTACCACATGGACCATACCTGTATGTGCCAGTGTTGTGATAATGTCATAGGCGCTGGTCTTTGGAAGTTCTAACTTCTCACAGATCTCATCCAGTGTAATACCATCCGGCTTTTTGGAAACCATTTTCAGTATATCCACTGTGCGCAGCGTTGTCCGGTTTAATTTCATTTATGTTCCTCCTGCATCAGGTTCTGTCGATCATATATGTCTTTTGTATTTGGTCGTATATATGTTTCTTATACGCATATACGATTTTCTTCTTTTAGTATAGCGCATCCTGAAACAGATTACAAGATGCGCTTTTGTTTTCCTGGCACAGTCAGATCAAATTCCGTTGCCGGTCATGCAACGCATGAACCGTAACTGTTTTGTTCACTAATACTTACAGAGTTACACCCTGTTTGAAGATTGCCATATCATGAAAACCGGCTGCTTCTGATTTAACCTTGCGTCCGGAAGCAACTTCCAATACATAGTTTAACAGATCCTGTGCCAGTTCTTCTTTGGTCTTATCCTCTACCATCTGTCCCGCATTGAAATCGATCCAGTTGGACTTGTGTCCTGCAAGCTTGGAGTTACTGGAGATCTTTACAGTTGGAACAGGGGAAGCAAACGGAGTGCCGCGGCCGGTAGTAAACAATACCATATGAGCGCCGGATACTGCCAGCGCAGTTGCTGCTACCAGGTCATTTCCAGGTGCGCTTAAGAGGTTTAATCCCTTAACCTTAACTGGCTCCGCATACTCTAATACACCCTTTACTAAAGAACTTCCTGACTTCTGGGTGCATCCTAAGGATTTATCCTCCAGAGTAGAGATACCGCCCTTCTTGTTACCTGGGGATGGGTTCTCATAAATAGTCTGGTTGTGGCTGGTAAAGTAGTTCTTGAAGTTGTTGATCAGAGCTACGGTCTTGTCAAAAAGCTCCGGAGTTGCGCAGCGGTTCATTAACAGAGTCTCTGCACCAAACATTTCCGGAACCTCTGTTAAAATAGTAGTTCCGCCCTTGCTTACTAACAGATCAGAGAAAGCACCAACTACAGGGTTTGCAGTGATACCGGAAAGTCCGTCAGAACCACCGCACTTCATACCGATGATCAGTTCGCTTGCGTCGATCTTCTCTCTGGAGAATGCGTTTGCATAGGTTGCCAGTTCTTCCAGGATACCCATAGCGGTCTCCATCTCATCTTCTACATCCTGGCACTGTAAGAATTTAACACGCTGCTCATCATACTCGCCAATGTAATCCATTAATACAGGAATATTGCTGTTCTCGCAGCCAAGTCCTAATACCAGAACACCTGCTGCATTTGGATGATGGATCATGTCTGCCAGAACTTTTCTGGTGTTTTCCTGGTCATCACCCATCTGGGAACATCCATATGGATGCTGGAATGCAATGATATCTTCTACATTTCCGCCTACAAACTTCTTTGCAGCAGTCTCAAGAGCCTTTGCAATAGAGTTTACACAGCCAACAGTTGGAACGATCCAGATCTCATTACGGATACCGACTTTTCCGTCTGCTCTGCGGTAGCCGTCAAAGTATACATGCCCAGATGGCTCTACGTCCTTGCTTCCTTCTGGTTTATACTCATAAGAAAGAACATCGCCTAAAGCGGTCTTTACATTATGAACATGTACCCATGCGCCTTTTTCAATAGCTTCTTTTGCGTAGCCGATACGGAAACCGTATTTAACTACCTCTTCACCCTGTGCAATGGCACGAAGGGCAAATTTATGTCCCTGTGGGATATCCTGGACCAGAGTTACCTTTTCTCCTGCTACATCCAGGGTCTCTCCTTCATTTAAAGGACGAAGAGCAACGGCAACGTTATCATTCTGATTGATCTTGACAATGTCCTGCATGGTCTTTAATCTCCTATCTTTGTTTTTGTACTCAGGAAACCTTCCCAAAATAAAATCTGTTGCAAAAGATTCCGGAATACATTTGATTTATTTTAACTACAGATCACTTTGTAAGTGCTTACAATCATTCTACCTATTTTCTACACAGAAGTCAATAGAAAACTGTTGCAATCTTTATTAGTAGTATGTATAATAGACTTAGCGTGTAAGCGCTTACAGAATGTGAGGTGGATTACTGAATGAATATATATGACGTTTCTGAGCGCGCAGGCGTTTCCATTGCTACGGTTTCCCGTGTACTCAACGGCAATCCCAACGTAAGTGAACGCACCCGCAAGAAGGTTCTGGCTGTAATGGATGAGTTGGGTTATACCCCCAATGTTTTTGCCAGGGGACTGGGACTTGATACCATGCAGACCATCGGTATCATGTGTTCTGACTCTTCTGATCCTTATCTTGCTGAGGCGATCTACTATCTGGAGCGGGAACTGCGCAGTCATAATTATGATTCTATCCTCTGCTGTACCGGTTACGACCTGGATGTAAAACAGAAGTATTTTAATCTGCTTCGCTCCAAGCGCGTGGATGCTATTATCCTGGCAGGTTCCAAATTTGTGGAAATGCGTTCCCGGGATAATAATTATATTATAGAAGCTGCCGCAGACGGACTTCCTGTAATGTTAGTAAACGGTTATCTGGAAGGAAAGAATATCTACAGTACTGTCTGTGATGATTATGCCTCTATGTATGATGCCACATTACAGCTGATCCATTCAGGACACAGCCGTATCCTTTATCTTTACACCAGCGTTTCCTACAGCGGTGTTAATAAGATGGAGGGCTACAAAGCAGCATTGAAAGAAAATCGTATCCCGGTTGAGGACTCCATGATTCATCAATGTTCCAAGAGTTTTGAAAATTCCAGGGATCTTCTTTTAAGCCTGAAAGAAGAAGGGCTGAAATTTGACGCAGTTTTGGCTTCTGACGATTCACTGGCCGTAGGAGCCGTAAAATATGCCCATACAGCCGGTATTTCCATGCCGGAAGAGCTTAGTATTATCGGGTATAATAATTCTCTCCTGGCACGTTGTACAGATCCGGAGATCACATCCATTGACAGCAAGGTAGAAGCACTTTGCACCACTACTGTCAATACTTTAATGGGGGTTTTCAGTGGCGCTAATGTCCCAAACCGGACAACCATCGCCTCTGCTTTAATAAAAAGAAAAACCACAAACTTTTAAATTCCAATTTTAAAGGAGGATTTACCACTATGAAACAGTTTTTGGACAAGGACTTCTTATTATCCACAGACATGGCAAAAACAATCTATCATGATTACGCAGAAAATATGCCGATCTTAGACTATCACTGCCATATCAACCCACAGGAGATCTATGAAGACCGTAAGTTTGAAAACATTACCCAGGTATGGCTGGGCGGCGACCATTACAAATGGCGTCAGATGCGTTCTAACGGTGTTGATGAGAAATACATTACCGGCGACGGCACAGACAGAGAGAAATTCCAGGCATGGGCTGAGACAATGCCTAAACTGATCGGCAACCCACTGTATCACTGGAGCCACTTAGAGTTAAGAAGATACTTTGGATACGAAGGCTACTTAAACGGCGATACTGCTGAGGAAGTATGGAACCTGTGCAACGCTAAGTTACAGGAAGACTCCATGACTGTCCGTAACCTGATCAAGCAGTCTAACGTTACTCTGATCTGCACCACTGATGATCCTGTTGACTCTCTGGAATGGCACAAGAAACTGGCTGAAGATACTACTTTTGATGTACAGGTTCTGCCAGCATGGCGTCCAGACAAGGCTATGAACGTAGAGAAGCCAACTTTTGCTGCTTACATGGATCAGTTATCCAAGGTCAGCGGTGTTGAAGTAAAAGATTTCGCATCCTTAAAGGAAGCTTTAAAGAACCGTATGGATTTCTTTACTTCCATGAAGTGCTGTGTATCTGACCACGCATTAGAGTATGTTATGTACGTTCCAGCTACTGAGGATGAAGTAAACGCTATCATCGCTAAGGGCTTAAAGGGCGAAGCAATCTCCAGAGAAGAAGAATTAAAGTACAAGACCGAGTTCATGCTCTTCGTTGCAAAAGAATACACCAAGAGAAACTGGGTTATGCAGCTTCACTACGGATGCAAGCGTGACAACAACGCTTACATGTTTGACAAGTTAGGCGCAGATACCGGTTACGACTGCATCAACAACTACGCTCCAAGCGCACAGATGGCAGATTTCTTAAATGCATTAAGCGCAACCAATGATATTCCTAAGACTATCATTTACTCCTTAAATCCAAACGACAACGCTTCCATCGGCACCATCATCGGCTGCTTCCAGGAGAAATTCCCAGGAAAGATCCAGCAGGGTTCCGCTTGGTGGTTCAATGATCACAAGGTAGGTATGACCGATCAGATGGTATCCCTGGCTAACTTAGGCTGCCTGGGCAACTTCATCGGTATGCTGACCGACTCCAGAAGCTTCTTATCCTACACCAGACATGAGTACTTCCGTCGCGTTCTCTGCGCACTGGTTGGCGGCTGGGTAGAAAACGGCGAATATCCGGCAGATATGAAGTCCTTAGAGTCCATCGTTAAGGGCATCAGCTACAACAACGCTGTTCAGTACTTCGGATTTGATCTGGATGTTGTGAAATAAATAGGGACAACGAACGAATTGTCTGCGCAAGCAGACAGTAGAGTGCGTCAGCACGGAATTCGTGAGTCTAATCGTGAGTCTACACCAGATGCAAAAAGCGCCCCGCCTCACAATGTGAGGTTGGGCGCTTTCTTAATGCCTGCAATTACTTTTCTTATCTCTATTCTTCTTTTAAGTATCCCTTTTTCCGCAGTTCCTGCTCAATAAAATCCAGGTTTTTCTCCGATTCCGCAGTCACTGTATGATAATGGTAATCCCCGGTCAAAACCTTTAAAGGCTGTGCATTGTAGCGGTTCATGCGGTCTACAAACTCTGCTACATCCAGGCGGTTGTTGATGATCAGATCTGCACGGATCTGCCCATACAGCGGATGATCCACTGCCACATCCAGCACATGGCCACCATAATCTACAATGGTCTGAAGTTCGTCCTGGGTATCTTTGGTAGAATGGCAGACGCAGAACACCCGGATACATTTTCTCTTTTTTTCACTTTCCCGGTCAAGAACATATCCCCTGTAAGTAGAAAGGATCTTCTTATCTTCTGCCCGCAAAAGAGCAATATCCTGAACGATCACCTGGCGGCTTACCTTAAAACGATGAGCCAGTTCTGTTCCAGATAATGGAGTGTCGCTCTCCTCTAACAGTGAAAGAATGCCATCTCTTCTTTTTCCGCCTTCTGTCATGATAAAATTCCCTCCTTTTGCGCAGCATGTTCTCTCATTGAGAGCAGTCTGACCATTCGCTGTATACTGCATACGTTTTCTTTTATGCTAAAAAGCGTCCCCTTTCATTCAAGGAGACGCACTTCATCGTTGCAAAGGTTGTGAGTAAAACGGTAAGCCGGGTTATGTCGTTGGATGGTCATCTATCTAGTACTACTGTCGCCAGCAGCATCAAGCAACCTACCCGAAAGCTGACGGGCCGCCATATGCTCTCTGTTTGGTCTTGCTTCGGATGGGGTTTACATGTGCCCCGCCTGTTACCAGCCGGGCGGTAGTCTCTTACACTGCCATTCCACCCTTACCTGCTGCAAATGCAGCGGGCGGTATATTTCTGTTGCACTGTCCCTAGGGTCACCCCCGCCAGACGTTATCTGGCATCCTGCCCTGTGAAGCCCGGACTTTCCTCTCCTGCATCCTCTCGGTGTCGCAGCAGCGACCATCTGTCTTACTCACAACTTGTTTATTTTAGCATAGTTTCTTTGCCATGTCCATGGGTAAATCCAAAAATATCATATTAAAAATATCATATGTGGACACTTGCTATCCTACACATCCAGACAGCTTCCGCCGATAAATTCCCTTAAAATAGAGTTTTTCGGTATATCCTCGCTGCTGACCCCGATAAAATAATCCAGGAATTTAAGAAGTCGCTTTGCTTCTGTATATTCCGGACAATCCTTTGGAATTCCAAAAAGCAGCGGCTCCACATACTGTTTTAACACTGCCAGCTCATAAATGAGAGCAGAGTTAAACATAGCATCTGCCTCTTCCTGATAGGGGAAAATATTTTCCTCTTCTCCCTTTCGCACAGATGGCCACATACGGATGGTATCCTGGGCTGACGCCCCTCTTGTCCTTGCATCACGGATCATACGGCGCAGCAGACGGCCATCTGTCGTAGGGATACGGTTGTGCTCGTCAATATTTAACTGGGTCAGAGCACTGATATAGATCTTAAACTTGCTCTCGCTTGGAAGAGAATAGGATAAACGGTCATTTAAGCAATGGATCCCCTCGATCACCAGGATATCATCTTTTCCCAGTTTCAGAAAATCTCCCTTGTATTCCCGTTCTCCTTTTTTGAAGTTATAATAAGGCAGTTCCACACGCTCTCCTCTTAAAAGAGCCTGCATATCCTGATTAAACTGTTCTACATCCAGACATTCCAGGATCTCATAATTATAATTACCATTTTCATCCCTTGGACTGTCCACACGGTTGACAAAATAGTTATCTACCGCGATTGGATGCGGCTTTAAGCCAATAGCCTCCAACTGTACGGACAACCGATGGGAAAATGTTGTCTTTCCAGAGGAAGAAGGACCTGCGATCATAACGATCTTGGCAGTTTTGCGCTCTGCGATCTGGGCCGCGATCTCTGCGATCCGTTTCTCCTGAAGCGCCTCCTGGATCAGGATCAAATGGGACATATCTCCAGCTGCGATCTTGTCATTTAATGCGCCTACTGTCTCCAGATCCAGACGTTTCCCCCACTCTGAAGAGTCCGCAAGTGTATGGAACAGCTTTGGCAGCGGCGCAAACTCCGGCAGCACTGTTGGTGCCAACATAGACGGCAGCATGAACACAAAGCCATATTCATACAACTTCAGATTGAAATAACGGATATATTTTGTATTGGGAACCATATATCCGTAGAAATAATCCTCAAATCCGTCAATACTGTAAACATTGACTCTGGATACACGGCGGTAGAGGAACAGACGCTCCTTATCGTACATCCGGTGTTTGTGAAAACGCTCTATGGCATCATCCGTAGAAATACTGCGCTTTAAAATCGGGATCTCCTGATCTACGTATTCCTGCATTTTGGCTTTCACCTGGTCAAGAAGCTCCTGGTTCAATGTGAAACTTCCTCTTGCTTCTACAAAAAAACCTTTTCCAATAGAAAAATCCACAATGACCTTTTCCACATTTTCAGGACCTGCCACTGCGTAAAATGCCTTCAGCATCAGAAGGGTGGCACTTCGCTGATATGCGGAAATTCCCGGCTTTTGTCTTGCAGTAATGAACTGCACTTCGCCTTCCCTTATCTTTTCCTGCAGTTCCTGGAGTTTTCCATTTACCTGGACTAATAATATTTCATCGGAATACCCGCTTTGATACTCATCTGCTATCACCTGCCAGGTAATATCATCCGGATATTCCTTTATCTGGGTATTTATTTTCAGTTGGACCATAGGCATCCTCCTTTTCAAAAATGTATTGCTGTACATAGAAAACAATTATAAAAGAACTGTAGGCCATGCAGATGGCGCTGTAACGATCTCCATCTCTACCGGCAGATTTTCCTTCAGATATCCAGCCATATACTGGATAAAAATATGCTCCATTCCGTAATGACCTGCATCGATCACTGCCATATTCCTGGCTGCTGCATCAATTCCCTGGTGATGGCTGATATCACCTGTTACCAGCGCCTTTGCGCCTGCATGGATGGCTTCTTCGATCACACTTCCGCCAGCTCCAGGACAAAGTGCCACTTTTTCTACTTCCATATCCATCAGTTCTTCCCCATACACCAGAACAAAAGGAAGATCAAAAGCCTGCTTTACTTTTTCTGCCAGTGCTTTTACAGTCAGCTTTTCCGCCAGGTTTCCTGTTTTTCCAATACCATATGCCACAGAATTTCCATTTATTTCCATATCCCCCATAGCTTCCAACGGCTCCGTATCCTTTAAAGAAAGACGTTCTGCTGCCAGATCTGCCATACAGCCGGGTGCTGCATCAAAATTGGTGTGCATGGCATAGTAGGAAATATCTGCCTGGATCAGCTTTACCAGACGTCTGGTAATAAAATTCTGGTCATTCACTTTTTTAATAGCCTTAAAAATAAGGGGATGATGGGTCAAAAGCATATCTGCTCCTGCCTTAATGGCTGCATCCACCACCTGGTCCGTTGCATCTAAAGCAATATAGATTTTTTTTACCTCTTTATCACTGCGTCCTGCTAACAGCCCCGGATTATCCCAATCACAGGCACAGCTTTCAGGAGCCAGTTTTCCCAATATTTCGATCACTTCACTGCATTTCATCTTGTGCCTCCCTGATACATGAAAGTTCTTCTTTTAAAGCCTTGCAGGCAGCTGCCTGTCCTGCCGTCAGCTCTTCCTCGCTCTTTCCTGCAAATCCTTTTAAGATCCCTTCCACTCTTTTTTCTTCTTTTAAAAGATACTGCTTTAAAACGGCATCCCTGCGTTTGATCAAAACCGCTCCGAAGCGATACTCAGGGAGCGTTTTACAGACACAAGCGTCTTTTTCATTTGTTCCAAAACCAGCTTTTATCACTGTATAAAACTTTCCCTCATCCAGTATCATTGCCTCGTTTTCAATAAAGAAGCCATTTTCCTTCAGATAACGGCGGAACTTTTCCAAATCCGACTGCGGTGAAAAGATCCAGTGGCGGATACTGCTCCATAACTGCTTTCCAGCCTCTAAAATGCTGATCTCCAGTTCACCGCCCATTCCCGCAATGATAACTGTATCGGCTTCTTTGGCCTGTAATTTTTCCAGTCCGTTGCTTAAACGGGTCTCTATGGAAATAGCTGCATCCCCCACGTCATGTCTGTATTCTTCTATGTGTTCATCTGCCCTTGCCAAAGGACCTTTTCGCACATCCATAGCCAGAGCACTTTTAATTTTTCCAATTTCTGCCAGATAAATAGGCACATATCCATGATCTGTACCGATATCTGCGATCCGGCTGCCTTCCGGCACAAAAGAAGCAACCAGCTTTAAACGTTCTGAAAGGCGAAGCCTTGTCTTCTTTATCTCTGTTTCCTGTATCTTTTCTGTCATATCTATCCTTCAACTTTCTAAATAGTCCTTTAATTTCCGGCTTCTGCTGGGGTGGCGCAGTTTGCGCAGGGCTTTATCCTCGATCTGGCGGATCCGTTCCCTGGTCACATGAAACTGCTTTCCCACTTCTTCCAATGTTCTTGGCTGCCCGTCATAAAGCCCAAACCGCAATGACAATACCTGCTGTTCTCTCGGAGTCAACGTTTTTAATACTTCCATCAGCTGCTCATGTAAAAACACAAAAGAAGCCTCATCCTGCAAAAAAGACATTTTTTCATCCTGGATAAAATCCACCAGATGACTGTCCTCTTCCTCTCCCACCGGTGTTTCCAAAGAAACCGGCTCCTGGGCCATATTCAGCACTTCTTCTACTTTTTTGCTGGTCATATGTAAGCGTTCTGCAATTTCCTGAGTAGTAGGTTCCCGTCCCAGTTCCTGAAGCATCCTTCTGGAACTTCGCATCACCCGGTTGATGACTTCTACCATATGCACCGGGATGCGGATAGTCCTTGCCTGATCTGCTATCGCCCTTGTAATGGACTGGCGGATCCACCAGGTAGCATAGGTGCTGAAACGGTAGCCTTTTTCGTAATTAAACTTCTCTACCGCCCGCATAAGCCCCAGGTTTCCTTCCTGGACCAGATCTAAAAATGCCATTCCCCTGCCTGCGTAATGCTTGGCAATACTGACTACCAGCCGCAGATTTGCCCTTGCCAGTTTCTCTTTTGCTTCTCTGCTTCCGGCCCTTACTTCCTTTGCCAGCATTAATTCTTCTTCCGGGGTTAAAAGGGAAATTTTTCCAATTTCTTTTAAATACAGGCAGACCGGATCCGCCTGCCCCGTTTTTTCCTCTGATACAGGTTCACTTTCCCCTGCATCCTGCTCTTCCCCTTCATCCAGGATCTGAACCTGGTTTTCCGCTAATATGTCAAGAACGCGGTCCAGTTCTTCCTCTTTCAGCTCTTTTGGTCTGAAATACCGGAAAATATCACGATATTCCAACTGCCGTTTCCCGGCACGGGCATCTGCTAAAAGCCGTCCCATTTTTTCCTTAAAGCTTAAAGATTCCTCTCTGCGCGTTCTTTCCATAGTGTTCCTCCTTAAATCAATCCAAAGATATATGCAGCTGTTTTAACGCTGCCTGCTGCTTTATGATCTCCTGCAGCTGGGCTATATCTTTCGCATTCCGGCTTGCGGTATCCAAACTGTTCTTTCTCACTTTCATCACAGTTTCCGCAAATGCCTTTTTCTGCTCCTCATTGTTTAAGGATTCTTCCAGACTTGCATTGAAAAGCGCCGCGACTTCTTTATAATTGCCCTCGTCGTCGATAAAGCGGTTCAAAATCGCCGCCGGATTGACATTTCCAGCTTCCAGACCCTCAAATACAGCTTTTGCCGCTTCTTTATAAAGTGGTTTTACAAAATCCTCCGGTCCGATGATGTCCTTGATCCGGGCATATAACGATGGTTCTTCAATCAGCCATGTAAGAAGCAGGCGTTCTGAACGGCGGATGCCCTCGTCCTTTTCCTTCTTCCTGCCCACCGGTCTCACCGCCGGTCCCGCATTTCCCGGAAACTCTGCATTTCCAGCACCGCGGTTTTCCGCCACTGCCCCGGCACTGCCGACGCTTCCGCCTACCTCCCTGTTTTGTACCGCACCAGTCGTATTTCCGGTTCTATATGAATCACCATAGCGACCCGCATATCCGCCTGCTGCCGTCTCCCCGACGCCATACCGGCTTCCGAGCTGGTTGACCAGCCGCCGCAGATCTTCATAATTGATAAAGTATTCCCGCGAAACCGCCTGTATATAATTATCCCGCTCCAGCGCCTCGCCAAATTCAAGCAGCTTGCGCGCCGTCTGATTGTAAAATGCCGTCTTCTGCTCCGGATCTTCCATATCAAAACCGGCTTTCAGCACATCGATCTCATAGAGAAAGCTGTTTCTAGCCGTCTCGATCCGCTTTTCAAACTCCTCTGCTCCCAGGTTTTTCATAAATTCATCTGGATCCTTATACGGACGCATATTCAATACCTTGGTTGAAATTCCTGCCCGCTTGAGGATCGGAATCGCCCGCAGCGCCGCTTTGACGCCCGCGCCATCGCTGTCGTAGGTCAGAATGACCTGATCCGTATACCGCTTCAAAAGCGCCGCATGCTGCTCGGTCAGCGCCGTTCCCAGCGATGCGACCGCGTTCGTATAACCTGCCTGGTGCATGGAAATCACATCCATGTAGCCCTCGCAGAGCATCATATATTTCTTTCTCGAAGTACGCGCGTAATTAAGTCCGTATAGATTCCGGCTTTTGTCAAACAGCATCGTCTCCGGTGAGTTTAAGTATTTCGGTTCCCCGTCCCCGAGGACACGTCCGCCAAACCCGATCACCCGGCTGTTGACATCCATGATCGGAAACATGACACGGTTCCAGAACTTGTCCCTGGCGCCGCGCTCCTCGATCGTCACCAGCCCCGTATCCTTTAAAAGCTCGTCCTCATAGCCCTTGCTTTTCAGATACCGGTACAGATCATCGCTGATTTTATTGGAAAATCCCAGTCCGAACCGCCGGATTGTCTCATCCGTCAGCTTCCGCTTTACCAGATAATCATATCCTATCTTTCCCTGCGGCTGCTTGAGCTGGTAATAAAAATAATTGGCTGCCAGCTTATTGATCTCCAGAAGCGCCGCCTTGCGGTCCGCCTTCGCCTTTGCCTCTTTAGAATATTCCATCTTCGGCAGTTTCACGCCTGAACGGTCCGCCAGCATCTCAACCGCCTCGCGGAATGAATAATTTTCATATTCCATCACAAACGTAATCACATTGCCGCTGACACCGCAGCCAAAGCAGTGGTACATCTGCTTGGACGGCGACACCGAAAAGGATGGCGATTTCTCATGATGAAACGGGCAGAGTCCAAACAGGTTGCTTCCCTTCTTCTGCAGCTTCACGTATCCGGAAATCACATCCACAATGTCGCTACGCATTCTGACTTCCTCGATTACCTCTTCCGGATAATACATTTCTTCCTCCTTATACGCTCCAGGCTTTCGGAATAAACAATTCCTTAAACCGGTCAATCGCGTAAATATCTGTCATACCCGCGATATAATCGCATACCGCGCGCTCTTTCGTCTCATTTCTTATCTCCATAATCCGGTGGGATTCTTCCGGAAGTTCCTCCGGATGCGCCATATAATATCCATACAGCATCTCGATCATCTGCTGTGCGCGCCCTTCCTCCGCTTTCGCAATCCCGTCATGGTAGACATGGTCAAACATCCAGCGGCGCAGCCCGTGCATCGCCTCCTCGCGTTCCGGTGACATCGCCACCTCCGGCTTGTCCTGGCTGTGCTCGATGATGTCGTGGATCATGATATTCAGCCGCTCATGCACACTGTTTCCCAGAATGTCCGTGTACTCCCGCGGCAAATCCTCTTCCTTCATGATCTTTCCCCGGATCGCATCATCTATATCATGGTTTATGTAGGCAATTTTATCTGAAAGCCGCACAACATTCCCTTCCAGCGTCGCCGGATGACCGCTCGTCCGGTGGTTCAGGATCCCGTTGCGAACCTCCCAGGTCAGGTTCAGCCCCTGCCCCTTCTGCTCCAGCACCTCCACAATGCGGACACTCTGCTGATAATGCGCGAACCCCTCGCTGCAGAGCCGGTTGAGCACCGCCTCCCCCGAATGACCAAACGGCGTATGTCCCAGATCGTGCCCCAGCGCGATCGCCTCCGCCAGAGACTCATTCAGCCGCAGCGCTTTCGCGATCGTGAGCGCTATCTGCGATACTTCCAGCGTGTGCGTCAGGCGCGTCCGGTAATGGTCGCCCTCCGGCGCCAGAAAAACCTGCGTTTTCTGTTTCAGACGCCGGAACGATTTGCTGTGCAGAATACGGTCGCGATCGCGCTGATACTCTGGCCGGATGTCGCAGAGCGGTTCTTTCCGCTCCCGTCCCCGTGTATTCGCACTCAGCGACGCATACAGACTCAGGGTTTCCTGTTCCCATTTTTCGATCGTTTCTCTGATATTCATCCAGATCCCACCTTTATTCAGAATAATTTACGGAATAAATTCGAAAGTTCGCCCATTATCTTATAATAATATCATATTTTTGTAATTTGGGACAGAGGTTTTCCATGGATTTTTGATCTTTTTCTATTTTCTTTTTTTATTTTATGTGGAAAGAAGGGGAATTATGACTACTTATTTCCATCTATTGAACAAAGGGGCTTAGAATGAAAAAGAGAAGACATCTGTTCTTTTGAATACAGACATCCTCTCTTTACTATCACACATACAAAACGTAACGGCTGTCCCCGATGGACCTCATCTACATTTTATTTTCACTTATTATTTTTACTTATCCGCTTTTTCAAGCAGTTTCTTGATACCCTGAATTGCTACTAATACACCCAGGATTAACAGCAGCACTGCAAATACAAGCTGCAGTGTATTTCCCAGATCCAGACCGGTCGTCATAAATGCGTTTGTGAGCTTTATGATGGTCATGCTCAGTGCAGTAAAGGTAACTGCCATCATGAACAGCATCGGCACCCAGAGCATCCAGCCCTGACGCTTGGTTTTCTTTAAGAATACTGCACAAGCTACAAGAGCAAGTACCGATAACAGCTGGTTTGCAGAACCGAATAACGGCCAGATCTCTGCATAGCCGACCTTGGTAAGCAGGTATGCGAGTACCAGTGTGATGATGGTTGCAAAATATTTATTGGTTACTACTTTTACAAACGGGCTCATATTTTCCTCGTCTGTGTCCGAATCCATGAAAAATTCCTGGAACGACAGACGTCCTACCCGGGCAACCGAATCCAGGGAAGTCAGTGCAAATGCAGATACCGCCAGGTTGATTAATGTAAACACAAGCGAATGCGGCAGACCAACTACGGAAAGAAAGTTTGCGATCGCGCCTGCAAAAATCTGCGGCTGGGTGGTAAGTCCCTGTGCTGCTGCCTCGCCATCTGCAAAGGAAGCAACTGCAATCAGTGCGATGATAGCAAGCATACTCTCCATCAGCATTGCGCCAAACGAAACTGGAAGCATGTTCTTTTCATTTTTGATCTGTTTAGATGCAGTACCGGAAGATACCAGAGAATGGAAACCAGAAACTGCGCCACAGGCAATCGTTACAAATAAAATCGGGAACATATACTGTCCATTTACATTAAAGCTTGTAAACGGTTTCAAATTACATGCCGGATTGGCCACAAATACACCGATAACTGCACCGACGATCATAAAGATCAGCAGATAGCTGTTCAGATAATCACGCGGCTGAAGCAGCGCCCATACCGGAGCGACACTGGCAATCAGAATGTACACAAAGATAATAATATGCCAGGTTCCAAGATCGACATAGACCGGGAAATTCAGTCCCAGTGCGATCGCTGCCACCAGTAATAAAATAGCGACGGCTGTGTTGATCCATTTGTTGAATTTGGTATATTTGAGGAAATATCCAAGTGCAACTGCCTCGATGATAAATAACATAGAAGTAGTTGCAACGGCTCCATTTGCCGCTATCTTTGTGACAGCACCTGCCTCATCGACCGTAAATCCCTTAAATGTTCCCGCTACAACGTCTGCAAACGCTGCGACAACCAGAATACAGAACAGCCAGCAGAATAAAAGAAATAATTTCTTTCCTAATTTTCCAATGTACTCTTCGATGATGTATCCGATTGTACGACCCTTATTTTTGACAGACGCATACATGGATGCAAAATCCTGAACGGCGCCGAAAAATACGCCGCCAATTAAAATCCAAAGCAGGACCGGAAGCCAGCCAAAAATTGCCGCCTGGATCGGACCATTGATCGGACCCGCACCGGCGATCGACGCGAACTGATGACCAAACACAACGTTTGTATCAGCCGGTACATAATCGACACCGTCCTCCATCTCATATGCCGGAGTTTTGGCATTCGGATCGATGCCCCACTTATTCTGGAGATAACGCCCGTACAGGAGGTATGCTCCTCCCAGAACAACGATGGCGATTATCATCATCATTACTCCACTCATAGTTAAACCTCTTTCCTTTGTTTATTTATAAAAAAACGCCTCTGCTATCCAGTCGGATAACAAAGGCGGATTTTCTATCCAAACAGTTTTCCTGCTCCATCCAGTAACTCTCTGTATTCCCGTTCTTTTATTGCCATACTCATTGCATTTTATACCATATAAATTATACTCTTTTGAGCAGAAAATTCAATTAACACTTTAAATATAATTTACAATTTCATTTGTTGTTTTTTGTGCACCTTGCACTTCCTATTGTTTTTACAACGGAAAACTTCGCTCCAGACACAATGCCCCATACCCCACTCTCTCATTCGGATACTCTGCCTCCCCCGGCAGTTTCCGTGCACCGCGGATCAGATATGCTTTCAGCTTCTCTCCATACAGGTAGGGATCGTTCCCATTTACAATCCCCCATTGCATCATCAGCGCCGCCGATCCGGTCACAAATGGAGCGGCAAAGGAAGTTCCTGTCACCGCCTCATATCCGCCGCCTGCGCGGGCGGTGATGATATTTACACCAGGTGCCGCCAGCTCTGGTTTGATCGGATGCCCCAATCTTGCAAATCCACGACCGGAAAAATCTGCATACGCCTGCGTGGCGTCATCGTACGCCCCCACCGAGATCGCCCGGCTGGCGGTCGATGGGATTGTCAGCGTCGTGTCCGGCGATGCCGTCAAAAAACGTGTTTCCCTGTTCAGTGCCATGCCCGCTGGCAGCCACAGATCATACTGACCATCCCGTATTTCTTCTGGAATCAGACGGATTTTCCAGAGCCCGTCCTGAATGTAGCTTCCTTTTGGAATCAAATCCAGATAAATCTCCTGCGCCTGACTGTATGGACTCGGCATCCCATAATATAGAAGAATCTCTTCCGTCTCATAGGAAAGCCGCTGTGCTCCCAACGATTCCCGGATCAGCCCGGTGCTGCTGCCGCCCGGGCTGAAAATTTCTACTGAAAACCGGTCCTGATACAATTTCCATAGCTGCACACCGAAGCCCGTCTGATATTCCCCCACTGCAAGCTCTATCTCCACCGGACGTCCCATCTGCAGAAATCCCGCCCGGTGTCCCATGCTGTATCCTTCATTTCCGGTTCCCACGATGATGGAAGTCCGCCCCCGCTCTGCCATCGAATTTAGATACGTCTCCAGTAGGCTGGTTCCGTCATGAGAACCGTAGGTATTTCCAAAGCTCAGATTCACCGCCACCGGCATCCGCCATTCCTGTGCGATTCCCACCACATAGTCCAACGCCCGCATCAGCTCTGTTGTCCTGGGAAATGAATCCGCAAGCGGCGTTCCAAGCTTCACGACCAGAAGTTCACTCTCCCAGGCTACTCCCCGGTAGTGTCCGCCGCCCTCCCAGCCATTTCCGGCTGCAATCGCCGCAACTGCCGTCCCGTGCCCACTCACATCCCGCGACTGGACGATCTCGTAAGCGCGTTCCCGGCTGCCCGCCTCCAATGCCCGGTTGAGCTCCTCCCGCATATAAATCCGGTTCTGCTCCTGATCCCAAAGTGCGGCGATGCGCGTCGTTCCATCTGCGTTTCGAAAGTCCGGATGGAAATAATCGATTCCGGAGTCGATGATGGCAGTCAATGTGCCTCGACCACTTAAATCAGCATCTCTGCCATACACGTTTTGAGAGACTTGATTTCCGCTCTGCACCGGCGCAATACAGGTATCCCGAATCGCCCGGTTCACCTCAAAATAAAGACGCTTCGGCTTTTCTATATACTCAACCTGTGATAATCCTGCCAGATCATCCACCTGCGATTCAGGGAGCCGCACAATCGCGTAGCCGCCGGAAAGTGGATAAATTTCCGCCTGCGGCAGCTGTTCCTGCAACTTTTCCACAGTTCCATTATATTGAATGATTAATTCCCAGCGTTTCGTATTCTGGTCGTATCCCATCTGAAGTGCCGGGGACTTTTCCCGTTCCGCTTCTGTCGCATCCAAAGATAAGTTTAAAAGGTTTTCTTTTTTCTGGCTCTTGCCATTCACTAATTCACTCATTTTACAGTTTATGCTTATATGGCAAATCCCAGCATCATATTCTATCTATTTTTTTAACAAAACAAAACCCGGTACATCTCTGTACCGGGCTATCGATCATGCAGAAGAAGGGACTTGAACCCTCATGATGTTGCCATCACACGGACCTGA